>Ga0180007_10000172_pt1 | contig 119562 bp, 110 predicted proteins | sample MM_PC_MetaG_FD_121122 | JGI IMG/M metagenome (GOLD analysis project Ga0180007, IMG submission 121122) | Groundwater microbial communities from the Aspo Hard Rock Laboratory (HRL) deep subsurface site, Sweden - MM_PC_MetaG | ecosystem: Environmental > Aquatic > Deep subsurface > Groundwater... | reverse complement strand
GAATATCCTGGCGGTGGGGCACACCGTATCAGCCTGTGGAGAGGCGGTAAGACCTAAGAAGTCAGTCCGGGCAGCCTTGATGAAACAGGAATCTCCCGTCCTTTAGGGCGGAGAGGATGTCAAATTGTTTTTGAGAAATAGCTCATACACAGAGCCTATATCCCTGTTCATTTCACAAAGGAGACTCTATGACCGATTATCCGAAGCAGGATCATGAAATTAATCTTCTAACCACCGATAATGTAAGAATCTCAGGTTTGATTAACGTTCTAGGGCGAAGCATTTCCAATTATCTTCAGGGTACGGAACCGGATATAGTCATGTACCAATGCATGATCAATGGGAGCCAGAATGCCCGCACCCTGATCCTATCAAAAAACCACTCCCTCTGGGTCCATACCGGAGAAAAGCCCCTGACAGATCGAATAGGTAACTGGCAGACCCTGAATTTTCGTATGATCAATGGGGATATCATCAAAGGGGATGTAAATATGACCGGTTACGACCGGGTGTCAGATTATCTCCAGAACTTTAATGAGCGTTATTACGAGGTGTATTACGCCGAATCAAAAGGGGATTGCTTTGATATGTTGTATTTGTCTCGGTTGGCTACGGTGTGGAAAGAACCTGCTAACTAGTGCCCATCCATAAATGGCATCTCACGGCCCATACCGGCGTTCTCAGGTTTTCGAAATCCGGGGGCGCAGTGATAGCCTGCGGTTTCGAAAACATTGCGGCCTTCCGCCGTCGCCAACGCCGTATATTGGACTTTTTACGAACGCCATCAAACAAGGAAACCCGCCATGGCTGATTTAGACAAGGTATTTAAAATTGGAGTCAACTTAAACGCCTCGGATGTACACGTGGTCCCTGGGGAACCCTTTATTATGAGGCGTTTCGGGAAATTGATGAAATCGAAAAGCCCACCTCTTACACATGCCATGTGTAAAAAACTGGTGTATGAACTGATCAATGATGATCAGAGGATCAGTCTTGAACAGGACCTCCAGTTAGACTTTTCCTATGAAATTGAAAATCTGGGCCGTTTCCGTGGCAGTGCCATGATGCACCAGAATGGGATGAGCGCCATCTTCAGAATCATACCCCCTGACATCCCAAAATTAAGCAGTATAGGCCTTCCGGCAACCGTTTCCAAGGTTCTTGATAACCATCAGGGCCTGATTCTGGTCACCGGTGCCACAGGTCAAGGAAAGACAACAACCTTAGCTGCCATGGTGGATCACATCAATGAAACCAGGGCGCACCACGTTCTGACCATTGAAGATCCGGTTGAATTTGTGCATCCGCTGAAAAAAGGTGTGGTGAACCAGAGACAGATCAATGATGACACCCGTTCCTATAAAAATTCTCTGAAAGCGGCATTGCGTGAAGACCCTGATGTGATCATGATTGGAGAACTTCGCGATCTTGAAACCGTATCCTTAGCTATTTCAGCTGCTGAAACAGGCCATCTTGTCCTTGGAACCTTATCCACCACCAATGCCCCCAAAACCATTGATAGAATCATTGATTCTTTTCCGCCGGGGGAACAAGGTCAGATTCGTGCCACCTTAAGTGAAACACTTAAAGCAGTGATCACTCAACGACTGATTCCCGGAGTAAACAATGACAAAATGGTCCTTGCCGTGGAGATTCTAATCGGAACATTGCCGGTGGCCAGTATGATTAGGGACGGTAAGGTCTTTCAGATTCCCAATTTAATGCAGACCGGTAAAAATGTTGGCATGCGGATCATGGATGAGTCTATTCTTGAACTTCTCAAAGCCAATGAAATCAGTGAAGAGATCGCTCTTGCAAATGTTGAAAACGAAGCCATGATCAAAGCCTACCTTAGCCAGAAACCTGTTTCCGCGCCTGTTCAGACTAAACAGGCCTAAGACCTCTATTTTTATCCGAGAGGAGATAAACGTTCATGACGCGTATTATCGATACCTATTTCCAGGAAGTGAAGGACAAGGGTGCCAGCGATCTTCATATGGTTGTTGGTTTTCCGCCCTTATTGAGACTGGGCGGACAGCTTGTCAAAACAGATCACCCTGTTCTGACTGCCGAATCAAATCGAAGCATTCTCTATGAAATTCTTGATGAGGAAAAACAGACGTATCTTGAAGAAAATCTGGATCTTGATATGGCCTATGAGCTGGAAGGCGTGGCTCGTTACCGGTGTAATTTTCTGTTCCAGAGGCGAGGCATTGGTGCTGTGTTCCGCATTATCCCCACCAAGATTATGACCCTTGAACAACTGGGTTTGCCCGAAACGCTAAAAAAAATCGCACATTTTAAAAAAGGGCTGGTCCTTGTGACAGGTCCCACGGGTAGCGGAAAATCAACCACGCTGGCTGCCATGATTGATTATATCAACTCCACCCGTGAAGCCCATATCATTACCATTGAGGACCCCCTTGAATTTGTGCATTCGAATAGAAAATGCCTGTTTTCCCAGCGTGAAATCGGTGCCCATGCCCGGAGCTTCAGCGATGCTTTGCGTGTGGCGAGTCGTGAAGATCCGGATATTATTCTGGTGGGGGAGATGAGGGACCTGGAAACCATTGCTCTGGCATTGACCTGCTCAGAGCTTGGTATTCTAGTGTTTGGGACCCTTCACACCAATTCAGCCTCAAAAACCATTGACAGGATCATTAATGCCTTCCCCGTGGATCAACAGGAACAAACACGGACCATGCTTTCCGAGTCCCTCAGGGCCGTGATCGCACAGCAGTTGCTACGATCCTTGGATGGTGGCCGCTGTGCAGCCAATGAAATTCTTCTTGGGTCTCCAGCCCTTGCGAGTCTTATCCGGAATGGGAAAATTGCCCAGATAAATTCCTTGATCCAGACGGGAACCAGCCAGGGCATGCAGACCATGGACCAGCATTTGATGGAACTGGTGTCCAAAAAAATGATCAGCAAGAATTCGGCCCATGAAAAAGCCATGGATAAGAATCTGTTTTCCAAGGGGTGATTTACCTGGTGAATGTTTACGAAATATCCAATTCGCTGATCACTTTGTTTTTTGTGAAGTCCATGATTCGAATACGATGGTTTTCAAGGAGGGCATAACTTGGATATTCTGAACGTGGATGGTTGGGAGAACCCGGATTGAGAAAGATTTTACCCATGATGCTATCAAGGCGCGGCCTGTGACTGTGACCCTCGATGATGATCTGATAATTCGTCAGATCCGGGAGTTTTTGATGGCCATGGTTCATCAGGATTGCATGACCATTGAAATCGAAATCACACTGGAAGCCATGCCCTTTGAAATAATCTTCCCTGTCACAATTCCCATAGACATAGTAGGTCCGAAAGGGCAGGCTCCTGAAGTCTTTTTTTATGATATCGGGCCTAAAATCGTCATTCCCCTTCGACCCGTAAACCGTATCAAACAAATCTCCGGCAATGGCCAAACTGTCTCCTTGCTTGACAAGGGCCTTGATTTTATCCCAGGTTCGAAGACTGCCGTGAATATCTGCGGTTATAACTAATCTCGCCATCAGTCACGCAAGGCCAATACTGTTCTTTTTTGTGATTTTTGCTTTGAAAAGAGCATTGTCCGCTGCGATCAGAAGATCTTTTTTTTCTTTGGCATTCTCAGGGCATGATGCCACCCCGAAGCAGGCTGTAACACGAACCTGATCGTTTGTATTTATGTGATACACCGTATTTATCAGTTTTTCGGATATGGTTTTGGAGAGGGTGAATGCATCCATGTTATTCCGGCCGGGCAGCAGGATAATGTATTCGTCGCCGCCGTATTTAATGAGCAAATCACCATCTGACAGACAGGTTTTAATGGTGCAGCCGATTTTTTTGAGTAGCTCGGAGCCATCCATGTGACCGTGTTTATCCACAATGGTTTTGAAATTGTCCATATCCATGAAAATCGCCGCGATGCCAATGTCTTTTCCCTGATTGATTCTGAAATGATCATCCAGAAAGTCATGCATGAATCGAGCATTGGTCAACCCGGTGTATTCGTCGGTGATACTGATCTTTTTGATTTTGGCCATGTATCTGGAATTGTCAATGGCAATGGCGGCGTAATCCGCAAGAATCGATAAAATAGGGTAATTTTTTGTGCTAAAAAAATCCATGTCCTTGATGTTGACGATTTCAATAACCCCCATGACCTTGCCACGGATGGAAAGGGGGATGCACACAATGGATTGAGTAATAAAACCTGTTTTAAGATCAACTTTACGGTTGAACATGGGCTCTTTGCTGACATCAGGAACGAACATGGGTTTCCCGGTATGTGCCACATAGGGGGCTATACCCTCCTTGGGGCCAAGAACAATGGGGTCGTAAAGAGTCTTGTCAGCTCCAACAACAATTTCAAAATTGAGATTGCCGGTTTCTTCATCTTTGATCAGAAGGGACCAGTGCTGGGCTTTGATAATCTTGCTCCCGCATTGCATAATATGTTCAAATATTTTTTTATGATTTCGGGTGGACGTCAGAAGTTTTCCGATTTCAAGGCAGGCGATGAGTTCTTCGGTCCAGGCGGCTGCATCGGATTGTGATAACCTGTCTATGGTGCTCATGGTTGTCCTTTTTTTGGTCATATTAAAAAAATGTGTTGTGCCATGATATACATAAACGGAAGTGATGCCAAGGGTTTTTGGCACAAAAATGATGGCGTCGTAAAAAGTCCTATCCCATGAATATATCCGTCAACAGAACATCCTCCCGATGATGTATGGAAGAACTGATTCTACTCTCAAAACCCGGTTCCCGAGATGGACCGGTATGAAGCCGCAATCTGATAATTTACTTATTTCATATGGAATAAACCCACCTTCCGGGCCAATGGCAAGTGTAAGGTGTTCCTTGGTAGCCACGGGGCAGGCCAGGCCAGAGCCGGGGTGAGCCACATAGGCACGGGTTCCTTGTATGATTCCGGGTAACTCGTCTTCAACAAAGGGTTTGAACCCTTTTTTAAGAATGATTTCCGGCATCAGTGTATCTTTGGATTGTTCAAGGCCAAGAATCGCTTGTTCCCTAATATTTTCCTTGTCCAGGCGGGGACTTTGCCAATAGCTTTTTTCAACCCGTGCGGTATGGATCAGCCATATTTTTTTAATGCCCAGGGAGGTGGCAGAAAGGATCACCCGGTTTAAAACCTTGGGCCGGGGGAGGGCAAGGACCAGATTCAAGGCAAGGCTGGGGGGAGGAGGTCTATCCAGAGTGACATCCATTTCAAGGCACTGATGATCAATGGAAACGACGTTGCCCTGACCCATGGGTCCGTTTTCAAGCCCGATTTCCAAACAATCACCTGTGCTGGCCTTGTGGATCTCCAGCACATGTTTTAATCGTCTTCCCATAAGACGGACCCGTGATGTGTCAAAAATGAAATCGCTTTTAAATAAAAGCACCAGATTCATGGACCCTAATCCTTAATTGATGGACGATTAAAACGATCCAAGACTAAGAAAAAAAAGAGCATGAGTCAAAAGTTTTTTTGTTTTACCTGCACGATGAATGATTTTTTATCGTTGGGTGTCAGGTGATCCGGTCTATCTGAGGTTTGATGGATTTGAACTCCAGGGGCTTGTGAATGGCATGGTTAATTTTCATCATGGTATTGTTGTCCGGATGATTCCGGGAGGTATCGATGGACTGAAACGATAAAATAAAATCTTTTTGGGTTGTAATGACAACGATGGGTAATTCGGAAATGGAGTAGAGACTCCTGATCTTTTCCGCCAACTGAAGACCGTTCATGGAAATCATATTCAGGTCGGTTGTGACCAGGTCAGGCTTGTGTTTTTGCAAGGCCACCCATGCAGCATCAGGATCTTCAAAAACAAAGGGCTGATGACCCATGCTGTGAAAAAGTCTGATATAATATTTTAGGCAGATTAAAGAATCATCAACGCAGAAGATCGTTAAAGAAGGTTTGTTTTTTTCAGGTTTCCGGACCTGGCTTATTATTGAATTTGCCAGGGACCTCGTTCCTCGCCGGATGAGAATGTCTTTGAAAAAAGAAACCGTCGAATGATGGCTCTGGGCGATATACTCCATGGCATGAAAAACAAAGGAGTCGGAGTCCATGAGGCTGGAGAAAATATGATCGGCATGACTGTCAATGATGGCAGCAATAATAAGTGCGCGTTTGGATCGCCGCCCTGAGGTTTCGATTTTACTTTTCAGACCGGAAAGTATAACGTCGGATGGATTGCTGTTGATGGCTGTGGCCGCTGCAAGCCGCACCTGTTCTGAGGCATCAGTGACTCCGTCGATCAGTGAAACCGAGGAGTGAAGACGGGATAATTTGGAAATGGCTTCATAGGCTGAAAAACGGACATTGGAATCCGGATGGTGGAGAGACAATATTTTTAAAATAGAGGGCAGGGCAGCCTCGTGTCGAATATTCCCCAGAATATCCAGCCCATTGATAATGGAATCCACGTTTGAAAGATCTATATTCGCAGAGACGGCCGGGATTACCCGGGGACCGATATCAATCAGGGAATCAATGGCAAGATGACGTTCATGGGGGGAGTTGGAATTCAACATGATAATAAGCTGGGCCATATCGGAATCCTCGGTAAGCCCTTCCAGCGTATCTTTTCGTGAGGCAAGTTGTTTGGCGTCAGGATTGTCATTGGGATCATCAAGGGAGAGTTGCTTTATGAGCCTCTCCAGTGTACTGACAAGATAGGCATCTGACTTACTCGTCTGGCTGGCAAAGGCAAGTCGTTTGATGGCCGATGGGCCACCAATTCCTCCAAGAGCACTAATGGCAGCCCGTTTCAATCCTTCGTGGTCGTAAAATATGAAGTCGGCCACAACGTTGATGCAGGATTTTTCACCTGTTTTTCCGATGGCCATAAGGACTTTCTGAAGAATATGCGTGTCGGTTTCACTGAGAAGGATGCTGGCAAAAACAGGGACAGCATTTTTTTGCTGGCCCGGGGAGGCGTGGTCTATAAATGGAAGAATGAAGGGGGCATGAGCCTGTGCTTTGTCGAGTAATAATTCAACCAGATCGTTTTTATAGGTGGCACTGGGGGGAGCCTTATCAATCAAATGGTTGAGTGCGAAAAACGCATTGTTATTGGACGATACGCTTATTTCAAAAAGAGCCCTGACTCTGGTTTTTTCATCTCTATCAGGGAAATTATCCAGAAGATCTCTGAGCGTTTCCATGTTTTGATGACGAAGGCAGTCCGTGATTTGGAGTACATAGGATTCATTCACAAGATTCTTGGGGCTTTGCATCATGGTTTATTTAATTTCTATTGAAGAAGATGAACCGGACAAGGGGGCCGGTCTTTCAGTTAAAAGAAGCCAATCAAACGGGCATGTGGAAAATAGTGACGATATCTTGTATAAATTATAGAAAAAAAAGAGGGCTGTGTCAAAAATAATCGGAGGCGTTCAGCGGCATATGAATTCATGAAGGGGATAGATATTTGTAATTGCTTTGATTTCTTCTTGGAATCCGGGTTATATATAAATACATTGGGTGTTAGTTGAATTGATAGTGTGTAAATTAAGGAGAATTCAATGGGTTGGCTGGGAAAAGTAATAGGTGGAACGATTGGATTTGCATTGGGCGGCCCCCTTGGAGCCATTGCGGGAGCTGTTTTCGGCCATAGTTTCGACGGTCAGATGGTTCCGACACCAGGGGCCGGAAGGCCGAGGCTTTCAAAAAATGAGCAGACACAAATGGTGTTTTTTGTGGCGGTCTTCTCCATGCTTGCGAAAATGGCAAAAGCTGACGGCCGAATTTGTGAAAATGAATATGAAACCGTGGAAAAGTTTATCAAAAACGAATTGCATCTCAACTCCGAGAGCCGGAAGATTGCCCTCACGATTTTTAAAGCAGCCGCGGATTCACAGGAAAATTTTGAGAGTTTCGCTTACCAGTTTTATGAGCATTTCCATTCCCAACCAGGCTTTTTGGATTTTATTCTTGATGTATTGATCAGGGTTTCAGCATCAGACGGGACCCTCAGTGATGAAGAGGAGCATCTTCTTCTTTCAGCCGTCCACATATTCAACTACCCCACAGAAGCCTATCTGGCACTCAAAGCAAAATATATAGATAAAGGGATTGATTATCATGCAATCCTGGGCTGCACAAGACAGGACACCGATGCCTTTGTCAAAAAACAATACAGAAAGCTTGTGTCCGAATATCATCCGGATAAGATCGCATCCAAGGGGCTTCCGGATGAGTTTGTCACATTTGCTTCGAATAAATTCAGAGAAATTCAGGAAGCGTATGAGAAGGTTAAGCATGAACGGGGTTACATATAATTGGCAAGTTTCATGGATGTTTGCCTGAGGTTGTGGCTCAAGACATAGGCCACCCCTTTAAGAAGTTTGATGCCGATGTGGGGGTGTTTGGAGAGGATCAGCTCAAAAGCGCTTTTCGATAAAACGTACATGGTGCTGTCATTAATGGCACGGATCGTGGCAAAACGGGGCATATCTTCGATGATGGCCATTTCACCTGTGGACTGCCCTCGCGACAGTGTTGCAAGAACGACTTCCTGACCGGTGGTTTCTTTGGTCACCACAACTTCAAGAATACCGCTGACAATAAAACAGATATAATTCCCTTTGTCCGCCTCATTAAAAAGCACATCACCCTTCTTGACCTCCATAAAAGCAATATGCTTTGCAATCACTTTGATTTCTTCTGAATTGATCCGTTCGAAAAAAGGAACACTCATAAAAAACTCTGTGACTTGGTTGGTCAGGCTTTTTCCCGCAATAACCCGGGTTGGAATCATAAAAACCTCATTCGTTTAAGTGTGATGTTCTGTTGTTGCCATATAAAAGTATAACTATATCTTATGATTGTCAATCTCTCTTGTGGATTATGCAAAAGCGATCCTGCTGATGCTCCGTTTTAAACCCTGTGATAAATGAAAATACTGATGCTGTAAATAATAAAGTGACTCATCCATATGGAGAGAATTTTGCCACATGCAGCGATTGTCAGGGTTTTAATGCTTTTATCTTGAAATTCCATCAACTCTATGAAATAGATTTATATAATGAAGTTAAATGCTTCAGATAATTTTGGGTTCGATGGAGACTGAGGAGTTGAATGAACCTGTACAAATTCAATAAAAGACCCATGACAATGCCTTTAGAAGGAAAAATAAATCTTCATCCCATAACCCTATCGTTTAAAGGCGATCAGGCGTATCTTGAAAAAGCTTACACCCTAAGCGTTCACGAAAATCAGAAATACATGTTTGAAATCCGTACGGTCATCTTCCTTGCAGGCCTCGTGTATTCCCTGTTTGGTATTTTGGATGTCCTGCTTGTTCCTGATGGATATAAACCCTTACTTTTTATAAGGTTTGGTATCTTTTTACCTTATATCCTTTTTGTTATTCTTTTATCATATACACATTATTTTCAAATGTTCATGCAGCTGATCTTTGTGTCTACGGCAGTCATAGGTGGGGGGGGCATTATTGCCATGATCGTCCTGGCCACCCCCCCTGCAACCTATTCATACTATGCCGGCCTGATCATTGTTTTTATGTTTCTTTATACCTTTGGCCGAGTTCGGTTTATTTGGGCAACGCTTTCGGGTTGGTTACTTATTCTTGTCTATGAACTCACTGCCATCATGATGACATCTCCGCCCCTGCCTGTTGTAATCAACAATAATTTCTTTTTTATCTGTGCCAATGTCATTGGTATGGTCTCGTGTTATCTCCTGGAATTTTTTGACAGGAGAAATTTTTACATGACCATTCAACTTGAAAACGAGCGGGAAAAAACACATAAAACCAATGAAGAACTCGAAAAAAGAGTTTACGAACGGACAGCCCTTCTCAATAATCTGAATGCGGATTTGAACGCTGAGATTGATCAGAGAAAAACCATTGAAGATGAACTCCGTAAAATGAAGGATGAACTGGAAGTCCGGGTGGAAAACAGGACGTTTGAATTGATCTCTGCAAACAAGGATCTTGGGTTGGCCAAGGAACGTGCCGATGAATCTGCCCGATCGAAAAGCGAATTTCTTGCAAATATGAGCCACGAAATAAGAACCCCCATGAATGCCATCATTGGCATGTCCGATCTTGCCATGAATTCGAAAATCAGCCAGGAACAAAGGAACGAGTATCTGGATATCATCCGGACGTCGGCCCGTTCTCTTCTAGGCATTATCAACGATATTCTTGATTTATCAAAAATTGAGGCCGGAAAACTTGAGCTTGAAGCCAAACCATTCAGAATCCGGGAACATGTTGAAGGCGTAACCGACATGTTTATCCAGACCCTTCATTTCAAAGATATTGAATTGATTGTTGATATTGCTCCTGACATTCCTGTTTTCGTCCGGGGTGATTCCTTGAGATTGCAGCAGATCCTTTTGAATCTTATCAGCAATGCCTTGAAATTCACGGAAAGAGGGGATATCTGCGTGATACTCAAAAAAGGGAGGATGGACAACACAACCATTGAACTTTTATTTGAGGTCACAGACACAGGGATCGGAATTGATCTGGATGAAAAGCAGAACCTTTTCGATGCGTTTGCCCAGGCTGACGGATCCATAACCCGCAAATACGGAGGAACGGGTCTTGGACTCACCATATGTAAGCGCATCGTGTCCATGATGGGTGGAGAGATCCGGGTGGATAGCAAACTCGGATTGGGCAGCCGCTTTTATTTCAACGTTATTGTTGAACGGGAACGTGAAAAAAATGATACCACCATGACGAGCAATAATGGCGGTGTTGCTCACAGGAGTCACATGGACAGGGAGTATAAACAATCCGACGCATTCAAAGGTATGCGGGTTCTTCTTGTTGAAGACAACCTAATCAATCAGATGGTTGCCGTTGAGATACTGCTTCTCGAAGGTATCCATGTCACCCGGGCAAACAATGGCAGGGAAGCCGTTGACATGGTGGCAGCAAATACATTTGATGCGGTGTTGATGGATGTGCAGATGCCCGAGATGGACGGGATTGAGGCCACAGGGATTATCAAAAATGATATGGGATTGCATGACCTGCCTGTCATCGCCATGACGGCCCATGTCATGCAGGGCGACAAGGAACGCTGTCTTGAGGCAGGTATGAATGATTTTATCTCAAAGCCCATTGAAAGAGAGACGCTGTTCAAAGTGCTCAGCACGTTTTATCATGGGGGAGAACATGGCAGGATGGGTACAAGAAACGGCCAGATTGCCCCAAGGGATGTTGCCGAGATCCGGTATGATCTGCCCGGGCTTGATATGGCTGACGGCTTAAGACGTTTGGGCTGCGATATGGAAAGCTATATCGATATCATCACAGATTTTTGTCAGCATTTGGAAATTAATATGGGCAAGGTCAAAGAGTTTGCCAACGTGGGGGATCTGAACGGTGTCATGACCGAAGTACACACCATCAAAGGGGCTGCTGCAAATATTTCTGCCCATGGTTTGGAAGCGGCTGCCAAGCAGTTTGACAATTTAAATGATTGTGAACATCCGGGCCTCATGACCGCTTACGTCAACGACCTTGAATCCGCATGGTGTGAGCTAATGGATGCCCATTCCCGTTTAAAAAAATAGACCTGTATTTCGATCAGTCTCCAGAAAAAAATAGTTTTATGAAAAATAATGTTGACAAAGTTTATACGATAGTAAATATTAAAACTGACATGTCAGTCTAGCGCATAATGATGTAACACATACACTAAAGGAGAGTTAAACATGCAGAACATACCCACAGATATCAGTATCAAAGACCTTTTATGTGATCTCAGCCCCCGTCTTGCCAAAGAGGTGATTGCAGCAAGTGGAAAACTTCCTGAGCTTGAAGGAACGGAACTCACATTGGTCATTGCTGTTGAGGGCGAAAATTCATACAGCTATATCGTGAAAGATGGTAAGGATTTTACAGTTAAAGCCGAAGCCATTGATAATCCCATGGTCAAAATCGCTTTGAGCAAATCTGACCTTGAAAAAATGATCGCCACAAACAACCTTGATATGCTTCTGGGTATTCAGCAGGATCTCAATAAAACAAAATTCAATGCTCTCAAATCATTGAAGGGTAGTTTTAACGCGGAATTGAAAAATACCGACGGAAGTGTCTATTTGATCAAGACCATTTGCAATGGATCGGACTCACCAAATTGTACGTTTAAAATGACAACCGAAGATTCCACGAAAATTACGAAAAAAGAAGCACATCCAGTAAATCTGTTTATGAGCGGTGCTATGCAGATTGAAGGCGACATGGCCTTTGCCATGGCAACTCAGCCCATCTTTACTTGATTTTTATATACCGTGTATTGATGCATGAAACCATTGTCCGGTATACTGAGATGATTGATGCGTTCTGTTGTTTTTGATGTTAATTGGTTTTATGCACATCCCAAAGCCAGTGCTTTTTTTAAAAGAGCTCTGGCTTTTTTTTTAATGGAATTTGGGTTATAATTTATAAAGACGTTTAATTTATGATGGTGTAGTAAAAAGTCCCATATGCGGTGAGTTTGGCCTATGGGCCTTTTCCCATAGCCATCCGTCGACTTTTTACGAGTTTATCACTTTATACAAGGGCGACAAGGGAGACTTTTCGTGGGAAAAAAGGACATGCTTGACACGTTTATCCGTGAAAGCAAAGATATGCTCTCCCAGATGATTTCCGGTAGTCCCATTCCGACCTTTGTGATTGATCGCAACCATAAAGTCACCCACTTCAACAAAGCCTGCGAAACACTGACCGGTATACCGGCCCGGGAAATCATTGGATCTGATCAACAATGGCGTGCTTTTTATTCAACAAAGCGACCTGTTATGGCAGACATTGTCCTGGATAGTGCCGGGCATGACGGTCTTGAGACGTTTTATAAAGGCAAATACAGAGTCTCAACCGTCAAGCCTGGAGCTTATGAGGCCGAAGATTATTTTCCGGCCTTGGGCGAGGACGGAAAATGGCTTTTTTTTACGGCAGCACCGGTTAAAGATAATCAGGGAAATGTCATTGGGGCCATTGAGACTCTCCAGGATATTACCCGGGAAAAACGAGTATCTGAACTGAATGCCGCCATGCTGCGGATCAGCAATGCCCTGCACAACTTTTCCTACCTTGAAGACCTTTTGACCTATATCAGCAAAGAGATCAAAAACCTCTTGGGGGCCGAAGGCGCTTTGGTCGTCCTTCGAGATCCGGAAGCAAATGAACTTTACTGTCCTGGCATTGCATACGATGACCCCGATAATGAAAAACGGGTCCGGACCATTCGTTTTTCCATGGATGAAGTGGTGGCAGGGCAAGTAATCCAGACCGGAAAACCGGTGATCATCAATGATACATCCTGGCATGATCTTTATCCTATCCGTGATCAGAAGATGGGGTATATCACCCGCAGTCTTGTGGAGGTTCCTGTTTTTGCAGAGGATCGGATTATCGGTGTCCTCAGCGGCATTAACAAAAAAGACGGACAATTTTCCCATAAGGACGTTGAACTTTTATCCACCCTGGCAGGAACCGTGGCTCTTGCCATTGAAAATACACGATACCAGGAAGAATTAAGGCATGCCTACCGTGAGGTTCGAGCCCTTAACACAGCCAAAGGCAAAGCCATCAATCATCTTTCCCACGAATTGAAAACCCCTGTGGCCATTCTGTCCGAGGCGGTGTCTGTCCTTGAAGAAGAACTTCAGGCATTACCGGAAGATGACTGGAGACCCTTTTTAGGCATGATTTACAGACAGCTGCATCGTATCAGTGACATCAAAGATGAGGTCGCAGATATCATCAAGGCCAAGGACCGGAATGTATCGGAATTGACCCCATGGCTGATTGAACAATGCGGGGACCTATTGTCTGTTTTAGCCTCAAATAATATGGGGAAGGGGGATGTGGCAGAACAAATCAAAGCGTTTATTGAAAACCTCTTTACCCCGAAAGATCTGGTGATGGTGTCGGTTTATCTCAGTGATTTTGTAGACCATCGAATCCGTGTCTTGAACAAAGAGTTCACACACAGGAATATTGAATTCCGACTCAATTTGGAAAAAGCTCGAAATATCCTTATTCCCCAAGAAATTCTGCAAAAAATCGTGGACGGTCTTATCCGTAACGCCATAGAAAATACGCCGGATGAAGGCCGTGTGCATCTGTCTGTCTTTGAAAAAGGAGAACATGTTTTTCTTTCCGTGAAAGACTCAGGGGTCGGTGTCCGTCAAGACCATCAGGAAAGAATTTTTGAAGGATTTTTTCCTACCCAGGATATGACCCTATACTCCACCCGAAAACCCTTTGATTTCAACGCAGGCGGCAAAGGTGCAGACCTACTGCGCATGAAAATCTTTTCAGAAGCATACAATTTTACCATTGAGATGCGTTCCACACGATGCCCCCATCTTGATGAAGAAAAAAAAACCTGCCCCGGACGAATATCCTTGTGTCCGGCCGTCACTGAATCGAGCCCCTGTGACACCCTGGGTGGCACTGAATTTATTCTTCGCTTTTAATATGCACCATGAAAGTCGTCTCACGGGTGCGGATGGGCATTTGTATTTAGAAAACTCGCTGAAAAAACAAGGCCCCCACCCTGTCAATATGGCTTTTCAGGTCGGGGTGGTCAAGGCTGGGATAATGGACCAGATCCACGAAAAAGGGCAGGCTTGATTCGTCAAAATCCGCTTTGATCTTTTGGACCAGGGTCTTGTTGGAAAGGGGATTCATAATAGCCAGGTCAAGATCACTTCCGATGTGATAGTCTCCTTTTGCCCGGCTTCCGAAGATGAAAACCCGGGTGACATCCAGGTATTTTTTTAAAATGTCCTCACAGGTTTTCATGTCCCGGTCCGTCAGACCGAATGGGTTTATTGCCTTATTTGTCTTTGTCATGATGATTTTTCATTGAGAAAAAAGAGGTATAGTTTTTCCAAGGCAACAAAGGTCTCTTGCCGGAGTTGTTTTTCCGATGCCTCAAATTTTTCACCGCTGTAATCATGGGAAAGCTCGTTTCTGATATCCAGCCCATCAATCAGCTCCTGGGCCACATCGATATACCGGCTTTGCTGGGCCAGGCGCAGGGTGTCTTTGGGGGAGGGTTTGAAGGCAAATCCTTTGACTTCTAAAAAGTCTTTCATGACTTTCCATGATAGATCAAGCGTAAATTCAAACCGTTGAATCAAACCGTTTCGTTCCAGTTCATTCAAATTCTCCATGTTCACCGCTTCTTTTAGACGAAAAAAAGCTTTTTCAAAATTTTGAAATCTCTGATGCCATCGAATATCAGCATGTGTCATGGGTCACCTTATGCCTGTCTATGAAAAATTTTTCCCGTAAATGCCATCATGGACCTTCGTATAGTCAAGGCTTTCTTTGGGATGACCGGGCAGGCTATCTACGGGGTAACCGATGGCAATGATGGATTCAACCTCTATATGGGCCGGGATGTTCAATAGGTCAGCCACTTGTTCACAGGCCATTTTACCTGGCCCGAACTCACGGTTTCGGATCTGAATCCAGCAGCTTGTAAGGCCCAGGTTTTCGGCGGCAAGCTGGATATAGGTGGAGGCAATGGATGCGTCCTCCACCCAGACATCACATTTTTTCGGATCAGCCAGGACCACAATGCCCAGGGGCGCATGTTTTAAAAACGTGGCCCCGTGGGGTTTGGATGATGAAAGTTGGTCGAGCATGCCTTTGTCTCTGACCAGGACGAACTCCCAGGGGTTAAGGCTTCGGGACGAGGGACTTCTCAGGGCTGCTTCAATCAGAAGGGCGATTTTTTCAGGCTCAATCTCTTTGTCTGAAAATGAACGGATACTTCGTCTGTTTCTGATCAAAGACATGAACATGATAAATCACCCCTTGTTTTTTTCCATGGCGTTTTTTAAAAGTTCTCCCATGGTTCCAAGGTTTTTGGATTCCGAGGGCACAAAGCTTTTCCAGTCATCCTGTCCTTCGGTGGGAGTAAGAGCCAGGCTGATTCGTCGTTTTTCCTCATCCACACTTTCCACACAGAGGGTGATGGCATCGCCGGCTTTGAGTTTGTCGATGGCCGATGCTTCGCTGGACTGGCTGATTTTTGATTTGGGCAAAAGCCCTGTGACCCCTGGCTCAAGGCTTATAAAAAGACCAAAGGATTCTTTTTTCTCCAGGGTTCCGGTGACGGGTTTGCCCAAGGGGTATTTCATGGCAATACCGGCCCAGGGATCACCATGGGCATCTTTCATGGACAGGGAAATTCTCTTTTTCGAAGTATCGATATCTTTGACAACCACCTGGACCACATCTCCTACCGATACGGCGTCCTCGGGTTTTAAAATCCGTTTGGTGTAACTCATTTCACTGACATGGACCAGACCTTCGGTTCCAGGAGCGATTTCCACAAAGGCTCCGAATGGTGCGCATCTCATGACCGTACCGGTCAACTGGTCTCCGGCATGGAAACGGGTTCCGGCAAGATCCCATGGATCGGTTGCTGTTTGCTTGATGGACAGGGATATTTTAGGGTCTTTGTCCCCTTCGGATTCTTTGATGGAAAGGACCTTGACCATCACCACATCTTTGGGACTCACGGCTTCTTCGGCTTTTTCAACCCGGGTCCAGGACAGCTCGGAAATGTGAATCATGCCTTCCACACCCGGTATCAATTCTGCAAAGGCACCATAGGGCATAATTTTTGTAATTCGGGCTTCCCGGATATCATCGGCCTTGAGTTCCTTGAAAAACTGTTTTTTCTTTTTATCAATATCAATCTGGAGGTACTCCCTGCGGGAAACCACAATGTTTCGGCCTTTTTCTTCATAGCGGGTGATAAAGAACGTACCGCTTTCTCCCAGATATGTTTCAGGTTTTTCCACATAGGTGACATCAATCTGGCTGACGGGGCAAAAGGCGCGTTTTCCTGAAATGTCGATGTGAAATCCACCTTTGATCACCTCTTTGACTTTTCCTTCCACGGGTGTCCGGCTTTTGAACGCATCCAGGAGGACCATGTCATCACCTGAACCGGACAGGGCTTTGGAAAGAATCACTTCACTTTCCGTCACGGAGATCACATAAAGTTCAATTTTATCCCCGGCTTTGTAAGGACACTCCCCATTTTTATCCAGAAGTTCCATTTTGTCCACCACACCGTCACTTTTTGTGCCGGTGTCGACATACACGCTGCTGGTGCCGATGGAGATGATTGTCCCTTTTATCCGGTCTCCCTGATTGATATCCTGATTGAGCCCTGCACTGTACTGTTCAAAAAGTTCGGCAAAGCTTTCTTCCTGGTTTTCCACTTTATCATCGTTTTCAGACATGGTTTTACTCCGGGCCTTTCAAGACGGCCGTTTATTTGGATGTTCTGGATTTATTGGGTATTATAACCATCATTTTATCGGGTCTAAAGGGTGAACCGGTATGGTATTACCGTGTGAGCATTTCACGTAACCCATTACCAGCACGAGGCGTCTATTGCAAGGAAAGTTTTATGGTTTATAACCAATTGTTTGACAGATGTGATCAAACTCGTGTAATAAACTCTTTTTTTATGAAATAAAGTTTGTATCCTGTTTCAGGAACAGACTATAATACCTGAACAATGAATAAATGAAAACATCTTGAGAGTCATAGTGATATAAAGTTTTGATTTTTAAAGGGTTTTATCTTTAAGGAACGTTCATGAAAGAAAACAAGGAAAAGAAACGGGTCGGCATTGCTTCAATGCTGGAAAAAACCGAAATCAAAGAATACTTTGACACATTGTTTATTCTTGTCCTGGGTATTGAGTTTGTTATTTTTGTTGCCCATTTTATAGGCTCCATCGGCCCGGACAAGGGAACGTTTCCGTGGAAACAATACTTCTTTGTATCCTTTATCGCTCCCATTGTACTTGTGTTTTTGATCGGTCTTGTGATTATCGGATTCAATTATTACATATTCGGGAATGATTACAGTGGGGATGTTCCGGAGAATACCGGCGAGGTTGAACAGGGAAAAACCCTTAAATATACGGCCCAGAATTTTATACGTTTTTTAAATCAGATGCCTGTGTTGGCCGGTTTGTTCGCCATCGGTCTGGGATCTGTGATCCTTTACAAGCTGGATGCCATATTAAAAGTCATTGGTCTTGTGGGCGAGAGGACAGCGTTTTATATCTTCATCATGCTTGCCGTCATTGTGGCCGGAGCCCTTATTTTTCTTCTTTTCTGGTTGTTCTGGAAATTCAGGCTTCATAAAATTGAAATCGAACGGCGCTGGGATTTCAAGAGAAGGGTCATGGAAAAATCAGGACTGATTATTCTTGAAAATAACATGGTCCTCAATGAACAAGGGAAAGTGCTTACCCATGGGGATGTGCGTGCACAACTTGAGGGGCAGGTTCTTGACGAAGAAAACAAAAAACTCCCCCTGATTCCCAGTAACTTCATGATGAAATAATCGGTAGGTTGTGGGTTCTCTTCCCATGGGTGATCTATGGGAAAATGATTGTTTTTGAAACTCCCTCCAGGTATCTGAAATAATCGTTTAAGATGTGACCGTGATCAAAGGCAAGGGGTGATGGAAGAGCATCCCGTGTGAATATTCCTGTGCTTTTTGCGTCATCAGCAGCACGGAGCACGCCTTTGCCTTTGCCGATGAATACGGTTGATACCGTGTGATGACGGGGGTCCCGGGACGGGTCTGAGTAGGTGTGGAACTGCTCAACCAGTTTAACCTCAAGGGATGTTTCTTCCATGGCTTCCCTTATGGCTGCATTTTCAAGGGTTTCACCGTAGTCAACAAAACCCCCGGGTATTGCCCAACCATAGGGTGGATTTTTTCGTTCGATCAGAACGATACCCTGTTCGGTTTCAATGATGATATCAACGGTGACAAGAGGATTTCGATACGTTTTTTCAGTCATAGGGTCCATTGTCCTTTTTATCCTTATGCAGTTTGTTTAAATTAATCTTTATTTGTGGACTAATATGAACCCATGTCAACAGATTTATTGTAGCGATGATTCCTTTACCGCAAAGGTTGAGAACCCATGAGCACAATTCAACCCCAACAGGAAAAAGCCATGGTGGTTCATTCCCAGGCATTTAAAGACACGGTTAAAAAAGGCCTTGACTATTTTAAGGTTCCTTCAACCCCTGCAATGATCGAACAGCTGACCTTCCATGCCTCAGAGATGCTTTTCTGGAACAAGAAGACAAACCTGACGGCCATAACAGACCCCTATGATGTGGCCGTTAAACATATAATCGATTCGGCAGCGGCTTTTCCCTTGATATCACAGGGTGCGTCTGTGCTTGATCTGGGATCTGGCGGGGGCTTTCCGGGAATTCCCCTAAAAATTCTCAATCCGTCTCTGGACATGATCCTGGTTGATTCTTCACGTAAAAAGGTGAGTTTTATGAAGCATGTGATCCGGACCAAGTCCTTGACTGGAATCCGCGCTTTTCATGCACGGGGTGAGGAGCTTAAGGATGACAAAAGCTTTTGTGGGTGCTTTGATTATGTTATAAGCAGGGCTTTTTCAGGTCTTGATGTGTTTGTTCCCATGGCCCTGCCTTTTCTTAAAGAGAATGGACGGATCATTGCCATGAAAGGCAAGGAGATTGATCATGAAAAATCCCTCCTTACGACGATAACAGGAACGGCTTGGGACGGGAGACAGGTCCTGTGTCAGGATCTCTCCATGGAACAGATTTTATACCGTCTTCCGTTCATCGAATCCCAACGTGCATTGTTTGTCATTGGTCTTAAAAATAAGTGCATACCCTGACATCTGATTAAGATGAACTCATAAAAGGTATAATATCGTTGACATAACTAAAGCTTCTGACATAAATTTGTTTGTTTCAAAATTAAACTATTAAAATCCGAACAGTTTTGGAGGATATATGGATTATAAACATACGCTCAACCTTCCTGCAACCTCATTTGCAATGAAGGCCGGTCTTCCCACCCGTGAACCCCAGCAGCTCAAAGAATGGGAAGAGAGCAAACTCTATGAAAAAATAAGGAAGGTATCCAAGGGACGGAAAAAATTCATCCTCCATGACGGCCCTCCCTATGCCAACGGCAACCTCCATATCGGTCATGCCCTGAATAAGATTCTCAAAGATATGATTATCCGTTCCCGTCAGATGGCTGGATTTGATGTGCCCTATGTGCCGGGTTGGGATTGTCACGGTCTTCCCATTGAACACAATGTGGACAAGTCTCTGGGGTCCAAGAAAAAAACTATGACCCAGGCCGAGATCCGTCAGAAATGCAGGGATTATGCAACATCCTTTGTGGATATCCAGCGTGAGGAGTTCAAACGTTTCGGCGTAATCGGGGAATGGGATAATCCCTACCTGACCATGGCCTATGATTTTGAAGCCCGAATTGCCAAGGAATGCGGGGAATTTGCCGTCAAAGGGGATATGTATATCGGGAAAAAACCCATCCACTGGTGCTGCAACTGCCAGACGGCCCTGGCCGAAGCTGAAATCGAACACAAGGATCACACCTCGCCGTCCATTTATGTCAAGTTTCCTTTCAAGGATGATCCGGCCATTATCGATCCGGCCCTTTCAGGTAAGAAGGTTTTTGTCGTGATCTGGACCACAACACCCTGGACCATTCCGGCCAACCTGGGCATCTGTCTGAACCCTGATTTTATTTATTCGGCCGTTGAGGTCAATGATGAGGTCCTGATTCTTGCCAAAGATCTGGTGGAGAAGGTGATGAAGGAGTTTTCATTCACCGATTATCGTGTGATTGCAGAATTTCCGGCGCCTCTTATTGAAAACAAACATTGCCGCCATCCCTTCTATGACAGAGATTCCCTGATTGTCCTGGGAACGCACGTAACCATTGAATCAGGGACAGGCTGTGTGCATACAGCGCCTGGTCATGGTTCCGATGACTATATCACCGGTTTGAAGTACGGTCTTGAACCCTATTCTCCGGTGGGTGACGGGGGCTGTTATGTGGATGATCTGGAAATCTTCGGTGGCCAGTTTATCATGAAGGCCAACGCGTCGATCATCGCCTTAATGACCGAAAACAACAGCCTTATCAAGCAGGAGAACATGAGTCACTCCTATCCCCATTGCTGGCGTTGTAAAAAACCCGTTATTTTCCGTGCAACACCCCAATGGTTTATTTCCATGGACCAGACCGGTCTTCGGCAGAAAGCCTTAACGGAAATTGATTCGGTAAAATGGATTCCTGGCTGGGGCAGGGAGCGTATATACGGAATGATTGAAAACCGTCCGGACTGGTGTGTGTCACGGCAACGGTCATGGGGTGTACCCATTCCGGTTTATTATTGCGAATCCTGTGGTGAGGTCCATGTGACCGAATCATCGGTTGAAAAGATTTACCAGCTTTTTAAAACACATGGGGCCGATGTCTGGTTTGAATGGGAGGCCAAAGATCTTCTGCCAGATGATGCCGAGTGCGGGGCCTGCGGTAAAACCTCATTTAAAAAAGACAGCAATATTCTTGATGTGTGGTTTGATTCGGGGGTGACCCATGCAGCGGTTCTTGACGAGCGAGATTATTTAAAACGTCCGGCCGACCTTTATCTTGAAGGCAGTGACCAGCACAGGGGCTGGTTTCACAGCTCCCTTCTAACCTCGGTGGGGAAAACCGGAAAAGCACCGTATAAAGCCGTGCTGACCCATGGTTTTGTGGTGGATTCAAAGGGGCATAAAATGTCCAAATCCGAAGGCAATGTCATTGCCCCTAAAAAAGTGATCGATCAGTACGGGGCCGAAATTTTAAGACTTTGGGTGGCTTCATCGGATTATCGGGATGACGTGCGCATATCCGACAATATTCTCAGGCAGTTGAGTGATGCATACAGGCGGATCAGAAATACATGTCGCTATATGCTTAGCAACCTCAATGATTTTGATCCTGCAATTGATGCCGTATCCTATGATCAGCTGACGGATATTGATAAATTTACCCTTCACAAACTGGGACTTCTGGTTGAAAAAGGATTGAAAGCCTATGATACCTATGAATTCCATGTTATATACCATGCCCTGTATAATTTTTGTTCCATTGACCTTTCGTCCTTTTATCTGGATATCGCCAAGGACCCCCTTTATGTTCTGCCAAAAAAATCCTTGAAACGTCGGGGGATTCAGACGGTCATGCACATGGTGATTCAGGCTATTTCCCGTCTTATGGCACCTGTTCTTCCTTTTACCTCCGAGGAGGTCTGGCAGCATATTCCGGATTATCCGGGCAAGGAGGAAAGCATTCACCTTGCAGACCAGGTCGCTGTTGAAAGCCTTTGGAAGAATGAATCACTTGCCGGAAAATGGGAAACCATCCTTGAAATAAGGGGTGAGGTAACCAAGGCCCTTGAAGTTGCACGGGCCAAAAAACTGATTGGCCATCCTCTGGATGCATCGGTGACCATCCACGCCCAAGGAATCCATCATCAGATCCTTGGGGAATACAGCGATATTCTCAAGGATATTCTGATTGTATCCAGTGCATCCTTAATGGATGACAAAGGGCAGATGGATTATTCAAGTCCTGACATTGAAGGTTTGAGTATCGGAATTGGAAAGGCTCCGGGCGAAAAATGTGAGCGGTGCTGGACATACGACGCCAGCACCGGCAAAGATTCACGGTTTGAAAATGCCTGTGCACGGTGTTGTGCTGCATTGGAAGAGATAGGACAATCATGACACGTGAAAAAATTATGCGATTGCTGATCGTCTCAGGCATCACGGTTCTCATTGATCAGATCAGCAAGGCCGTGATTGTCCGTTTTCTTAGCTACGGAGAAAACATAAATCTTATTCCGGGTTTTTTCAACATCACCTATGTGTTGAATGCCGGAGGGGCCTTTGGGCTGTTTGCCCAGCAAAGTCAATTGGTCCGGGTGATGATGTTTCTCGTTTTGTCAATGATTGCCGTGGGCTTTATCTTTTATCTGTACCATGGAGTCCCCCGGTCACATCCCATGCTGGCCAATGCCCTTGCCCTTATTCTGGGAGGCGCCATAGGCAATCTCATTGACCGGATCAGAATGGGTCGTGTGGTTGATTTTCTGGACTGTTATATCAAGCATTTCCACTGGCCGGCATTCAACGTTGCCGACAGTGCCATCTGTGTTGGTGTGGGTATTTTCATTTACCATATCGTATTCAAAAAAATGCCCGAAGAAGGCAGCCACCCATTGTTCTGATAACTTGGTTTTAGGGTATGTAAGGAAGATTCGATGCATCCTGTATTATTTGAATTCAAGAATATTGTTATTCATACCTATGGTTTTTTTATTGCCCTGGGATTTTTGGCCGCTATTTTTATTTCCAAACGTGAAGCCCGGCTTGTTGGAGAAGATCCTGAAAAGATAGCAGATTTTATATTCTGGCTTCTGGTTGCCGGCATTGTGGGCTCACGGGTTTTTTATGTGATTATCTACTGGGATAACTATTATCCCGGCCATCTGATTGATATGGTCAAAATTTGGGAAGGCGGTCTTGTCTTTTACGGTGGTTTCCTGGGTGCTTTTATTATGTCGGTTGTCTACATCCGAACCACAAAACTAAAATTCTGGAAATCCATGGACATCATCACACCTGCTATTCCCTTTGGTCATTTTCTCGGTCGCCTGGGGTGTTTTTCAGCCGGGTGCTGCCATGGCAGAGCCTGTGATCTGCCATGGGCCGTGACCTTTACCAATCCTGAATCCCTTGCGCCCCTTCACGCGCCCTTGCACCCCACACAACTTTATTCGTCGGCCAGTAATTTCTTGATTTTTCTTTTTATATTTAATTACAAACGATTCAAACGATTTGATGGCCAGGTTTTTTGGACCTATGTCATTGTTTATGCCCTCGCACGATCCATCCTGGAAACATTCCGGGGTGATTTTAGAGGGGCGGAAGTTTTAGGTATCTTATCTGTGTCCCAGGCTGTGGCCCTTGTTCTGTCTGTTGCTTCATTGGCCATGCTGACCTATCTTTATCGGCGTAAAAATTGATGGCGTCGTAAAAAGTCCCATATGCGGCGTTGCCGCGAGATAGTGTTTGGCCTACGGACCTTTTTCCATAGCTATCCGTCGACTTTTTACGAGTTCATCAAACTTAGGAACTCTTTAAGCCGGATCCATTTGGTAGTTTTGCCAGGGTCCGTATAACCGAGTATTAACCCCGTGGATGAGCGTTTGACCCCCTATGCCTGAGTTGAACTATAAACATCTTGAATCCTATCTTTCAAATCTGGTTAAAGACGGATTTGCACCGGTCTATTTGATTCATGGGGAAGAATACCTCACCCGGTCAGCATTTGATTCCCTTCTTGGCCAGATGGTACCACCGTCTAAACGGAGTTTTGGCTACGAACCTGTGGATGAAGACACGGAAAGTATGGCCGATGTGATTGAACGTCTGAATACCTTTTCCATGATGTCCGGTATCAAGGCCGTTTCGTTGTGTGAATCCCGTATTTTTCATTCAAGGCAGGATATGTCGGCCCTTTTGAAAAAATGCAAAACATCCTATGACACCGGAGACAAAAAAAAAGCGTCCAGATTCCTTTCGTCCCTCTTGTCTTTTTCCAGCCTGACGGTGGATGAAGCCCGGACAGAGAAGGGACGGGAAGAATTGAAATACAATGAAAGCTTTTCAGATGATGGATCATGGCTCAACGATCTTCTTTCCTTTTATACCGAACATTCCATCAAGACCAAGGATGCCGGTGATCCGGTAAAACTCCTCAAGGATGCCATTGAAAAAGGATTCCCGGACCAGCACCACCTTGTGATTACTACGGATATGGTGGATAAACGAAAGGGACTGTATACAACCATCAAGGACCTGGGCATGGTGATAGACTGTGCAGTGCCCAAGGGGGATCGCAAGGCAGATAAGGATACCCAGGATGACATTTTACGAGAGAACATGAATACGCTGCTTAAGAAAAGCGGTAAAGCCATGGACCCTGATGCCTACCGCTATGTGTGTGATATGACCGGTTTTGATATCCGCACCTTTGTGGGAAATCTTGAAAAACTTATCACCTATACAGGATCCCGGCCGAGAATCACCCTTCAAGATGCCCGGACTCTTCTCAAGCGGTCCAAGCAGGATCCCATCTATGAATTATCCGGTGCCGTGGCAGAACGAAACCTTGAACAGGCACTTTTTTTTACAGGGAGCCTACTGGCCAATGCCATCTTTCCGCTCCAGATCCTGGCAACCATTGTCAATCAGTTGCGGCGATTGATCCTGGCCAAGGATTTTTTGATGAGCCTGCCCCAGGGCCGTTGGAGGGGAACCATGGATTATAACAGTTTCAGATCCTCCATTATGCCTGTTATCAAGGAGTATGACAAACAATTGCTTGAACGGACCCTTACTCGGGAAACAGCCCTTGCAGAATCCCCGGAAGAAGGAAAGAAAGAAAAAAAGATCAAAGCCGAGACAGACCTCGTGATTGCAAAAAACCCTAACAGCCCTTATCCGGTATACCTTCTTATGGTCAATGCCGGCCGATACTCCCGTGATGAATTGATCAATGCCTATGAAGCGGCATACAATGTCGATGTCCGGCTGAAAAGCACGGGTGAAAACCCCAGATTGATCCTGGAAGATCTTTTAATCAGAATATGCAGACCCATGGAGAAAAAAATATCGTGAAGACAGCCCCTGTGAATTCACTTAAAACGAAAATTGTATGTACCATCGGCCCATCCTGTGACAGTCCTGATATGATTCGTTCCTTGATCGAAAAAGGGATGAATGTGGCCAGGCTGAATTTTTCCCATGGGAGCCATGACGAACACCTGGAAAAAATTACGACCATACGTAAGGTCTCTGAAGAGATGGGCCGATCCGTCGCCATTTTGCAGGACCTGTGCGGTCCTAAAATTCGTGTGGGCAAAATCAAGGATCCCGGAATCAGCCTGAAGGCAGGCCAGAGCCTGATCCTGACCAGTGAGGATCTTCTTGGGGAAGAGAACCGGGTGTCCGTCTCTTATAAACCCCTGCCATCCGAGGTCAAAAAGGGGGATGTCATCCTGCTTGCCGATGGCATGATGGAGTTGATTGTCCATGAAATCACCGGCAATGATATTGTCTGTGATGTCATTATCGGTGGGACCCTGACTTCCAACAAGGGGATCAATCTTCCCAGCGGAACCATTAAGGCACCGTCTCTGACAGAAAAGGATAGAGTGGACCTTGATTTTGGAATAAAGCACGACGTGGACTATATTGCCCTGTCCTTTGTAAGGACACCCGAGGATGTCATCGGGCTTAAAAAGATCATCAATCAGTCTGGGAAAGACATTCCGGTTGTGGCAAAAATCGAAAAGCATGAAGCGATTACGAATATCGAAGGTATATTGGACGCCACCGATGCTGTGATGGTCGCCCGGGGGGATCTGGGTGTTGAAATTCCCTTGGAGCAAGTTCCGGAACTTCAGAAAATGCTGGTGCGCAAAGCCAATGAAAAAGGAAAACCCGTGATCGTGGCCACCCAGATGCTCAGGTCCATGGTGGATTCTCCCCGCCCCACCCGTGCCGAAGCCAATGATGTTGCCAATGCTGTTTTTGATGGGGCCGATGCCGTGATGCTATCCGAAGAAACAGCCAGTGGGAGCTACCCCCTTGCCGCCGTGGAATACATGGCCAAGATTGCCCTGAATGCTGAAAAAGGCTATCCCCATGATCGTTATCTGACCCTGACAACCCATGAACCGAATATCGCCTTGTCCGTGGCCTATGCTTCATGTATCCTTGCAGAGCAACTGAACGCGTCGGCCATTGTGGCATCCACCAAATCAGGATTTACCGCAAAGCAGATTTCCCGGTTCAGGCCCTATTCAAAAATTGTGGCATTATCTCCGGACAAGAAGGCCCTTAGGAAACTTGCTTTGTACTGGGGGTGTGAACCCGGCTTTGTGGCCATCCCGAATAACACCGATGAAATGATCGAAAAAGTCGCCGAATCAGCCCTTGAAACAGGGGCTGTTCAGAAAGGCGATTTGATCGTGATCACCGGCGGTCATCCTGTCTGGGTTGAAGGGACCACCAATATGATGAAGGTTAAGCGCTTGTAAGCTGACCCTGGATTCTGGCTGATATGTGTGCAGATGATGAGGATATAATTTTGATATTGATTTTGGCTATAAAAATGGCTATATTTTAAATGTAATCATAATACAAAATCCTCTGGAGAATTTATGAAATCTCAATTGTCTATATCACAAGTCAAAAATCAGCTGCCCGCCATTATCCATGAAATTGAAAAAGGACAGATGGTTCACGTTACGCGTCATGGCAAATCGGTGGCAGTGTTGTTATCTGTTGATGAATATGACCGTCTTATCGGAAAAAAGGACGACTTCTGGGAAAATTACCTGACATTCAGGCATCATGTGAAAGAAAAAAATCTAATGATCGATGATTCGGTTTTTGAGGATGTGCGGGATCATTCACCAGGAAGGGACCTCAAATTGGACTGATGTTTTTACTTGATACAAATATCATCTCCGAATTGGTAAAAAAGCAACCGGATGCATCGGTTATTAATAAGATTGAAACATACCGGAATGCCCTTGTGATTGCCTCACCGGTATGGCATGAACTGATTTTTGGTTGTCATCGCCTACCGGTGTCACCTAAAAAAGAAGCCATTGAATTTTTTTTACATACAACCATACAAAAAACACTTCTCATTCTCCCCTATGACGAAAAATCCGCAGCATGGCATGCCATTGAACGTTCAAGACTATCATCCAAGGGGTTGACCCCGGCATTTGTAGATGGTCAGATCGCATCAATTGCATTTACGAATGATTGCATACTGGTCACACGAAATATTAAGGATTATCAGGGCTTCTCCGGCCTTTTATTCGAAAACTGGTTCGAAACGTGACGGCTCATGGTTCATGGCAAGCCATGGAATATTTCTATTTTAAGAGGCTGATGACAAGACGTCGGGTTTCGCTGGTACTGTGGTTTTAAACTTTCAGGGCCAACATCTGCTCATAGATATCCAGGAATTCTTCTGAAAAAAGAACAAAGATGATTTTTTCCATGTCCTTGTTTTTTTTTAAAAAATCCCAGCTGGTATCCACGGCGATCCGGGCCGCCTCTGAAACGGGGTAGCCATAAACTCCGCAGCTGATGGCAGGGAAAGCCAAACTTTTTATTCCCTTTGCTTTGGCAAGGTCAAGACTGTTCGTATAACAACTGGCCAGAAGTACCGAGTCGCGATCCTTGCCGCTGTAAACCGGCCCCACCGTATGGATGACATAGGGGGCTTTGAGATTGTATCCTTTGGTCAGCCGGGCTTCTCCCGTGGGGCAGCCACCCAGGGTCCGGCATTCAGCCAGAAGACCGGGCCCTGCAGCCTTGTGGATAGCCCCGTCAACCCCACCACCACCGAGAAGGCTGGTGTTGGCGGCATTGACAATGGCGTCGGTCTCCATCCGGGTGATATCGGCTGTCATACAGGTGATGCGTGATCCAATATTATTCATGGTATCTCTCCTAATGGTAAATTCATCAAGATTTTCGTGTCCAAGTATCATTTTCTTTTCGATTGCGATTTCGATTTCGATTATTCCAACACTATTGTAAGATGTTTATACGTTTTCTCGTTTCCTAAACTGTGACATATTTTTATCGATTATTCAACCGCATGAGGAGGCCGTATGGCTGTACTAACGATTTCAAGACAAGAGGGCAGTCTGGGTGATGAAATTGCAAAGGCTGTTTCAGACACATTGTCTTATTCTCTGATCGACAAACATAAAATTCATGATATGTCATCAGGGTTCAAAGGCGATTATTCGTCGGAAATGGATGTGATCACCAATGAAAGTAAACCCGGTTTTTTTGATTTTATTTTTCATCAGCGGTCTGTCTATGGTCATATGCTTGCATCCATGGTTTATGATGCTGCGGGCAAGGATAAATGTGTCATTGTGGGACGAGGGGGGCAGTTTCTCCTCCATGGAAAGACCCATGTGATCAATGCCCGAATTGTTGCGCCATTTGACTTGCGTGTGGAACGGGTCATGACCCGGATGAATCTTGAAAAAAAGATTGCAAGCGACTATGTCCGCACATCGGACCAGAAGCGTGAGGAATTTATAAATTATCTATACCGTGAAAAAGTCGGGGACTTAAGCTGGTATGATCTTGTGATCGATTCAGACCGGTTTCCCATGGACCGGGTGGTGGCCTTTCTGGTGGATGAATTAAGACGGCTTGAAAAACAATACCCCCTGACCCCGGAGGATATCCATACTTATCAGATACAATCCCTTGAAAAAAGAATTGAGATTGTTCTGATGAAGGAGATGAAAGACTCGAATTATGTCAAGGTGTCTGCCAATTATGACGGCCTTGTTGTTTTATCAGGCTACCTTTCCACCGAAGCTGAAAATAAAGCCGTTCTCAAACACGTCAGAAACGTTGACGGAGTCACCGCCGTTGAAAACAAGATTATTGTGTCACAGTTTCCGGTCAGGCCTTGGTATTGATCCCCAGCCATAAGTTATTATATGGGATGATTTCATGAGACACCGAAAAGAATTTGTACCGTCTTTCATTTTAGTGTAAAAAGGGCTCGTTTCACATGTATTGATTGAAAACGTATCAAGGGGTGGAATATTGCAACCACGTGGATACAAGGCAAAACGATTCCAAGCACAAAACCATAGAGGGGAAAGCCCAATCATGAAGATCAACGTACCCGATTATATCCTGAAATTGAAACCTTATAAACCCGGCAAGCCCATTGAGGAGCTCGAACGGGAATACGGGATCAAAGATTCCATTAAACTGGCATCCAACGAAAATCCCCAGGGCCCCCCTGAAAGTGCCCTTGAAGCCATGAAAAACGCCTTGAAGAATGCGCATAGATATCCGGACGGAAGTGGATTCTACCTGACACAAAAGCTTGCAACGAAAAATCATGTAAAACCGGAAAATATTGTTCTTGGAAATGGATCCGATGATATCATAGGACTTCTGACCCGTGCATTTCTAACTCCGGGAGACCAGGCGCTGATGCCCCTTCCTTCGTTTCTCATGTATGAAATCATGGTGAATTCCGCTGGAGCTGAATCGGTGTTTGTGCCCTTGTCCGGTCCTGAAAAATCCTTTTCCATTGACCTTGACGGTATTGTACGGATGATCAATCCAAAGACGCGGATGATTTTTTTGACTAACCCCAACAATCCCACGGGAACCGTGATCCGCAAAGATGACTTTGATTCGTTTTGCTCCAAGGTGCCCAAAGATATCCTGCTGGTGATCGATGAAGCCTATATCGAATTTGCAAGGGATGAAAACGGCCTGTTTGGTCAGGATTATATTGATCAGGGTCGTCCGGTGGTGGTATTGCGAACATTTTCCAAAGCATATGGTCTTGCGGGTCTGCGTGTGGGCTACGGTATCATGGACCGGGATATCGCCCAGGTTTTGAACCGGGTGAGAATGCCGTTTAACGTGAACAGCATTGCCCAGGCTGGAGCCCTTGCTGCTCTGGATGACGAAGACTACCTGGAAAAAAGCCTGGCTGTGATCCAGCGCGGCCTTGATTATCTGTATGGTGAGCTTGATGGGATGGGGGTGACATATTTTAAAACCCAGTCCAATTTTTTTCTGATAGATGTAAAGATGTCAGCTGACGAGGTGTTCGAGCGGTTGCTCAGGGAAGGCGTGATCGTTCGATCCATGACCTCATACGGTTTTCCGGAATATATTCGGGTCACAGTTGGGCTTATCGAAGAAAATAAGCGTTTTATAATGGCTTTTAAAAAGGTGGTGAGTCTATGAAAAGCATCGTTGTGACCATTGACGGCCCTGCCGGGGCCGGTAAAACCACTGTCAGCAAACGTCTTGCAAAGGCACTGGGATACCGCTATGTGGATACAGGCGCACTGTACCGGGGGGTGGCCTTTGAGGCCAATGCTGCAGGTATTCATGCCGATGATGACGAGGGCCTTAAGACACTCTGCGAAAAACTTGATCTGAAGCTTGTGCTGTCTGAACAGGGTTTGCGCCTTCTTTCCGGGGGGCATGATATTTCAGAAGACATAAGGACTCCGGCCATGTCCATGATGGCGTCGGCAGTTTCTGCTCGTCCTGTGGTTCGGGCCTATCTTTTAGGGCTTCAACGGAAGCTGGCCATGGAAAAAGGAGTGGTCTTCGAAGGCCGTGACATGGGTACCGTGGTTTTCCCTGAGGCTGAAATGAAATTCTACCTGGATGCCTCTCCTGAGGTTCGTGCTTACAGGCGATATCTTGAACTGAAAGACTCCAAAGCAGTCACCCTGGAGCAGGTGGAAACAGATTTGAGAAAGCGTGATGAAAACGATAGTTCCCGTGCCCTGGCGCCATTGAAGCCTGCGGATGATGCTGTTAAAATTGATGCCACACCCATTCAGGTTGATGATGTTATCCAGACAATGATGAATCATATAAAAAGTAAAATTTCCGAATAAAAAATATTGTTTTTTTAAGCTTAAACTGATAGTTATGCAAAATTATACATTCTTCCAAAAGACGAGTGTATAAAATAAATTTATTAGGGGGCTTATTAATGGTAGTAAGTACTGAAATCGAAGAAACTGAAGGTAAGAAAAAACGAAGCGTAGAAGTGGACATGTTCGGAGATCCCATCGGGCGCGTTATTCCCGTAGGTGACGAGAACATGGATCAATTTCTTCAGATGTATGAAGAAAGCTTCAAACGGTTTGCCGAAGGCGAACTGGCCCAGGGAAGAATTATTGCGGTTGACAATGATCATGTGCTCGTTGATGTGGGCTACAAATCAGAAGGTCAGATCTCAATCCATGAATTCAAAGATGAAAACGGCGAAGTCAATGTTCAGATTGGTGACAAAGTCGAGGTCATGGTTGAACTCTGGGACGAAGATGAAGAACGGGTCATTCTTTCCAAAGACAAGGCCGCAAAAATCAAAGTATGGGAAAGCATCAAAGAAATCCATGATGCCAACGGAACTGTCGAAGGTGTTATCACCAGCCGTGTTAAAGGTGGTTTTTCCGTGGATGTGGGAATACCCGCTTTTCTTCCCGGATCACAGGCAGATCTCAGACCCATTCGAAACCTTGACGAGATGGTCGGTCAGACCTTTACCTTCAAAGTTCTTAAGTACAACAGAAAGAGAAGCAACATTGTCCTTTCACGAAGGGCTATTCTTGAAGAAGAACGCGAAAGCGTACGTTCAGCAACCCTTGAAAACATCCATGAAGGTAAAGTCATGGAAGGGATTGTCAAGAACATTACCGAATATGGTGTGTTCGTGGATCTTGGCGGGGTTGACGGTCTTCTTCATATCACGGATATCTCCTGGGGTCGTGTTAAACACCCCTCGGAAATGTTTTCCGTGGGCGACAGCATCACTGTAAAAATTCTTTCCTTTGACATTGAAAAAGAACGTGTGTCTCTGGGCATGAAACAACTGTCTGACGACCCATGGTCCATTGCTTCCCAGAAATATCCTGTGGGATCCAAAGTTACGGGCAAGGTTGTCAGCCTTACTGATTATGGTGTGTTCGTTGAACTGGAAGAGGGCATCGAAGGACTTGTTCATGTGTCTGAAATGTCCTGGACACGAAAGATCCGTCATCCTTCCAAAGTTATCTCCGCCGGTGAAGTTATCGAAGCCATTGTTCTTGATATCAAGCCTGAAAGCCGAAGGATTTCTCTTGGTATGAAGCAAGTGGCCCAGAATCCTTGGGAAGTGATTAGCGAAAAATATCCCATTGGAACGATTATCGAAGGAAAAATCAAAAACATCACTGATTTTGGTCTTTTTATCGGTATTGATGACGAGATCGACGGTCTGGTTCATATTTCAGATATTTCCTGGACCAAGCGGATCAAGCATCCTTCGGAAGTTTATAAGAAGGGTGATCTGGTTCAGGCTGTTGTCCTTGATATTGACAAGGGCAATGAACGTTTTTCTCTTGGTGTGAAACAAACACAGGATGATCCTTGGAAAAGCGTGGCTGAGCGCTATGCCGTTGGAACCGAAATAAACGGGACCATCACCAATGTGACTGATTTCGGTGTTTTTGTTGAACTTGAAGAAGGCATTGAAGGTCTTGTGCATGTCTCTGAAATTAGCAAGGAAAAAGTCAAAACTCCAGTTGGAACCTACAATGTAGGCGAATCCCTCACCGCCAAAGTGATGAACATCAACAGCGATGAACGACGCATCGGTCTGTCCATCAAACGGCTTGAAATGGAAGATGACAAAGCGATTCTCACGGATTATGTCAGTAAAATGAAACCTGCCACATCCGTGTTCGGAGAAATTCTTCAAGACCAGTTGAAAAGTGAACATGAAAAACGATCGGGTGATGAATCCGATGATGATTCAATTTAATTCATGATCCGGGAGAACCATTCCCTGGCTGTGACAATGAGAATCTGATAATGTGTGATATGCCCCGGAGGATTTTTCCTTCGGGGCTATTTCATTTTAATGAATACGATTTAAATACCATGAACCATGTGCCATGATTTGGCATAATAAGGAAAAATATTCATGTTTTCGCGCAGACATCCTTTTTTGTTTTTTATTCTTGTGTTTACCGGGATTGTGGCTGGATCATCCATTGTTCTGTCTCTGATCGTTTCAGAAAATATCGGAAGCGTTGAAAAACAATCCGGAGAAAAGGTTGGCGTCATCGAAATTAATGGTGCGATTATCGAATCGAAAACCATCCTTGACAATCTTAAGAGTTTTCGTGAAGACGACAGTATCAAAGCCATTGTGGTGAGGATCGATTCTCCCGGGGGCGGTGTTGGCCCTTCCCAGGAAATTTTCAGGGCCATTGAAAAAGTCAGGGCGAAAAAACACGTGATTGCATCCATGGGAGCCTTGGCTGCATCCGGTGGTTATTATGCGGCTTCTGCCACTGAAGGAATCATGGCCAATCCCGGCACCATCACGGGCAGCATCGGTGTGATCATGGGCTATACCAATTTCAAGGATATTTTTGATAAAATCGGTTTGGTTCCCGTGGTTATCAAAAGTGGTGCCTTTAAGGATACCGGATCCCCGGTCCGAGAGATGCGTGAGGATGAAAAAGTCTTTTTGCAGGATTTTGTGAATAAAATCCATGAACAATTTGTCCATGATGTTTCCAAGGGCCGTAATATGGAATATGCAATCGTGAAAAAACTGGCTGACGGACGGATATATACCGGAAATGAAGCCATGACCCTTGGTTTGGTCGATCGATTGGGGAACTTTGAAGACGCCGTTGAATGGGCCGGTGAACTTGCAGGCATTGAGGGTGAAATTTCGGTGATCTATCCTCCCAAGCCCAAACTGTCTATTATGGAATATGTGACCGAGTCCACCATGGATGAACTTGGAAAGTATTTTATTGATTCAAAATTAAGTGGTGGGTATATTTTCAATCCCGGCCAATAACTGGCTATTCAAAAAAAACTGACATCCCCAGCGCCTTCCCGGAGCACCTCCGGTTGATCGTCGATCAGGGAAATCACGCTGGATGGCTTGTTGGGGACTGTCCCACCATCAATGACCATATCGATTTGGATCGGATAGGTTTCACTGATCAACCAGGCATCCAGAATGGGTTCGTCATTTGTATATGTCGCTGTGGTGGAAATCACCGGATTACCGAGTGCCTGGATGATGGCGATGCAAATGGCATTGTCAGGCACCCTGATTCCCGCGCTTTTACGTTTGGTGAGCATGATTTTCGGTACCAGTTTTGAACCTTCAAGAATAAATGTGTATGGACCCGGAAGAAACCGTTTCATTGTCCGGTATGCATAGTTAGACACTTTGGCGTAATCGCTGATGTTTTTCAGATCCGAGCAGATGAAGCTGAAAGGTTTTGTTTTATCTCTTTTTTTGATCTGGTAGACCTTTTCGATGGCTTTTTTATTCATGATGTCGCAGCCGATTCCGTAGTAGGTGTCCGTGGGATAGGCTATAATTCCCCCGTCTTTCAAACAGTCCACCACCTTGTCAATCAGCCGTGACTGGGGGTTTTCAGGGTTGATCGGGATAAACATAACAAACCTTTCTTTTTCAAAATAGTATCATAATTTAAACAAAAAGCAGGCCTGGGATAAGGAATAGCCCTTTCTTAGGATATGGTATGCCATATCTTTTGTCGTTTTTTGCATGTATGGATGATAACGGGCAAAATAAAGCAAGTCGTCTTTTTTATCAGGCCCCTCCATGAAAATCAATATCAAGTTATGGAAACGCTTAAACTAATATCATACGCCCAGTTGAGGCAGGCAGATTTTTAAGGGTCATCTCCAGATTGACCGACTCCTCATAAAATGCGATGCAATTGGATATGTGAACGGATATAGGACATGCTCATAAATTTTTCTCACAGAGGCTTTTTGGTTGTGGCTTTGCCCCGCTGAGTTCTTCGTGGTAAATTTGTTGTTAACGTAAGTCCCCCATGAATACCGAATAAAATAATACCTGTTTGCCTGTCCCGTTATAGCCTTGGCAAACACGAAATATGCTTGACAAAAAAAACCATGCCATGTTACGACCTATCTGACTGAGCGCTCGTTCAGAATTGTTGCGTAACATCAATTTTTATATTCGTTGGATTCATACACCCATGAGAGGAACCATGAAAATACTTAAGATTGACCATATCGGCATTGCAGTAATCAGCATTGATACAAGTGCGAATTTCTGGTCGGATGTCCTTGGCCTTGGGATCACCGGGCAAGAAACCGTTGAAGAACAGAAGGTGACCACGGCCTTTCTTCCGGTGGGAGACAGTGAAGTCGAGTTGCTGGAATCCACGTCACCCGAAGGACCTGTTGCGAAATATATTGAAAAAAAAGGCGAAGGAATGCAGCATATTGCTTTTCGAGTTGAAAATATTGATGAATGCCTGCTTGAACTTAAGGAAAAAGGCATTAAACTGATTGATCAGGTTCCCCGCATCGGGGCCGGAGGTGCTCGGATTGCATTTCTTCATCCCAAGGCAACCCATGGTGTTCTCGTTGAACTGTGTGAACGTGAGGGTGACTGATTTTTTGCTTTAATTTTTTCATTCCCGACGCATATAAAAAAAAATACCATCATGTTTACGATGACGCATGATTCTGTTTCATGCTTGATTCATAAAAAAGGAGAAACCCATGGCTGAACATCCCTTAAAAGGAAAATGGACCGCACGTGCTGAAAAAGAGCTAAGGGGCAAACCCCTGTCTGATCTTGATTGGGACACACCCGAGGGCATCACGGTCAAACCCTTGTACACGGCCGAAGATATTGAGGGCCTTGAATGTGTCAACACGCTTCCGGGTTCAGCGCCCTATGTTCGGGGTCCCAAAGCCACCATGTATGCGGGACGGCCCTGGACCGTCAGGCAGTATGCCGGATTTTCAACAGCCAAAAAATCCAATGAATTTTATCGTAAAAATCTTGCCGCAGGCCAGAAGGGACTTTCGGTTGCCTTTGACCTTGCCACACACCGGGGATATGATTCGGATCATCCCAGGGTGGTGGGGGATGTTGGGAAAGCAGGTGTTGCTGTGGACTCGGTGGAAGACATGAAAATACTTTTTGACCAGATTCCCCTGGATGAGATGTCGGTATCCATGACCATGAACGGGGCGGTACTCCCGATTCTGGCCGGATATATCGTGGCAGCAGAAGAGCAGGGCGTGTCCCAGGAAAAACTCACCGGAACCATTCAGAACGATATTCTTAAAGAATATTTGACCCGAAATACCTATATATATCCTCCGGTTCCATCCATGAGGATTGTGTCGGATATCATCGGATATTGCTCCAAACATATGCCCAAATACAATACAGTGAGCATCAGCGGCTATCACATGATGGAAGCCGGAGCCAATTCGGTTCTCCAGACCGCATTTACCCTGGCTGACGGCCTTGAGTATGTCAAGGCAGCCCTTGCTGCGGGCCAGGACATCGACGCATTTGCTCCCCGGCTTTCTTTTTTCTTTGGCATAGGCATGAATTTTTTTATGGACATTGCCATGCTCAGGGCAGCCCGCTTTTTATGGAATGAGATAATCGATCAGTTCAACCCCAAGAACCCCACGTCACGTATGCTTCGAACCCATTGCCAGACATCGGGCTGGAGTCTGACAGAGCAGGATCCCTACAACAATATTATCCGAACCACCTTGGAATGCATGTCCGCCGTTCTGGGCGGAACCCAGTCCCTTCACACCAATTCCTTTGATGAAGCCGTGGGTCTTCCCACGGAATTATCCTCACGGATTGCCAGGAATACCCAAATCATTGTCCAGGAAGAGTCCCAGGTCTGCCATGTGGTGGATCCCCTGGGAGGCTCGTATTATGTGGAGTCCCTGACCAACGGAATTATTACGGAGGTCAGAAAAATCCTCAACGAAGTCGAAGGGCTGGGAGGCATGGCCAAGGCCATTGAATCCGGTATGCCAAAAATGAGGATTGAAGAATCTGCAGCCAGGCGTCAGGCACGGATCGATATGGGCAAAGACGTGATTGTGGGGGTGAACAAATACAAGATAACCGACAATACACACCTGGACGTCCTTGAGGTCTCATCCACCGTTCGAGATGAACAGATCGCACGGTTGAAAAAAATCAAGGAAACACGGAATAATGATAAGGTGAAACAATGCCTTGATGCGTTGACCCGGGCTGCTGAAACTGACGGGAATCTTTTGGAAGCATCCATTGCTGCGGTTCGTGAAAGGGCCACTGTGGGTGAGATTTCCGATGCCATTGAAAACGTCTTTGGTCGGTATGTGGCGACGACACGATGTATTTCAGGTGTTTATGCCGCTGAATTTGACAATTCCGATACCATCACAGATCTTCGTAAACGCACCGACAATTTTTTGTCCAACCACGGCAGACGGCCCAGAATTCTTCTTGTTAAAATGGGCCAGGACGGTCATGACCGGGGCATTAAGGTCATCGCAACAGCCTACGCAGATTTCGGTTTTGATGTGGATATCAGCCCCATGTTCCAGACCCCTGATGAGGCTGCAAAAATGGCCATTGAAAACGATGTTCACGTTGTGGGAGTTTCCAGTCTTGCGGCGGGTCACAAGGTGCTTGTACCCGATCTGATCGGGAAGCTAAAATCGTCAGGTGCCGATGATATCAAAGTGGTTGTGGGGGGCGTCATCCCTCCGGGGGATTACGATTTTCTCTATAAATGCGGTGCAGTCGCTGTATTCGGTCCCGGAACCAATGTGACGGAATCAGCAAACCGGTTATTGGATGAGATTGAAAAGACAGATCATGCAGCAGGCTGATATAGCGAATTATATTGAAGGAGTTAAACACGGGGATCGGAGACTTCTTTCAAAGGCCATCACCCTGGTTGAAAGTGTGCATCCGGATCATCAGGAAAGCGCCCGGCGTCTTGTGGACAACCTTCTGCCCTTTTCGGGAAAGGGTATTCGACTGGGCGTCACCGGTGTCCCAGGGGTGGGTAAATCCACGTTTATTGAAAGCCTTGGGCTTGCGCTGATCGAGAAAAATCATCGTGTGGCCGTGCTTGCTGTGGACCCATCCAGCCGTCGAAGCGGTGGGAGTATCCTGGGTGATAAAACCCGCATGGAAAAACTTTCTGCCGAATCCCATGCCTTTATTAGACCCTCACCTTCCGGGGGGACCCTGGGCGGGGTTGCTGCTAAAACCCGTGAGGCCATTATTCTGTGTGAAGCCGCAGGGTTTGATGTGGTGATCGTGGAAACCGTGGGGGTGGGGCAATCGGAAACCGTTGTCTCCTCCATGGTGGATTTTTTTTTGATTCTCATGCTTGCCGGAGCCGGTGATGAACTCCAGGGGATTAAAAAAGGAATCATGGAACTGGCCGATGCCATTGCCATCAACAAGGCCGATGGAGAAAATCTTGAAAAAGCGGAAAAAGCCAAGGGGGATTATGAAAATGCCCTGCATTATCTGATGCCCGCATCTCCCATCTGGAGACCTGTGGTTCATACCGTGAGCGCCATTGAAAATAAAGGTGTCCAAGACATTTGGGATGCAGTTCTCAGTCATCGTGAGGCATTTCTTGCCACTGGAGCCCTTGAACACAAACGAAAAAGACAGGCCATTGACTGGATGAACCAGATGGTGGAAGAAGAACTGAAACGCCAGTTCTATTCCCATCCCTATGTGAAAACGAGTTTGCCCGATATCATCCGTGACATTGAAAACGGACTTCTTTCCCCAGGCACTGCCTTTAAAAAACTATTTGCATTAAAGCTGTAAATTATACCCAGCTCGCCAACCGTAAGGATTCAACCCGTTCAAATTCTCGGATATTGTTTGAGACCAGCGTTAAGCTTTCACTCCGTGCATAAATAACCCCGGTCAGGAGTGTCCTGCCGGGGCTGTTTTTTATCGGTTTTCTTGGCATGTAGAGTGTTAAACAGGGGCTGGTGTACAGACCTCTTTATCGGTGAGCGCACCTCTTCCGCAATCACTGCAGTAGTATTTGAACTCCACGGGTATGGGGTTTACAAGATGGTCCGGCTTTGAATAACTCTCTTTGCATTCACTGCACTGATAGACCTTGTCAATGGGTTCCGGATCACATAGCGACTCTTTACCTATGGTCACCTTACCGCATGTTTTGCATCCATAGTGGTCCATGATGATTCTCCTTAAGAAAAACAGGTTTTTAACCTGTATATGTTTATTTAAACGTATGATAATCGTTTTTGTCATACGTTTAAAAAACATAAGGACGAATTAGACCATATGCAATATTAATATTCTAAATGTCTATGCTTTAACAAGGATTCGAATGGTGATGTCGCCCAATTCCACCACATCACCTGGAAAAATCTTTTTTCGTTTTCGTGTTTCAATGTCTCCGTTGACACGGATGTGACCTTCGGCAATCACATGTTTTGCTTCACCGCCGCTTGCGACCAGATTTTCAAACTTTAAAACTTTATAGAGTTCGATGTATTCTTCAGTAATTTCAATATTTCTCATGGTTTAAAACGCCTTGGCCCATTATTGTTTGGATACGTGATAACATGTATGGTATTTATTTTCATTGATCCTTTTTCAGGAAATGAGAAATTAATCAAGAACATAAATCTAAAATAAAGAAGAATGTTGAATAAGACGTCAACCATGGCATAATAGGATATTTTATATGGAGCATGGTTTGGGGATGTTGTGTCCCTTGCCCCAGCCATCATAGACAACGGAGGTGTGACGGAATGGACGAAAAAGCGTTTCAGGATTGCTACCCGGATGAATTGAGTCACTGTTATGGTTGCGGACGTCATAATGCCCATGGCCACCAGATCAAGAGTTATTGGGATGGGGATGAGACGGTGGCTGTCTTTCAGCCATCTGCCCATCACATAGCTGTTCCTGGCTATGTTTACGGTGGGTTGCTTGCCTCCCTTGTTGATTGTCACAGCACAGGCACAGCGTCTGCCGCGTGCCATAAAAAGGCGGGGAAGGACATGGGAACGGAAAAGGCGTTTCGTTTTGTCACAGCATCCCTCCATGTGGACTATCTGAGGCCCACACCCCTTGGAGGACCATTGGAGATCCGGGGAAGGGTTGAAGAGTTAAAAGAAAAGAAAGTGGTTGTGACAACCACCGTGTCTGCAGAAGGACAGGTGTGTGCCAAGGGCAGGGTGGTGGCTGTTAGGATGCCAGAAACCATGTCTCTTAAATAGTGCCCATCCAGGGATGAATACAAAATGTATGCATCCACGGGGCAAATCATACACGTTTCCAGGCTTCCAGTCTGGTAACATCGTATTTTATCCACCACCCGCTCCCGGTGGTCGCTGAAGAACACGAAGAGCACGAAGAAGGGCATGAAGTTATTGCCTCCGGCGGCTCTCCGAGGGCCAGCTTTTAAAAAGCTGGGCAAATGGGTAGGTGCGTTTGAAATGTGAGAACACGTCAACCATTTGGTTAGCTAAACAATAGTACTCAGTCCCAACGTTTGGTGCTCGTAAGTGTACTCGTGTCATGATGAAAATATAAAGGTGGTGTGATGATACAAAGTTTTGTTGGGCTTTTTGCATTTATACTGATGGCTGCCCTGTTGAGCGAAAACAGAAAAAAAATATCCGGCAGACTGATTGTCACTGCCGTGGGGCTTCAGCTGGTGTTCGGTTTTTTTCTGTTGAAATTTAAGCTTGTTCGTGAGGGCTTTCTTGTTTTGAACAAACTTGTCCTTACGCTGGACAAGGCTACAGGGGACGGAACGTCCATGGTCTTTGGTTATCTGGGGGGCGGGCCCTTGCCCTTTAACGAATCCTTTCCTGGGGCATCTTTTATACTCGCGTTTAAATCTCTTCCCCTGGTCCTCGTGATGAGTGCCCTGTCTGCCCTTTTGTTTTACTGGAAGGTCATTCCCCTTGTGGTCCGTTTATTCAGTATGATTCTGAATAAAACGATGAACACAGGCGGCGCGGAAGGCATCGGCATTTCAGCCAACATCTTTGTGGGAATGGTGGAGGCACCCCTTTTGATCAAACCCTATCTGGGATCCATGACGCGCAGTGAGCTGTTTACGCTCATGACCTGCGGTATGGCCACCATCGCAGGAACCGTTATGGTTCTTTATGCGTCCATTTTAAATTCCGTTATTCCGGGTATTCTGGGTCATATTCTCACCGCATCCATCATCAGTGCTCCTGCGGCAATTTTAATATCCAAGATTATGATCCCGGAAACGTCCGATATAACCGCTGGAGAGTTTAGCAAAGAAAATCAGTATAAAAGCTCCATGGATGCCGTTACAAAGGGCACGATTCAAGGCATAGAACTGTTGATCAATATTATTGCCATGATTATCGTTCTTGTTGCCCTGGTCAGCCTTACCAATATGGCCCTGGGCCTGTTGCCCTGGTTTCATGGCCAGGTATTGACGCTCCAAAGAATGATGGGCTGGGTGATGTCGCCGGTGTCATGGCTTATGGGTATCCCTTGGGCTGAGTCGGTAACCACAGGCTCACTTATGGGTACAAAAACGGTTTTAAATGAATTTATCGCTTACCTTGACCTGTCGAAAATTCCTGTTACGGACTTGTCTGATCGAAGCCGTATCATCATTTCCTATGCCATGTGCGGTTTTGCCAACCCGGGAAGTCTGGGCATCATGATTGGCGGAATGGGAGCCATGGTTCCGGAGCGACGTGATGAGATTGTTTCCATAGGACTTCGATCCATTATTTCAGGCACTCTGGCCACCTGTATGACCGGGGCCATTGCAGGGATTTTTTTATAAATCTAAAGACAGATCTTTATATGCACCAGCATTATTGACTATAGTCCATAGATATAGTAGTTTTGATATTCTTTTTAAAGTAGTGATCCGGTTTTATTTTATCATTCGAATTTCGTTCAGGTTATCGGGAGAACCGCATGTCAAACAGTCTTTACATTACAGGTACAGAAGCGCGAAGCGGCAAATCAGCCATTGTTCTTGGCGTGATGGAGTTATTACTCAGAAAGATTAGCAAGGTGGGTTTTTTCAGGCCGATTATTGCCGGAGGCCAGGAAAAGGATAATAATATTCATCTGATCGCCACATATTTCAATATCGATATTCCCTACGAGAAAATGTACGGCATGACAGCCCGGGAAGTCACGGATCTGGCATCTATGGGGAAACCCATTGAAATAATAGAAAAAATTATCAAGAAATACAACGAGCTTAAAGAACTTTGTGAGTTTGTCGTGTGCGACGGGACCAACTATGCGGCATCCACAGCTGTCTATGAATTCGATATTAATGCGGAAATCAGTAAAAATTTATCCAGTCCGGTTCTTCTGATTGCCAACGCAGCGGGAAAATCTGTGGAAGAGGCTGTCCGGGCTGTGGAAGTGGCCCTTGAATCCTTGGCTGTTAAAAATTGTCAGACCTTGGGAACCATTGTGAATCGGATTGATTCGGACCATAGCGAGGCGATTCGACAGATTTTAAGTAAAAATGATCTGATGTCAGGGTTGTTGCTGTCCACCATCCCCGACAAACCAGCATTGGGCCGTCCCACCCTGGGGGAGGTTGCCCGGGCCCTGGGAGCCGATGTGCTATGGGGTGAGGGTGACTTGAGTCGCCATGTTCATTCCTTTAAAATTGGTGCCATGCAGATCCAGAATCTTTTTTCAAATGTAGAACGGGGCGTTCTGATCATCACCAGTGGGGACAGGGCGGATATCCTGGTGGCCTGTATGGCTGTTGTGGCAACGACAGCCCGGAAAAAGATTTCGGGTATTGTGCTCACGGGCGGAATCAAACCCGATGAATCGATTATGGAGATGATCAAAGCCTCACCACGGATGGTACCGGTTTTGTTTGTGAAAGAGGACACCTTTCAGGTGGCCAGAAAAATTAACCGCCTTCATACCAAAATTTCCCCTACGGATGAACGGAAAATAACCCAGTTACTGGCTCTTTTTGATAAGAGCGTGGACGTGGATGAACTTGAGAAGAAACTGATCACGACCCAGAGCAGGATTATCACTCCCAAGATGTTTGAATACAATTTGATCCAACGGGCACGGAAACACCGGCAGCATGTGGTTCTTCCCGAAGGGGAAGAGGAGAGGATCTTAAGGGCGGCGGAAATCCTTCACAATCGTGATGTGGTGGAGATATCTCTTCTTGGAAATGCCCATGCCATTCAAGAGAAAATTGACGTTCTTGGACTTCGGATGGGAACGGTCCATATCATTGACCCGGAAAAATCATCGGTATTTAATGATTATGTCCAGACCTATTACGATCTGCGGAAACACAAGGGCATAACCCCTGAAAATGCACGGGATATGGTCAAGGATGTTAATTTCTATGCCACCATGATGGTGTTTAAGGGGCATGCCGATGCCATGGTTTCCGGGGCAATCCACAGTACGGCAGAAACCATCCGGCCTGCGCTTCAGATCATTCGGACCAAACCGGGTGTTTCCATTGTGTCCAGTGTCTTTCTCATGTGTCTTGAGGACAGGGTGCTTGTTTACGGGGACTGTGCCGTGAATCCTGATCCCAATGCCCAGGAACTGGCTGAAATCGCATTGAGTTCAGCCCAGACTGCAAAAACATTCGGCATCGAGCCCATTGTGGCCCTTCTGTCTTATTCCACAGGGTCATCGGGAACAGGTGCTGATGTTGACAAGGTCAGGGAGGCCACTCGGATTGCCAAGGAAATGTCCAAGGAATTTTTCCCCGGCCTCAAGATAGAAGGACCCATTCAGTATGATGCTGCTGTGGATATGTCTGTGGCTAAAACCAAGCTTCCGGGAAGCGAGGTGGCTGGTAAAGCCACGGTGTTTATTTTTCCCGATCTCAATACGGGAAATAACACGTATAAGGCAGTTCAACGTTCGGCCGGAGCTGTTGCCATCGGGCCTGTTCTCCAGGGGTTAAAGCATCCTGTGAACGATTTAAGCAGGGGGTGTACTGTCCCGGATATTGTGAATACCGTTGCCATGACAGCCATTCAGGCCCAATCGGATAAGGGCATGTGAACGGGCATCTGCCCTGGAATAGTGAGGTGATTTTTAAACCGTATGTCAGGGGGAATATCATGAAACAAAAAGGTGAACGTTTTTTTATTTCACTGTTAATCATAATTATTTTCTTGTTCCCTGTCCAGGCTGTGGGCGGGGAAGGGGTCTCCTTGTCAACAGGGCAGACCCTTTATGTCCCGGCCTATTCACATATCTACAGTGGAAATAAGGAAATACCCTATCTGCTGACCGTGACCTTGAGTATCCGGAACACGGATTTCAACCATCCCATTGTCATCAAACGTGTGGATTATTACGAGACAAAAGGGCTACTGTTAAAAAAATACCTGGATAAAGAGATTTTTCTCAAGCCCATGGAATCAACCCGTTTTATTGTTCCGCAAAAAGAAAAGCAAGGGGGCGCGGGAGCGAATTTTCTGGTAGAGTGGGATTCCAAAAATCCCGTGAATACCCCCATTGTGGAATCGGTCATGATTGGAACCCAGTCACAGCAAGGTATCTCCTTTACCTCACGTGGCAAGGAAATCCTGGTACCCAAGTCACACTAGGGGAATGGATTATTTTGTTGCTTATTGACTAAAAGAGATTATTCATATTATTTATATGAATAATTTTTCTTCGTGTTCGAAAAACCCTTAAAATCAGTTTGGTCAGACACCTTAAAAACGGAAAGGGCGTCCCTTTTCATCATGTGTTTACTTTTTAGACTCCAATGGGAGAAATTTATGAATTCATTGATAAGAATCACATGCTTACTTGCGTTGTTGGTCATGTTCGTTCCGTTCTCCGCCCAGTGTGAAGAAGAAGGCGACAATCAGGAAACACCTATAGCGTATACTCAAACAAGCCTGCAGAGTAGTGGAAGAAATTCGGTGGGTATCGTTGTGGGCGCAGTGACTGTGGACGGAAAGAATTATCAGCAGGTGGGGATCCGGGCGGATATTCCCCTTGGGAAGCTGGGGCTTGGACTTGATGCTCAACTACTGCTTGATGAAGAGGGCTCGGTCAGGGAAGAAGACTGGAATGACACCGAAGACTTTTTTAATATTCTCTATTATCTGCGCTGGGATCAGAAAGGAGCTCCTTTCTATGCCAAGATCGGGTCTTTGGATTACACCTATATCGGATATGCCAATATCATCAACGGCTATTCCAATGCCATTGAATATCCCGAGTACAAGCGTATAGGCATGGAGATGTCTTTCATTACCGAAAAACTTACAGGTGAACTTCTTCTCAACGATTACAAGGAACTGGCCGATGACAGGCCGTCCATGGTGGTGGGGACGCGTCTGGGATACAGGGTTTTGCCTAAACTGGTGGTGGGTGCCTCCATTGTGTCTGATTTGAATGAGTACAATGGACTAAGGGACACGGATGATGATGGATACCCCGATGAGATGGACGCCTACCCCTATGATGGGGCTTTGGTGACGGAACTTGATCGATTGAACGCCATCGGACTGGAAGATACGACCATCGCTGACTTGATTGCCCACGGAGAGGTGGATAGTACGGTAAGGGAAGATTTGATCAATTATTCAAAAAAACGATCCGACCTGACCATTTGGGGCCTTGATGTGGGTATCCCCATCATCGAAGGGGAATTCATTAAAATGGATCTTTATTCAGCCTATTCCGATATTGTTGATTACGGATGGGGGATTACGGCACCTGGTTTTCGGACCTTGTTCGGCAATTTTCTGACCCTGACCGCCGAATACCGTTTTCAGTCAAAGGAATTCCTTTATGGATATTTCAACAATACCTATGAACTGGAACGGGCCCAGGTTGTGGATGACGGGCTGACCAAACGGGTGGTGACCAAACAGGAAACGCTTCGTGATATCACCGAAGACATGGATGGCTTTCTGGCAGGCGTGTCCGTCAATGTTTTTAATTATATTCGAGCCAGCGGCCAGTTCCAGGATATGAAAGGCGGGGATATTGAGCGTAAGTCCCTGGCCGGTGAAGTTGTTTTGAATGACAAGGCAATTTCTTTTCTGCCCACGGTCAAGGGCTATTACGCCCAGAATAACGTGGAAAGCCTTCAAGAATGGAAAACTCCCAGTACCGTGGCCGGTATTATTGTTCAATTGAATTTGGGCTCAGCCACCCTTGCCTTTAATAACCAGTACACATTTGTGGACGTAAATGGTGACGGAGAAATCAAGGGAAGTGAAGAGACCGTGAAAACACTCAGTGTCAGTTCAACGGTGACCTTCTAAGGTTCATGTGATTTATTAACTCAATCAAAAGGACGATAGTATGACTCAAAAAAACAGAGTAAGGTTTTTGGCCCTATGGGCGATTTGTCTAAGCGCATGTTTTCAATACAACACACGTGCATATGGCAGCGAGAATCCACCCGTTTCGGATATGCCCTCAGAATGGAGAGTCCTTTCGGATATTCAGGTACAGTCAGATCAGGTAAAAGCAATGAGCCGCAAGTTAGGTGCAGATATTGGAAGTGTCCGAAATACCGTCTATGACGTGAAGGGTAAGCGTGTCCAGATCAACGTTATAGTCACCCAGGATATGTTGAATGCAGAAAAGCTGATGACGACTCTCAGATCAATGAAGTCTGAACAAGCTCTTTTGCAAAAAGGTCTTATTGTCTACGAGTTTGTGGGGCCAAATGATGTCCTTTCGGTGATTGCAGAGGGGCGAGAACACTTGAAATAAGTGCTGGTTAGACGATGGAGGGCATGCGATAAATTTTTTTACAGCTCAAATCGTTTCGTTGACATCTATTTTTGTGGCACCTATAATAGGTATATAAATCAGGGTCTATAATAAGTACCTAAAAGGAGGCCTCATGATACAGGCAAAATTTAGTGTTGAAAAAACCCAGTCTTTTTTTTTAAGTCAGTTTAAAAAATATGGATTTAAAGATAAAAGCGCTATGCTTCGTGCAGCTATAGAGCATTTCAAGAACGAAATTGAACGTGAAAGCCTCAAGAAGTCAGCTGACTTATATTCTGAAATATATTCTGAAGATGATGATTTAAAAGGATTGACCGAAACAGCTTTAAACGGATGGCCAGAATGACCGTACTGATGAAAAGAGGTATGATTATTGACGTTAATCTTGACCCGAGCAAAGGTTCAGAAACTGGTAAAGTCAGGCCATGCATTGTAGTAACGAACGATATTTATAATGAAAGAGTCCCGGTCATCCAAGTGGTTCCAATTACTGAGTGGAGTACCAAAAAAGCTCGAGTAAAAACCAATGTTGAAATTGATCCCTCACCGGATAATGGTTTATCCAAAAAATCGGTGGCTGATTGTTTACAAACACGCCCAATTGATCACCGCCAAAGGTTCGTCAAAATTCGCGGACAATTGTCCTTGGAAAAGGTGCAAGCAATTAATCGGGCATTGATGATTGTCTTTGAACTTAATACATAGCGGTTTTTGTGTCCAAGTGTCATTTCATTTTCTTTTGGAATGCGATCCTGATTATCCTATCACTCGGTCATCTCAAAATCAAAAAAGAAGCGGTTCATCGGTGAAGATGCCGTCCACGCCCATGTCAAAGCAGCGCTTGCCTGTGCTGGCTTTGTTGACGGTGTATGTCATAACCTTGATCCCCTGTGCCTGGGCTGCCTTGATTTGATCTGGGGTTAAGGCCGGGTAATCCGGATTCCAGGAGAAAACCTTGTTTTTGATCATGAATTCAAGGATGGCGTCATCCAGAAACCGTTTTTCCGTGAGAAAGGCCAATCTGAGATTTTTTATCTGCATCTTTGCAAGACGTTCAATGATTCGGGGTTCAAAACTGGAAATAATCACCGCTTCGGATCTGGATCGTTCAAGAACGGTCTGAACCACCTGTTTTTCAATGGAGTCATCGGGGTCATGGCTTTCAAAGGCTTCGTGTTTGATTTCAATATTAACAGAAAGTTTGTGATTGCAAAGACTGAATACGTCTTTTAGGGTGGGGATTTTTTCACCGGTGAAAAAAGGTGAAAACCAGCGTCCTGCATCCAGTTTTTTTAATTCCTCAAGGGTATGATCCCGGACCGGTCCTGAGCCGTTGGTGGTCCGGTCCAGGGTTTCATCATGGATGGCAACGATGTTGCGATCCCGGGTCAGGCATACATCAAGCTCAATCATACGTACACCCAGATCCTTGGCAGCCTTGAATGCAACAAGGGTATTTTCCGGATATCGAGCCCTGTATCCTCTGTGGGCAATGATCATTCTCTGGGATTGCTGAGCTATAGTTTTCATGGCTATCTCAGATAAAAAAGCCGCGTTCATAAGGAATGCGGCTTAGGGTTGTGTTTGGTCTCAAAGATTATCTTTTGGGTGAACATCCTCGACCCACATGAACCTTGGGCGCATCCGACGGTGTGTCTGCTTGGACTGTTGCTTCAGAGGGTGTGTCAAGATCGATTTTTGTGTTCGACGGGGTGCTGTAGTTTCCTTTGCCGAACATTCTGCGGTTCGCCTGGACAGCATCCAGTATATCCTGGTAAAAGATCAGTTCATGGTTGTATACTTTGACCTTGGTGATGCTTTTATCGATGGAACGTTTTTTACAGTCTTCACCCTTATAGCAGGGTACCAGTTCGATCATTCCCAGATATTTTCCCTGTTCAAAAAGACGGTAGACACCGTAACGAAGCATTTCACCTATCTTAAGGTTGTCTTTACTCAATTCGTAATCCAGAAGAATACGTTTTTTGGTGTCTTTTTTACTGGTGGCCATGATATCGTTATCATCACTTAATAAATCTGTTTTTTCCAGGTAAAGGCCCTTGCTGATCAGGGTGTCGTTTTTAATGTTCTTCCGTTCATCGCTTTTCAAACGTTTGAAATCCGTGACCACAAATCCTTTGAACATACAAAGTCTTTCCAGATTTAAGGTATTGTTATCCAATGATTCCGCGGCAAGGATTGTGTTGTCTTTTAGCTCAATGTCGTACTCACCTTTTATAATAGGGAATTTGTAGGAAGATATGTATTGCTGATTATCCTGGGATATCTTGGCACCTTTGGTCACGTTTTTGAACTCACGTCTATTGAAAAAATGGATGATTTCACTGAAATGGATATTATTTTCGTCCTTTTCACCCAACCCTGAGAATGCTCCCTTGTAATAGCTGAAATATGCTTTGTTAAACGGGCTATCATGGTCATAATCCGGGATATTTAAATAGGCGTTGATGTACTGGATATCTGATGGGAAAAAATATTTAAGACGCAGGGTCAAAAAATTAAGGTTTCCGCTGATGATTTTAAACAGTTTTTTCAGCTCCAGCGTCAAGGGGAATTCTTTTAGATTCCCTTCGATATCAATAAGTTTGATTGTAAAATTCTGTGAAAATATGTTCTTGTTCTGTAATAGATCATAGGACATGGCAAAATCACCTGTTTTCATATAGGAGTATGCCAGCATCTGGTAGATCTGCAGCTCAAGGTTTGAAAAGGACGTCCCTTCCTTGGCCGTATTGCCTGAATTGCTTTTAAACGTAACGTATTCCTCAAAAAGGGCATCCAGTTGGCCTTCGAAATGTTTCAGCTCTTTTGAGTAGCGGTCGATTTCATTCTGGGGAATGGGAAGTTCTTCATCGATGTTCTGCCAGAATTTCGGATAATCCCTTCGTATGAACAGTTCTATACCTTCAAGGAAAATTCTGCAATCATCGTAGATACTCTGGAGATAGGATGCTTTTAATTCCTGAACAGTATCCGTACTCTGGGCAGAGACACCCGGAATTGAGAAAAACAGGGTGGACAGGGTGAGGGCGATTAATACAAGGTGCCATCTGAATTTCATATATTTCAATCTCCTTATCATGGTGAGATTCTTTATTAGTTATTTTGTTTAGTCTGAAATTTCCTGATAATCAAATCCGAACGAAATTCCCTGGGCATGACTGCGTCAGGACTGGTCTGGTATTTTTTCTGAAATTCCAGAAACAGCTTTAAATATGATTCCGCCCCTGGAAGTTCAAAAAAATTCATCCATCCGTTTTTATCCGTGCCATAGGACAGAGACACTTTTTCGCATGGTGCAATAAATGCGCGTTTGGCGTGATACATGGCCAAGGATTCATTGTATGTCCCTTCTTTTCGGGAATAAAACATCGCAAGGGCACTGTGGATAACCGAAGCATATTCCCAATAATTTGTTTTTTTGGAAATTAGTATCGGTGTGAGTGTTTCTGCAATATCTCTGTATTCATCCGAATTCTGATCAAGTCCTGATCTACGCTTTTTGTCGAGGATATTAGCAAGTAAATAGGCCATAGTCAAACGGGAAGAATATTTTATTTTATTGATTGATTTGCCATCATTTTCTTGTAAACGCATTGAAAGAAGACCGTATTCGTAAAGGACATCTTCCATCAAACGGAGATTGTCTATGCCAATTCCAAACAGAATTAATTCATTATAGATGGTACTCCGGTAAGTAATATTGTATTTGATGCTTGATGCTGCATCATCATATAGTTTGTGGTAAAGTTCGAAAAGTTCGTATTTGGGAAAGGAAAAGTTGAGATCCCGTGTTGCGAAATAGCCACGGCGTGCCAGATAAAGATTTACCAGGAAATCCGTATTGTTTGAATCGTTGGTGGCTTCCTTCATATAGTATGCGTAATAATTTTTCTGGCCCAGGTTGGCTTCTTTCTGAAGTGCATAAAGCCGATTTAAAAGGGTCCGGGTCTGTGAATCCAGCAAGGGATCATTTTCATTGAAATGCCTTAGGTAACGACCGAAAAAATGATAGCGCATGTAGAGTTCATACAATGTGAAAAGGGTTTGAGATGAGGGTGTATAGGCGGCTGTTTCACGGCTTGCTTTGAAATGTCGTTTCCATAGGTTGTCAAGCCAGTTCCAGGTTTTTTTGTCATATTGACTGGAAAGGGCTGCAGACTGTGAGGTATCTCCCCATTCACCCGAAAGTTTTTCACACTCAAGCATCATGGCAAGAAAATACACATTCAGATAAAGGTTTTTATATTTTCGAAAACGGAAGCTCACATCATCGGTGGCTCTTAACATGGTTTTTCCCTGGACAAAAACATCCTGGGGCTCGGGGTTTTCAGAGAGAAAACTTTTCAGATAATACTCTGACAAGGACAGGTATTGTTCAAGTTCTTTGTCCGTGACAGGTATTTCATCGTACATACTGAGTTCCGATGACCGTGTGAGTCCATATTTTTCATGCAGATAGTGGAGGTAAAGAAGAAAATATTCATAGGCCATGTCAAATTTCATGCGCTGGGCCTGTTCTCCTTCCTTGGTGGTTTCGATTTTTTTAGTCAACAATTCGATGCGTGAAATAATGGTCTGAACGTCATCAAATGGGAGCAGCATACTCTGGGGCGGTATATACGAAAGCATCTCAAGGTGTGCACTGTCTGCCCGCTCATGGATAATGGCTTTTCGCTTTTCAGCATTTTCTCTGACATTTTTTGTCCGGGCTGTGTGCTTCACCGTGTGAAGAAGGTAAATGCTTTTTGCACGTTTTTTGAAATCATCAATATATTCTGCATGGGCCCAGCTTGAAAAAAGACATAGGATGAACATCCAGAAACAAAGTGCTTTTGCCGTGCATCGAATCATAGTAGGAATCCTTCGGGGTTTCTTAAATTCTGTAATCTGTTATAAAGCTGGATGTCTTCGTTGGGCAGGAGCAGCCAGATTTTTTTTCCAAGTTTCAGCGCGATTTCCTGGTAAAATTCATATTGACGTTCAAAGTCATCAATTTCCGTACAGTTGTTGTTCAATGCACCTGGAATATCACCATGGATATACCCCGCAGATTGGGCTGCTGTTAAATAATAATTCCGGGCCAGGGAATAACTTTTTTCGGCAACCTTGAGTGCTCGTGTCTGAAGTTGTTTGTTGGATAAATAGGTGTTGGCAATGATTCGATAGATATCGTAGCGGTCATCCACCGTATGTTCCACAAGTGATCCAAGCTGGTGGTTCTCGTTATGGATAAAGGTTTCCAGTTCTTCTTCAAATTTCATGATTTCGCTGATCTTTCCCTGGGACGCAAGTTCTTTGAACAGAAGATCATAGGCATATAAAAGGTTCTTGTGGTTGATTTTTTTATTGTCAGCCTTGACGAACGCCGCCTTGAAATCAAACAGGCAGTTTTTCCGTGAGTTGGCAAGGGGGAAACGTATGCTGGATAGATCCTTGTCATACAGGCCAAACTGAAGGTATTCGTAATAATATCCGATTTCTCCCCTGTATCTGTGGAAGATATGATTGATGCTGGTCGTTTTCTGTTCCCTGCCGAATACCTGAACCTTTCCGAACAACTTCTCCAGATCTGAAAATACGATGTTTATTTTGTCCAGTGCCTCAGCGTAAAGATAGACGATTTTTTTATTGAAAATATCATTTTTTTTGGCCGAGTCGTATGTGTCCCATGTCCGTGCATATTCTTTGAGCTCTTCCAGTGGTTTTTTGCAGGAATACAGATTGTAGAATATCCAACCCGAGGGGCAGACATTAAGCTCATCAAGGATATCCTTGTACTTCATGCGGTCTTCAACCTTAATGCCCTGTTCCACTTGTTTTCCCAGCCAGGTTTTGAGGGCGGACATGACCACAACGTCTACTTCACGGTTATCAAGCTTCAACTTGTTCAAGGTATCACTGAAAAGTTTTTCCACGCTAAGCTGGAGGTCTCCCTGGCTGGTAAAAAGCATCAAAGGCAGAAGGGCCCTGTGGGAAATGGTCTGGTCGATCCATGTTTCCCGGATTTCATGTGAAATCACCTGGGCACTGATGGAGAGGGGCACATTGGCTCTGAACCAGGGGTAGCTGAACAGAGCAATGTGGGTTTCAATATCTGTAAAATAGGCGATACTGTCATTGAGCCAATCACGCTCAGCCTGTGTAAATATTTTTTCATAGGGTGAATCCAGACCTTTGTTGCCCTTGATTCTGAGTTCATCAAGTTCGGCACAGACTTTGACTGTTGAATCAAAGGTCAGGATGTCTGTTGCGTTGAACGATGGTGGCACATCCGGGGCTTTGTTCAGCTGGCTCACTGCGTTGCTGATCCGATTGACCAGTCCGTCCTGGGCAATATAAAGGTAATAATATAGGATTTTGTAATAGTATTCTTCCTTGGTGAACAGGGACCTGTTGGGATAAAAACCATTCTCGAAGTATTTTTTGAAACGAGCTGCCTGCTTGTCTTTATTCAGGGTACACATTTCAAAATAAATATAATTGTAGCCGGTCAGATTTTGTTTGTCGTCAAAATAGATATTACTGAATGCTTTATCAGGATCTTCACTGTATTTATTTAAAGCGGCCTGGGCTTCACGGGTTTTTATAAGATCAAGGGATCCGTTGACCTGGATTCCCAGATGATCTCCAAGAAGGGTAAAAAGAGTGTTCAGATCCTTGGCCGAAACTTTTTCCTGAAGATAGAGCTTGCCCACTTCCGGGATCCATTCATCGGTGGGTGTAGTGATCGAAGAGGGAATTGCTTTTTTCTTGATGGTGGGTCCCTCGGACTTTTTTTCGGCACTGTAGGAGGGGTTTTTAGACCGTCTCGTGCGGGTGAACGTGGTTCGAGCCGCCTTTTTCTTCGTTTCGGCAGAAGAATGCTCTTGGTCCCATGAATTGTCAGTTCCTGTCAGGGGGGTTAATGCCATCACATTAATTGATGAAAAACCAATGACAAGACAAAGAAGCAAAAGGGTTCCGATGTATCTGTGTTTCATAACAAACCTCTACCTGGGTAATATTCGTTCAAGGGCTGAAACCACCTCAAAGGGGGCATCTGCCGGTGTGAAGTCAATAATGATTTTTCCCTGGGCGCCGCCTTCAATAACCAGAGTGCAGGTGTAGTTCTTGACCGTGTATGTGTAGGGACTTAACTCGGGGTTCATATTCTGTGCCTTTTTTACGATGGCCCGTTTAAGGTTTTTTACCCGTTCTGAATTCCCCAGAGTGCTGCTTTTAATGATGACCAGATCCTCCAAGGCCAGGCCCTCAAAGGCCGGAGTAAAGTGCCTGACAGGCGGCTGGGCTGGCGATGGCATTTTGGGTGCATGGGCCAGGGGGGCAGACAAGGATGAATCAGTCGCCACAGGGGGCTTGTAGGATTCCCACTGGGTCAATTCGGGTGGCGGACCCTGACTGATCGGAACAGAATTGGCCTGAGGTCTGGCGATGCTGTCCGAGGGTACCGGAATGGCTGCACTGTTCCGTTTGATTTCCTGCATGGGAGTGAAACTTGAGGGGGCGCTAACCATTTTCGGCGTTATTTTTGGAGCCGTTTCCTGTGGCAGATCAATCTTTTTTAACACAGTGGGTTTTTCGCTGATGGATTTGGGCAACGGTTTGGCTGGTTCAATTTTTTTTGTTTCAATTCGTTGGATCTCTAATTGTTTAGGAATCAGAGCTTTGGGTTTGATATCCTCCCGGATGATTTTTTTAGGTTGAATTTTCGTATCCAGGGGTTTTAGAGGCTCAATTTTTTTTGGCTCAATCCTTTTTTCCAAAGGTTTTTTTGGTTCGATTTTTTGGGGGATTATTTTTTTTAATTCCATGCGTTTTGGTTCAACTGTTTTTTTTACGGCATCCTTGAGGACCTTGATCAAGGGAATTTTTTTCGGAACCGTAGGCTCGGGTGCGGGTTTTGTCTGGGGCAGAATGATGATGGTCTGGGTCACCTTGAAGAGTTTTTTATTGGACATGGTCAACTTCAGGGAAAGGATAAGAGTCACCGCCAGAATAAATATGATAAAGGCTGGTGTGACGGGCCATTCTTTCCTGGGGTCACGTGCAAGAGCCCGGGGCATGGGTACTTTGCCAACCCCTCGACCGTAATGTTGCATGCTTATCGTCATCGCCATGGTTAATTCAGGCCGCCTGTCCGTTCGATCGTTACACGATTTCCATCTTCGTAAACACGCTCTATGATGGACATAGCCATCAGTGTATCCTTACTCAGTGAGTATATGTCAGGAACAAGAATGGGCCTCATCCTCCCATCCTGTTTCATCACGGTCAGGCGGTTGGTCAACTCCTGGGCTGAAATGGGAGAAGGTTCGATGTTTTCCTCGGTACCCCGCATGATAACAACTTGAAACGGATTGGATTCGGGAATCGTGGGTTTGAGGACCCTGATCTGATACGACTCATAGGGTTGATCAAGGGAAGCCACTTTTTGATTTTCAACGACCTTGGGAATAGTTATTTCACCGATATTTACAGGTTTTTTCCCAACGGTGGAGGCCTGGGTGAAAGCGATCAGCAGCAGAAACGCTAGATCGGCAAAGGAAAATAACCAGATTTTTGAGTCTTCATATTTCATAAAAACAGGTCCCTTATTCATCTTAAATAGCTTAAAAACGTGTTTAAAACAATTTGGATGTCATTCCAAGGGCCTTATCGATCCTAACTTCAGAGAGGTTGATTAGATTTTTTTTCAATACCTCAATGATAACGAAACAGGATAATGCGATCAGGGTTGTGAATAAAGCGGCTCCAAGGCCGCTTGTATTGAGATCGCTGTTAGGATCTCCCTTGGCCAGGAAAATCATGATCATCCCGAAAATGGTCCCAATAAAACCCATGGGCGGGAGAAGGTTGCTGATCATGGTGATTTTGTTCACATATTTGGTGTGGAATAGATTTTCAATAAGCTGAAACGTTGCATCGGCTAAAAAGGACTTGGAGTAACCGTTTCCATTATGCTCCAAATGGGCAGAATAATACGTTTTTGCCGTGATGATCATCAGAGGGTCGTCCATGGAGCTTTCTTTTTGGACAGTGGCCTTCATTTTTTCATAATTGATCATGCGGATATGCTTGTGTGCCCTTATGGTGATCCACAGGGCATTGATAAAGAGAACAGCGCTTCCGATATAAACAACACCTTGGACCAGTGTGCTGATTATATCCGGGTACATACGAAACAGATGAAGTACAAATTCCATAGTCTACCTTTTTAATGACACATAAAAAACAGTCACAGTTACCTTGGTTTCATTATCCACGGGAAGATTAAACACGGGCATTATTAGCGAACCCATATGATTTTTAATAAACAATTATGTTGATATTGTCCTGATGTCAATACTATTTTTTTAGGAAAATGTAGGAAATACGGACAGATTCAAGGATCAGGGGCATGATTTTATGCTCTGTGTTTGGAGTAAAGGGCGAAAGTGACATGGGACTGAGGGTTTTATCGAAACATGAATGACGCTGATTTATGAGGCTTTCAATGGATATTTATGGGGGGCATGCCTGGGATTATGCCTGGACGGAATGGCATTCAACCCTTCAATAGGGAATTGTGACACACCTATTCTGTATGACCCTTTTCCCATCCCATTTTATCTGAATGCAATGTGTTCAGCAGCCGGGTATCTGGCCTTGGGACTCGAGTCCCCGTTATTTTGACCCTATCTTCATGGTTTTTCGTCGAAAAGCTTATTTTAATTCATTCATATTGTCTGTGGGGAGTATGATAAATTCTGTCTGTTCCATGGCCAGTTCAAGTTGGAACCTGTCATGGCCTATACTAAATGATATCCGTCTGTTATCCCTGTAATCAGAATCAATGCTCAGGGTGATGGTGCTGTTCAGGGCCAGGACTTTAGGTTGGCCACAAAAGGTGATTAGATTGAATCGTTCTTCAATGACACGCATGAATTCACCCATGATCTGATTAACGACTTCGCCGATGCTGTCCGTGACCTCATTGGACGTGAAATGGCTCGAGAGTTCGTTTTCAGGCAGTCCCATGGATATCATATAACTCTTATAAATATTCATGGCTGCCTTGCCGGAAAAATTAACCACGAGAAGACCGTTGTAATCGCCACTGATGGCCACAAAACATCCGATATCCGGTCGCATGGTGACTTTGGGGATGCTCTGGATGGTGGGGGAATAGTTTATTTTTTTTTGAGTACTGGCCGTAAGCACAGTGACAACGGCCTCACAGAGATAACTTGAAATTCTGTCGATGGTTTTATAATTGTATTCCATGGGCTCCTCGTTTTGGAAAATTAATAACCCCGGTAGGGAGGAAAGGCATTTTTCAATAAAACATAAAGGTCAATCAGACTGTATCCGTGTTGAAAGAGAAGCATGCGGTACGGATTGGAGCAATCACAATGAAGTCATAAGATCATACCAGAAAGGGATGGTTTGGCCAAGATTTTTCGTTATGATCCTTGCTTTTGATCCAACGCCAAGGTGAGTCGCGCAGTTTTTAAGTGTCGCCAACAGGCTTTATGACCTGATTTTATCAGCAAGCTCTTTTATCGCCTGCATGTATTCCTTAAGTCCTTTGAAAAAAATGGTGTTGTGATCGGCGCCCTTGATTTCAAGAAGGCGTTTGTTGTCGGATCCGGAATTGTGGTAAAGGGTTTGGCCATCGGAGAAGGGGATGATGTGATCATTCTGTGCATGGATCACCAGCGTGGGAACGGTGATGGTTTTAATTTTTTCGGCATTCATGGGGCCAGCCTCTTCACAGACGCCCTGGATGGGTCTGTAGAGACCCAGCAGGTTCAATAGGGGTATGATAAAGGCAAACCCACTTTCAATGATCAGGGCATCCGTTTCTATGGGATAGTTCGCAGCGATTTCTATGGCAGAGGCACTGCCCAAGGAACGGCCCATGACAATGATCCGGCCGAGATACCCCTTTTCTTTTAAATGTTCCCGTGCTTTTTCAAACAGGATTCGGCAATCGGCCATCATGTGGTTTATCGTGGGCTGTCCGGTGGAACGTCCGTAACCCCTGTAATCAAAGACCATGAAATTCAGTCCCATGGCGGTGAACATGGGACCTAAATCATCGTAGTCTGATGCAATTTCGCCGTTTCCATGGAAAAAAAGAATGATCGGATCATCTTTCCCGGCAATATGGAACCGTGCTCCTATGCGGGCATTGTCAGGGACGTCGAACATCAGGTCGGTGACGGAACCATCTGATATGGATGGGAGATGTTCGGACCTGGGATGAAACAAAATATTCAATAGGTCGGGAATGTCAAAAACCGAATAATCTTTTTTTTGGTCAGAGTTCATCATATGTTTTCTCCTTGAGAATGATTCGCGCATCCACCACGTCGATTCCCTGGGGATGGACAATCACCGGATTCAAGTCCATTTCTTCGATGTCAGGGTAAGCTTCGATAATTTCAGATACCACCAGGAGCAGATCACTGATGGCCCGCTTGTCCAAGGGCGGTTTGCCCCTGAATCCTTCAAGAATGGGGGCAGATTTGATTTCTTTGATCATCTTGTTGGCAGCCGAACGTGAGATGGGAAGCACTCTGAACGCCACGTCTTTTACAACCTCGACCAGAATTCCACCGATGCCGAACATGATAACCGGACCGAATTGTTTATCAATCTTGGTGCCGATGATCACTTCCAAGCCGTCTTCCATCATGGGTGAGACAATGCAGCCCTTGATTCGGGCCGTGGGGTCAAAGGCCATGGCATTGGCGATGATTTCCCGGAAGGCGTCACGGATTTCAATATCATGTTTGAGTTTAAGCCGGACACCCCCTGCCTCGCTTTTGTGCAGAATGTCCGGGGATACAATTTTTAAAACGATATCCCCATCAATATCCCTTGCGATACGCACGGCATCTTCTTCGGTTTTCGCCAGCCTGTCCTGGGACACAGGTGCTCTGTGTAATCGAAGCAGGTCTTTGGCTTCATGTTCAAGGAGGATATTTCTTTTTTCATAGCGTGCCAGATTGATGATATCGTTGCATTCTTTTTTCGCACGAACCCCCCATCGGAGTTCAAAATTGGTTTTGGTTTCGTAGGTGCTGATATAACGGCCATACTGGGCCAGGACAGAGATGCATTTGCAGGCTATATCCAGGGATTCATAGACCGGAATCCCGTAGTACCTCAACAGTTCAAGTGAATGGGGCTTTACGGCATTGTAAAGACTTTGAAGAATCAGGGGCTTTCCTGTTGATTTAACGAGTTTGCCCATACGGTGGGCTGCATCCTCTTCCATAAAACGAAGCTGCTCTGCGAAACGGATACTATAGCCTCCAAACAAGCCTACAATCAGAAGGCCTCCGATATTCCTGTCTTCCAGAAGGATCCTGGCGCAATCCGCGAAGATGGATGGATTGGAATCCGTTCCTCCGGCCACATCCACAGGATTGACCACAGATGCGTTGTTCGGCAGAATTTCCCTTAATCGTTCCTGGGTTTTTTTGCTTAGTTCGGGGATCTGGACGCCGTTATCTGACAAAAGATCAGCAGCGATGGTGGCATGGCCTCCACCATCTGCAAGAATGGCAATGCGGTCGTTTTTGATGGTGGGAAGACTTGAAAGTGTTTCAGCGGCCGGGAAAAGTTCAGCGGGGTTTTCAATGTTGATGATACCTGCGCGTTCAAAACAGGTTTTAGCCACTTCCGAGATGCCTGCCAGGGCTCCTGTGTGTGAGCCTGCTGATTTCTGGCCCGTTGAAGAACGTCCACTTTTCAAGAGTATAATGGGCTTTTCCCGGGAAGTCTTGTAAACCTGCTGGAGAAATTTCCGTCCATCACGCAAGCCTTCCACATACATGAGGATGGCCTTGGTGGCTGGGTCATTTCTGAAGTACTCCAGATATTCATGGAATTTTATATCCGCTTCGTTACCCACCCCCACATAATAGGAAAACCCTTTCTGGCTTTTCAACATGGCTTCGGTGATAATATGAAGGGCGATGTTTCCACTCTGGGTAATCAAGGCGATGTCGCCTTTGGGAACATTCCGTATACCCACCAGATTCATATTGCTCCAGGTGTTGATGATGCCGGATGTATTGGGCCCCACCATTCGGATATTGAACTGGGTTGCTGTGGCTACGATTTCATCTTCCAGTTTTTTCCCTTCGGTCCCCAGCTCTCCGAACCCGCCTGCAATGATCACGGCACCTTGGATCCCTTTTTTTCCACAGTCGGCCAGGATATAGGGCACAGTCTGGGCTGGTGTGGTAATCAGGGCCAGATCAACAGGCTCATCAATGTCAAGAACGTTTTTATAACATTTGAGCCCCAGGACCCTGGCTTCCCGGGGGTTGACAGGAAAGATCGTTCCTTCGTACCCGCCGTTCATCAGGGTGCGAATGGCCTGATATCCTCGTTTTGTTTCATCTTTGGATGCCCCGACCACGGCAATGGATTCGGCTTTGAAAATCTGGTTTAAGGCCATCATGTCAATGCCCTTTGTAAAGGGGAGTACGTTGTTGGGAAAACGCACGGACACCCTCATGCCAGTCTTCTGTTTTCATGCAGTCAAGAATTGCTTCGGTCTCCGAATCAAGGACTTGTATGATGTTAAGGGACATGCTCTGGTGAAGGAGGCGTTTGGCATGGGCCATGGACAGGGGGGCTTTGGAGGAAAGCTCCCGGGCAAAGGTCAGGGCCTTGTCCATCAGGACCTCCATGGGAAAACAACTGTGAGCAAGGCCCATGCTGGAGGCCATAACTCCGTTAATGACACGACCGGTATAGATGAGATCTTTGGCGGCGGATAACCCGAGAACACTGACCAGGTGTTTTGATGCACCACCTCCGATACAGGTTCCCAGGCTTGTTTCCGGGAAAGCCAGGGTGGCATCGTCGGCCATCAGGATAAAATCGCAGTTAAGGGCCAGCTCTGTCCCGGCTCCACGTGCTGCTCCGTTTAATACGGCAAGGGTTGGCTTGGGGAACTCGAAGATTTGTCGACATGTTTCATGGGCTAGTTGCAGATACTTCTTTTTTTGGTCAAGGCTCCGGGTTCCTGCGGCATGTTCTTTCAAGTCCGCGCCTGCGCAGAAAATCTGTCGGGATTTTCCCTCTTTTACGCGGATGGTCCCCGTGAGTATCACCGTTCGTATAACCGGGTCCTGTTTGATCAGGGATAAGAGATTCTGAAGATCCAGATACATATCTTCAATGACGGCATTCATACGCTCCGGCCTGTTAAGCGTAATGACTCCTGTGCGTTCAACGACACGATAGATCAGGGTGGAGTATTCCATGAGGAGGCTCCTGTATATAATTCATTATTCATGATTGATGAAATGTGATGGCGTCGTAAAAAGTCCCATATGCGGCGTTATAGTGTTTGGCCGGACGTTCGACATACGCTTTAAGTATGCCGTAACCCAGGTCAAACACTATGCCTTGCCTATGGACCTTTTTCCATAGCCATACGTCGAGATTTTACGAGTTCATCCAATAGACGAAACGGACATTTGGAACGTTAAGTTGCATATTAACAAAACAAAGGCACTTGAGTCAAACATTCCTTGTCATGAAAAGACCCGGGCTCGTTAACAATGTTTGGTTATAATATATACGGGTTCGTGTTTTTTATAGTTTGGGCTATACTTGGTGTGGATTATAATCTATAATAATAATAAGATATATTCTATGCCTATGCCTATGGTTATTAATCTGTTCGTTCTTACACGCCCATGTGATTTTAATTATCCAAGGAGATATCCATGCGAAAAAGCTTTTTTTTATTATCCTTTTTTCTGCTTTTATTTGCTTGCAGCAGGACAGAGTATGTCTATGATTTTTCAAGCTCTGTCATGTTAAAGGATAAGGCGACGGTGAGCTTTGAACTGCTTGTTGAATTCAAAAACAAGAAGGGTGTGGATGAAATTAAGGAGAAACTGGATAAAATCAATCATGCCATACGAATTATTCTGGCTCAGAGGAATGAAGATCAGATAGATACAAAATCTCGTCTGGTATCGGTTGTCACCAAAGTGTTAAAATCACAGTTGAGTGAACCCGTTTCCCGTATTTCGGTTGAAGCCTTTAAAATTGAAAGAATGAAGTAAGAAATATCCGTTTTTCAAGATACTGTTTTATTGAGATAATCGAAATGAAAACGAAAGGAAAGGAGGAATGTTATGGAACCTTTCACGAAAGAAAAATATCAGGAAAAAAGGAAAAAATATCGTAAGAACTGTCGGTATATGCCGGTGGATTTTGTTTATAACCAGCGTCTTGAGCGTGGTTTGATCGTCAATATCAGCGAAGCGGGAGCGTGTGTAGAAAATACAGGATCTATTTCAGAGGGCCATTTAGCCACCATGACGTTTTTGGAAAACCACGACAGGGGCCCCGTGAAAACCACCTGCCGTATTGTGCGGACCTTTGATAACGGCTTTGCTGTGAATTTTGATATGTTGACCCTGAGTCAGGCAGAAGCCATCCATCATTTTGTATTCAAGGATAAATAACATAGGGCCATATATTAATAATCTCCCCGGAACGTTTCTTTCTGTTTTCGTATTTTCTTCTTGTTGTGCTTCCACGATAGTTTGTCTTGCTTACCTGTCTTATGCGGGGCATTTGAAAAGGTTTCACCGATGTCGGGGAAAAAACTCCCGGGTGTTGGGGCCACACGCTTGTCAATGGCCTTGTTTTTTTTCGGCTTGGACCGATCGTCATCCGTTGAGCTCAGTGGCGGTCCGGAAAAACATCCTATGGGTATGCTTCTTGCCAGATAGATATGCTGGCCTGCGAAAAGAAATAAAACACCGAGATCTTCTGCCTTGTGTGTGTTTACAGTGATAATCACCGGCTCAGGATCCCTTCGTTTTCCTATGCGTTCTGCCAGGTCTCTGTCCGAACAAAGTATCACATAGGCTTGGTCTTCATTGGGGGCAAGGCCCTTATTCATTACATGTCCATGAGCCCTTGTCCTAATACCGATAAAAAGAAGTTTGGGAATTCCTTGCTCTAAGGAGGGAAGGGGTAGCTGATCACGATCCCTTGCCCGTATCAAATCGCCTTGAATGTCCAGCAAAGGGTTTTTAACTGTCACCATCAATTCGTCCAGACTGCTTGAAGTGACATGACGAAAACCATCTTCTTCCCGGATCGCTTTGAGAAGATCCTTGATTTTTACAAACCCGTTATCATCTGGGACAAGCCCGAATTCGTAGGGGCTTCGTCCTAATATATAACCGAGAAATGAATTGAGTTTTTCCCGAGACCGTGAAATATCCATGGCCGCCTTTTTTAGAAAATTTTTGAAAGAAACTGTTTTGATTTTATGGTTTAGATGTTAAATCATCTGATGCTTTTACATTTCAATCGGAAAACAAGGAAATTGTCAATAAAATTTCCTGATGAAAGGAATCTAACATGTCTGTTGAAAAATCAGCTGAACTTTATAAAGAGGCTCTTAGGATTATTCCCGGAGGTGTGAATAGTCCGGTTCGGGCCTGCAAATCCGTCGGTATTCAACCGCTTTTTATAGAACGTGCCCAAGGTTCGAAACTCTTTGATGTTGATGGGAATAGTTATATCGATTATGTGGGGTCCTGGGGTCCTATGATTCTGGGCCATGGGAACCCTTTTGTTAATCGGGCACTTTCCCTGGCTATAGAAAGAGGAACCAGCTATGGAGCCCCAACTGAACGTGAAATCGAACTGGCCCGGATGATTGTTGAAATGGTCCCTTGTGTGGATGTGGTCCGGATGGTGAATTCGGGAACTGAGGCTACCATGAGTGCCATTCGTCTGGCTCGGGCCTTTACGGGCAGGGATATGATCATCAAATTTGATGGCTGCTACCATGGCCATGCTGACAGTTTTCTGGTGGAGGCCGGTTCAGGGGTGGCGACTCTGGGTATTGCCGGAAGTCCAGGGGTCCCCAAGGATGTTATTCGTCATACCTTGTCTATTCCTTACAACGATTCCCAGAAATTCAGACGTGTGATGAGTGATTTGGGTGATAACGTGGCCTGTGTCATCGTTGAACCGGTGGTTGGGAATATGGGTCTTGTCCTTCCTGCGCCGGGTTTTCTCGAAACCTTGAGGGAGGTGACACAAATCCATGGAAGCCTTCTTGTCTTTGATGAGGTGATGACAGGGTTCAGGGTCGCTCCGGGTGGGGCTCAGGAACGATACGGCATCATGCCTGATCTCACGACACTGGGGAAAGTCATCGGCGGCGGTCTTCCCGTGGGTGCTTATGGGGGACGAAAAGATATTATGGAACAGATTGCCCCACAGGGGCCGGTTTACCAAGCCGGAACCCTTTCCGGAAATCCCCTTGCCATGACAGCCGGAATCGAGACCTTGAAACAATTGAAAATCCCGGGATTTTACGAGTCACTGTTTAAGAAGACCGACACGCTGATAAAGGGCTTGGGAGAGATCCTTAATCGCCTGGGAATTCCAGCCCGGGCAAGCTGTGTGGGGTCCATGATGGGGCTTTTCTTTACGGATAGAGAGGTATTGAATTTTCAGGATGCCAAGACCTGTGATCTTAAACTTTTTTCTGCCTATTACAGGGGGATGCGTGACAAGGGCATCTATCTTGCTCCGTCTCAGTTTGAAGCGGGTTTCATGTCAGCCGCCCATAGTGATGAGGATATTGCCGTCACCCTCGCAGCAGCGGAAGACGTGTTAACTAAAATAAAGGATTGAACGGTTGATGACCATGGATATGACAAAAAACAGATTTCCTGACCAGGTCAGGCATATTCATCTGATTGCCATATGCGGGACCGCCATGGGCGCCCTGGCTTGCATGCTTAAGGAAAAGGGATATCACGTGACCGGTTCCGATCACAAAGTCTATCCCCCCATGAGTGATTTTTTGAAAAATCAGGGAATTGAGATTCGTGAGGGATTTGATCCCTTGAATCTGGACCATTCGCCGGATCTTGTGGTGGTGGGGAACGCCGTAAGCTGCGACAACCCTGAAGTTGAGGCCATGTTAAAGGCCGGCTATTTTTTTTGTTCCATGCCCCAGGCTGTGAATCATTTTTTTGCACAAGGGAAAAAGACGGTGGTTGTTGCCGGGACCCACGGGAAAACGACCACATCCTCACTGATGGCCTGGGTCCTTTTTTGCGCAGGACTCGACCCCTCCTACTTGATCGGGGGGATCGTAAATAATTTTAAGAGTAATTTCAGAATCGGCACGGGGCCTTTCATGGTCCTCGAAGGCGATGAGTATGATACGGCTTTTTTTGACAAAGGGGCCAAATTTATGCATTATGTTCCTGATTACTCTGTTCTGACCAGCGTGGAATTTGACCATGCCGACATATTCAGGGATCTGGATCATGTAAAAACCGTGTTCGGGCATTATGTGGGCCTGCATCGCAACACCAGTGTTCTCATGGCCTGGGACTCGGATGCGAACATTGATGAACTTATTGTCAAAACATCCGCTCGGGTTGAACGTTACGGTACAAGGGCCGAATCGGACTGGAAAATGGAAAATGTTATGATCACACCGCCGTGGATGTCCTTTGATGTTTATAAACAAGGCCAACGTTTCGGAACGTTCAAAAGTCCCATGCCCGGAATGCATAATCTTTTGAACAGTCTTTCTGTGATTGCTGTGGCTGATCATCTTGATATTCCTGTGCATACCTTGCAAGACGCCCTCATGTCCTTCAAAGGGGTGAAGCGGCGCCAGGAAGTTCGGGGTGAAAAACGGGGTGTGACAGTCATGGATGATTTTGCCCACCACCCCACGGCTGTGCGGGAGACTATCCGGGCATTGAAACCCTTTTACCCTGACGGACGGCTCATTGCTGTGTTCGAACCCAGAACCAATTCGAGTATGCGGGATGTGTTTCAGAAAAAGTATCCGGAATCATTTGACGGGGCAGATATGGTTTGCATCCGTAAGCCGCCCCTGCTTTCAAAAATACCCGAGAATCATCGTTTTTCTTCTGAAAAATTGGTGGCAGATCTTAAGGCGAAAAAGATTGATGCTCATTACTTCGATGAAACCGAAGGCATTATTTCATTTGTTGCGGACAGGGCCAAATCGGGTGATCTTGTGCTGATCATGTCCAATGGCGGATTTGACAATATCCATGATCGGTTGCTTAAGGCCCTTTAGATCCTGGCAAGACATTGCTTTTATATCTTAACAATAAAATTCAATTTTCCTCATATGAGCAGTATAAGAATCATCATTCATAAAATAGTTCATGCCCTTGGGCATGTGAGACGAAATCTGTTCAGGTCAAAGCACGATGGCATGTTCATTGGACAGGTCCTGAAACAAAAAGGGCTTATCACAGAATACCAGCTAAACACGGCATTGGAACTTCAAAAGGACAAACTCTATCAACTGGGCATGGCAGTCCCCATCGGACGGGTCATCGTTGAGCAGGGCTATGCAACAGAACAGGAACTGGTCGGGGCAATCAATGACCATTACAATATCGCCATTGAATCCCTTTCGGACAACATCAAAGGATTAATTGGTAAGATCCGTGGAGCCCTGGTCGATGAGATTTATTCACCAAGGATACCCATCTGGTTCCAGTTGTCCCTAACCATGATGCTGGTGCTTCTTTTGTCCATCGGGACCCTTTCCTATGTGATTTTCAAACGCCAAAGGGCCAAGCTTTACAACCAGACTATTGAAATGGGCATGGTCAGTCTGAATTTTTTTGGAAGTAATGCGAGTATTCCACTTCTGGAGGAAAATATCCTGGCCCTCAACACGCTTTTGAAAAATGCAGAAGGGGTGGATGGGCATCTCTATGCTTTTATCATCAATAATGACAAGACCATCATGGCCCACACGGATCAGGCCATGATCGGGCAAACATTCAAACGGTTTTACCATGTGGATAAGGTTTCGAAAAAGGGAAAGGTCACCTATTTCAATTATGTGATGGAAGGGAATCGCCATGTTCTGAATATGAGTCTGCCCATTTTGTTTAAGGATAAAGAACTTGGGGAGGTTCATGTTGGGCTCTCCATTGATTTTATTCATCAGTTGTTTTTGGATGAACAGAGTTTTTTGGTTTTTTGTACCCTGATTATTGTGTTTGTCGGACTGATCGTGGCCGTATTGTTTGGGCTTCAATTTTCATGGCCCATTTCTCAACTTGTTAAGGCCACCCATGAGATTGCCAAGGGAAATTACGGGTACCGGGTTTTTATTAAGCGGAAAGATGAAATGGGAACCCTTGCCAAAGCATTTAACAAAATGGGAGCGGAGTTGTCACGGCAGGCCCTGATGAAAAAGTCCTTTGGTAAATACGTGGGTACAGACGTTCTGGATATGATTATGTTGAACCCTGAAAATACATGGTTGAAGGGGCGGAAAAAAGAGGCCACGATTCTTTTTGCTGACATCAGAGGTTTTACGGCCTATTCGGAAACCAAGGACCCGGAAAAGCTGGTTGAAAAACTTAATGAGTATTTTGAAATTGCAACCCGAGTGATTCTAAATCATGGCGGCTATATTGATAAATTCATCGGAGATGCGGTACTGGGTGTATTCGGTGTCCCGGTCTACAGTAAGGACCATCCGGAACGATGTATCCGGGCGGCTCTTGAAATGCAGGAAGAGTTTACAAAGACAGCAAAAAAGGGCAACCAGCTTTTGTCTCTGGTTGGAATCGGAATAAAATCCGGTGTGGTGGTTGCGGGTAATATCGGCTCACAGGCAAAAATGGAGTATACAGTGATTGGTGACAGTGTTAATATCGCCTCAAAACTGAACGCCTTTGCCATGCCAGGGGAAATAATCGTGGATCAGAGTGTGTGCGAGTGTTTAAAAGACACCCTGAAAACCATTCCACTTGCACCCCAGAAAATCAAAGGCCGATCAGAGCTGGTCAGGATTTTTAAGGTGATTGGGTTGGACGAGAAAAGGACCAAAAAAAGTTTATGAAATGGAATAGCTCATACGGTTCATGGATTGTTTTAGTCTGTGTGGCAATGTTCTTTGGATGTATGCATGACTCCTTTGAGTATTCCACAGGGAATTATGTGGTTGTTGAAACCATTAAAACCGATACTCTGGAAACTCTGGCCGGAAAGTATCTGAATGATACAGGAAAGGCATGGGTGATTTCGGAATTCAATAAAATTAAAGATATCAAGCCAGGGCAAAAAATTATTGTCCCATTGCAACCGTTCAATATTGGGGGTATCGGGCCTGAGGGTTATCAGCTTGTGCCAGTATTAAACTATGAAAAATTGAAACCGACTCAGGAAAACCAAGTCCCTGAACCTGTGGCATCCTTTGAACAACAGATGGATTACCTTAAGAAAAATAATTTTCAAGTGATCAGTTTTACATGGTTTATGGAATTTCTCAATTACACATGCCAGATTCCTGAAAAGTCACTTGTGATAACCCTGGATGACAATACACGGGCCGTGATGGACATCGCTCTTCCTGTGCTTGAAAAATATGGCTATCCAGCCACGCTTTTTCTTGATCCTGCAAACGTGGGGACTGAAAATGGTCTCAGCGTTGAGGATTTATATGCGCTAAAAGAAAAAGGCATGGCCATCCAGTGCCGGGCGGGATGGGCCATTGATGCTGACGTAGAATCGAAAAAGATTACTTTGAACCAGTATTTTGAAGCTTTGAAAAAAGAAATACCAAGGTCCAAAGCATATATTGAGGAAATATCAGGTAGTCCTTGTCTTTATTACGCACTGCCTCCCTCTGGGGGGAATAATCTTTTAAACCAGTTTCTATGGAAATCCGGCTTCAAGGCGTCGTTGACTATGGATGGTGAAGCCAATCCTTTTTTTGCTGATCATTTCAATATAGAACGGGTCACGATTTCTCCCTATGATTCGGCCGGGAATTTAGCAACGAAACTTTCTGTTTTCAGAAAAATGGAATTAAAGTGAATAATCAATCACGGCTAAGTGTTATTCTGGTGATATTTGCCAGTCTGTTCGGTTGCCAATCCATGGTGCAATACACCAAGGAACTTCCAATGGACAGTTCCGTTCCATCCTTGATTCCATACCAGCTAAAAGCCATAGACTATGAAAAAAACAACGAACTTCAGCTGGCGCTGACCAACTGGAGGATTGCCGAAGCCCTTATGAATGAACGGATACGCGCATTGACCGAACATATCGGAAACAATGCTGAAAAACATTTTCAAAGGGGGCTGACCTGTTTAAATGATGGATTGATTGATCAAGCCAGGCTGGAATTTCTTACGACACTCCGGTACGAAAGTGATCACAGTGATGCGCTGAAATGTTTGAGAAAAGCTGTCAATCCCAAGCGAACCATTGAATATACCGTAAAAAAAGACGACAGTTTCAAGACCATTGCCAATCAGGTTTACAAAAATAACAATCAGAACATTCTTGTTGCCTTTTTTTCCGGTCTTGAATCTGAAAAAGATCTGGTGGAAGGTCTTGTTTTATCCTTGCCTGTTCTTGAGGTTGAATTTACAAAGCGTTTTTTTAATTATCATAAGGAAATGGCCCTGGCCCGGAAATATTTTAAGGATAAAGATTTCATCCGGGTTCTTCCCATTGCAGAAAATATTGTCAAGCACATGCCGGACAATAGGGAGGCCGTGTTTATGATCAATTCATCCTACGATGGTCTTGCCGAGGCCTTGTTTAAAAAACAAAAATATAACGATGCCATTGATATGCTCAAGATGATTGACCCCAAGTTCAGGAATGTGAAACCCCGCATTATGGAAATTCAGGGGATTCAGGCCCGGCATATGGCGACGGATACAGAGAATAAAAATGCCGCTCATTATCGTGACGGCCGGGATTTTTTTAAAAAAGAAATGTATATCGAATCTCTTAAAGCATTTGAATATGTTGATTCCGGTTATGCCGATGTTGTGGACAAGATCGCTGAATTGAATGCCATCATGAAAAATGAATCGGAAATTCATTATCGAAAAGGTGTGAAACATTTTTTAAATGAAAAGCTTGATGAAGCGATCCTTGAATGGGAAAAAGCCCTTGCTTTTGATCCGGAAAACCTCAAAGTCCAGAAAGATATTGATAACGCAAAACAGCTGCTTAAAAAAATTGATGAAATAAAATGATAAACATTTTCATGTATCACGGCATGAACAACTTGAATGTTCATCGTGAAAAATGATATATTTATAAAATGATGCGACAAAGACAAAGCATAGAACCAACGATATGGTTGAACATGACGCTGGGTATAAAAATTTACCTGTGTTTAAGAGGATGAATTATGAGCAAACTTGTGTGGGATGACGCCTTTAACATTGATGTCCTTGATATCGATGAAAAAATGAAGGAGCTTTTTGAGGGAATAAACCGATACCTGGAATATGATTCCAGACGGATAAAAGAAGAGGATTACGATGAAATTGGCGAAGTATTGGCCGATATCTCCGAGGGAATTCGCCAGCATTTCAATCACGAAGAGAAACTTCTTATCCAGTATCGATATCCGGAAATTGCCGGGCACAAAAAAGAGCATCGGCGTTTTGTAAAAAAAGTTCTTGCCTTCAGACGTGTATTTTCTGAAGAACCGGAAAAGATCTATAAGGATTCTGTCAAATACATCCAGGAATGGCTGTTGCGTCATATCCAGGAGGACGATATGAGGTATGCCCCTTTTATCCGTGTTCAAAAATATTTGATGGAGCATAATGCACAGAGCAGAAGAGGCCGATGATTAAAAAAGATGGCGTCGTAAAAAGTCCTTGGGCCTTTTTCCATAGCCATCCCTCGACTTTTTACGAGTTCATCAAAAAAGGACCGGAATAGCCGGTCCTTTTTTGTGTTCACTCTCATGAATTGCTGCACATGGGGATGATGTCTTTTCTTTTTAGCGGAGATGCATGTGTTTGTTTGAAAACGGTTTTTTAAAAACCCGAGTCTATTATTCCCCCGAAATCAGTTTATTTAAAAGATTCGTTATTTCAGGACATTTCTGTTCAACATCAAATAGCCAATCCCTGTCGAAAATGGTGTCAAGCGTCGGTTTTTCCATGGTGATATCCGATTGTCTGGCGATGCACTCCAGCACAATGGCGAGGGAATAGCAGGAAATATATTCAAATATTAGATCTTCCGGAATTTCAAATGGCTTACCCGTTGGTTCATAGCCACTTTGGTGATGTGCAATTTCCACAATTGAAGAAAGCATCATCATCGAATTCTCGTCACTTAAGACCTCATCTTCTTCAATTTCACCTTCCGCTGTTGCTGCGATTTTCAAGAAGTTTTTAGATGCAACATAAATCTGATCCAGCCATTTTTCATCCAGATTCTGGGGGAGCAATGCTTCAGCCCCCTTTGAGATGACCTCGTCAATGAATTGGTTGAGCATGGGTTTTGCCTTTCTGGTCTGCCGTGTTTAAAGGATTGTACGGCAAATACCATGGTTGTCATTATTATTTGACATTGAAGATAATGTCACCGGGCTCGTTAAAAATAAATTTTTCTATTCATACATGAAAAACAATCGGCTGGATATGAAAATTCAGTTTTTTGTAGGATATTTCTGTGTATTCAATGGGTTTATAAGCAAAGTGAAAACCCTTGACAAGATTTGCGCACAAGACTATAGTTAAAGTTAACTTTAACTTAATGATGCGGTGGGAGTGCGCTATCTCTATGAATGATAAAAAACAATTTACCATATCGGAACTTGCTTCAAGCCTCGAGATAAGTCCTTCAACCATTCGGTTTTATGAGGAAAAAAAATTAATCAAACCGGCAAGAACCTCGGGTAACCAACGAATATATACACGTAAGGACAGGGCCAGGCTGAAATTGATATTACGCGGAAAACGGTTTGGCTTCTCTTTGGATGAAATTGCCGAAATTATTGGATTCTGGGATGTTGAAGTCAATGAAAAAAGTCAGATCCAAAAGAGTCTAAGTTACACTGACAAACGCATTGAAGAGGTTCGACTTAGACGGAATGAGTTGGATCTCCTTGAAGAAGACATGCGTGCCATGAGGACACATTTGCTCAACAGGCTCAAGGAACTTGAACAAGAAGAACGCGGGTCTATAAAATAACAGGGGGCGCTTATGTACGATTTTTTATTATCCGAAGACGCGTTGAAAATTAGAAATGAAGCAAGGGCTCTGGTCAAATCCGTACCCAGGCAGATGTTGCTGGATATGGATCAGGACAAGATCCAGTTTCCCAAGGAATTTCTTCAGGAAGCGGGACGACTGAATCTGATGGGATGCAGGTACCCTGTGGAATGGGGGGGGCGTGGGCTTGACTGGGCCAGTACCTGTGCTGTGATGGAAGAAATCGGTGTTCTCGGATACATCATGGCCTGTGTGTTCGGTGTGGGGGCTGAACTGGTCTGTGATGCCATTATTCTGCATGGTACAGACGAACAAAAGGAAAAATACGTCAAACCCTTATTAAAAGGGGACATTTTTGCAGCTGAGTGCCTGACCGAGCCCAGAGGAGGCTCTGATTTTTTCGGTACAAGCACCCTGGCCGAAGACAAAGGGGATCATTTTCTGGTCAACGGACAGAAACGATTTATTGTGGGAGGGGAAGGGGCCGATTATTTTCTGGTTTACGCAAAAACAGATCCCCAGGCCCAGGCACATAAAGCCCTGACCTGTCTTATCATTGATAAGGGACCTGGCGTTCATGTGGAATATCTTTATGGACTTATGGGCTCCCGAGGCGGTGGAGCCGCACGTATCGTATTCAAAGATGTCAAGGTTCCCAAGGAAAATGTTGTGGGTAGGGTTAACAATGCCTATGCTGTGTTTAATACCATGATGATTCCTGAGCGACTTGGAACCGCAGCCATGACCATCGGGGCAGCACGTCCGGCACTTGATGTGGCCACGGGCTATACCACCCGGCGCAAGGCTTTTGGGAAAACGATCAATCAATTTCAGGGCGTCAGTTTCCAGGTGGCTGAAGCCTCCATGCTTCTTGATGCTTCCCGGAGTATGATTTATACCACGGCACGTTCCGTGGATTATGGCGTTGATCCGAATACCATTCGCAGGCTTGTGTCCGAAACCAAAAAATTTGTCACGGAGGCCTGTCAGAAAGTGGCCCACAATGCCATGCAGGTGATGGGCGGCATCGGTTATACAACCATCTACCCGGTGGAGAGGATTTTCAGGGATTTGAGGTTGGCCTCCATATGGACAGGCAGCAATGAAGTCATGTCCATGATTATAGCAAGTGAATGGTACCGTGAATATCTTGAACGGAAAAAAGAAGGCTCCATCAGGGATTGTGAAAATGATGCTGCCGAAGCCTTTGCCCCCGATGAAAAGATCTATGAATAAAACAAAAACAGGTGACCTTGTGGTCACCTGTTTTTGTTTTATGGGTATGCCTGGAAAAATCCAGGCATGTGGTTTGTTGTGATAATCGAAGGACACGAAGCATTTATCTTCGGCAGCTCTCCCGTGGGCAGCTTTCCTGCCTACGCTAAAAAAGCTGGATCAGTCTTCGCCAAGGCTTCACCCAACACGCAAATGGGTTGGGCTTGGAAACGAATAACGTGGAATGAAATAATACCTAAGTAAAGACGTGATAAAATGACATACGTCCTATGAGTCCTATAGGTCCCATGGGACCTATAGAGAATTTTTTGGTGCGGCTTTGCCGTTTTGTCCACAGGCTCTTGCCTCTATCGGCATGACTGGAGTCTGGGGACGTGTATGGTTTACACTGTGAGCCTATACAAAAAATCTTTGACAAATTTATTCTAAATCAATACATTTATCGTTATTTTGTATCCTTAAATAGAACTTTCCCGGAGAGAAATAATGGTACACATAACCGCCATTGCCTTATGCTTTATTTTGACCCAGGTTGCTGTTGCTGACGAGTCAGGGTCTATCCGTCCTATGACATGGGCTCAACCCATTAGCCTTGAGGGAGTTTTGAATCTTCATAAAGTCAGCGATGATCTGTATCGTAGCGCCCAGCCCACAGAGCAGGGAATGGAAAACCTAAAAACCATTGGAATCAAAACTGTTCTGAACCTTCGGTCTTTTCATTCGGATAAAGATGAAATCGGAAAAAAAGGTCTTGTTAATGAACATATCGATATGAAGGCCTGGCATCCTGAGAGGGAAGATGCTGTCCGCTTTCTAAAGATCGTTACCAATCCGGACCGAACCCCGGTTTTGGTTCATTGCTGGCATGGCGCTGATCGAACTGGGACCATGTGTGCCTTGTATCGTGTGGCTATCCAGGGATGGACAAAAGAAGAGGCCCTCAGGGAAATGACCCAGGGTGGTTTCAACTTTCATTCGGTCTTTGAAAATCTCCCTGAATGGTTTCAGGCCCTTGATATCAAGTCACTTAAAAAAGATTCAGGCATCGTTCCTTGAATATATTTGCCCTTATTATTTGCTGGTGATTTTGAAGACGCCATTCCACGAAGAATCAGGAGGACATGTGATAAAATCACGGCATCGTCCGGACATGGTTTTTGATGGCCCGTCGTCTGGAATGAGGGAAAGGACGCTATTAAAATGTGAAAGAGCTTTGTCAAAGGCCTTTTGTTTATAACAGGACAAGCCTTTTTCATAGAGTTCCATGGATTTTTCAAGGGTTTCATTGACCCTGCCCTGGTGACCCATGATCTGATAGACGGTCACAGGCTCATGTTTGCCCAAAAGATAGATGGTGTCGATTTCCCGGGTGACAATGGATGGGCCAGCCATTTTTCGAGTGGCATCGCTGATCATGGAATAGGAACCATATATTTTATTGACCCCTTCAAGCCTGGCCGCCGTATTGACGACATCCCCCATCATGGTGTAGTCCATGCGGTTCACAGACCCCATGTTCCCAACCACTGCTGTTCCGGAACTCAGTCCAATGCGCATGTAAAGTTGGGGCCGTTGTTCTGCTTTCCATTTTTCATTGAGAATGAGGAGGCGTTCATGCATGGTGATGCAAGCCTTGCAGGCGTTTTGAGCATGATTTTTCAGGGTAAGCGGGGCTCCGAAAAAGGCAATGATGGCATCTCCTTCAAATTTATCCACCGTGCCTTCATGGTCGAGGATGATATTGGTCATCTCCGTGAGAAATTCGTTCAGAAGCTCCACCAGTTCCTTGGGTGAGAGTTTTTCAGAGATACCTGTGAATCCTTGGATATCTGAAAAAAAAGCTGTGATATCACGATCTTCTCCGCCTAACCCGAGTTTTTCAGGAGATTTTATCAGCTGTTTGACCACCGAGGGAGCCAGGTAGGTAGAAAAAGCGTCGCTGATGAATTTCTTTTTTCTGGTTTCCGTGAGGTATCGGTTGGCTGTGACGGTAATGTAAACCAGGGTAAGAACCGTGAGGGGATAGGCCATGTCCAGGATCAGTCCGTTTTTTGAAAAAAGATACTGACAGAGGCCCCCGTAGAAAATGGCAAGGCCCACATACAGAATAAGACCTGTCAATGCACCGAGCATGGGGAGGCAAACCGCGAGAACGGTACCGGCTAAAACAATACATAGAACACTCCACAGTTCGTAAAGGGGAGGGTAATACAAGAGGTCACGGGACAGAATGCTGTCGATCAGATTGGCATGGATCTCACAGCCTGGGAATACGGTAGAAAAAGGGGTGGGGCGGTTGTCAGACAGCCCGGGACTGGTGGCGCCCACCATCAGAATTTTATCCTTGAGTATTCCGGGCGTGATCCGATCATGGAGAATATCAGTGATTGAAATGTGGGAAAAGGTTTTTGGCCCCCCCCTGTAATTGATTATGATCCGACCATTCCTGTCGGTTGGTACGTGATAATCTCCGATGTCAATGCTGATATGATTTTCCTCTCCGATGGTCAGGTTTATGGGGCTCTGGGTCCATGCACGAATAGCTGAAAGTGAGAGGGGGACGTAATGGTTATCGTTTAAGGTGATGATGGCAGGCATGGACCGGACAATGCCGTCGATGTCGGCTCTCATATTGAAAAAACCGGAATAGTCTGTACTTTCAGACAGGATGCGGATACTGGGTTGAACATCCATGGCCTGAATAAACCCGGCATTTTTGACAGCCTTTTCCGATGAGGCAGCCATATTGGCCTGGGAACCGATGATTCGGTCCAATCGTTCTTCCTGCTCATCCCTTGTTTCATCCATGCCAGGGATTTCTTCCAGATTGAAATAATAACCCAGAACCACTCCGGCCGAACTGTTTGTGACAGACTGGGCAAAAAGGGTATCGTTGTCAGCGTTCAGATAGAGTTGATCCAGGTAAGACAGGCATGTGGGATCGTCACTGGGAATTGTTTTTTTGAGCCGGGTCAGGGTTTCAAGAATTCGGCTGTCGTCGTCTTCAATAAACCCCACATCAAAGGCCACGACCCGCACACCAGCGTCGGATGCTTTGGTGACGAGCCGTGCCATGGTACTTCGGGGCCAGGGCCATTTCCCCTCTTCTTTCAGACTTTTTTCATCAATGGCAGCAATAACCACATGGTTCTCCGTTCTGATTTCTTTTCTGATGTTGAATCGCAGATCAATGGTTTTCAGAGAGATGCTTTCCATGAACTGGTTGATAATGAACGTGTGTTTACCGAAAAAAGCAAATACACCCAGACTGGTGACCAGAATGGCAATCAGATACGGCTGGAGCAGGGTTATCATCTTTTTGAAAAAAGTCATAGAATTCATTGCCTAAGAGTTATTCTTTCCAGATGATGAAGCTGTTTTTATAGTCTATGTCATATTTGAAATGTTTGAGGAAATCCAGGCCCAGAAGGCCTTGCATGGATGCACTGGAGCCCTTGTATGTCATGACGCATATGCTATGCTGTTGAAGGATCTTGGGTCCTACTTTAATGAATTTGACTTCCAGGTTTTGTGTTCGGACGAGGCCACCTCCTGCAACTTGTGCATAAGCAATTTTACCGTCTGCGTTTCGTTCATAGCCATCATCGTCATTGCCGGAATTGATTCCTAACTGGCCTGCAACATTATCGTGGATGACCGTTATGGTTGCTCCCGTGTCTAAAAGCAGAGTGCTCTGAACAGTTTTGTTCTGGTAACCGATGGTGACTGGGACGAGAATCTGGTTGTTTCTGATCACCACAGGCGTTTTGGAATTTGCAAGTTTCTTTTTACGATTGCTAACTTCCTCGCTGAATTCACGAGTCCGTCGGATTCGATCATACCGCTGCCGTTCAGCTTCCCTTTTTTCCATAAGTTCTTTGAGAATGGCCTGGTCTGCCTTTATTTTTTCTTGCCGTTCCTCTTCGGGTAGATCGTCGTATGGTTCTTTATGGACCTGGATGCCTTCAATTTTTGATTCAGGAATGATTCCAGGATTATCGGTAAATGTTTTTACTCCGTTCTCATCAACATATTCATAAAATTCGCTGCGGGTATCTGAGGCCAAAGACAGAAACAGGACAAGCCATAATAACGATAGAAATAAATTGTTCATGGATAAATCAATCCTTGATGCAAAGTCCGTTGCTCCAGTATTTTTTATTCTGGACCAGAATCATAAGGGCACAGATCCATCCGTGAATCTGACAGGATATGATATTTGATCATTTATATAATTTATCGATTTTATCGGTTAGGAGGTGAGGTGTCAAGCTTCTAATACCTGTCAGTCCCTGATGTCAGGAGCCAGTATCAGTTGACAATGGGCGTCAGGCGATGTGGTGACCGATTTTTCAAGGAGGCTTTCAATGCTGATTACATCAAGTTTTTGATACAAGGATTCGGTTGCTTGCTGCCAGGCCAGCCTCAAACGGCATTCATCGGCCATTTTACATGTTTCAGGGGACGAGATGCATTGAACCAGATCGGTCTGCCCTTCAAAGAGGCGGACAATCTGTCCCAACATTATTTGGGACGAGGCCATGGCCAGTTTGTGCCCTCCTTTGGGCCCTCTGAAACTTTCAATGAATCCTGCTTTTCGTAAGACAGTGATCAGTTGTTCAAGATATTTGAGTGGAATGTCCTGTCTACGTGATATCTTCCCTGTCTGAAGGGGGGTATTCTGTTTATGCCGTGCAAGTTCGATTAAAATCCTTGCACTGTATCGGCTTTTTGTCGAAAGTTTCATGTTCTATGTTTCACATCTTTGTCGTATGGGTAAAAGAATCACAAAGGTAGGGCTTAACACCGGATCATGTCAAGGCTTTTCTTGGTCACCGGAAAGCCCTTGGGAGGGTTCTTCCTGCTTTTTCACAAGATCCTCAATTTCATTTAATGTGGGCAGATCCTTGATATCGTTAAGGCCGAACAGTTCAAGAAAATATTTGCTGGTTGAATAGATCAGGGGCCTGCCTGGAATATCCTTCCGCCCCAGCACCCGAATCAGTTTAAGATCAAGGAGATTTCGTATGACACCTCCGGAATCAACGCCTCTTATGTATTCAATGTCACTCCTGATAAGTGGCTGTTTATACGCAATGATGGAAAGGGTTTCAAGGGCGGCTCGACTTATTCTAAGGGGTGATGGCTGGTTCAATAAGGTCACCCATTGCTTACAGTCGGGATGAGTTCTGAATTGGTAACCCCCTGCAACTTCTGCAATATAAAAACCTCCGTTCCGGTTTTTATAGTCTTCCACAAGTGACCGAATTTCCATGTTAATCACAGTCCTATCTGTATCATGGAGGATTGATTTGATCCTTTCCAGGGTTAAAGGTCCCCGTGATACGAACAACAAACTTTCGATGATACGTTTCACATCCATGGATTCATTTACACATAATAAAGAGTGATCATTCCGTTTTGAATATGCTGCTTGATCTCAATGAGGTTCATTTTAGCCATTTCAAGAATGGCCAGGAATGTCAGGACCACCATGGGTTTGCCATGGTGGTTGTCCATGAGCTTAAGAAAACTGATACCTGGATGTATTTCAAATATGGAAATTAGCTCAAGGATTCGTTCTTTGACACTCATGGTGTTGGTTGAGAAATCAACTGTATGATCTCTGTACTGCCGATCCATGATCTGGCCAAATGCTTCTGCGAGTTCGAACAGTCCGATGCTGATTTCAAGATCATCTTCGGTTTTTGAGTCTTGTTTATCTAACATACCTCCTTCAAAGGTATCACGACCGAACATATCCAGTCCTCCCAGATATACGGCGGCGGATTTCAAACGGAGATATTCCATGAGGGGTCTTGCGATCTCAAGTCTTGGATCCTCCTCCTCACCGTCGTCACCTTGGCTGGGGAGAAGGGTCCGTGATTTGATATGGGCCAGGGTGGCGGCCATATAAAGAAAATCACCGGCAAAATCGATATTCATCAGGGTCATCATGTCCAGATATTGAAGGTATTGCTCGGTAATTTTTGATATGGGTATATCGGCGATGTCCATATCATGTTTTTTGACCAGGTAAACCAGAAGATCCATGGGACCTTCAAAGATAGTGAGCTTGATTGAATAATTCTCATCCAACATGATTCAATCCCTACCGGTGTTATATTTAATCACCGATTAACGTTGATGAACTCGTATAACGCCGAATATGGGACTTTTTACGACACCATCAACGTTAACCACAAATGGGCGTGATCCCCACAGCTTTTCTAAGAGCCTGAAGAAAGGGAACGCTCCGTTCTCTGGCTTTGATACGGCCTTTTTGAAGTACGGATTCAATATAGTCAGGTGTTTCCATCAATTCAGTGTAACGGTTTCTGAACGGTGCCAGGTGCTGATTCAGATAATCAAAAAGCAGACCTTTCATGTCTCCCCAGCCAATGCCGTTTTCGTAACGTGCCTTTATATCACTGACCTCATCGTTTGATGCAAATGCCTGAAATATTTCAAAGAGTGTACATCCCTTTGTGTCTTTTGGCTCACCAGGCTCAAGGGAATTGGTTTTGATTTTCATAATCAGTTTTCTAAGGGCTTTTTCCGGAGCGAACAAGGGGATGGTGTTGTTGTAACTCTTGCTCATCTTTCGCCCGTCAAGCCCCGATAACACAGCCACATTGTCATTGATAACCGCTTCAGGCAGAATAAAATGGTTTCCATAATGGTGGTTGAAGCGACCTGCGATGTCCCTGGCCATTTCAATGTGCTGGATCTGGTCTTTGCCCACGGGGATTTTTGCGGCATTGAACATCAAAATATCGGCAGCCATGAGGATGGGATAACTGAAAAGCCCCATGGTAACGCCTTTGTCAGGATCATTGGACTGGTTCGTGTCATTGTCGGCCAGGGCTGCTTTGTATGAATGGGCCCGGTTCATGAGACCCTTGGCCGTCATGCATGTGAGAATCCAGGTCAGTTCCATGATTTCAGGAATATCCGATTGTCTGTAAAAGAATGCATTTTCCGTATCAAGGCCCAGGGCAAGCCAGGTGGCGGCGATCTCTTTACTTGACTGCTGAATTCGTTTGGGATCATGACAACTGATGATGGCATGGTAATCCGCAAGAAAATAAAAGGCCTCATTCTCCGTTTGTCTGCTTGCTGCTATGGCAGGCCGTATGGCGCCCACATAATTGCCCAGATGGGGGGTTCCTGTGGGGGTGATACCTGTTAAAATAATTTCTTTTTTCATAGTCATTCCTAAAATCAAAATAAATATCTGCACCAAGAACCATGGCATTATCATGGCTCCATAGAATCTCCGATGGTGTCTGTTTACCTTATAGTGCAGAAAAATTCAAATCAAACATAGTTTTGGATGAACTTCAATTCATCATCCCGGGAGTTTAAGGTGCCGTTCAGTTTAGCATCCAAGGCATCTTCGAGAATTTTTCTATAAAGGGGGCCAGGGGGGATGCCCATGTCCCTTATATCCCTTCCTTGAACGGATATACTGATTTTTCTGAGGTGTGTATAAAAGGTTGAAATGGCTTTTTTAATGTCCTCATTTTCCGTGGATGCCATCATGGTGAGAATCAACTCTGTTTTAAAAGGCGAAAGATGCCGAAAAAGTTCGCTGTTACTGGCTTGGGGGTGCTGTTCAAGCCAATACAGGCATCCTTCGGCCCGGAAACGTTCCCGGTTGAAAAGTTTCTGGTATTTGGGCTGAAAGCATAGGCGTTCAGCAATATCATCACTGATTTTTTTTGGGTATTTACGGACCATGACCAGCAGATAGACCACCCATCGTTCGAAGAATTCATCCACATAAAGTAGATCATGCCAGGCAATGACTTTTTTGGCAGAATCCAGCGATCGTATCAGCTCTTTGCTCAGGGAAAGTTCAGGATGAATGACTCCCATGAGCCTATAATCAAACAGGCGAATGATGGCAGGAATGGGGTTTTCTTCCTCCAGAATCTGTTTGAGTTCGGAAAAGACCCTCAGGCCACCCAGGCGTTTAAAGAAATCCATTTTAACGGCATTTTTAATCAGACCTGCGGTGAGTTTTCCAATGGTAAAGCCAAAACGCTGTTCAAATTTAACCGCCCGAAAGGCACGGGTGGGATCTTCCACGAAGCTCAGATTATGAATGATACGGATGGCCTTGTCCTTGAGATCCCGCTGGGCAGAAAAAAAATCGATCAGGGTTCCGAAATGATTGGGATCAAGGCGGATGGCCAGGGTATTGATGGTAAAATCTCTTCGATACAGATCCAGTTTGATGGAGCTCATTTCCACCTCGGGAAGAGCTGCCGGAGATCTGTAGTATTCCATACGGGAGGTGGCCACGTCGATTTTGAATCCGTCGGGAAAAATGATGACGGCTGTACCGAATTTTTCATAGGTGTTTATCCGGGCATTTTCCATCTTGGCATATGTTTTAGCAAATTCGATACCGTGTCCTTCGATGACAATATCAATGTCGTCGTTGTCTCGGTATAGCATCAGATCCCGAACAAAACCACCCACAACAAAAACACCGAAACCCAGATTTGATGCCACTTGACCTATGTTTCTAAGGACCTCAATGATACGATCGGACAACCGTTCTTTCATGAAGGGATAGATGTTTTTTGTTTTGGCGTAAAAGGGCTTTTTTAAGGGGTCAGGGAATTTCCCCGTATTCAAATGGGATCGTTGGACCAGAATGTTCAGAAGATCCGTCCGGGTGATCACTCCGATGATATCCTCCCCCTGGATGATGGGGACAATGCGTTGTTTGTTTTCAATAATGATGTCCTGGATTTCATCAAGACCTGTGTCTGCCTGGGCTGTGATGACCTCCGATGTCATGAATTCAGTGACTTTGGTCTCATCCAACTTATGAAATAAAGCTTTTTCAACAACTTGCCGGGTGATGAAACCCAGGATGTTGTCTTTGATGAGGTCCTGTTTGACAATAAGGGCAGAATTAATGTTGTATCGGGTCAATAACCGGGCAGCTTGCCTGCAGGAGACATCCGGCACCATGGTGATGGGCGGGCTGGACATGAGGTCCCGGGCAGTTCTGTTTGATTGTACCGTTTTTTCCAGAATGTCGAAGATCAATTGTTCGACTTGAGCCAGGGTTTTATCACGGACAGTGGCTGCCGCCGCATAGGCGTGTCCGCCACCTCCCAGAGTGGTTATGACCTGGCCGGTATCCACTTCAGGGATACGGCTTCGAGCCACCACATGGACTTTATCTTCCATCCTGCCCAGAGCAAAAATCACAGAGATATTTTCCATCTGGATCATTTTATGGACAAGGAGGGCAAAGTCGTTGATATATTCCTCGGATGAAATACTTGTGAACACAATGTCGATGCCGTTAATGCAATGGAGCGTCTGGGACTGGATCATATCGTTCAAACAGACCAGTTGCCTTGGGGTGATTTCTTTGGAAATCATATTGGAAATGATGTCCAGGTTCGCTCCTTTTGAGACAAGGAAGGCTGCCGCGTGGAAGTCTGATTCCGTGGTGGATGAAAAGGTGAACGACCCGGTATCTTCATATATGCCCAGGCACATGATGGTGGCTTCATCCGGTGAAACAAGAATACCTCTTTCCTGGATGAGCCGGACCAGGATAGTTGTGGTCGCTCCTGTAGGCTCATAAAATTCAAGACTTCCTTTGATATCGTTTTCAGACGGAGGATGATGGTCGTAGATGTGGATTTCCCTGTGTTTGAGATCAAGGAGGTCATGGAGCACCCCAAGTCTGCTTTCCTGTTTGGTATCGACGATAACCAGTCTTCGGACATTCATGGATTCCACATCCCGTGGTTCCATTCGGTTAAACAGGTAAACCAGAGAGCTGATAAAAAAATTCCTTAGATTTGTTTCATGTGATCCAGGAAAGACAACCACAGAATCCGGATAAAGTTTCTGTGCCGCAAGCATGGATCCGATGGCATCATAGTCGGCATTCATGTGGGTCGTGATAACCGTTATCCCTGAATGGTCAGAGTCTTTTGACAGATCGGTGGGGCTTTGGATGTGATGGCTCATGGCTGCCTGGTTTTTGTTTTTGCGTTGACGAGTGGGTCATAGGCCAGCAGAATTATGGATTGCTGGTGTTGACATGTATCATATATAAGACAAGAAAGGAGAGGTCAAGGGAATCAAAGACGCCCATGGATAAAACTTGACAGTGACCCTTCAGGGTGAGAGAATTTAAAATGTTGGCGATCCAAAATAGTCGTACGCGTACTCAGCCCCGAAGGGGCGTCTCTCGGACGAGTACTCGAAAAGGTGCAAAATGTTCGACCATGAAAAACGTGATGTTATACCGTGTCAGCATGACTCGAGTACGAGTACGAATAATTCGGAAGTACGTCACCAACCAACAGCTGGAGGCGACGCATAAAATTGCGCGCCACAGCTTGGTGTTAGATGGGAAAATAAATGTCAAAGGATTATAAGTATCTGTTCGGGCCAGTCCCCTCCAGGCGACTGGGCATGTCTCTGGGAGTGGACTTGGTTCTACCTAAAACATGTTCACTTGATTGTGTGTATTGCGAAAGCGGCCGGACAACTGTTTTGACAACACAATGTTCAGACGACGTCCCTTCCGGTGAGGTTATTCAGGAGCTTTCGGTATATCTTTCAAGCCATCCTGATCTTGACTACATTACCTTTTCAGGGTGCGGTGAGCCCTTATTGAATAAGGGCATTTCTGATGTGGTCCGTTTTCTCAAAAGCCAATTCTCTGAATATTCACTGGCCCTTTTGACAAACGGCACCCTTTTTTATCGGAATGAAATCCGTAAAAATGTCCTGGATATCGATGTCATTGTCGCTTCTCTGGATGCTGTATCCGAAAATGTTTTCAAGCAGGTGAACCGGCCAGACCCAGGACTTGATCCCCAGACAATTATCAAGGGACTGATTGATTTACGTCAAGAATTTACCCATGAACTGTGGCTTGAGATATTTATTGTTCCGGGGCTGAATGATACGCATGAGGAATTGGAGAAATTATCCGAGGCTGCCCGAAACATAGGGGCGGATCGAATCCAGCTGAATTCACTGGACCGTCCCGGGACCGAGACCTGGGTCAAAACCTTGGAACCCTCCGAACGTCAGCGGGTCTTAGATTATTTTTCAGGGATTGAAATTATAGGTACCCACGCCGAATTCGAACAAAAAAAACTCATTTCTGATGAGAAGGATGTTGAAAACAAAATTCTCGGGCTGATTAAGCGTAGACCCTGTACTGTCGAGGATATTGAGCTGAGTATTCCTGTTGGAAAACCTCTGCTTAAGTCGTGTCTCGGGCACCTTTGCGACCAGGGTCTGGTGACTTCAGAAAAACAGAAACGGGGTGAATTTTATCGAACCACCTGAGCCTTCTTTTTAGAAATGAAGGCAAATAGTAAAAAAAATCTGGAATTGTTCGCCATTATTGTTTATTGTTATTCTGTTTTATAATGAAACCAGGAAAAATCCGTTTTTTTCTGGCTTGATTTCAGTTTATAATATCCAAGAATTACACAACCATGATTATAATCTAAACACCTGATTCCAGGTGTTTTGTTTAGAACGTCCTTTTTCACATCCAGGGAGGAAGAATATGCCGGTATACCTGTGGGAAGGCAAAAACAGAAAGAATGAAATCCGTAAGGGCGAGATGGAGTCTGCCAGTGAAGAAACCGTTCGGGCTCATCTTAACAGACTCAAAATTACTCCGACTAAGATAAAGAAAAAGCCCAAGGATCTTTTTGAAAATGTTGAGCTGTTTCAGCCCGGTGTCAAAGAGAATGATGTCATTGTGTTTTCAAGACAATTTTCCACCATGATTGATGCGGGTCTTCCTATTATTCAATGCCTTGACATCCTCCATTCCCAACAGGAAAATCCTACGTTTAAAAAAATTATTCGTATGATCAAGTCTGATGTCGAAGGCGGACAGACCTTTGCCGAGGCCCTGAAAAAACATCCCAAACTCTTTGATGCCCTGTTTGTGAATATGGTTGCAGCCGGTGAAGCCGGTGGTATTCTGGATGTCATTCTCCGGAGACTTTCAGCCTACATGGAAAAAATGATGAAATTGAAACGGCAGGTCAAGGGGGCCATGACCTATCCCATTGTCACTATTGTGATTGCTGCCATTGTCGTAGGTGTTATTCTTGTTTTTGTTATCCCCACCTTTGTCGAGATGTTTGAAAGTTTTGGTTCTGGATTACCAGCGCCGACACTTTTTGTTATTGGGTTGAGTAATTTTACCATCGGCAATATTCATTGGATTATATTGGGAATTATATTGATAATCATTTCCTATAAACAATTTGGTAAAACACCGATAGGGCGACAAATATTAGATACGCTGTATTTGAAACTTCCGGTTTTCGGGATACTGATCCGTAAAGTCGCTGTATCGAAATTTACCCGTACCATGGGGACCATGTTGAACAGCGGCGTCGGAATTCTGGACGCCCTTGATATTGTAGCAAAAACTGCTGGGAACGTTGTGATTGAATCAGCTATTTATAATGTCCGGGCAGGCATTTCAGAAGGTCGAACCATGGCAGAGCCACTTACGGAATCCGGTATTTTCCCATCCATGGTGTGTTCCATGATTGCTGTGGGGGAATCCACAGGCGCCCTGGATACCATGCTTGAAAAAATTGCTGATTTTTATGATGATGAAGTTGATCAGGCTGTTGAAAATCTGACAGCACTCATAGAACCTTTTATGCTGGTCTTCTTGGGCGTGGTCGTAGGTGGACTCGTTATTTCCATGTATCTTCCGATTTTCAAAATGGCTGGAGCTGTCGGAGGATAATTTACTTCGATTGTATGGGCAAGATGGTCAAAAAGCCGGAAGATGATTTATTCCGAAAACTGAAATGGATGATGCTGTTTCGGCTTCTTTTCGCCTTGTTACTTTTAGGTGGAACCATCATTTACGGTGCCAATGAAAACCTGCCTTATTTTTCCAAACCCCTTGTGTATATATACTGGCTTACTGCCTGGGTTATCCTCCTGTCTTTGTGTTATTCCCTTGTCTTTTCTTTTTTCAGCAATGAAGTTTTTTTTGCCTATGTCCAGACTGGCATTGATACGATCATCGCCACGTCGATCATCTTTTTGACCGGAAGCTACGCAAGTCTTTTCACCTTTCTGTACCTGATTGTGATCATCTGCGCCAGCATGTTATTAAGCCGCAAAGGCAGTTTGATTATTGCCGGACTCTGTTGCCTGGAATACGGTGTTATGGTTGATTTGGAATACTATAACATTATACGCCCGGCGTTTCTTACCGAAGGCAATCTCTACGATAATTACGAGTGGAATCAGGTGATTTATAAAATGGGAACCGTGATGCTGGCTTGTTTTTTGACCATGGTCTTGAGCAGTTATCTGGCAGAACAGGAGCGTCGTGCCCAAAGTGATCTCCAGACCATGGGTGATCAGGTCAAGAGGATGGAGAAAATGGCTGTTGTCGGTGAAATGGCATCAGGGCTTGCCCATGAAATCAAAAACCCCTTGACTTCGTTGTCCGGCTCAATACAAATGCTCATGGAATCGCATCATTATGATACAGACCAAAAAAAACTGATGACCATTGTGGTGAGGGAGGCTGAACGGCTTAACGCCTTAGTGAGTGACTTCCTTCAGTTTGCCAGACCCAAGCTGGGGGCCATGGAAACCATAGAAGTTGCTTGTTTGCTCGAAGAGACAGTCTCATTGTTTGAAAACAACGAAAAGTACAAAGACAAGGTTACATTTATAAAAGATATTGAAAAGAACCTGTGGACGGAAATGGATCCAGGTCAATTGAAACAAGTCATTTTGAATCTTATGCTGAATGCTGCCGAAGCCATGGAGAATAACAAGGGCGTGATCACGGTGACGTCCTATCTTCATAGGGATCAATTTATCCGTGTGAAAATAATTGATGACGGTGACGGTATGGATGAGGCGATCATACCCTCTATTTTTGATCCTTTTTTTACCACTAAAGCAAAAGGAACAGGCCTTGGCCTGTCCATTGTTCTTCGTATTCTTCAGGCATACAATTATCAAGTCGATGTTAAAAGCGAAAAACATAAGGGCTCAACATTTACTCTGAAACTTAGATCCGTTTCTGGCAATAATGAAAATTGATGGCGTCGTAAAAAGTCCCATTCGATTATCCCAACTTACCTTATATGTGATAAAATCCAAACGAGCCCACTCATTAAAATTGGGTAAATCTTGACACCTTCGATAGAAATAGGATATTTAGACCTGTTTACTGTGGTTTGAACCCCTCCTCGTTTTTCATTTTCAAATAATGGGTTACGGGATTCGGACGTCCGGTTGTCCTCGCCGGAAATTGATTATAAATAAATGTTTTTTAAGGTATATACATGGAAACTGAAAATAAAAACGATGTCATAGAAAAACGGAAAAGTAAAAATGCAGAACTGAGGGACTCCGGCGTAAGCCTATTCCCCAATAATTTTTCCGCGACCCATACGATCAAGGATATAACCCAAGCCATTGAACAGTCCCCGGAACTGTTTGAAAATGAAAGCCCGGAATATCGTGTTGCAGGACGGATGATGGCTATCAATAAAATGGGTAAATCATCGTTTATCCGATTCAAAGACAGAACCGGTCAGCTTCAGGCCTATCTTCAAAAGGATAAAATCGGTGACGAGATCTATGACCTTTTTAAAAAACTCGACATCGGAGACTTTATCGGGCTCACGGGAACACTGTTTCAGACCCGGACAGGGGAGTGGACCCTTCTGGCCACGGAATTTCATCTGGTATGCAAGACGTCACGACCTTTACCGGAAAAGTTCCATGGGTTGAAAGATCCTGAAAAACGATATCGCCAGCGATACCTTGATTTGATCATGAACCCGGATGTGCGAGAAATTTTTATCAGGAGGAGTAAGGTGGTTCAGGCGATCCGGACCTTTCTTCTGGGTCGGGATTATCTTGAGGTTGAAACACCCATGATGCAGCCCATGGCAGGTGGAGCAGAAGCCACCCCCTTTGTGACTCACCACAATGCACTGGACATGGAGCTGTACTTAAGAATCGCGCCTGAACTGTATCTGAAACGACTTGTTGTGGGTGGTTTTGAACGTGTCTTTGAAATCAACAGAAACTTCAGGAATGAAGGTGTTTCAACCCGTCATAATCCTGAATTTACCATGGTGGAGTTTTATCAGGCTTATGCCACATATGAAGATCTGATGAATCTGAGCGAAGAGATGTTTTGTTATGTGGCAGATCAAGTGACAGGATCACCTGTGGTTGAGTATCAGGGGGTTTCCATTGATTTTTCCAAAACATGGAAACGTATTCCTTTGATGGAGTCTCTGGTTGAAATCGGGGGTGTGGATCGAAACATCTTGGGATCACGCGAAGCGCTTCTTGCATTTGCCGAGTCCAAACATATTCATATTACCAAGGCGGATCGTATTGGCAAGGTCATTACCAAGCTGTTTGATGAGCTTGTTGAACCCCAGTTGATCCAACCCACATTCATCACCGGGTATCCGGTTGAAGTCTCACCCCTTTCCAGGAGAAATGACGCAAATCCTGAACTTACAGACCGATTTGAACTTTTTATTGCAGGACGAGAAATTGCAAACGGCTTTTCGGAATTGAATGATCCTGATGACCAGAAGGGGCGTTTTCTTCAGCAGGTTGCCGATAAGGAGGCCGGGGCTGAGGAAACACATTCTATGGATCTTGATTATATCGAGGCCCTTGAGTACGGTATGCCGCCCACTGCAGGGCAAGGAATCGGTATTGACAGGCTGGTTATGCTTTTGACGGATTCTGCCTCCATAAGAGAGGTCATTTTATTTCCTTTAATGAAAATGAAATAAATCCGTTGCTTTTTTTAGTAAGGTCTTTTAATTTCATCTTGGCTTGGGGGGCAAGCTTTACGTTCCTGCACTGATCTTGTTTTCAGGAATAAAGTGAAATAACCACATTAATTAGGACCTTTTGCAGGATATCCATGGATATGCCCTATGAGTTTTTTATCGCTTTGCGCTATCTCAAAGCCAAGCGAAAACAGTCTTTTATATCCCTTATCACGATCTTATCCGTTGCTGGTGTGGCTGTGGGTGTCATGGCACTGGTGGTTGTCATTGCCGTGATGAGCGGTGCCGAATCCGACTTCAGGCAACGCATTCTGGGTTTTCAGTCTCATATCACCGTGCTGCAGCATGGTGGCCATTTTTCAGACTATGACTTTGTCAGCGATCTGATTTCATCGGTTCCCGGTGTGATTGAGACATCTCCCTATATCAGCAGTCAGGTGCTGCTCAGAACAGCCTACGGGGTTTCCGGTGCGTCTATTCGGGGTATCAACCCCGATGTTTCCGTGAAAATCATTGAAGGCTATGACTCGGCAAAATTGAGGGAAAAATTAAAGACTCCCCCTGCATCGGAAGATGGAAAACCGGTATTGCCTCCGATTATTCTGGGTCAGGATCTTGCCATGAATATTGGTGTGAGTGAAGGAGATGTTCTGTATCTGATTTCCCCCAAAGGAATGATTTCTCCCATGGGCCAGGTTCCCTCCATGAGAAAATACCGGGTGGCAGGGACCTTTAAATCAGGTATGTATGAATACGATGCATTTTTTGCCTACATGGACATTCAAGATGTTCAGCAGGCCTTGAGGATGCCGGATATGGTCTCAGGGCTGGATGTCTGGGTTAAGGATATGTACCAGGTCGCTCCAATCAAAAAGGCGATACTGGATAAGATCGGAACGGCTTACTGGGCCCAGGACTGGATGCAGATCAATGCCAGTCTTTTTTCGGCTTTGAAGCTCGAAAAAGCAGCCATGTTTGTGATTCTTATACTCATTGTTTTAGTCGCGGCGTTTAATATTGCCAGCACACTTATCATGCTGGTCATGGAGAAGACAAAAGATATCGCCATTTTGAAAACCATGGGAGCCAGTGATCAAAGCATACGAAAAATATTTGTATACCAGGGAACCTTTATTGGGATGATCGGAACAGGGATAGGGGTCAGTATGGGACTTGCTCTGTGTTACATTCTTATGAACTGGAAAATTATCGAGCTTCCGTCGGTGTATGCATTTTCATCCCTTCCTGTTCTCCTGGAGTTTCAGGATGTGATCATTATTGCCATTTCCGCTCTGGCCATATGTTTTTTATCCACACTTTACCCGGCACACCAGGCCGCAAAAATAGATCCGGTTGAGGCGATTCGCTATGGATGATGCATGCACGTCCACAATTTCATTGAAGGGCGTTTCAAAGGGCTTTACCGTTGGAGACTATCATTTTGATGTTCTCAAAGATGTTGATTTTTTTGTGAGTGAAGGTGAAACCATAGCCATTGTAGGCGCTTCGGGTATCGGCAAATCCACCCTTCTTCATATCATTGGGACCCTGGACAAACCAGATTCGGGTAGCCTGGTGTACAATGGTAAAAATGTCTTTGATTTTTCAGACGAGAAGCTGGCCTTATTTCGAAATGAGAAAATCGGTTTTGTATTTCAATTTCACCATCTGCTTCCTGAGTTTACAGCCCTTGAAAATGTGGCCATGCCCATGTTAATTAATGGTTTTCAGAAAGATCGGGCCGCAGCAGAATCCGAAGATATATTGAAACGGGTGGGTCTTGGCAAACGTCTGTTGAGCCGGGCTGGTGAACTTTCAGGTGGGGAACAGCAGCGGGTAGCCATTGCCCGTGCCATTGTCAGGAAGCCTTCCATTCTTCTTGCCGATGAGCCCACAGGAAATCTTGATCGTAAAAACAGTGAACGGGTCCATGAACTCCTTGATCAGCTGAACAGGGAATTAAATATGACAACGCTTGTTGTAACCCATAACATGGCACTCGCTGCATATATGAAACGAAAGGTAACCCTTTTTGAGGGTAAAATTATAACCAGTTATCATGAAGGTGTCTCGGAGCTTAGTTGATGATAAGAAGAAAATCGTTATGTCTGTTTGTCTTGATGTGTCTGTGTGTGTCTTACAGTGATTCTTCCCTTGCTGCCGAAGGGAGTGCCAGGATCATGGTTCTTCCATTTGAGATTCAGTCCCAGAAAGATATGTCTTATCTCAAAACACAGATTCCACTGATTATTTCCGGTCAGCTTGAAAAAGACGGGGGCGTGATTATTGAATCTGAACAAACTTTTTTAGATGAAACCAAGCCCATTACCCTCTTGCAGGCACGTGATTTTGGCCGTTCCGGTCATGCTGATTATGTGGTCTGGGGTAGCCTGACCCGCCTTGGAAAGCGCATCAGTCTGGACGTGAAATTATTGAATACTGTATCTGACCAGGGCCCTGAGTATCTGTATGCCGAAGGGGAGGACATTGAAAACCTTCTGTCCACCGTGAATCAGGTTGCCGTGTCCATTGGAACCCGGGTGTTCAAGCTGGAAGCCATTTCGGAAATTTCGATTCTTGGAAATGAGCGCATTGAAACCGATGCCATTTTAAAAGTCATCAAATCCAAGGCCGGTGACCGTTTTCAGAAAGCAAAGCTTAGTGAGGATCTTAAAAATGTCTTTGCCATGGGATATTTTGAGGACATCCGAATAGAGGCAGACCGGTCAGGTCAAGGGACAAAGGTTATTTTTTCGGTCAAGGAAAAACCCACGGTTCACAAAATCAAAGTTAAAGGTAACAAAGCCCTTGACAGTGAAAAAATATTGAAAGAAGTCACCATTACTCCCGGTTCAATACTGAACAGTTTTAAAATCAAATCCAATATTCGCCAGATCGAATCCCTGTACCAGGACAAACATTATCACAACACCAAGGTGACCTATAAAACCTATCCCAAGGAAAACAATCAGGCAGACCTTGAGTTTGTCATTGAAGAAGGGGAAAAGGTACTGATCAAGACCATCACCTTTGAAGGTGCCAGTGCATTTAACAATAAAAAATTGAAAAAACTCATGAAAACAAAGAAAAAGGGTTTTTTCTCATGGCTGACCTCATCGGGTGTTCTGGATATGGCTGATTTGAACTCCGACCTTGCCAACATCGGTGGCCAATACCAGAGAGAGGGGTTCATTGATGTGAAAATCGGTGACCCGAAAATCGAGTATGAGGGAAAGTGGATTTTTGTGACCATCAAAATCGATGAAGGCCTTCAGTATAAAACAGGCGTGGTTTCCATCAACGGGGAGCTGATTGAACCCAAAGAGAAACTCCTTGGGAAATTAGCCATTACCAAAGAAAAATTCTGCAACAAGGAAATCATCCAGCAGGATGTGATGGTTCTGACCGATGTCTATTCAGACAAAGGCTATGCCTCGGCAGGCATTCACCCCCGTCTGAATCGCCACCCCGAGACCCTTACCGCTGATATTGAATTTGATATTAGTAAAGGGGGGCTTGTTTATTTTGACCGGATCATCATTGGAGGGAATCTCGTAACCCGGGACAAGGTGATTCGCCGCCAGCTCCAGGTCCACGAACAGGAACTGTTCAGTGGAACCAAAATGAAACGGAGCGTTCGGAATCTCTACCGCATGGATTATTTTGAAGACGTCAAAGTTAACACCCGGCGGGGAAGCACCGATGATACCATGGATCTGCTCATTGATGTGAAGGAAAAACCCACAGGGACCTTTACATTCGGCATGGGCTACAGCAGTCAGGACAAACTGTTCGGAACCCTTGCCGTGGCCAAACGGAATCTTTTTGGCAGGGATCAGACCTTGAATCTTCAGGGAGAATTTGGTGATAAAAGCAACAAGTACTCCATGAGCTTTACCGAACCCTGGCTGTTTGACATCCCTCTGTCCGCCCAGGTCGAACTGATGGACTGGGAACGGGAGTACGACTACTATGATAAGCGAACCCTTGGTGGGGCCTTGAAATTCGGTTATCCAGTCTTCGATTATACCCGACTCTACGTTTCATATGCCTATGAAATCAATGATATTTCAAATGTACAGTTAGGGGCTGATCAAGTCACTTATGATCTTCTCGGTGAGTTTGTTACACGAAGTACAACCACCACATTACACTACGATTCCAGGGACAGGGCCTACAATGCCCAGGCCACCCAGGGGTCGGATTGTTCGGTTTCCGTGGAATATGCCGGTGGCCCCTTGGGCGGGGATATCAGCTTTACAAAATACAAAATGTCCCTGGGCCGCTATTTCCCTTTGGTTACAAGGTTCATAGGCTTCCTCCATGGCGAAGGGGGTTTTGTTAAAAAAAACAGCGATGGTTTGCTGCCCTCCTATGAAACATTTTTTCTGGGCGGGATGAACTCTGTCCGGGGCTTCGGCTGGCAGGATATCAGTCTTTGGGAGGACTATGAATATCAAGACACGGATTCAGACGGGGAGCTGATGGTTGATGCGGATGGAAACCCTGTAATGATATCTGGAAAGGCTCAGGTTGGCGGGAAAAAATATATTCAGTTCAACGTGGAACTTCTTCGTCCCCTGTTTAAAACCGAAGGGTTTCTGGGGCTTCTTTTCTTTGATGCAGGGCAAGTTTTCGAAGAAAATGATCATATGAAAACCGGTGATCTCAGGAAATCCTGGGGTTTTGGTATAAGGTGGTATTCTCCCATCGGACCTATTCGTTTTGAACGGGGTTACATCATTGATCCCCAAGAAGGAGAACCTACCAACGGGAAATGGGACTTTACCATGGGAGGGACGTTTTGATCCAAAGGCCATGGGGTCTTTAAATGTCAGGGGAGAAGCTCATGAGGTTGAAACGATCTGTTTTGAGTTTGCTGGTGTTGTTTGTCATGATAGGTTCTGTTTCATCGGTTTATGGAGCCGATGTGGCGAAAATTGGCGTGGTGGATTTCCAACGCATTCTCAAGGAGTCACTGGCCGGGAAAGACGCTGCCCGGATCCTGAGACAGAAGCAGGATGAACGGTCCGAGGATTTGAAAAAACGCCAGCAGGACATTGTCAATCTTCAGAAATACATCGAGAGCATCGAACTGTTGGGTGAAAAATCGGATCGCGATCAAAAAAAACTTGAACTGACCATCAAGCTCGATGGGTTCAAGGCGGCCGACGACCTTTACAGCAACCAGTTGAAAGAGATCAACGCCAAACAAACGGCTGAAATAAAAGACGAAGTCTTTCAGCTGATAGAAAAAATTGGAAAAAAGGGCGGTTATTTGTTGATTCTTGAAAAGAACGATACCTTGTACGCCCCCATGTCAACAGACATAACCAGCAAGGTGGTTGAAGAATACAATATGGATTATCAGAGGAAGAACTAGATGGACATGACCCTTGCTGTGATAGCTGAAAAGCTTGGAGGGCGCCTTTCCGGCGATGGGCATAAAATCATTACAGGCATGGCCTCCTTTGACCAGGCCATGGAATCGGAGCTCTGCTTTGCAGACGATTCCCGGTATCTGGTCCGCTTGGGCGAAACAAAAGCCGCAGCTGTTCTGGTGCCTGAAGAGGCTTTGAATCTTTCCGGGAATCTGATCTATGTGAAAAATCCCCGCATGGCCTTTGTCAGCCTCTCCCGTCTGTTTAACCCGGGGCCTGTGATCAGGGATAGAATCCATCCCTCGGTCTGTGTGGGCAACCATGTCTCATGGGGAAAGAATGTTGAACTCCGATCCGGTGTGGTTATCGGAGATAAGGTCTCTCTGGGAAGTCGTGTTCTGATTTATCCGAATGTGGTGATCGGGGACGGGGTCATTCTGGGGGATGATGTGATGATTTATCCTAATGTGACCATTCTTGACCGATGTGTGATCGGTAGCAGGGTCACGATTCACGCCGGAACAGTCATCGGTAGTGACGGTTTTGGCTTTGTGCCCGAGGGGCAACAGTACACCAAGATTCCCCATACAGGAATCGTACGTATCGGCGATGATGTGGAGATTGGGGCGTCCAATACCATTGATCGGGGCACCCACGGAGAAACACGGATTAAAAATGGTGTGAAGACCGATAATCTGGTTCATGTGGGGCACAATGTGGAGGTGGGTGAAAACACCTTGCTGGTGGCCCAGGTGGGTATAGCCGGGAGTTCGGTCATCGGGGACCATGTGATTCTGGCCGGGCAGGTCGGTGTTTCAGGCCATCTCACCATAGGAAACAACGCCGTGATCGGCCCCAAGGCAGGCGTGATCAAATCCGTGGATGCGGGGGCTGTTTTATCAGGTGTTCCGGCCATTCCCCACAAACAATGGATGAAAGCACAAATTGTAGTGTCCCAGCTACCTGAATTGAAAAAGAAACTTGGGGCCCATGCAAAACGACTAAAAGAACTGGAAGAAAAGGGAGACTGAAGATATATGACACAAAGAGTTCTGATACACCCAACAGCAATTATTGATCCTTCGGCAGAATTGGGAGAAGGTGTAACGGTTGGGCCGTATTCCATTATAAAGGGTGATACAATTATTGGGCCACGAACCACCATCGCCTCGCATGTTGTCATTGATCAGTATGTGACTGTTGGCCCGGATTGCACGATATTCCAATATGCGTCCGTGGGTGCCGCACCACAGGATTTGAAATACCATGGTGAGAAAACCTATTTGAAAATAGGACGCGGAACCGTGATTCGTGAGTTTGTGACCATCAACCGGGGAACCGGCATGGGAGGTGGTATCACGGAATTGGGAGAGGAAAATTATCTGATGGCCTATGCCCATGTGGCCCATGACTGCCGCATCGGGCGAAAAGTCATTCTGGCCAACAATTCTACCCTTGCCGGCCATATCATTCTGGGTGACCATGTCACCGTGGGAGGACTTGTGGCCATTCATCAGTTTGTCCGGGTGGGAGACTACGCATATATCGGGGGGAAATCGGCTGTTGTGAAGGATGTTCCTCCCTTTGTTATTGCTGCCGGGGATCGAGCCCAGCTTCATGGCCTGAACAAAGTGGGATTGCAGCGGCATAATTTTTCACCCACCACCCTGGCTGCATTGAAAAAAGCCTATCGAATTGTTTTCAGAATCGGATTGACCTCAACGGAAGCCGTGGAACGGGTCCGGGCTGAGGTGGATCAGTTGCCGGAAGTGATCGCCTTCATTGAATTTATAAACTCTTCAAGCAGGGGTGTGACCCGGTGATGAACGTGGCACGACATGCAGTCAGAACATGACTCGCATGGAGGGGTACGGCATGCCGTGCCTCTAAGGTTTAAGGATGAACATAGAATGAAAATCGGAATTATTGCGGGAAACGGTCAGTTTCCCCTTCTTTTTTCCAAGGCAGCCAGAGCAAAGGGATATGATGTCCATGTGGCTGCCATACGCCAGGAAGCCGATGAAATCCTTGAACATATCGCTCATTCCATCAAATGGCTTCACCTGGGCCAGGTGAAAAAACTTTTAAGTTTTTTCCGTGAGCATGGGGTCAGGGATGTGGTTATGGTGGGGGGGATCCGTAAAACCAGAATTTTTTCTGATATCAAGCCGGATATGAAAGCGGTGATGCTGCTTGCCTCCATGAAACATACCCATGATGACGGCGTTCTTGGTATCTTTGCTGATTTTCTGGAAAAAGAGGGATTACGGGTCTGTTCATCCACCTTTCTGTTGCCGGAACTCCTGGCAGAGGCAGGGGTCTGGACTCGGATGAAACCAGGCAAAGCCCATATGACCGACATCCGGGCAGGGTTTTCGCTGGCCAAGGAAATCGGACGTCTGGATATTGGGCAGTGCATTGTCATGGGTGGAGGATCTGTTCTTGCCGTGGAAGCCATTGACGGAACCGATGCCACCATTCGGCGTGGCGCCATGCTGGGTAAGGGTGATGCCGTGGTCATTAAAGTCAGCAAGCCTAATCAGGATATGCGTTTTGATGTTCCGGCCGTGGGGTTGAAGACCCTTGAGACCATGCACGACTCAGGGGCAACGGTCCTTGTAATCGAAGCGGGCAAGGCCATTGTTTTTGACAAAGAGGAGATGGTTGCCTATGCTGACCAGCATAACATAGCTATTCTCGCACTTGGTGAATAAAAAAAGATATTAAATTATGAAAATCATATCGGAATTTTTCAAGCAGAACAGATACAAACATATTATAGCATTGATCCGGAAAAACTGGCTCAAACTGGCTGTGGCCATGGGCTGCATGATGGTGGTGTCCTGGACCACAGCTGTTCTGGCCTTTTTAATTAAAAATATTCTTGATGATATATTTATCGCCAAGGATGAAATGATGCTTACGCTCATTCCCGTGGTTGTGATTGCCACTTCTTTTCTCAGGGGATTTGCGGTCTTGGGCAAGGAATACCTGATGAACCATGTGGGCCAGAGTATTGTTATGACCCTTAGAAATGACCTCTATGACAAAATCCAGGATCTTTCCTTAACTTTTTTCCAGAAGGAAAAAACCGGCGGACTCATGTCCCGGATTACCTATGACGTGAGTGTGATCAAAGCCATGGTGTCCAATGTGGTCACGGGAGCCATAGAACATTGCTTTTCCATTGTGGGCCTTACCGTGGTTGTATTTTATCGGGACTGGAAAATGGCTATTATGGCGTTTGTGGTGGTGCCCCTGGCTTTTTTACCCATTGTGCAGCTGGGCCGACGAATCCGTAAGGTGAGCACCGGTACCCAGGAATCGGTGGCGGAAATGAATTCCTTTCTCCATGAAACGTTTGCCGGGAATCGTATTGTTAAGGCCTTTGGCCGCGAAGACTACGAAAAAAAAAGGTTTTTTAAAAAATCGTATGAGCTGTTCCGTTATGAAATGAAAAAAGTCAAAGCCCAGGCATTGTCATCGCCGATTATGGATGTCTGCGGAGGTCTTGGCATCGCTTTTATTGTCTGGTATGGCGGGCACGGGGTTGTTACGGGCGCTTCCACCACCGGGACTTTTTTTTCGTTCCTCACAGCGGTTTTTCTTCTTTATGAGCCGTTTAAAAAGCTGACCAAACTCAACAATGTGGTCCAGGAAGGCTTAGCTGCTGTTGACCGTGTCTTTGATATCATTGAAACCCAGTCGGAGATCGTTGACCCGGTCAATCCCCAGACCATTACACCGGGGAACCATATAATTGAATTTGACCATGTAACCTTCAGCTACGACGAGGCAACGGTTCTTGACGAGGTCTGCATCAAAGCAAACCCCGGTGAGGTTATCGCCCTGGTGGGTATGAGTGGTGGTGGGAAATCCACTCTGGTCAATCTGATTCCCCGTTTCTACGATGTCAGCTCCGGCAGTATTCTGATTGATGGAATGGATATCAGATTAGCCTCACTTTCCTCTTTACGAGAGCAGATCGCCATGGTTACCCAGGATGCCATTCTGTTTAACGACAGCATTCGGAATAACATTGCGTATGGCAATCATAATGCCAGTGATGAGGAGATTATGAATGCAGCCAGGGCGGCATTTGCCTATGATTTTGTCCAAAAATTTCCCCAGGGATTTGAAACCACCATCGGAGAGTTGGGGAACCGTCTTTCGGGGGGTGAAAAACAGCGGATCTGTATTGCCAGGGCCCTTTTGAAAAATACTCCGATTCTGCTGCTTGACGAGGCCACCTCGGCTCTGGATGCCGAGGCTGAAAAAGTGGTTCAGCGTGCCCTTGAAAATCTGATGAAAGGAAGGACCACTTTTGTTATTGCCCATCGCCTGTCAACCATAACCTATGCTGACCGGATTATTGTGCTGGCCCGTGGCCGGATTGTCGAAGAAGGAACCCATGATGAACTGTTGGCAAGGGGCGGGGAGTATTTTAAATTATACACCATGCATTTTGAAGACAAAGAAGAAAAAATACAGGATTGATTCATGGACACAAGCCTCACATCACCCACAGCATCACTGATACGAGATTTGAATAAACAGGGGATTGATAAATTGTCCCTGGTCATCCGTCACTCGGCCCGGAATTATGACCAAGACATTAAAATGGAACCCTTCATGTGCCTGACCCCCAAAGGGAGAGATATGGCACTTGCCCTGGGGGCAACCTTTCCTGAAAATCTTAGTCTGGAATTTTTTTCGAGTTATATTGGCCGTTGTATTGAAACAGCCTACCTTCTTGATAAGGGCTTTGTGAAAAAGACCGGCGGCTTGACCCGGAACAACCGGGTGGCTGAACATTTGTCTCCCTTTTATGTAAGACATCTCAAAAAAGTCGTTGACCTGATTATAGAGCAGGATACGGTGATGTTTATCCGCAATTGGATAGACGGTCATATTGACGAATCCATTTTGATGAACTCCGGCCAGGCAGCCCGCCGGATGTTACGGTTTATGGTGGGCGGCTTGATGGAATCTGAAAAAAACATACTCCAGGTGTCTGTGACCCATGACTGGAATATGTATCTTCTCAAAGAATACGGACTTGGGCTTCCCCATGAAGACTTTGGTAAAATAGACTACCTGGAAGGGGTGGTGGTGTTTAGAAAAAAAGGGAAGACTTATATTGCCAACCATCAGAAAGATCCTGTTCTGTTAACCGTGGAATGATGAAAACAAAACATGTCCTTATTGCTGTCAGTCTGTTATCTCTCCTGTGGATTTCGGGGTGCGCCAACGGACTGTTTTACCATCCCAACCAGAATGATTATTCAAACCCCTCGGATTCGGGCCTTGTTTATGAGGATGTGACCTTTGCCAGTAAAGACGGCACACAGCTTCATGGATGGTTTATTCCGGCAAGGGGTCAGGCCTGGGCCACGGTTATTCATTTCCATGGCAATGCCGCCAATATCTCGGCGCATCTGAGGTTTGTGAGCTGGCTGCCCTACAAAGGCTGCAATGTTCTGATGTTTGATTACAGGGGATACGGTGCATCCCAGGGGAGACCCTTCAGGCAAGGCGTGTTTGAGGACTCAATGGCAGCACTTGATTACACCCTGTCCCGGAATGATGTGGATAAAGACCGTATCGTTTTTCTGGGTCAGAGTCTGGGCGGTGCCAATGCCATTGCCGTGGCTGCTGTGGCTGGTGATGCTGCTGTTCGTGCCCTGGTTGTTGACAGCAGCTTTTATTCCTATCGAACCATTGTCCGGGATAAGATCGGAGACATTCCGGTCATCGGCTGGTTTAAATGGCCCTTGTCCTATGTGATGGCCACCGATTCCTTTCATTCAGGTAACCTGATCGAAGCTATTTCACCCATTCCCGTTTTGATCATCCATGGCATTGATGATGAGGTGGTGCCCTATCACCACGGCCAGATGCTCTATGAGCGGGCTAAAGAACCCAAGACCTTTCTGACCGTGGACCGGGGTAGGCATATTTCGGCTTTGACGGCCCAGGGGTCCATCTATCAGATGAAAATGCTGGATTTTTATAGACAATCTCTGGATTTTAAATGACGTCATCAAAACATAAAGCAGACAGCCTCCGTCGCCATCTTGTTTTTCTGATGGCCAAGGCGGCGCGGGATTATGGCATGATTGATCAGGGGGACCGGGTCATGGTCTGTCATTCAGGGGGCAAGGATTCCTTTGCACTTCTCGATATTCTTCTGGCCTTTCGCAGACAGTCGCCTGTTAAATTCGATGTGATCGCCGTGGGGGTGGACCAGAATTTCCCCGGGTTTCCCAGGCAGGTTCTGCCTGATTATTTTACCACTCTGGGTATAGAGTTTCACATCATTGAGCAGGATATCTACGGCACCATCAAAGCAAAAATTCCACCGGGAAAAACCATGTGCGGGCTCTGTTCCAGGCTTAGACGGGGGGCCTTGTACCGTTTTGCCGAAGAACATCATATGCAGAAAATTGCTCTGGGTCATCATCGGGACGATATTGTGGAAACCTTGTTTTTAAACCTGTTCTACGGCGGGAAAATGAAGGCCATGCCTCCAAAATTGCTCACGGACAGCAAAAAAAATGTCGTCATTCGGCCCATGGCCTATATGGCGGAAGAGGACCTTTCACGCTACGCCCGGCTAATGGAGTTCCCCGTGATCCCCGGCAACCTCTGCGGGGCCTCGGAAAGCACCCAGCGCCAGGTGGTCAAGGCCATGCTCAAAACATGGAAAAAAGAATTCCCGGGCCGAATTGAAAAAATCTTCAATAGCCTCCAGAATATCGAACCCTCCCAGCTTGCCGACATGAATCTTTTTGATTTTAAACACCTGAGCGTGTAAGATAAACGATGGTGATGTATTATGCCCTATGGGACCTATAAATCCTGTTGGAAAAACAAATAACGTGTCCTTCAGCAACGACAGATAAACCATGATGATGCTCGATACAAACGAACAGCCGACGTTGTTCCGTCCTGGAACGGAAAAACACCGTCCGTCAAAGGCCCCGGTTGCTCTGAATAAGCCGGTGGATACCCATTCAGGCACAGGCGAGTTCTTGTTGTGCCGGGCCTGTATGGGGCTTGTGACTTCCGCATCGGAAAAGATCGAGGTGAACGGGGCCCATACCCACAGTTTTGCCAATCCCCATGGTTTGTTTTTTGATATCGGCTGTTTTTGTCATGCTCCGGGCTGTGCTTATTCCAGTGAATCATCCTATGAGTTCACCTGGTTTGCGGGATTCCACTGGCAGATAGCCGTCTGCCGAGCCTGCATGGCCCATCTGGGATGGCTTTTTACCTCCAGCGGACGCCGGTTCAACGGTTTGATCCTGGATAAACTGATTGCCTGGAATTCACGGGATGAAAGGCCTTCTTAAGGAGTCGATTATGGTATCGGACATCAAGGCTGTTTACGAGCCGTCCTTTGAAACGTTTTGCGAACGCCCCCTTTTTATGGCATCTGTGACGGCCGGATTCCCATCTCCGGCCGATGACTATGTAGAAGGACGCCTGGACCTGAATGCACATCTTGTGAAACATCCGGCCGCTACCTTTTTTGTGAGAGTGGCCGGAGACTCCATGATTGGAGCCGGGATTCATCCCGATGATATTCTGGTGGTGGACCGGTCCCTTACGGCCGTGGATAAACGTGTTGTTATTGCCGTGGTCAACGGAGATCTGACCGTGAAACGGCTGCGGATCAGCCATGGAAACATTGTGCTTGTGGCGGAAAATGATGCTTATCCGCCCATGGAGATCCATGGGGATATGACCTTTGAAATTTGGGGTGTGGTCACCAGCGTGATTCATGCTCTGTGAATGTCACATAACCGCCCGAAAGGGAGGTTATGGAATGGAGTTGTATGACTGAACCTGTTGCGCGTATGGTGTTCTGCGATTTTGATGGAACCATCACCGTGGAAGACACTTTTGTTAAAGTATGCCGCCATTTCGCGGCAGATGTGGTGGACCGGATGCTCAAGGATATTTTCAAAGGAACCCTGACTCTGAAAGAGGGAATTCGTACCATTGTGGAATCCATCCCGTCTTCCCGCTATGAGGAGATGTTGGATTTTGTGAACGGAACCCCCTTACGGCCGGGTCTTGATTCCTTTCTGGATTTTCTGGAAGAAAAACAGGTGCCCTTTGTGGTGATCTCCGGTGGTCTGCGGAGCCTTGTGGAACGCCAGCTTGGCGATATTGCTAAACGGGCTTCGGCCATTTATGCGGCGGATGTGGATACGGCAGGCCCTTGTCTCCATGTGATTTCAGAATTTGAAGAAGGCACGGAACTGGTCAACAAAAAGAAAATTATGGATACCTACAGCTTCACGGATGCCGTGGCTCTGGGCGATGGTGTCACGGATCACGGGATGGCCATGGCCGCATCCCTGGTGTTTGCCCGGAGGCATCTGGCCGATTATCTTGACAAACAAAATCGGCCCTATGTCCGGTGGAATGACTTTCATGATGTAAGGGAGGCGCTTGTCCGGCGCTGGATGTGATATGGCCGTGTTTGCCCTTGTGGATTGTAATAATTTTTATGTGTCCTGCGAGCGGGTCTTTGACCCTCGTCTTGAAGGAAAACCCGTGATTGTGCTTTCCAACAATGACGGCTGTGCCGTGGCACGCTCCAACGAGGTGAAACAGCTGGATATCCGTATGGGCGCCCCGGTGTTCAAGGAAAAAGACAAGATCAGGCGTTACGGTATCCAGGTTCTTTCGTCCAATTATGCCCTGTATGGTGATATGTCCCAGCGCGTGGTCCAGGTTCTTTCAGGCTTTTGTCCGGACATGGAAGTTTATTCCATTGACGAGTCCTTTCTTGATCTGTCCCACATGGGGGGGCAGAATCTGACCGCTCTGGGCCGACGGATCGGGGCCACGGTGAAAAAACATACGGGTATCCCTGTTTCCGTGGGCATTGCCCAAACCAAAACCCTGGCTAAAATCGCAGGCCGTATCGCCAAAAAATCTGCCAGGACCCAGGGCGTTCTGGATCTTTCTGAAACCCGATACCATGACAGGGCCCTTGAAATCACCGAGGTGGAGGATATCTGGGGCGTTGGCCGCAGGTACGCCAAATTTTTGAGGGTTTATGGTATCACCAATGCCCGTGAACTGAGGGATGCAGATGCAGCCTTCATTCGGAAAAAGATGGGAATCAACGGTCTTCGTCTGATCGAAGAACTGAAAGGACGGAGCTGCTACCCCCTGGACAGCAATCCCCTTCCCAAAAAAAATATAACCGTGTCCCGGAGTTTTGGCCGGGTGGTGGGGTGCCTTGATGAATTGAGGGAAGCTATGACCAGCTATGCCACCCGGGGCAGCGAAAAACTTCGCAGCGAAAAACTGGTGGCAGGGGTGATGGCCGTTTTTCTGATGACCGACCGATTCCGCCCCGAGCGCTTTTACTATCATACGGAAACGGTTCGGCTTTCCGTGCCCACCAACAACAGCCCGGAAATCATCCGCGGGGCCCTTTCCTGCCTTGAATCCATTTACAAAGAAGGTTGTCTGTATAAAAAAGCCGGGATTTTCTTCCATGAACTGGGCTCGGAGTCCATGGCTCAACGGGGTCTGTTCGATACGGTTGACCGGGAACGCAGTTCCCGTCTCATGGATTCCCTGGACAGGATCAATGCCTCCATGGGCAAAGACACCCTGCGATATGCCTCATCCGGTTTGTCTGCCACCCGGACCTGGCCCACGGTGTTCAACCACAGGTCCCCGGCCTGGACCACCCGCTGGGATCAACTCCCCTTGGTCCGATGATGCCATGGAAAGATGTCTTTTATCAGCGTTCTCCATAGTTTTTATCGCTTTTTCGTTCCCTCTCTGAGCCCAAATAAAAATATCCGTATCAAAGATCATCATATCGGGATTTCCTTAAATCGTTCAATATATCGATTCATTTGAATCGAGTTTTACAATTTCATCCCGCTGCTTTTGATGACACCATCACTTTTTTACTGGGGCCTTGCAGTCCGTGATAGTAAGTGATAGGGTTCCTGATAATCATGCAGTTGGCGATCCAAAACACGTGTACTCGTATTCAATCCCCAAAGGACAGCACTCTTACGCGTACTCGAATGTGCTGCTACAATAAGATGTATGGATGTTTTTGTGAGGCAATTGACACCAAAATCAGCAATGAGGATTGAATGAAATTTATGCCCAGGACATATTCATTCTGTTACGTTGAGTTTTTTAGTGTGTTGATCATCATTTTCAGCATGGTGTTCTTTGAATATGATGGTCATTGCACCATGCCTGAGACTCCCAAATCCCCAAAAACACTAAGCCTCTTGTTTTGGGGCTCCTCCGTCGATACAGGCGTTCGGGAGGTCTTTCAGGGGGCCTGCCGCACCTTTGAACGGGCCAATCCGTCCGTTTCCCTTAACATCGTTTTTTATTCGGTGGAACAGTATAAAACCAAACTGCCGGTTCTTATGGCGGTTAACAATCCCCCGGATATATTTATGACCTGGAGCGGTGCTTTTCTGGAACCCTATGTAAGAGCGGGAAAGGTTCTGCCCCTGGATGAATTTCTTGAAAAGGATTATATGTGGCACCGATTGTTTATGCAAAGTGCCTTTGATTCATTGCGATACGATGGGAAAATTTATGCTGTCCCCACAGTAAAAGCTGTGGCGGTCCTGTTCTACAACAAGGCGATTTTCAAACAACTGGGTTTGGAAGAACCGTCAACCTATCGTGAGTTGAAAAACGTGATTAAACATCTGCGGAAAGCCGGGATCACCCCCCTTGCATTCGGTAATAATGAACCATGGGTCGGTGGCATGCTGGCCGGTCAGATTGTTCAGCGCCTGGGCGGAGAATCACTTTTTATAGATGTAAAAAACAAAACAGTGCCCTGGACCCATCCGGCCTTTTTAAAAGCAGGTAAAATTATTCAGGAAATGGATAATCTGGGGGCATTTCCGGAGGCACCCAATACCATTGGTTATCAAGACACCATTGAGATGTTTTATAGCGGTAAGGCTGGCATGATGCTGATGGGGTCCTGGTTTATCCAGTATCTTACCAGCCAGCACAGCATGGCCGAAGATACCATCGGTGTGATGGCATTCCCGAGATTTGATGACGGTACAGGCTCCACCAGCGTATGGATGGGGCAAACCGATATGAATCTGGCCATCAGCGCAACATGTACGCAAAAGGACCTTGCTGTGGCATTTGCCAAATGGGTGACCAGCCCGCCATGCCAGCGTGACCTGATGCTTACGGCAGGGCTGATACCGGTGACCAACATACCCGTAAACGACAAACAAATCAGGCCCGAGCTCTTATCGTTGATCAAGCTTCAAATGGATATGACATCGCTCTTCCTTTTTCCTGACATTAGTCTTGGCGGACTTGCCGGCCAGGCGTTTAACAATAGCATTCGGAAAATTCTTGACGGTGAGGATCCCCAAAACGTCTTTCAGACTTTAGAGGAATAATCAGCGGATATCATTGAACGAGAGTTATTATGTTTAAACAACCACCAAAGCCATTCAGGGATTCTTTCTATGCATTACCCATTCGCCAGAAGTTGTTTATTGTAACGGTCATCCTGACCTTTATCACCACCGGGTCCTTTGCCCTGGTTGCCTACAAGACCACGACGTCAGTCCTTCACAGCCATCTCAGTCACCATATCCAAATCGTATCACAGAATGTCCGATCGATCCTTTCTCTGGCCACACAGAACGTTGATCATCTGACCATGTCCATTATGGCTAACCAGGATATCCAGGCAAGGGTTCGGGATGCGAATCATCAATTTGAACGTGATGATAAATGGGATGCCTATTCAATACAAATTGAGAATGAACTGTTTAAAATTATTTTAGGGAGAGAGGACATTGGGGCCATTTTTCTGCTCTTGGATGACGGACCCTGTTTCTCGATTGTGGTTGATCCCAGCATTAATCCCGGGTTAATTCGTTCGGAGGACCTGTCTAAAATCAAATCTGCGGATGGGGATCTTGTCTGGCTCACCAAGGATGAACGTTCCAAAAAAAATCCAGTGGGACGAGTGTTTACCGATACGGCGTCACTTAAGCCGTCAGGAGTGCTGGTGGTCTTTGTCCAGGAAAATTTCTTTACAAAACCGCTTGAGACACTTCAAAAGCAATATGGAGAAACCTTTTTATTGCTGTCAGATGACGGCACCCTGATGTCAGGCTCTGACGGATCCGTGCCCGGACATTCTTTGGAAACCGCTACCATGGCCCGAATCCTTCAGACGTCCGACGATTTGTTTTTCAATAAGACCATCCAGGGGCAATCGTGCCAGATATGGGTTCTACCCATGCCAGACTATCATTGCAGGCTGGTTAGCCTCATCCCCTTGGCCAATATGGGAGAAAAGACCCAGGCGTTAAAGATTAATATGGCCTTGATTGGTCTGGTGTGCTGGCTCCAGGCTGCCCTGATCGGTTTTTTTATATCACGGAGTATTATAAAACCGATAAATCTTTTGAATCATTCCATAAAAAAACTATCCATAGGCAAAACCCTTCATCGGGTAAACTGGAAATCAAAGGATGAAATCGGTCTTGTGGTGGATACCTACAACGACATGTTGGAACGGTTGGAAACGACGAAATCTGATTTGATAAAAAGTGAAAAAGAATACCGCAGTATATTTCTAAACGCCCAGGAGGGCATTTTTCGATGTGATAAAAACGGCATGATCCAAAAGGCCAATCCAGCCATGGCCAGAATACTTGGCTATCCTTCTGAAAAGGCATTAATCGAGGAAGGAAAACCCATCCATGAAATGTTTAACCTGGGATCCGATGTATCGATTTCGTTTCAAGAATGGCTCGATCCATTTGAGTCAGCATCGGGGTGTGAGCTGTCTTTTTTGTTAGGGTCGGGCCGGATGATTTATACAACGTTAAACATGGTGCGGGTGATGGATGACGATGGGGAAGAACCCTATTACGACGGGATTTTAGGTGATATTACCCAAGAGAAAATGGATGCAGAAGAAAAAATAAATTTGCAATTACGCATTCAACAGGCCCAGCGTGTGGAATCTCTTGGAACCCTGGCCGGGGGCATTGCACACGATTTCAACAATATTCTTTCTGCCATGTCCGGATTTGCCCAGCTTGCGATGTTAAGTTTTCCTGAGGGGCACCAATCCCAGGAGTTCATCAACCAACTTATCATGGCCAGTGAGCGTGCAAAAACGCTCATCCAACAGATACTCACATTCAGCAGAAAGGAAAAATCAGAAAAAGTTCCCATTGAAATAAGCATGGTCATTGAGGATGCCCTTAAACTCATCACGGCCACCTGCCCATCTTTCATTGAAATTCGGCAGAATATCAATGCCAATGGGGGCACGGTTATGGCAAACGAAATACAAATCCACCAGATCGTCATGAATCTTTGTACCAATGCCTGCCATGCCATGGTTGGCAAGGGAGGGGTAGGGGTGCTTGAGGTGACTCTGGGCCCTGTTCCCTCTGGTGATGATGTTGAGGAATGTTCGCAACTTTCTCCAGGGCAATTTCTCAGGTTAACCGTATCTGATAACGGTCATGGCATGTCACCGGAAATTCTGGAGAGAATTTTTGATCCTTATTTCACGACAAAGAAAATTGGAGAGGGCACCGGAATGGGTCTGTCAACGGTCCATGGCATCGTGAAAGACCATGGCGGGGATATCGCCGTTTATAGTGAGCCTGGTGTCGGCACAACATTTAATGTCTTTCTTCCTCAATCGGGTTCAATTCAGTCATTGATAAACGGATAGTCGTCAGTGATCTTCTGATGAAGCCCGTCCCCTTAAACGAATTGGCGATGACTGTCCGCTGAGCTCTGGCCAGTGCGAAACATTGATTCATGGGCCATTTTTTTACACACGCTATAATTTTTTTTATTTGAAAAAAGTGGGAGCTGTGACTGCAAAACAAGAGTGAAACCCAACATAGATGGTCTATAAGGGATACAGACAAAAACAGACATTTTTATTACGATCTCTTGATGACCATAATTATGGGTGTCATCAGAAGCAAATCCTGCAAATGGCGTGACAGAGATAATAAAGATGAATATTGAACAATGATCGCTAAAAAAAACGGTGGTTGAGTTTGATGGCTATCCAAAATAGTCCTACGCGTACTCGAAAAGGTGCAAAATGTTCGACCATGAAAAACGTGATGTATTCCGTGTCAGCATGACTCGAGTACGAATAATTCGGAAGTACGTCGCCAACCAACAGCTGGAGGCAATGCATAAAACTGCGCGCCTCCGCTTGGTGATGGTCTGCATGTGTTGAGTGAGTTGTTGGTATTTATGTATTATCCATTTGAGGGGTGGGGAAATGAATAGAAAAACAATAATGAAAACTGGAATTTCTTTTTTTGTGTCACTGGTTCTTTTGGGCGGACCGGGCGTTTTGTTTGCCTGTGATATCGCCGTTGTATCCTCGGCTGCGTCATCCACAGGGCGGCCCTTGATTATGAAGGTCCGCGATAACAGTATGGGATGGGAACAGGAAGTGACCTGCTATAAACGCTCCACCAACCTGGATCATCCTGGCGTGGGTGGCAGTGTGAGGGTCACGGATAAAACGCGTGGGGTTAATGCCCAGTCCGGTGGGGTCAATGAGGCGGGATTTGCCATCACGAATACCATGGTTTACCAGAAAAGTCCTATCCATGAATACCTTGCAAACGCCAACCTCAATATTATGAGCAATGCGATTATACAATGTATAACCGTGAGTGATTTTGATGCATACATGGCCAGGTGGCATGAGATTACAAGCAACAAAAAACGTATTATCAGTGGAACCTTTGTGGTTATTGATGCTGTGGGTGGAGCTGCCCTTTACGAGATCACCACCGGTGATTCCGATACCGATCTCTATGCCTATGGCGGCCGGGCAAAAATTCATAAAATTGATGCAAATACAGGCTTTGTGACAAACGAGGACGGGGATCTGATCGGGAATGACGGACAGATCGGCATGATCACTGACTATGAAAAAAACATCACGATCATGGTGATGGATCAGAGCCGTGAGATTGTTTCTACAGAGTATGCCTTATCCCCGGACAGACAGACTATACTGGACAGCCTTGGCAATGTGGTTGATGGCGGTGATCATTTTTGCGGGATTGTGAACCGGACCAATTCCAGCTTCTGGGTCAATCTGAACGATGATACTCCCAGGGAGGATCGCGCTCTGGATATGATGCTCAGTCTCAAGGCTCAGGGCAGTCTCAATTATCGTTCTGTTCTTCAGGAGGTGAGTCGGGATGTGGCTGTGGATGAATATGCCCTTGAAACCTATCCCAATTTATCCCATCGTGATCCGGGTACAGACACACAGAAGAGTACCTTTCACACCATCAACCGCTACTGTACGAACCTGGCCTTTGTGGTGGACGGCGTTGTTCCCGGGGATGATCCCCGTTTGAGCACTATGTGGACCAATCTGGGCGAGCCTTCTGTGGGTGTGGCCATTCCGGTTTTTCCGGCAGCCAATAATATTTCAGACTATCTGTGGGCCGATACCTCAATCAAAACGATTTTCGGGACCTATCTCCTTGATTTCAAGCCCACCTGCTACATCAATCAGGCCATAAACAATCAGCGCAACACCCTGTATGATGACAATACCAGTGTCAGTTTTCTCACCATCATCCAGGGTATGCCCCTTGATATTATTATGGAAATTTTAAAGTATGACAAGATGCTTGTGACGGCAAGTCCCGAAGAGTGGGCTGAGTATGAAGGCCATCTGATCGAATGGCATGATGGGTTTCTTGATTATCTGGAGCCCCAGGATACCTCGGATATAACCATTGATATGGCCGGACTGATCCGGATCCAGAACTGGACCCGCCCCCTTGAGGATAAGATTCTTGATCAGACCGAGGCCTACCTGAATGCCATGCGCCTGGATCCTGACAAAGTCAGCCAGGGCAATATTTCAGATTTTTCTGAGTACTGTGCTCAGTTCATGTATGACAATTATTCAAAGGCATCCGCAACCCAGGTGAACTGGGGTTTTGATGAACCCTGGGAGACAAGCAAAAGTATCAAACTCCCAAATATATTTGATATTCTTTTTGGGTGGTTCTGATCACTGCGGATATGAGAGTTTGTCAGAGAATGGCTGCTTGTTTAAAAAAAAACATGCACTTACCTGGAATGAGTCCGGCCGGAGACAGGGCATGGGATTAAGGAGTAAGGTTAACCACTCTGTCAAAACAGGTTAGATGATGAGGGTCTGCTGCAAGGGGAATGAATCAACAGACCCGGATCTATCTGTCATGACAGCCTGGGGAACATCAGGCTTCAAGACTCAGGAGACTACCGCTTGTACCGGTGCCACTTGACGATAAAAACGACTGATTCAGGTACTTGTCTATCAGAGAATTCAAACCTGTTTTGAATTCTCTGGCATCCACAGTCCCGTCTCCGTTTGAATCCATGGAACCAAAGAGGTCCGTGTTCTTGCCACTGGAACTGTCAGACGCCTGGAGTAGATCCTGCATCCCACTTCCGGACATCATTCCGGGTGGCAACCTCCTTTCATAGTGCTTGCTCATTTAACAGCAAAGGAAATGCCAAATTCATAAACAAAGGGAATCACCGTATCTCCCTGGGTCAGCCACGATGTTTTAAACCCGAACCTGTTTAGGTAATCACGGATCACTTCGGCGATTTTCATTTCATCTTCAACAATGAGAATGAGTGGGCTGCTCACGGTGCTACCTCGTTGTTTTCGCGTGTAATCACAGGAAAGTCTATGACGATTCGGAGACCTCGGCCTGGATGGTTCTGGGCTTCAGGTGTTTCACGGATGTCCATGCCCATCTTTTCAAACCGGGTCCGGAACAGGGACAGGGTTTGTTTTAATATCAGCACAGGGTCGATGGTCTCCATATTAAATGACAGACCCCCGCAATCGGCAAGGGAAAGAGAGTATAAATCATCGACTATGGTGTTGATATGGCTGACTTCGGAGTGAAGGGACTGGAGTGCCTTGTCATCCAAAGGCCTTACGCCATCCTGCAAAGCTTCAATTTCTCCTTGAAGAATGGACAAGGGGGTTCTCAACTCATGGGGTTTGGACGGGGGCTTGTTTTTGATGACACCAAGGTAACCGATCCCTTGCCCATTGAGCAGGATCTCTTTGAGTATGTTTTCTTTCACATTCCGAGATACGCCGGCCACGGGCATTTTGGATGCATCAAACAAGGAAATCCGGTCGTTGATATGGTTTTTATCCATGGGTCGGGGCGGGGGCATGCCCTGTACCAAATCATCGGGAGGCGGTCTATTGTCCGGATGGAGCGGCGGTTTTGGCGGTGAACTGAAAAGTCCGGGCCCGGGGTCATGGTTTAACGGGAATCCATGGTCGTGTGCATCCACACTGATTTCAACAATATCCCTGAACAGCATTCTTTGAAATATGTATTATGGATAAAAAGTATGATTGGATCAACAAAGAGCATACCGACATGATATGATAGTGGATTCCATTCAAAGAGCCAGGGTGGAGTTTATTTGAGGAGGCCTTTATGTGCGGACGTTTTGCCCAGTTCAGTCCCGTGGATATTCTTAAGTCGCAGTTCGAGATCGACGCATTGACCTGTGAGGTCAGACCCTCCTTCAATATCGCTCCCACAAACGAGGTGATTGCACTGATTCGGCAGGATGGAATACGTCTTGGAAAGTTGCGTTGGGGCCTTGTTCCCCCATGGATGAAGGACCAGGAAAAACCCATAGGGATCATCAATGCCAGGTCTGAAACGCTCAGTGAAAAACCGGCGTTTAAGAAGGCCTTCAAGGAACGTCGTTGTTTGATATTGGCTGACGGGTATTTTGAATGGAAAAAAGAAGGGAACATGAAAATCCCCTATTATTTTTTTCTTCCGTCCAAAACGCTTTTTGGATTTGCCGGATTATGGGAAAGTTGGAAGGACAAAGAGGGGAAAAATCAAAGCTCATGTGCGATTATCACTGGAGACGCCAAAGGGGCCGTTGGTTCAATTCATACACGCATGCCACTGATTCTAAGCCCCAAGGGCGCGGGGCTCTGGCTGGATTCAGGTATCAGGGATGCGGATATCCTTAAAGGGGTCCTTTCGGAACTCTTAAATCCTGACCTTGATTTTCACAGGGTGTCCGAACGTGTTAATGCAGTGTCTTCTAATGGACCGTCCTGCATCGAGAAGGTTCTATGAACCTGGTTCGTTTCAGTTGTCCGTCGTGATATTCACCCCATTGCATTCAATCCAGAATTTGATGCTCTTGTCCCACTTGATTTTGTGGCGGATCATGTATTCGGTTTCGACCTGGGCATAAAACGAAAGGACTTCACCCTGGATCTCTCCATGGTTACTGAGATAACAGGGGACGATGGCATGAAAGCCTGGAAGTAGGTTCACAGAATCCGGAAATTCAGAAACCGGTTGGCCTCCAAGTGTTCCTGTTGACTTCTTGCCGTCCACAGATAAGATACGAACCGATGTTTTGTCATCTGTTTTAAGAACGCCGACAGCCCATTGGGGGGCCTTCGGGTTGTTGTATTTCATGATTGAGCACGCTGAAAGACAATAAAATGTGAGTCCCAGAAGTAACAGCGTATAATTGAATTTTATTGTTTTCATGTTATCCCTATTTAATAAAATTCCAATTATGCATTTATTCCGCATGAATAGTTATGATTGACTACATATATAGAGTTATACATACCTGTTATAGTTTAGGGATCATATAATGTATTTTGAAAAAAATAAAGGGGCATTATGAACATTGAAATTATATCAACGGGTGAGGAACTTTTATACGGATCCATTGAAGATGAAAATGGAGCATATATTGCACGATCACTTGTTGAAAATGGCTTTGATATAGGACGTCACAGCTGCGTGGGGGACGATCTGCCACACCTCACAAATATGTTCAAGGAAGCTGATGGACGTGCCCAGGTCGTGATTGTAACAGGCGGTCTCGGACCAACACTGGATGACAGAACACGATCCGCTGTGGCAGGGGCTTTTGGAAAACGTCTATGTTTTAGTAAGCTTGCTGAAAAATCAGTGAATGATTTTTTTAAAAAAAGAGGAAAAGACGTTCCTGAATCAAATAAAAGCCAGATGACCTTGCCTGATGGGGCGGTCTGCCTTGAAAATACAGTGGGAACTGCTCCGGGATTTTCATTTCATACCGGGAACAGTCTTTTCTATTTTCTTCCGGGGGTTCCTTCGGAAATGCGTCATATGATGGCCAGTCATGTGATTCCTGGGCTGGTATCCTTGAACAGGGAAAGAAGGGATTTTTTTTTCCTAAGGGCCGTATCCCATTTCGGTATTTCCGAGGCTGAGGTCGACATGCGTCTTTCAGGACTTGAAAATGCTTTCCCCGGAATCAAGCTGGGATTGCGTGCAGTTTTTCCGGTGATTCACGTTAAACTCTATGCCAGGGGAGGAGATACATCAGGTCTCAACGAGCAGCTTCAATCTGCCCAGGATTGGGTCCTTGATCGCACCGGAGACTATGCGTTTTCCACAGAAGATCGAAGTCTGGCCGAAGAGGTTGGACTGAGTCTTATTCGGCATAAAAAGACCCTGGCCCTTGCCGAGAGTTGCACTGGTGGACTGATCAGTCATATGCTGACCCAGGTTGCGGGCAGTTCTGAGTATTTCCTGTTTTCCGGAGTCACGTATTCCAATCAGTCCAAAGTTCGTATCCTGGGTGTTCCTGAAGAACTTCTTCATGACTTCGGTGCTGTGAGTGAACAGACCGTGAGTTCCATGGCAGAGAGAGCCCGGATTATTTCCGGCGCTGATTTTGGCCTGGCCACCAGCGGCATTGCCGGACCTGGAGGAGGAAGCACGGATAAACCTGTGGGGACTGTTTTTATCGGCTTGTCATCCCAAAAGGGAACGAGGACCATTGGATTCAAGCAGGACTATGGGGAAAGGGAAAAGAATAAGACGGCTTTTGCCATGACAGCTCTGGATTTTTTAAGGCGGGAGTTGGGGTGATGGGTGGGACTGAGTGGACGGGGTGAATTTATGGTTTATTTAATCGGGGAAACAGGCAGGCTGAAATCAGGTAGCATAGGGCGGCGGTGATCATGACGGTATGAAATCCGTATTCAATGGCCATCAGGATGGCTATGATGGCGGCTGTGACCGATGCCACGCTGTTCCATGCCCAATAGATGCCGAGTGATTCATGCTTTCCTGCGCGATTGAGCTGGGACACACCCAGGGGAAAGGCGGTTCCCATGAAAAACGCCGGAAAAGCGATTAAAACCACTGAAATCATGATACGCACCATATTACTTTGAATGCCCATCAGTGAACGGATCAGGTGGAGACCAAAAAGGCTCTGGACCACCAGGAGGAGGGATAGAATCAGAAGTAAGGCACTTCCGGGAACACGTGTGGACAGGCGTTCGGATACGAAGGAGCCAATCCCTGAAAACATCAGAATGGAAAAGAGAACCACACTAAGTGCGTAAAATGGGTGGCCTAAAAACAGGATCAGTTGCTGGGAAAAGGACACTTCCACAAGCATGAAACCCATGCCGATGCAGAAAAAATACAGCCAGCCCGGAATGTCAGGCCTGTTTTTTTCCAGGCGGAATGAAAAAATGATCAGGATCAGAGAGGCCAAAATCATTTCTCCAAGAAGAAGAACAAGAATGGTCTGGCCGTCAAAACGCGAATATCCGGATATGTAATCCCCTGAACTGAAGATGTTTTTGAGTTTTCGGTTTTCAAAGTAAAAGGGGGAATCATCCGTGGGTGGAGACACCTGATAAGGATAGTCATTGATCCAGGCCTCTTTGTCCCTGGCTTTCACATAGCTGTAAAATTTCATGGCAGTGAAAATGACTTTATCCGGCCTGTAAAGAAAGCTGTATCCTTTTTGATCAGCAATATCGGCGATGGTCTTGATTTCTTCAGGGCTGAAGGGGTGTTGCTTTGCAAGAAGGATCGCAAACCGCTTTGATTGAAAAAATAAAATGTTTTTTTCAGGAGATTTTATGCCTTGATCTTCAAGGGCTGATAGTGCCAGGCAGAACAGGCGCAGGGAAAATCGCGGATAGCCCTTGGCACTGGGTATAAACCAGTGGGTGAGACTTAAAAGGCCCTGGGGTGTCAAATGGTTGTAAAACTGGTTAAAGGCTTCCCGAGTGTAAAGGAAATTTTCAGAAAGCGCAAAAGCCCCTGCCTGGGTCGAACTGCAGGTGTCCACCCCGCTCAGCTGAATCAGATCATAGTGATCCCTGGATGATTCCAGAAATCTCCGACCTTCGGCCAGGTGGGCATTGACACGGGGATCTTGGTAAACCCCACCGGAATAATCGGCAAAGGTCCGTGTCAGACCTTTAAAAATGGATGGGTTGATTTCCACAGCATCAATGTGCCGGGCACCATGGATCAAACCGGACCGGATGTCCATGCCCCCACCGGAACCGATGATCAGCATATTGGGGTTATCCTTTGTTATGCTGTACATGGCGTTCATGGGCAAGTCATCCATAAAATCATAGTAGCCGGGTGTATCCTTGTGCCGGAGCATGGTGGTGTAGGCCCAATAATCGATGAGAATTCCCATCCTTTCCGGAAGATTTCCTTTAAATTCAGATGAAAGTCCCCATAGGCCGAAACCATGATCATCGGCGTTCGTTTCTTCAAAAAAATCAACCTTGGAAAGGCTTGTCCATTCGCTGAGTTTTATCCTGTCGTCCCGGATTCGTGTTGCGGGTTTTCCCTGGGGGCTTTTCAAGGGGAATATGAGGTTTGCATAGGGCAGGAGCAGAACAATCACAAGGCTTGCTATCATAGAAATCCCTGCCAGCTTTTTTAAGTCAGGCCATGCCAACAAAGCCCCTGAAGCGATTAACAGGGCTGCCACGGATAAAAGGCCGGTCAGGCCGCCTCCGTTGTCGAGGAGGAAAAGTGCCCAAAGACAGCCCAAGCCTGATCCTGCCAGGTTGGCCGCATAGTAAAAAGCCACATGCTCTTTATTGCGTTGGAGAATATGGATGATCACAGCCCCCATCATGGTAAACGGGAAAACCAGTGCCATGGCCCCGGTAAAAATTTCAAGGCCCATATAAAGTGCCATGGTGCCTGGGCTCTGCCCCGGGTCTGAACTATAAAAGGGATTGTGGGTGATGATCACAAGGGCGGTAACCAGGGCAAGACCACTTAAAAGTGATGCGGTCACCATAATATGCGGCTGTGTGTACCTTTCAAGTTTTACCCCATATAATCGAATAAGGACGCCGCCGATACCAAAACCCAGCATGGCACTGGAAAGAATGAGGAAACCAAAGTGATACCAGAAAATCACACTGAAAATCCGGGTGAGTATAATCTCCGATGCCAGGACGCCCATGGAAAAAAGCAGGATGAATAAGGCGTATGTGATGGTTCCTTTTTTCAAAAAGACTCCTTTAGGATGGACGGGCGATGATATCAATGGTGGAAAGTCTGGGAATGATTGTTTGATCATTGAGGCCCGTGATTTCCATTCCGCTTTGAAGCGAATAAAATCGGTAGTTAAGTTCCTCTAATACACGTTCAATATCTTTGAAATCAAAACCGTTTTCATCCATGATGTATTGCCCGGCTTCAAAGATGATTATCGGTTTAAAACGTCGGATACAGGACATGGCGCCCTTGATCACGTCCAGTTCCTGTCCTTCGGTATCAATTTTTATCAAGTCAAGGCGAGAGATGGCTTGCTTCAGACAGTAATCATCCAGGGTGATACTGGGGGCATTGCCTGAGCTTTTGGTGATGCCTCCATGTACCGGGTGTCCTTTGGAAAAAAAATGATTGGTTTTCCAGCTTGATGTGGCCATGAGCATGGGGGCGTAAAGCGATTTGTTCGATGCAAAACATTTGGCTGTTGTAATGCGTGATTTGAGTTTCGGATTCAGATCCAGGTTTTTTAGAAGTTTTTTGAAGGCGTAATCTGTGGGTTCAAAGGCATAGACATGGCCCTGGGGCGCATTCTGGCTGAATGCCAGGCTCATACTTCCGATATTGGCTCCCACATCGAAAATCACGGCATCCTGGGGCAGGGTATAGAACCTGTTTTTGAGAATAATGTTTTGAAACCGTCCGAAAATGAAAATCGACAGTTCAATGCCTTCTGAAATGTCCAAAAGATAATGAATGCCATGGCGTTTGACATGGACGAGGTTCGATCGCAAAAAAATACGGATCAGAATATAAAGTATCCGGGCAAAAAAAAGCTTGATACGGGTCTGTGGCAGTCTGCGAGCTATAGCGTTGGTTGTAAACATGGGCCTTTTTAAATAAATTTTATCCGCAGGGCCGCAAACAGAACCATTTTCAGAAGGATCCAGCCGTGGCGCCAGCGTTTGATGTTGGTTTTTCCATAACGCCTCTGGCGATAGCGAATGGGAAGGTCAATGATTTTTAAATTCAGCTTGGCTGCTCCAAACAGAAGATCAAAATCCCCGAACGGATCAAAATTCCCGAAATAGGATCGATTACGGGCAATGTTCTCATAATCGTTTTTGTAAAGAGCTTTGGTGCCGCAAAGGGTGTCTTTGACCGGCTGTCCCAGAAGCCAGGAAAAGGCCAGGCTGAAAAATTTGTTACCCACCATATTCAAGAAACGGATGGCCTGATTTTCCATGGGATAGACCAGGCGGACCCCGTTTATAAATTCCCCGCGCCTTGAAACAAGTGCCTCGTAAAAACGGGGCAGGTCTTCGGGTGACACGGTGATATCGGCATCAAGAATCATAAGGATATCCCCAGTGGCTTGTTCAAACCCCAGGCGGACAGCATCTCCTTTTCCTTTTCCGTTTTGTCTGAAAAGCTGCGTATTTTTTTGGGGATAGTGTTTGATCAGATTCTCAATAGTCTCATAGGTCTGATCCCTGGAATGGCCTTCGACAAAAATGATTTCTGTCCGGCATCCCATGGAAGGCATTCGCTTTAAAATTGATTCAATGTTTCCGGCTTCATTCCGTGCAGGAACAATGACGGACACCGAGGGAAGGGGTGATGTGTTACCATGAACAGGTAACGCTTCCTTCCTGGCAACCACAAGGGTTGAAAGTGCAAACCAGCTGAAGGGTGGAAAGCATGCGAGAAATCGGTTGGACAGGGTGGCCAGGAATCTGATTCGAAGAGGCATAAGAATAAGAAAGCTTTGCTTGATCATGTCAAACCCGGACAGGCTCAGGAGGTTTCGGATATCATTGGGTGCAAACCAGTTCTGTTCCAGATATTCGGCTGTGAGATTGAATCGTCTGGCCACGGACATGGGTATTCGCCACAGGTTGTTGGGGAAATTAATGACAATGCGAGTTCCGGGATGGGACAGGTCGTGAATTTTTTTAAAAACACGTTGCACATCCCATAAATTGATCACCAGGTCCGACAGGATAATGACATCAAAGGTGGATTTAAGCTCAAAATCCTGGGCATCGCCTTGGATAAACGACAGTTCGGGATGCCTGAGCCTGGCCTGTGTGAGCATCTCTGCTGAAAAATCAAGGCCCAGACCAAACGAAGGTGACACGCTGGCAAGAAGATCGCCATGGCCGCAACCCAGCTCAAGTATCCGTAAACCTTGGGGAATTAGAAAGCGGTAGTAATGGATCAATAATTCAGAATAGTAAGCGCCCAGACGTCCATGGGCCAGACGGAAGGCAGAGGCCCTGTCCCAGCTTGCCATGCGCTCCTGTCTGTAGTGTCGTTCAGCAGAATCCATATCCATATGCGTGTGAAATTTGCCCCCTGAAGTTAAAACGCGAAAACAGCTTATATTTCAATCATTCACACCAATTATGCAACCTTTATTTTATGGATGGTAAAAATT
>Ga0180007_10000171_pt1 | contig 120204 bp, 162 predicted proteins | sample MM_PC_MetaG_FD_121122 | JGI IMG/M metagenome (GOLD analysis project Ga0180007, IMG submission 121122) | Groundwater microbial communities from the Aspo Hard Rock Laboratory (HRL) deep subsurface site, Sweden - MM_PC_MetaG | ecosystem: Environmental > Aquatic > Deep subsurface > Groundwater... | reverse complement strand
TTTAATTCAGGAGGTCTAGTATCCAGACCTTCTGTTTCTAATCATTCAAAAGAAATAAACTTTGAGGACGGCGATTCCTCACCAAACTTAAAAGTTAGGGTATCCTCGCCGTTGATGTAATGACAACAAAAAAACAACCTAAAATAGAAGAGAAAAACCTAGAAAGAATTTATATAATTCCACTTAGAGAAAAATGCAGAACTGTTCCAAGATACAAAAAAACAAATAAAGCAATTAAAACAATTAAAGAATTTTTGGTTAAACATATGAAAATTTATGATAGAGATCTCAATAAAATAAAAATTGATGGGTATCTAAATGAATATATGTGGGCAAGAGGAATAAAAAATCCTCCTCATAAAATCAGAGTAAAAGCTACAAAAGATATTGAGGGTGTTGTAAAGGTTGAACTTATTGATTATTCTAATAAATTAAGGTTCAAAAAAATTAGGGCTGAAAGAGTGGAAAAAGTTTCTAAAGAAGCTGCTGCAAAAAAGAAAAAAGTTGAGAAACAAAAACCTGAAGATAAAGATACTTTGAGTACTAAAGAAGAAGACAAAAAAATTGAAAAAGAAAAAGCTACTGCTGGAGCACAAGCAGCTCAAAAAGTTGCAGAAACTCAAGCAAAACAAATGAAAAAAGCCAAACAGCCAAAAATAAAACAACCTAAACATCAAGCTAGAAAAGCTCTGGCTAAATAAGTTTTTATATTAAAGATTTCTTAAAAAATTATGCTACAAGAATTAATAAAAAAACTTCAAGAAGCAAGAAATCCTCAACAAGCTGTTATTTTACAAAGATTTTTTAAAACAGGTGTTGGAGAATATGGGGAAGGAGATAAATTTCTTGGAATAAAAGTTCCAATACAAAAAGAAATTGCTAAAAAATATTCAGGATTAAATATAGCGGGTATTCAAAAGCTTCTTGATAGCAAAATCCACGAGTATAGGTTGGTTGGATTATTAATTTTAGTTAATAAATTTAAACATAGTGATGAAAATGGAAAAGGAGATATATTTAATTTTTATCTGAAAAATACAAAAAATATTAATAATTGGGATTTAGTTGATTTAACTTCTCATAAAATTGTTGGAGAATTTTTAAAAGATAAAAAAAGAGATAAATTATATGAATTAGCTGAAAGTAAAGACTTATGGGAAAAAAGAATATCTATTATTTCTTGTTTTGTTTATATAAAAGATCATGATTTTAAAGATGCTTTAAGGATTTCTGAAATTTTGTTAAATGATAAACATGATTTAATACATAAAGCTGTTGGATGGATGTTGAGAGAAATTGGAAAGAAAGACCAACAGGTTTTAGAAGATTTTCTTAAAAAACATTATAAAAATATGCCAAGAACAATGCTTAGGTATGCAATTGAAAGATTTAGGGAAGATTTGAGGAAGAAGTATTTGAAGGGGGAAGTTTGATCTTTAGCGTTAAAAGAAGTTTTCATAACAAATTTGGAAAAATCCTGCAAGGATTTTCTGTTTAAGCCCTGTTATGTCTTCCGAGGGCTTTAACCCGAGAGCCTGCAAGGCGTGACAAGAAATTCTGAAAGAATTTCGCAGAGTTGTTCGAAGGCACTTGTATTAATTTTAAAAATGGCACTTCAGGACGGCGGGAAGCTGTCTAAATAAATTAGAGATGTGTGCTTCTTCTTTGCTTCTTTCTTTCTAAGAAAGAAGATGAAATAATCTTGGGGGCGGAAAGTTTTATATATCTCTTTCTTTGTTTTATTTTTATGGAGATAATATTTGTTAGGCATGCAGAAACAAAAAATAATGTAGATGGAACTATTCAGGGTCCAGAACATGGAGACATAAATGAGAAAGGAGAGAAAGAAATTGAAAAAGTTAGTGAAATATTGAAAGATGAAAAAATTGATATTTTTTATTCTAGTGATATTCCTAGATGCAAAATCACCTCTGAAGGCATAAATAAATTTCATGGTTTAGATATAAATTTTACAAAATTAATAAGGGAAAAATATAATGGAGATTGGACTGGGAAAAATTATAAAGATGTTAGTTGGGATCAATTAGAAGGAACATTTGAAACAAAAAAAGTTAATAATGGAGAAAGTTTAATCGAGGTTAAAACCCGTGCAAGAGAATTTATCAAAGAATTGTTAAATAAATATGGTGAAAAAAATAAGAAGATTTTAGTTGTGAGCCACGGAGCATTTTTAAAAATATTAATTGGAGATTTATTGGGAATGGAAATAAAAAATTCTATCTTTAATCTTAAAATTAATCATTGCTCGCCAATTAGAGTAAATTTTAGCGATATGGTTTTTGAGAACAAAGATCATAAAAATGTGCCAAGCGTTTCTTTATAAGAAAATTTATAAGTAACCTTTTTTAAGTAGTAAATATGGTAGAACAAAGAAGTAAAAAGGTTATCTGTCTTGAAGGTATAGTCGGAGCAGGAAAAACTACCCAAATAGATTTATTATACACAGAGTTTTCTCCAGATTGTTATTTAATACCTGAATTAAATGAAATATCTCCTATGAAAGAGGTTAGAGATGACCTTAAAAGAACCGGGAGAATTTCCAATATGACTAATCAAGATGTCTTAAGACTTATTAGAGCAAGAGGAGAGATTCATCAAAGATTGCTGTCTGAATCAAATAGCCCTTTAGTTTTAATGGATAGAGGAATTTATACAGGGATGGTTTTTGAATCTGGAAAACTGGATATGTGGGAAGTTGAGGAGATAAGTAAAAAAGAAGGGGTCATAGTCCCAGATTTATGTTTTGTTTTGTATTGTGATTCTGCTAAAGTATTAGAAAGGGTTGATGAAAGAAGAATAAAGGTTGGAAAATACAAACACAGAGCATTTCATGAAAATCCAGTATATATTGAAAAAACAAAAGGAAGATATTTTGATATTGCTAAAAAAAGACCTGTAATATTGGTAGACGCATCCGGGAATAAGGGAGAAATTCATAAAAGATTAATGGAGGAAATTTACAATGCTGGATTTTTATAGCCAAAGAAAATTATGGGGGACTCACAGAATTTATAAGGAAACTATTAAGTTTGATAATATTGTTAAAGAAGTTTTTGAAGAAGCTAAAAAATCTGAAGGGATTAATTCTCCTATGGCAGTATTTGCTTATGGATCTCCTGGGAGGTATGAACTTACAGGAGGCGATTCAGATGCAGATATTTTAATTGCAGAACCTTCCGCAAATCAAGAAAGTGATATATTAAAAAAAGTTCTTAAAGATAGGTGGGGCGATTTTGATTTTTCAAAAGTAGATGTTCCACCTTGGAGCACATACAGAGATATAGAAACTTTTTTGAGGACAAGTCTTGTTGAAGGAAATCAAGTTTTAGAAACAAGATTTATTTGTGGAGACGATAGTGTTAGAAAAGAAATAGAATCTCAAAAGAAAAAATATGATTCTCCACATAGAGAATTAATGAATATAATTTTTAATAGATTGTACTTTGACCAATATTTTAAGCAAAGAGTGAGAAATGGTGCAAAAAATATAAAATATTGCAATGGGGGAACAAGAGATTTTTTAGTATTTTATTGGTATGACAGATTATGCAGAAAAGTTGATGGAGAAGAAACTTCATTATCTGGTTTAAGACAACCCAAAATCAAAGAAGGATTAGAAAGATTAATGATGGAAGGAGCAATTAAGGGAGAGCAATTTGGAAGAGCTATAGAAGCAGTTAATGGATTAATTGAACTGAGAACAGATGCACTTATTGCAAATAGGGGAACAGAAGAAAGAGGGTTATCTGTTTTAGACGATAGATTAATCGAAAAATTGCAAAAAGATTTTCAATATCCTGCTAAAGAAAAGGTTATAGAATTTTTTAACTATTTTACTCGTTCTATAGATGAAGTGGTAAAAACATCTTTAGAAAGAACATTAGACATAGGATCAACTTTTTATGGGGACAAATGGAAAGAAAGGATTAAATCCGCATATTCTCCTGAAACCCCTCAAGAAGAAAGACTCAGAGTTCCTAATATTGATGCTCCAACAAGAATTGCTTTGTTATGGGGTGCTTCTAATTCAGGAGATTTAAAGGGATTTCAAACCTTATCAAAAAGATATACAAATACAACAGATTGGGAAACAATAGCTTCAATTGCTTGCAGTCCCCTTTGTAGTTCTGATATTCTTCATGAAATTGGAACAGGAATTGCTAAAGAGAATGGATATGGTTATATTTTAAGAATTGTTGGCAGAAATAAAAATACGAGTGAAGAAACATTAAAACGAATTGCAGAAGATCCGAGATTAGATAAAAGATATACTGAAGTCGCTAAAACTGCTTTAGAACACGGAACTCAAAAAGCGAATAATTTAATCTAAATTGGGGGAAGATTATTTCAAATAAAATTCTTTTTCTAAGAAAAAGACTATCTGTTTTTCTAAAAGAAAAACTAAGCACACATCTCCAATTTAGGGGCGGGTGGTCAGGGGATTTACAAATCTGCACTTATTGAGTTGAACATCGGGATTTAGAGAATTTTTTGCGAAGCAAAAATTTGGGAAAATCCTGCAAGGATTTTCCTCTAAATCCTTGTTAAGTGAAGAGTCGAAGGCGAAAGGGGTGCACCCCATCTTAGAGGATTTGCAAAGCAAACCACAGAGTTGAATTTGAGTTTTATTCTATAAATTATCTTTGTAGAAGACTAACTTTTATGACACGCGTGCTTTTTTGCCTTCTTTTTTCTTCTAAAAAAGAAAATGGGGATTTCCGTCTTTTTGTTTCTTTTTTCTAAAAGAAGAAATAATTTTGATATAATCTATTAAATAACTTCTTCAACTTTTTTATTTGACTCTTCTCTAAAATTTATCCCTTTTTCTTTCAAAGCAGATTCCATATTCCCTCCAACTTTTCCAGCAACAACAAGTTTTACATTTTTTTCTGCAAGCATATAAGCTACTGAAAAACCTGCTCCTCCAGAACCTGATGCAAATGGATTTTTTATTGTCTCTACTAATTTTTTAGATTCAAAAATGAAATAATACGGGGCTCTTCCACCTCTTTTACTTATTTCTGAATCTAAATTTTTTCCTTCAGATGCAATTGCAATTTTCATTTTTTAACCTCCATTAATTTATTTAACAAAACTCCTTGAATAACTGATGCAAAAACCATAACAACTAAAAGAATAACAATATATTGCCAACTAAAATAAACTATTGCTAATGGAATTAAAGGTATTTTTATAGCTCGATTATACAAAAAACATGCAATTAATCCATAGTTTAACCCTTTATTTCTTAAGTCAGCTAAAAGAGGGTACCACATGTAAATGGGTCCAGAAGATAAAATACCTCCTATAATTACAAAAAACCATTTCCTAATTCCTTTTTCTTTTAGATATTTTATTACAAAATAAGGAGTTATAAAATAATTAGAAATAGACATTAAAACAAATACTAAAAGAAAAATAGGAATAATTTTTAAGATTAGGTTATTAAAAAAATTTAAACTACCTAAATAAACTTCTTTGTTAAATAAAGAAAATAAAAAGTAAACAAATACAATTAATACTAAAAAATACCATGATTTTGGGATTCTTTTCATTTTTCCTTTAAATTTCATACTAATACCTCCAAAATCAATACAGTAAGGATAGCTACAATAATTGAAAGTATAAATGCACTTATGTTTCTAAGTATTGTGAATTTTTTCCCAAGAATTGCAGATTCTGCTGGAAGTTGTATTATTCCAACAGTTACCCAAGAAACTAGAAAAGCTGTAACTGCTGTAAGTCCCACTCCTTGTTTTAACATTTCCCCTCCAAAAATATAGCTTGTTATTGGATTCCCTGCAGATATACTTCCAACTAAACTTCCAATAAATGAATCTAAAAAAGAGTTTTTGCTAAAAACAGAAAAGTAAAAATATTTTGGGACCAATACAGATATTAAACTTATTAAAAGAATTGTTCCAAGAATCATAGGAAATGCTATCCATAATCCTTTTGCAGCCTTAACTACAGATTGTTTAAGTGTCTCTTGTTTCATTTTAATGATCACACCCTAATTTTAATTTATCCAGAGAATTTAGGTTATCAATAACTTCTTTAACAAAATTGAATTTCCCAGTCATAATTTTAACTCCTTTTTCTTCAAATAATCTTATTGCTCTACCTCCCATTCCTTTTGAAAATACAATTTTAGGATTAATCTTCATTATTTGGTCAACAGGGCTTATATTAGGATTTGAATGTTCTAATTTATTTTTTATAATTTTAATCTCTTTTGTGTTTGTTTCATAAATTGCAAAATAAGGACAATGCCCAAAGTGTTCACTAAGTTTAGAATTTTCTCCTTTATCTTCGTCTATTGCGATTAATAATCTCATTTTAATTTCCTCTTTTAAATGCTAAGCAAACTAATTAAGTAAACTTCGAGATCTTGCTTTATGCATGATACATTTGCGCTTTTAACTTCTGCCTTTCCATCTTTAAGTTCAAAACCTTTTTTGCATGCTGAAACACATGCTCCACAACCCAAACATTTCTCCTTATCTATTTTTATCATTTTTTTATTGAATTTATCCTCTTACCATCTGAGTTTGGCACTTAGGGCATTTTTTATTTGTGCAGGGCTGACCCCTTACTTGAGGTTCTTCATATCCACATTTAAGACATTTACAAATTCCTCCCGGACCTGCTGCAAATCTCCTCATTCTTCCTCCACCACCAAGCCCTCTACCAAAACCTCTTCCCACTTGTTTAACCATTTTAAAGTTACCTCCTTGAATTTTAATTGCATGACCTTGAAGAATAGCATCTGCTAATTTTTTTCTTCCTTCTCTCAATAATCTTGATAAAGTAGATTGACTTATCTTCATCTTTTTCCCTGCCTTATTTTGTTCCATTTTTTCAGAATCAATTAATCTTATTGATTCTAATTCATCAAAACTCAAAATAGTTTCCTTTAGGTTTACCATAGGAATACCTGCTGGTTTGAAGTAAGTTATATCTGGCTGAAAAAAGATTCTTCTGGTTCTTGTTGGTCTTACCATATTTTTATTAATTCTTTAATTCTTTTAATTTTTTCTCTATCTTTTCCATTTCTTCTTTTAGAAAGTTTAGTTCTTGCTCTAAAAATTGTTTTTCTTGTTTTTCAGTTATAACTGCTGGTTGGACTTCTTGTATTGGCATTGATTGAATAGGTCTTGCTCTCCATCCAAATCCTCTTCCTTTGCCAAATCCTCTGCCAAAACCAGAATTCATAAATCCGGGCGCATTAAAACCTGCACAAAAACCCATTCCTCTTCCAGTCATACTTCCTTGTCCTGAAGGACCTGTTCTATCTCCTTGGGGCATTTTATTTCCTCCTCATCTTTATAAATTTAGTTTAGTTATGAATATGTATTCATTACACTATTTAAATCTTTCGTTTTGGGTAAGTATTCATAATCTAAATCCAAAAACGAAGTTTTTGCTATCTGTCCTGAAAGGACTGCGCGCGTGCCCGTCTTTAAAACTCAAACTCAATTAGACATAAGCCCTGTTAGTTGCCCCGAGCCGATAGGCGAGAGCGCAGCGTGGTCGAGGAATTTTGAAAAAATTCCGAAGAAGTCTTTCTCAGCAGTGTCTAACACTTTTTAAGAGACTCTAATGCTAAATTTCCAGCATCATCTAAAGATTTGCCCAGTGCTAAAAATCCATGATTTCTCATTTCTAAGAAATAATTATCACCTAAAGTTTCCAAGACTCTATCTACTAACTGTGTGGTTCCATAAGGTTCTTCTCTAGAAGTAATTGGGATTCCAAGTTTTTCAGCATCTTTTGAGATTCTATCACAATGACCATGAAAAACTGCATTAACATCTGATCTTGCATGATATATTGCTGCATGAACCATAGCTTCAGAAGATGGTTTTCTAGAGCCAGAAGCATATACTATTGCTGCTTCTAAATCTATTCTTTGAATTGTTACAAATCTATCATTCGTGTTTGATTCATTTAGACCACTTGATGAAGCAGTAATGATAAATTTATCTTGACCATCTTCTAACCTAAAACTAAGATTTCCATAAGAACCTCCATCGTAAGGTGGAGCAAGATTTTTTTCATGGAAGACCTGACACCAGTATTTTAATTTTTTGAGTCTTGAATCATTTGGCAAATCTTTTCCAATCATTTCTGTTTGAAATTTTACACCTTCATATGTCATAATTATTAGAGTTTCTTAAGTATATTTAAACTTTACTTGCTTCTTAGCCGCTGAGAAAGATTGCAACTAAGCCCTGTTAGTTTCGTCCGAATATTTGGAGGGATTGATTTTTAGTGCAACGTCCCGAAGGGAAAACTCAAAGTCGTCGTGTCAATAGTTTTTTCTTGGGGTCTCGTCGCCTTTTTGGTTCTTTTTTCTAAAAAGAACATTATTAATTCTTGAGTAGTTACAGACGAAAGATTTATAAATCTGGGTTTAATTTCTATTGTATAATGAAAGCTACATTGTATAGACAAGCTAAAGATATTGAAAGAATGGATGAAAAACTTAGAGATTTGAATAGTTCTAATCAAGTTGATGTAGCGGAATTACAAAGAAATTTATTTCAAAGATATGAAAGCAATCCTGTTCTGTATGATGCAATGCAAGAAAGCCAATCTATTGAAGAAAGTGTTGCAGAATTAGGACAAGTAAATAGAGGCATTAGAAAAATTCTTCCATGGAGAAGAAACAAAGGACATAATGAAAGATTAAAGCAATTAGGAGAATTAGTTTCTGAACCATACCATTTACATACATCTGGAATTTTCATGCCTGATAATTTAATTACAACAGGAGCAGAAGTTACAGCAATGGCTTTTGGAGTTTCATATTTGATGTCAAGATATTTGTTAAGTCCAAATCCTGATGTAAGTCCAGAAGAAATTCAACAAACTATGCACGTATTTGATGTTGTTTTGCCAACAGTAATGTCTGCATTAATGGCTCCTATGTTTGGTCTTTTGACAAACATGAGAAGATTTACAGGATTGCCGACAGAAGAAGCAAAGTATTTGGACGGAAAAGTTCAAGAATTCTATAAATAATTCTGCCGAAGGCAGACTATCTATCCCGAAGGGATGGCGACGAGACCCCCTTTAATAATTCTACACGACGATTGAATATAACCCCTGTTCAGCGATTTTTTCGCAAGAAAAAACACGAGTTGACGCACTAAGCGTCCTCGTGAGTTTCTAATTCTCCGTTATTATATTCCTAAAATCTCTCTTAGTTTAGGTGGGCTTTTTGCCATCCCATTAAATTTGAGGTGCGTGCCCTTCTTTGCTTCTTTCTTTCTAAGAAAGAAGATGAAATAATCTTTTTTAGGGGGTTAAATTTTCCTTATATATTCTAACGCCCGAATCCTTTGTTCTTTTTCCATTTTCTCAGGAGCTTCACACCAAGTATCTAATTCGATACTCAAATAACCACTATAACCCTCTCTTCTTAATTGACTTATAAATTCTTTAAAATTAATCTGACCCTCTTTTAAAGGAGAATGCTCGTCCCTATCACCTTTATTATCATGTATATGCATATCCCAAACCTTCTTACTCTTTTTTAGCTGACTATAATATAAAAGAGCATTGCTTACAACGTTCCCATGCCCTATATCATAACAAATACCAATATTTTCTAAGCCCTTTACTAAATATAAAATATCTTCTACATTAATTGGTAATTCTCTAGGATGCTTTCCATCATGAGTCATTGTGGGAAGATTTTCAATACAGAGTTTAACATCTCCTAAATCCTGATTGATTTCTTCAAGTGATTTTCTAGATACGTCTAAATGCGCTTTATAATCATCTAGAGAATTAAACTTCCCTCCATGAATAACAATTAATTTAGCTCCGACTTCCCTAGCCATTCTAATAGTCTTTCTAACTTCGCTTAAGGAAAAATCACGTGTTGTTTCATCATAAATCGAAATATCAAAAGTCTTATCTTTTAAAGATGTTCTTTGTTCAAGATATCTTTGCCGTTCCTCTTGAGATGCACCCATTTTAACAAGTTGTTGTTCTGTAAAATCATATTGATTAGGCATTAAGTGAATTGTTAAGTCTACATCTGCTTCTTTTGCTAACCTCTTTATTTCACGAGTTTGAGTTTCTGTGTAAATTGAAGGTCCTAAAAAAGGATAACTAACAACTAACTCTAAATGCGAAACTCCTTGCTCTTTAGCAATAGAAAATTCATCCTTCCAATATTTTTCAGGAAATTCTCCAATTCTAGATACAAATCCTATTTTCATAATTATTAAAGAATTTATTTATTTAATAATCTTCTCATTATTTGGTCTTTAGTCATAAAAGCTGCATGGATAAATGCGTCTGTTCTATTGGGTTCCCTATGCAAATAATCAAAACTTTTAACTCCTTTTATCCCTTGTCTTAATGAATTGATTAGTGCTTGTGGAGTTTGTTTATCTAATAAAGGAAGCATAGTATAGCTTTTTCCTATAACATTTGGAGAATGTCCATCTGTAAATGAGCAGGCTCCAGTATCATGATTATCTCTTATTTCTTCATTATAAAACTTCGCAGATTTTTCATTAGCTCCTATAGGAAGTAACTTTGGAAACCAAAATTCTGCAGAAGCGTTGTATACCTCCCACCCATCTGGTTCAAAGTCTAGAATTTTTGGTCCTGCCCCTCCTTTATAGAAAGGATGGTCTACGATTGTAACAGCATTATAATCCTTAGCTTCGGAAAAGGAGTCATCAAGAGTTTTACTTTTTATATTCTTTCCTTTGGGTAATCCTATAACCAATACATGACCTTCTGGTGTAAAAACTTCTTGCCCTTTTACTATTAGAATTTTTTTCTGAGGAACATATATGCCAACAGAATCCTTCTCATCTCTAACTTCAACTCTATCATAAGATTCAGGAGAAGAGTTAACAAAATCTTCATACCTATAGTCTTCGCAATTAGCAACACTAAAAACCCCTTCTATTCCTAATCTATTAAAAGCGACATCAACTACTCTATCAAAACTAGGAAATCTCCCCATTCTTCCTAAATGATTATGTAAATCAACATTAATTCTCTTCATTTTCCAACGTTTTTTCTAGATTGTTTTCTCTTTTACAATTCCTAAACTTTCTATAATTTTCAGTAAATTTATCTATTCCAAATTCATATGTAGAGTCCTGTTCACCAGGAGGCCCAACAAAAGTCATGGAATACATCATCCCTGTGAATATGGTTGCAAGAACCCCCCCACATACACCCATTAATCCTCCATACAACATTTTTTCTGCTACTTGCTCGTATCCAAGCAAATAAGCGCTTCCTGCTCCAATTGTTGAAGACAAGGTTCCTAATCCTATAGAACCAACTATACCACCAAATAATCCTACCTCAAAGGCAGCTTTTGGCGCATTACCAATCATATTCCATAAATATTCTCTTCTTTCCTTTTCTAATTTTTCTCTATTCATCTTATTATTTTTTATTTTAATAACTATAAAAGCTTTTCGTATGTATAAATTTAAAAGTAGTTACACTAAAAATAATCATTAATTTTTAATTTAAACTCCATCCAAAATATCCAAAAAAATAATAATAGTGTATCAATAAATATTAAGCTTATACTTTGGGACAAGGGGATATACGAGATTAAATTTAATCCAAATACAGAATCAGAAAATGGATAAAATAAACTGCTTCCATCCCTTATAATCGCATCAAGGAAAATGTGTAATAAACTTCCTGCTGCAAAAATAAAAAATATGAAACTTAATTTCAGGTGTCTTTTACGAATCCAATTATTTTTAATATCAAATTTTAGAATGAACAAACCAATTAGTAAAAAAATTAAAGGAGCAAATAGTGAATGTAAGAAACCTCTATGTATTTCGGGTAATTGAAAAATATATTCTAAATCAGGAATGATGCCTGCTATAGCAGCAATCAAAATATAATACCTCGGAAATTTTTTATTATTTTTAAAAAAATATTCTCTAAATAACTCTATTAAGATTATTGACACTAGGACGTGGGTTGTTGTATATGGCATTTTCAATCTCTTTTATGAAACAAACAGAAATAGAAAATATTTAAAGTTTCGCTTTGGGCGGCGGAAAAAAGATTATTTCTATTAAATTCAAAACTGAAAGTTTTGACTATTTGTTCGAAGGACAGGCGCGCACCTCGTAACTGGGGCGGGTGGTCGGGGGATGGCTGAGAGAGATTTTAGTTATTTTTTACTTTTTATTTTAGGAGAATTAGAAATTTCGTTGAAGCCCTGTTATGTCTTCCGAGGGCATCAGCCCGAGAGCCTGCAAGGCGTGACAAGAAATTCTAAAAGAATTTCGCAGAGTTGTTTGAAGGCACTTGTATTAATTTTAAAGATGGCACTTCAGGACGGCGGGACGCTGTCCAAATAAATAAGAGATGTGTGCGTCCTTCTTTGCTTCTTTCTTTCTAAGAAAGAAGATGAAATAATCTTTGGGGTGGAAATTCTTTTAGCCAAAAATGCTAGAAAGCCATCTCATAAATTTAGCCCATAAACTTCCACTTACACATTCATCATTAATACACAAATTACTATCACATTCAAAGTTATTCTCGCAACTTAACTCAGGATTTTTTTGAGAAACAAATTCATCATTTTCATCAGAACAATAGTTACCATTTTTTCTAAATCCAAAAGGGTAACATTTGTCATTTAATTCACAACCACTACATAAATAAATAATTTCTTTATTTCTCTTTTCTTCAGGGATTTCTTTTTCAGGAATCTCTATGATTTTTGGACTTTCTCCCTCAACAATATCTGAAGGTTCTTCTTCATTTGGTTCTATTACAATTACTTCATAAATTTTTGTGAATGTTACAGAGGCAGTTGATTCCTCAGGTTTAGCCTCATTTATTTCTATGGAATTAACCTTTATCTTTAATTTTTTTGATTCTGGATTTGAAACAGCCCCATAAAAGATTTTACATTCTTCTCCTTCTTTTAATGAACAAACCTGAGCATTTACACCGTTAATTTCTACTTTTGGGTCTGTATCTCCCGATAATGCCCAAGAGATTTCCCTAACTTTTGCCCAAACCTCATTCATTTTTATTAAATCGTTTTTCTTAATTGTGTATGTTCCTTCTTCAGAAACATCTATGTTTTTCTTAAAAATTAAATTGGCTTGATAAACTGCACAAGGAACTCCATTTAATTTTATATTTGTTCTGTCTTTAAGAATCAATTCGGAAAGAGATTCTAAATTATCAAATTTTTCAGTAATTCCATTATAAGTTATATCTAATTCTATTTGGTCTGAACATCCTTTATGTTTAATTTGATAAGAGGTTCCTAAAAGATTGCAACTTCCTGAACCATCTTTTATAATACATTCAACTTCTTCTCTTGGAGTTTCCTTAACAATTCTAAACTCTTTTGTTTTTACAATATCATCATATCCATCTTTTTCAGCAATTATTTTTATTTTGTATGTTCCAGGTTCTCCTGAACCAAATAATTGCTCTAATCTTGCAACAATATCTGAGGTTGTAGAAGAAACAGAAACACCACAACCTCCACCACCTTCTTGTTTTTCTTCACCTGTCGGACTTACAAAATAATATGAACAATCAGAAAGATAAGGGAGTTTAAATTCAACACTAAAAGTATCTCCTCTTTGATAACTCTCTTGATTTAAGATTATTTCAGGTTCAACACTTAAATCAATAACCTCTTTACAACAAACTTCAGGTCTATTTCCAACCAAACTAGGACAATTTAAATTTGAAACTTCTTCATAACCTGCTGAACAACTCATATCAAAACATTGGTAGCCAGCGTCAAAACATTCACTTGCTAAAACAAAAGATAGCGAAAATATCATTAAGAAAAATATTGGTAAAATTACTTTTGCTTTCATCTTAACATATACGATGAAGTATATGTATAAAAAGCTTTTGCTTTTGTTGGGGAGGGAAAGATTATTTCAATTAAATTCTTTTTCGAAGAAAAAGACTATCTGTTTTTCTGAAAGAAAAACCAAGCACACATCTCCTAATAGGGGCGGGTGGTCGGGGGTATTGAAGTGCCATCTTTAACTATTTTTAATTTCAAAGTTTAGTGCCTTCGAACAATTAGACATAACAGGCTTTTAACGAACTTATGTGATTTTAATCACATTAAGCCCTAAAGGGCTTTAATTTGAATGATGATTGCGCTAATTTTTGGCATTGTTTGCTCATTTTCATTTTTGTTAAACACAATTATATCATTAAATTATATTATAACCACAATCTCTCTATAAATACTTCTTAGTTAATTAATCTATTATTCAATCTGTAAAATAATTAAACCATCAAAAGATATAATGATTTGTTTTAACCTAAAAGTTAAAACTTAGCTATTTATAGAATCAAAACAATAAATAATTTATGTCTTATTATCCAGTAGATATAGAAAAAGCTGTGCTTAAGGAGTGTAAAAGAAGAAGACTTTCTCCTAGAACAGCTAAAACTTATATTTATTGTATTAATAGATTTTTGAAGTGGTGTAAACAAGATATTGGAAAGATTAGTAAAAAAGATGTTAGATTATTCTTGGATTATTTGTCGGAGAAAGATTTATCTGGAAATTCTCTAAATACCTACCACATGGCAATTAGATTTCTTTTTGTTGATGTTTTAGATAAAAAAATGTGGATAAATATTAAATATTCAAAAGTTCCTGAAAAATTACCTTGTGTTTTATCAAAAGAAGAAATTAAAAGATTATTAAATGCTATAACTAATTGGAAACATCGCCTTATGATTGAATTTCTTTATAGCTCTGGATTAAGAGTAAGTGAGTTGTTAAACATTAAAATTAAAGATTTAGAATTAGATAAAAATTTTGGGTATGTTAGAAATGGAAAAGGTGGAAAAGACAGATTGATAATTTTATCTAAAGTTGTAAAAGAAAAAATAAAAAACTTAATTGAAATGGAAAATTTAGAAAAACAGGATTTTTTATTTCAATCAAACAGAAATAAAAAATATTCTGTAAGAAGCATTCAAAAAATAATTAGAAAATCTAGTCAAAAGTCTAAAATAGAAAAGTGGAAAGAAATTCATCCACATACACTAAGACATAGTTTTGCAACACAGTTAATTGAAAATGGCTATGATATTTCACAAGTGCAGGCACTTCTTGGACATAAATCTCCTGAAACAACAATGGTTTATACACACATTAGTTCTCCAAAAATGATTAATGTTAAGAGCCCTTTAGATAATCTATGAAATAATTTATATATTCTTTTAGGATAAAATAATTATGAAAAAACATTTTGAATTCAGCATAATAAACATTGACAAACCTAGTGGACCAACTAGTTTTACTGTTTCTGATTTTGTTAAAAAAGCTTTGGGGTTGAGAAAAACATCTCATTTTGGAACACTTGATCCAAAAGTCACAGGAGTTTTGCCTATTGCATTAAATAGAGCTTGTAAATTAACAGGTCATTTTCTAGGACATGATAAAGAATATGTTGGAATAATGAGATTTCACGAACCTGTTGAATTAAAAAAAGTAAAAGAGTCTATTAAAAAGAAATTTACAGGAATTATTACTCAATTACCTCCTGTAAAATCAAGAGTTAAAAGAGCAGAAAGACAAAGAGAAATAAAAAAGTTTGAAATATTAGAAGTTGATGAAAATAAACAGGATTTTGTATTTAAAACAGTTGTTCAAGGAGGAACTTATATTAGAAAACTAGTTCATGATCTTGGAGAAGCTCTTGGTATTGGTGCACATATGTTAGAATTAAGAAGAACAAGAGCAGGGATATTTAAAGAGGCTAAGAGTATAACCCTCTATGAACTAGAAACTGCAATAAAAGAAGACAAACTAAAAGATTTAATAATTTCTGGCGAAGAAGTAATAAAGAAAATTTTTCCTGTTGTTGAAATAAAAAAAGAATCTGTTGATAGAATTTTACATGGCCAGCCAATCTATGATAAAAATCTAAAAAAAGATTATAAATTTGAAAAGGATACTGTTATTGTTGTATTTTCTAATAAGCAATTTATTGGAATTTTTAAAGTAATAAATGCTGTGAAAATATTTGCTAAGAGTGAATTTACTTTTCAAATCTAAAAAAATATTCTTAAAAGAGAACTCAAACTTCCCCCAAATCTAAATATAGAAGTAAAATCAGCTATAAACATCATTGCTATAAAAAAAACTCCCTTACTCAAATTAATAGTAACTTCTCTGAAAGCTATAAACCTTAAAATATTATGTTTATTTGCCTTATCATAGGACAATGCCTCAAAAGATATTAATGCTGAACTTCTTGATATTCCATAAAGAGAACCTACAATAAAAACCTGTATGGGTGTAATCACAAAAGACTTTATAACCCATATTATTGCACTAAAAACAGAGCTAATTCTTAAAACAAGCCTTCTTGAAACATCTGTGAATTTTCCTATCACTAAAATTGAAATTACTGAAAAAAAGAAAGATAAAAATGAAACAAACCCTAAGGAAGTATATTTTTCCCCTAAAATAAACAGAAAAATAAAAAGAGGCCAAATTACAAGAGCTATACTCTGTTCAATTCCAAACCCTATAAAAGATAAGATATTTTTGGCTTTTTGTTTTTTAAAAAGACCCCTTAGTGAAAACGTTATAGGTTCATGTACTTCTTTTGAAAAAAATAAAGGAATAACTGAAAATAAAAGTAAAAAACAAGATAAAATAAATAAAACCTTAAATCCAAAAAAGGCAACTATAAATCCTCCTACTAAAGGGCCAATTGCACTAAAAACCGCTATAAAAATTTGAGAGACTCCAACTTGTTTGCCCCTATTTTTTTTATCACTAAATTTAGAAAAATCAACATGATATCCTGTCCAAAATAAAGAACTATAAATACCAAAAATAATTCCTAAGAAAATAATTGGCCAATTAAATTGCTCCAAAGAATAAAGCAATAAAAAAAAGAAAATTAGAAAAGGCATGCTAAAAAGAATTGTATGTTTTAATCCAAATCTTGCTGAAATTTTTGCAGAAGGTATTGACAAAAAAGAATGAGTTAAACAAAGAATAGCATAAAAAAAGAAAATAGAGGAAAAACCATAACCTATCTTATAAAGATAAATAGGAACAAAAACACCAACTAAGGCTAATGCAAATGATTTTATAGCCATACTTGAGTAAAGCTCATTCAATTCTCTATTTTTCATAAAGTGAAAAAAATAACTATAATTCTGCATGAATAATATAGTTTAAAATAATTTATAAACTTTAATTTTTATAAGATTTTATGAAACATTTTATATATTTTTCAAAATCAGCGACCACATCTGGTAAAGCGCTTAGTCAAGGTAATTTAATGAAGGCTGGAAGAATAGATATTGCAATCCATAGTTTTATCCAGGGTGTTTTTTTATCTCATGATTTTAGAGAAGATGTTAAATTTCATTTTGTTTTTTATGGTATGCCTGATCCTCCAAAACACATTGAAATAAGAGTCACAGAAAAATTAGGCCTAAATAAGAGAGACATTGCAAAAATTATACAAAAACTATTATACAAATACAAACCTGGTGAAAAAAATGAAGTTCTTCCTGGATGTTTTATTGAAAAAAAGCCTTTATTATATGTTGTTGAAGAATTAGCTGAAAATAGCCAGGTTTTTCTTCTTGATAAAAAAGGAAAGAATATCAGGAATGTAAAAATTAGCAAAAATCCTGTTTTTATACTTGGAGACCAGGATGGACTTCCAAAAAAAGAATTAAAAAGATTAAAGAAAATTGTTGTTCCTGTTTCTGTAGGTTCTAAAATGTATTTTTCTTCTCAAGTAATTGCTGTTATTAATAATGAGTTGGATTTTAGAGGAATTTAATATCAAAATCTTTAATAACTGAGATAACATTCCCAAAATATGAAAAAAACCGTAAGAATTTATATTAATGGGACAGTGCAAGGGATGTTTTTTATGGGGTTTATTAAAGAAAATGCTGAAAGATATGGTGTAAAAGGTTTTGTCAGGAATCTCGAAGATGGGAGAGTTGAAGTATTTTTAGAAGGTAATATTGAAGAAGTAAATAAAATGATTGAACTTTGCAAAAAAGGACCAAAACATTCAATAATCAAAAAAGTTGAAATCAAACCAGAAAGATTTCAAGGATTAAAGAATTTTAAAGTATTGCATTTTTAATAAAGTAAAGTGACTTTTGCAAATTTTAAGGGGTGTAAAAATTGTATTGAATAGAAATCAGATCAATTTTTCTTAATTTAAATCTAGTTTTATTATCTCTTTGTTTATATCTTAAAAAAGATCAAAATGTTCTTCAAGAAGGTTTAATACTTCGCTCTCTTTAGAGTCCCTAATTTTGTTTTGTCTTTTAAACATTTATTCTGAAAAGAAATAAGATTTATAAGGTTTTTTAGCCAATTATAAAAATGATATACACAAACTCAGATGGAGGTGCTAGAGGAAATCCAGGACCAGGGGCAATTGGAGTGATAATCAGGAAAGATGGGGAGATTCTTGCAAGATATTCTAAATTTATTGGTAGGAGAGTTACAAATAATATTGCAGAATATGAGGCATTGATTAAAGCTCTTGAGTTAGCCTCAAAATATACTAAAGATGAAATAACTTGTATTCTCGATTCAGAGTTAGTTGTTAAACAACTACTTGGAGAATATAGGGTAAAAAACCCTAAGCTTCTTGAATTATTTTGCAAAGTCCAAAAATTGCAAGAAAATTTTAAAAAAATAAAATATTTATGTGTTTCCAGATGGAACAAATTTCAGCAAATAGCAGACGAAATTTTAAATGATGAATTAGATACAAGAGGTTTTAAAAGATATTATAGAACTAGGGGATAAATATTGTGGATTAAGGTTTTTTTATTTTGTTTTTTAAAAATAGTTATATTATCAAATTTAGAATATGTAGAAAACTCTTTATTATCAAGATAACTCCAAATTTCTTTAAATTTACTATTCATTTCATCTGGTTTTAACAAAGTTACATGTAGTTTTTTACTAATAGAATCATATTCTCCCAAATGCATACCTGGTAAATTTTTTATTTCTTTTAAAAATCTTCCAAAAGTTATTTTCAAAATATCAGAAGGAACTACCTCTAAAAAAATATCTTCTTTACCAAAATTTCCATAACCTTTTATTTTAAAAGTAGAAGAACAAAGATCTTTACAAAAATTATCTAAAAAATTTTCTACATCTGCAATATCTTCTCTTTCAAAAGGAGCTTTAAGAGTTATATGAGGTCTTCTATCTTTTTTAACTAGATTTTCTAATTTAAATCTAGAAGATAGTTCGGAAAGAATTTTACCATAATGTTTTTTGATTTTATCATCAACTAAATGCCCAATGTAATATCTCATTCAAAGTTTAAGAGTCAAATAATTTATAAAGATTTATCTACTAGAGTACATATGGTAGAAAAATTTTACTGGGCAGATGAAATTGCTGACCAGATAATTAAGAAAAATCCAAATAAAAAACAATACGTATGTGCTTCTGGCATTACTCCTTCTGGCACAGTTCATATTGGAAATTTTAGAGAAGTTATAACAACAGAGCTTGTAGTTAGGGCTTTAAAAGATAAAAAGAAAAAAGCCAGATTTATTTATTCTTGGGATGATTATGATAGGTTTAGAAAAATTCCAGAATGGCTTTCAAAAGATTATGAAAAATATATTGGTATGCCTGTAAGTGAAATTCCTTCTCCATTTGACAAAAATAAAAGTTATGCCAGATATTTTGAAGAAAAATTTGAGAATTCTTTAAGTGAGGTTGGAATAAAAGCAGATTTTGTTCAGCAAAATATAATGAATAAAAAATGTAAGTATTCTAAATTGATTAAGATTGGTCTGGATAAAAGAAAGGAAATTATGAACATTCTTAATAAATATAGAAAAGAACCTCTGGCAAAAGATTGGGTGCCTATTGTTATTTATTGTGAAAAATGTAAAAAGGATTTTACAAAAATAATTTCTATTAAAAATTATGAAATTGAATATGAATGCGTGTGTGGTCATAAAGATAAATTTGATTATAGAAAAAAAGGATTGGTTAGTGTAAAATGGAGGGTTGACTGGCCAATGAGATGGAAATATGAGGGAGTTAATTTTGAACCAGGAGGAATTGATCATAGTGTTCAAGGAGGTTCATTTACAACAGCAAAGGAAATTTCTAAACAAATTTTTGATTGGCCTGCTCCAGTATATGTTTTTTATGACTGGATAAAATTAAAAGGAGGAAAAGAATTTGCAAGTTCTACTGGAAATGATATTACCCCTAAACAAGTTGGAGAAGTATATGAACCTGAAGTTTTAAGATATTTATTTGTTTCACAAAAACCAAAAACAGGTTTCCAAATAAGCTTTGATAATGATGTTATTAAGATTTACGAAGATTATGATGCTCTTGAAAAAAAATATTGTGAAAAAAAAGTTAATCCGCGTGAAAAAAGAATTTATGAATTATCCCAAGTAGACAAACCTAAAAAGAAAATAGTAAAAAAAACTAGTTTTAGGCACTTAATAACTCTTATACAAACAAATAAAAAAATTCCTCTTAATGATAAAATAAGAGCAGAAAAAGTAAAAAACTGGCTTGAAAAATATGCTAGAGAAGATATGAAATTTGAAGTTCAAACAAAAATCAATGTTAAATTAGAAAAAAAAGAAAAATTAGCTTTATTGAAATTAAAAAATATTTTAAAAGCTGGTGAGCATTCTGAAGAAGAATTATTTAACATGTTTTATGAAATATGTAAAGATGTTGGTATTTCAAACACCCAATTTTTTCAGGCTGTTTATAGGGTAATTATCAATAAGGAAAAAGGACCAAGATTAGCAAATCTAATTCTAACAATTGGGAAAGATAAAATAATTAAATTATTGGAACAAATGAAGTAGATGGCATTGATTGTAAAATCAAATATAAAAAAAGTTGTGAAAGATCTCCAAGGCAATAAAGAAGAAATCACAAGTGTTGCTGAAGAAGTTGGAATGGCTCTTGAAAAAGAAGTTGAAGAAATTTTAAGAAAGGGTATTAAAAGAGCTTCAGTAAATCACAGAAGAACATTACACGCAAGGGATTTGTAAAATGATAAAAACAAAAGAGGGGAAAATTCAAAAAGTGAAAAAAAGAGCTAGAGTTTCTAGGAAGTTTGTTATTGCACTTTCAGTAGTTAGTATAATTGGATTTTTTAGTATTATGACTGAAAGTTTATTTAATTTTAGTATTGGAGATTATATTGAAACTCTATGGTTATTTGTTTTAGGAGGAGGATTAATATTAGAGACTTCAATAAATGAATTAAAAAAAATTAAGGCAAATGGTTTAAATTCAAACATGCTTGGAAAAGTCACAATGATTGTAGTGGGAACTATTGCAGTTATTGCTGCTATATTAAGTCTTCCTCAAATTAATATGCAAAACCCAACATTTCTAGCAATTAAAGGTATAATCAGTATTTTAGCAATTATATTTATAATAATTCAAACATGGATTAGTAAAAAAGAGATCTAATTTATCATTGTAAAAGTATATATTATAAAATAAAAATATTAAAAAAGGAGATAAATTTTTAAAAGATAAGATGGTTGTTAAAAAAGAATTATTAAATGAAACAAAAGAGTTTCCAGAAAGATTAGAAAATATACATCAAATTAAAGGAACAAAAATTTTATATAAAGCTATGTTTTACCATATTCAACTAAATTCTCAAGGGGAAATCTCTTTTGATGCTTGCTTAACAAAAATTCAAGAGCAAGAAACTTTTAAAAAAAAGAATTTTTTTAGTAGAGAGAAAATTCTTGAAAAGACTCAAAAAGAAATTTGGGAGATTTGGGATTACAATCATAAAAATTATATTTTAATGAATAATTACCCCCCTTCATCGCATTTTCAACTCACAACAAATTTTTCAAAAGAAAATTATTACAAAAAAGGATTAATAAAGAATGCCACAGAACAGAACATTATATTAGAAAATAGTTTATTAGATAAACTTTTTGACCCTTTAGAGAGAAAAATTAATGAATTCTTAAAATAAAAATATTAAAATTTTAAGTGAAAAATATAAAAAACCTAAATATTATGTTTATTTATGACAAAAACAAAATTTCCAGTTTTAGCAGTGGTATTATTACTATTTGCTCTAGTTTGGGTTTTTACAGAACTTGGTTATTTTAATATAACTGTTCCATGGATACCTATTGTATTGGCAATAATTGCTATAGGAATGATATTTAATAGGTTTAGCAAGTAGATTTTTATACTTCCTTGCATTTTTTTTATTTATGCCTCAAACAAAAAAACAATTATCCAAACAGGGTAAACGAAATAGAGCTGCTGGAGCTAGATTTGAACTTAAAGTTAGAGGGGAACTTGAGTCTCAAGAATGGATTCTAGATAAATGGACTAATAATGTGAACTTAGAAGAAAATAAGCTTGTGAAAGCAAAAAGAAAATATAATCCTTTCAAAAAAATGTTAGTTGTTGGAACTGGTTTTCCTGATTTTGTAGGAATTAAATTAATTGGTAAAAAATATGATGTTATTGGAATTGAAGTTAAAGCAAATGGTTGGTTAGATAAATTAGAAAAAGAAAAATGTAAATGGCTTATAAATAATAAAATTTTTAGTAAAATTCTAGTTGCAAAAAAGTCAAAAAAAAGAGGAAAAATTGACTATATTGATTTCAAAGAAAAATATATGAAGGAGAACACAAATCATTAAAAAAAGATTTTAATGATAAATTAAATGAAAAGAATTACTTTAAGTTTAATCTTTTTTTTATTATTATCAGTAAATATTTCTGCTATTAGGATAAATGAAATTGAATTAAATCCTTTAGAAGGTAAAGAAGGTATAGAATGGGTTGAATTATACAATGAAGGAAGTGAAAATGTTGATATTTCTGGTTGGGAAATTTATGATGGATTAGTAAGTGAAAAAAAGAGATTCACTATTGCAGATGGAACTATCATTAATTCGGAGAATTATTATATTATTGAGTTTGATAATCCTATTTTAAACAATGGTGGAGACTATGTTATTGTTTATGATTCTTCTCGAAACAAAATTGATCAAACAGAAACCAGAAAAGAAACTTCTTCTGGATCTGAAACATGGCAGTACTGTGATTCTGGATGGGTTTTTAGCAAAGCCACAAAAAACTCTGAAAATGATTGTGTGGAAGAACAAGAACAAAAAAATCAGTCCCAAAACAATCAGACAAATACATCACAAAATCCTCCATATGATAATTCTTCTATCACAGAATCTGAAGAAATAAAAGAAAAATCTAAGGAAACAACAAATAATGAACAAGAAATTCAAAACTTAGCAAGCAATCAGCAAATTCCAAAATCAAATAAAAAACTAGAAGTTATAAAACTAAATACACAAATTATAAAAAGTAAAGATGATAACAAGAATTTAAACAAAAATACTTATGCTATGTATGGATTTGCAGTTTTTTGTATGTTGATTGGTGTTTTATTTATCTTAAAAAGTAAAAACAATAAAAATGAGTTTGGATGAAGAGCAAAAAAAACAAGGTTTAGAAACAAAAAATATAATTGCTATTATGATGGTTGAAGTCATAGGAAGACCTCCAGAACATTTAACAGAAACTCTTAATGACATAATTAGTAAAATCAATGAAGAAAAAGGAGTAGAAGTTAAAGAGAAAAAAATACATGAACCAAAACCAATAAAAGATCAACAAGACTTTTATTCTAGTTTTGCAGAAGTTGAATTTGAAGCTGAAACCATCATGCATATTGCAATGCTAATGTTCAAGTATATGCCTTCACATATTGAAGTTTTATCTCCAGAATCATTTAAAATCACCAACAATGAATTAAATGATACTTTTAATGAGATTACAAGAAGACTTCACCAATATGAGGAAATAACAAGAGTTATTCAAAATGAAAAAATTATCTTAGAAAAAAAACTCAAAGATTTTTTAGAAGGAAATAAAAAGGAATAGTGTAGTAAATAAAATTTTATAAAGATTAATCCTAATAAACTAATATGAAGAAACATCCTTTTGGATTAGGCCGTGTAAGGAGAGGGAAGTATGAAGCAGAAATTAATTTAATACATACTTTTGGTCCTGATATTGGTTTAACAGAAGAATTTGTTAATAGTTCATTTAGATATAGATTGAGAAAAAAACCAGATTTATTAGGTGTTTGGATTCCTTATAAAGAAGCTGTTGATTTAGCTAAAAAGGCTGCAAAAAAAGCATTACCTAATCTTGAAGGAGAAATTAAAAAGCATACTGAAAACTCATTATATTTTTTAAAAGACTAAAACTTATTTTTACCTTTAGCTATTTTGAATAAATCAACTTTATTTTGTGTTTTTTTGTATCTTGATTTAAAAAACCATATTGCAAGAACAAGAATTATGATGACAATTGACCAGCCAATTATTTTTCCTGTTGAGCTTGTTGAAATTTCTTCACAAATAGCTAAACAACAATTACCATCTGTTGCATAAACAACTGCTTCACTACATTTTTCATCATCATTACATTTTTTTCCGTTAAGGTCTGCACAACTCTTTGCAGCAGGATCAGTAACATTTAATATTTCTTCAGGAAGAGGTTTATAACCCGTTAAAAAATCTAAAGATAAATCAGAGTAGGTGTAAAAAGTATAATCATCTGTTAAAGATTCTGCTCTAATACTTCCTAATGTTTTTTTTTCTTGATTTCCAGAAGAAAAATCTATTTGTATTTTAATACTTTCATCTGCTTCTAAATTGTCAATTTCTGTGATTGACAAACTAACATAGGGCTCTAAATCTTCAGAAACTTCTACAAGAATATTTTCTAAATCAAAATCTCCATTATTATATAAATAAATAACCCTAGTTGTATCAGAATCTGTAGACATCTTAACATTAAATTCTGTTGGCTCAAATCTAAAACTTCTTTTTTTAGGTGTAGAGATTTTATTTGCAATAAGATAAACAGGAATCTCATAAACTATATTCTCAGTTGAAAATTTAATAGTTTTTAGGATAGATTCATTAATCTCTCCTATTACAAAATTTATTTTTTTAGATTCAGCTGCATCTAGAATAACTGAATTATCAATTGATTCAGCTCCACTAAATAAAGAATCAAAAAATCTTGTACTACCACTATCATTAGAACCAATGTTTATACCTATGGTTATTTCAAAATCCTGTAAATTTTGGATTTCTATAAAAAAATTCTTATTATCTATAATAAAACCAGGAGATATTGAAAAATCAGCTGTATTATTTGTTATTGAAAAATTCTCAATTAAATTTTCTTCAACAGTTTCTCCTCTCTGTATATATTTTATGTTTTCAAGTGCAATCGAATAATCACCAGGAGACTTTCCCAAAAGTTGTGCATAAACATAGTATTTTTTATCAATTTTTGAAATATCAAAACCTAGGGGTATTTGAACATGGCCTTTATAAAAAATAATATTTTCTTTAAGAATAGGTTCAACAAAAGTTCCTGATATTTCTGCTAAAAGAGTCTCATCTTGACTAAATTCTGTATTCATCTCAATTGTAGCTGCTGAAATAATCGGAAGTAATAAAAGTATTATTAAAAAAATCAATATTTTCATAGCATATTAAAAAAAAGATAGTTAATAAATGTTATTTTGGTTGATAATTAGATTAGACTTCCCTAAATAGATTCTTCCAGCAACTATTCTTCTTAATTTTAAACTATTTGCCCATCTAGCATAAGCATTCCAACCTTGAAAACTCTCTAAGAGATTCTCTATTAATAAGGTTTATCCCATATCCCTTATATTTAATATTTTATGAACCTATAATTAATTTTCTTAGTGGATCTATTTGATTTCCCAAAAAAAGTATTGAAAACAACCACATTAAAATTTTATTTTTCATTATGAACCTCCCATTTCTTTTAATTTTTTAAGAACATCATCTAAATCACCTTGAGGTCTTCTTGCTGGAGGTCTTCTTGCTGGAGGTCTTCTTCTTGGAGGCATCATTCTTCTAGGAGGTCTTCTTAGAGGTAGTCTCGATGAAGGAGGGGGTGTAAAAAATGGTGATCCTGGAGGCAATCCTGGACCTCTTCTATAACCTTTTGATTTTCCAAATTTAGATTTTAGCTTAATCCAGTATCTTCTTAATTTATCTTTAAACATCATTCCAATAATTACTAAAATAATTAAAATTACTAAAACCCATATAAAAGTATAATCTCCACCTCCACTTTCTTTAACACAACAAAAATCACTAGAATCGCAAGTGTATGAATAAGTTATTTCATAACCTTCACTACAAACATATTCACAAATTCCATTGCCTAGTGTCTCGCAGTCTGATTCAATAGAAGTAGTTTGTTCATCACAACTTCCCCCAATGCAACATGTTTCTCCTGTTAACAAAGTATCAGATATTTCTGTTTCTACTCTCCCACTACATGTTTTATCAGAACCACAAATAATTCCTCCTTGAGCTACACAAGGTTCTAATAATTTTGGTTCGTCACAACAAATCTGGGTTAAAGGACAATATCCTCCTAATTCAATTCCCTGAGCATCGGCACAATCTAATTTAGAAATACAATAACCTGAACAGGCAGAATTCCCATTTGTTATAATTCCAGAAAAAGATTTTGGCCAGAGTGAATAAAGTAAAAATGCTGTATCTCTAATACTTCCAGAATTCCAACAACCATTAGTATCTTGTGTTCCTAAAAGCCAGTCTATTGTGTTTGCTTTTTCAGGAGGATCATCAGAAAAAGGTAGAAGTGCTAGGGCAGTATCATAAAATTTGTTTCCTGATTCCAACCACCACTTATTTTCTTTTTGTTTTAATAATAAATCATTTCTATAAGAGCCATCCCCTAATCCATACAAAAAAGCTTCAGGAAGATATTGTTTATTATCAGTATCGCTTGCCATAGCAATTAAATATGGTTTATAGGCATCAATATTGTAATTTTTATCTAAAACAAGTGCTGCCCATAAACTTCCTTCATAAACACAAGAATTTCCTTCTTTAAAACAAACAGAAGTTATTTTTTCAGTGGTGTGTCCATGTGCTTCTGCACCACTTGTTTCACTTGTGACATGTATTGGTTCTCCTTGACCTATTTTTTTAAATAATAAATTTGTTAAAAAAGCTTTGTCACAAGAGATTTCAAATTCCTCTCCAAAACAAGAAACCCTTAACCAATATCCTCCAAATTCAGTATCAACAGTTAAGCAACTTCCTGCAGGAGAATTAATTTTCCTGTCTTCTCCTATATTTATGGTATATGAAGAGCCACCATAATCTATATCGCATTGAGTTAATTCAGAATTTACATTTTCTATTTGTAAATACCAAATAAGATTGTCTGAAGTACTTTTATTCTGAGATAAAAGCCATTCTTCTGCTTTAGTATTACCATTTAAAGCTAAAATTGCCTGGGCTGTTGTTTTAATCTTACATCCTGATTCTGGCCAACATTCATTATTTTTAGAATCATCATTAACCTCACTCTTACATTTTCCTGTACCAAGCAAGGCAAAAATTCTTTCTTCACGAGATAATGCATCACATCCCTTCTCATCTATCTTATCTTTAAGACAATCTCTAGCATCTTGTATTTTAGAGGCTTCATCATCTGAATCTGAAAAATTTAAATCATCTGCTGTAATAAAAGCCAGAGAATATATAACACATATCAGTAACACCCCTAATAAAACACCTTGTTTTTTCATTAGAATAAAAGCCTTTACTTGTTTTTAAAATTTGTTATTATTTTTGTTTTTCATTTCTTCTAATTCCAATCAAACTTTTTCTAATAACATAATTCACAGGATTTTTTATTCTTGCACAAAAATCATCTGGTTGGCAGACTGCAATGCCTTTGTAAAATTCCTTACAATTAGGGGGCATTATTGGATTTTTTCTATAACTCCAAGAAAGCTGGGATTTAATATATCCTTGTTTAATTTTAGGGTTGTTTTTTTTATTCCATTCTTCAATTCTCTGCTCTAACTCTTCTTTATCCATTCCTATTGAACGAAAAAGATTAATCAAAACAAACAAGGCTCTTTTTTTCCCATCTTTAATTCCTTTTAAGATATTCTGAACACAAGGTGGAAAATTTTTATCAGAAAGATTATCTAATTTTATTGGTTTGAAACTATTCTTCTTTTTTTCTTGTTTTTCAGTATGTTTGTCCTTATGCCAATCAAGTGCTTGCATTAAAAGTTCTTTTGCTTCGTTTTCTTTAGAATCAGGCATAAAATTTTTTACTTTTACATTCATAGGATCTGCATGTTTTAATTCAAAATCTTCAAGTTCATCTAAATCTAATACAACACTTGCTAGTGCTGTTTTTTCATGAAGAGAATAAGGAGCCCTAAATAAATGTCTTGGGGAGACAAGGATAAGGTCAGGCATAACTTCTTTTGGAGCTTGAAAATCTTTTATGTATTTGTTTGGTTTTGAAAGATCTGAAATTTTTTCTATTAATTTCATTTTTGTTTTTTCTATAATGTATTGTGTAATAATCCTGGGATATTCTGGAAACATATTGGAATTTTTAATTTCAGCCATCTCCTTAGGAAAAGCTTTCCAAGGAATTAAAATATGAAATCCTTTTGAACCTGAAAATTTAACCCCAATCTTTTTAATTCCATGAAATTTTAAAAAATCAATAATCACCTCTGCCATGATTTTGCTATAGTCAATATATTTACTATCAATATCAATTAATAAATCCCAACCATGTCTTATTTCATTTAATTGTTCTTCTGTCATTCCTGTTTTAATTTGTAAGGGATCTTTCCAGATTTCTTCAGAACAATGAAAAGATGTTGCACCTTTTTTAACAAGTTCAAATATATCTCCTTTATACTGAAAACAATCAGGCCTTTTTCCAAAACCTTCAAAATATCTTGGAACAACTTCTCTATTTTTTGAAAATTCAAAAATAGCTTCTTGAACTTCTGGTCTTGAATAATAAAGATGAGTTATTTTACGAATACGTTGTTCTTTGAAACTTAATTTACTTTCTTCTGTCATTTTTTATCTTCATACAAAAGCCTAAACATTTGCTCAACATTTTCTTGTGCTTTTCCCCAATATATCTTTGCTTGAGATTGATCTTTTCCATCAAATTCTTTAGCCTTAGAATAACATTTAACTGCTGCCCACCTCAGTTTACCAATTTCTAAAGCAATACTATAATTAATATCAATGCAATTTAGAGTAGATTGTAATTCATAGAATTTTGCTGTAGCAACAATTAATTTACTCTCATCTCTTCTATGGTGTGCTTTCCACCAATTTATTTCATATGCAGCTAATTTTTTTATTTTTGTATCTAAATCCATTTTAACCCTCAATTATCTTAATAAAAACTTTCCTGTTTCTTGGACCATCAAATTCACATAGACCAAGACCTTGCCAGGTTCCTAAAACTAGTTCTTTGTTTTCTATGATTAAAATTTTGCTAGACCCAACCATACTAGATTTAATGTGTGCTGCTGAATTTCCTTCTGCATGTTTATAATTATCCTCTAATAGCACTATTCTATTTAATTCTTTTAGAATATCCAACTTAACATCTGAATCATAATTTTCATTAATTAAAATTGCTGCTGTTGTATGGAATACATAAACAACACAAATTCCTTGTTTTACTCCAGAATCTTCCACGATTTGTTTAATTTGACTAGTAATATCTATGATTTCTTGAGATTTTATTGTTTTAATATTTAGTGATTTCAACATGTTTTGTAAAAGAGCAAATTATTTATATAATTACCTTATCTCTATGACAATAATGCTTAAAAAACCAGTGTGATTTTATAAAAAATGTTAGTGAAATTAGATAATCCTACTTCATTTGCAAGAGCAATTGAAATAATTTCAGAGTTAGTCATAGAAGTGAGAATAAAAATTAGTGAATTTGGTTTTTCAATAACTGCCATGGACCCTGCAAATGTTGCTTTGGTTAATTTTAAATTGCCAAAAACTGCTTTTTCAGAATTTGAAACAGGAAATGAGGTTTTAGGAATTAATTTAGATAACTTTAAAAGAGTGTTAAAAAGATGCAGTGCTGGAAGTTCTTTAATTTTAGAAAAAAAAGAAAATATGTTGAATATCCAGATACAAGACAGGATAAAAAGGAACTTTTCCTTAGGACTCATTGAAATAGAAGGAGAAGAAAAAGAAATACCTGATCTTGAATATAGTTCTAGAGTTGAATTGGCTTCTATTGATTTAATTGATTCTATTGAAGATTGTGCTGTTGTTGCTGATGCTTGCTCATTAATAATTCATGACAATAAATTTATTATTGAAGCTAAAGGGTTGAATTCTGCAAGATCTGAATTCTCAGGAGATGAAGCAGATATTCAAGCAGAAAATTGCAAAGCAAAATATAGTCTAGATTATGTTCAAAAGTTCATAAAAGCTTCAAAGCTTTCTGAAAAAACAATTTTAAGATTTGCTAATGATCATCCTTTGAAAATGGATGTAAATACAGGTCATATGAGTTTGAGTTTTATTCTAGCTCCAAGAGTTGAGACTGATGATTGAAATAAGAATTGACTACACTAATCTTTAAAAGTAAAATACCTCTTGTTAAAAAATGAAAAATAAGGAGAAATATGAAATTAGATTTTCTGATTTTTAAAACCAATAAAAGGAATAACAAATTACAATAATAGAAATAGAGATGCAAAAGGATTTGATTGGAAAGAAGTAACTCTGGCTACTTGTCAACTTATTTATCTTGGAGGCTTAACAGGAGTTACAACATGATTAACACTTGAAAAGTTTGTTCGATAATTAACCTTAAATTTCCCCCCTTCATAAAAACATTTAAATACTAATTAATCATTATAAAATAAAAGGGATATAAACTTATACTAATTATTAATAATAATTACTAAGTAAATGGTAAAAGAGGAAAAAACCAAAAAGTTTTTAGTAGAAGTCCCAGAAGAAACCTGGGAAAAATGGAAAAATACAGTTCCTCGTTCTATTTCTTTAAATAAGGCATTAATTGAATTACTTAAAAAAGAGGGGGAAAAGAAAAAATGAATTTTTCAAGTTTCCCTCACAAATTCGGTAAAAAGAAATGAAAGAAAAAGAAGTTTTAAAACCAAAATATGCGCAGGCAAGTATATTCATAATAATAAGTGTAATCATAGTTGGAGTAATTGCTCTTTTTCTTGTTATTAGCAGTGATGTTATTCCAGGAATTGGTGGATCAAAAAGTCAGGCAAATCCATCTGCATTTTTAGATAGTTGTCTTGAAGGTAAAGTGAAAGAAGCTGTTAAAATAATTGGTGAACAAGGGGGGTATATAGAACCTGTATTTTACAAAGAATTTAAATTTGAAAAAGAAGCTTTTCCTATAAAAATATCTTATTTATGTTATACTTCAGAAAATTATATCTCTTGCATAAATCAAGAACCAATGCTCTTTGATAATATTGAAAATGAAATAAAAAATTATCTTAGACAAGATGTTGAAAATTGCTTTACTGAATTAAGCTCGGATTTAGAAAAACAAGGATATGTTGTAGAAGCTAAATATAGGAATTTTGATGTTAATTTAATTTCAAAAAAAATAGAAATTGATATTAATGCTGAACTTATACTAACAAAAGCTGGTGAGACTATAAGAAAAAAGGATTTTAAAGTAGTTGTCTTAAGTAAAATCTATGAATTAACAGAGTTTGCTCAGAAAATTATAAACAAAGAGGTATTAGATTGTGAATTTGATTATATCACATATATGCTTCTTTACCCTAAATTTGAAATAGATAGAACTTTAACTCAAGATTCAAGTATAATTTATACTATTGACCATAGAGATGTTTCTGAAAGATTTAGGTTTGCTATAAGGGGGTGTGTAATTCCATGAAATTAAAAATAATATTTCTTTTGAGTTTGATAATATTTTTATCTGGAAATCTAGTTTCTGCTGTCTGCTGTCAAAAAACAATAAATAATCAGACATGTCAAAATGATGTTGAAGAAAATTGTGATAATAAATATAGCACTTCTCCTAATTTATGTGAAGAAACTGATTTTTGTACAACAGGCTATTGTTTTAATCCAGCAACTGGACTTTGTTCTACAGGAGGTATTGAAGCAGACTGTGAATCACCAAATAAATGGGGTGAAAGTGAAGGTCAGTGTGAAGAAGGATGTTGTGTTGGAGGAAGCCAGACTCATTTTACAACAGCAGCAAGTTGTGATATTCTTTCAAGAACCTGGGGAATTGAAGCATATATAAACTGGAATATCCCAGAATCAGAATGTGTAGGTTATTCTGATGATGAAGGGGCTTGTATAATTGGAAACGAATGTGTTTTTATTAGTGAAGTTGAATGTTCAGCAAGAGATGGAAGTTTTTACAAAGGGCTCTTTTGCTCTTCAGAAAAATTAGAAGCAGATTATGGTTATGATTATGAAGAAAAATCTCACAAATCTTGTGTAGAAGGAAAAGAAGATGTTTATTGGTTTGATTCAAATGAAAATAAAGAAGGTGTAGCAGAAGATTGTGAATTATATGAAGAAACCTGTGATATTAATTCAAGAGGAGAATATTTTTGTAAAAGTTTAAATTGTTTTGATGAAGTAAATAATAAAGAAAGAATAAATGGTGAAACTTGGTGTGTTTTTGATGCTTATGTAGGAAATGGTTTAGATATTCCTGGAAGTGAACATTATCTAGCTTCTTGTAATTATGGAGAAATAGAAATAACTAGGTGTGGAAATTATAGAAACAAGATTTGTGGAGAAAAAATTGTTGATGGAGTCTCAAGAGCAAAATGTAGGACTAATTATTGGGAAAATTGCTTTGAAAAAGATGTTATTAATAATAAAGCAGAGTGTGAAAAATTAGATGATTGTAGGTGGTTTGTTGTTGATATGGAAAAAAAAGCCCCATATAATAATTTTAAATTAGGAGGGTGTGTTCCAAAATATCCAAGAGGTTTTAATGTAAATTCAGAAGATTCAAGTGAAACTGGAAATGGAAAAAATGTTTGTAATTTAGCTTCTGCAACTGCCACTCTTGTTTATGAGAAAACAGGACCACTTAATTTAGGGGCATGGAAATGTAAAGAAGGGAGTGATGAAAGTTGGAATTGTCTGTGTGAAGAAGAAATTTTTGTAATAGACATGAATACTTTATGCATGTCTTTAGGTGATTGTGGAGTTCATGTTAATTTAGCAGGAGAAGCTTCAGGAAATATTTATTTAGCTGGAAAATATACTAGGCCTAGTTTTGATGTTAATGATCCTCTTAATAAACCTATTGTAGAAGGTTATTTTAATTTATCAAAAAATAAAGTTGGAGAAAATATTGCTAATTATACTTCTAACAAATATAATAGTGTATCTGAAATAGGAAATTTTGCTTTTCCTCCTCTTCCTCCTCAAGAAACCATGATATTTGGAAAAGAAAAAACAACAAAATTTGGATGTCTTCCTTGGCAACCTGTTTCTGGTGGAGAAGATTGTGACTTATGTAATGAAAATCCTATGAGGCCTTGCACAAAATATAAATGTGAGAGCCTTGGAGCAGGATGTAAACTTTTAACAAATAGTTATGAAGATGAAAATCCAATATGTTATGATGCATCAGGGGATGATGCAAAACCTCCACAAATAATGTCTTTTGAAATACAAGGAGAGTATAGAGTTATTTCTGAAGAAAATGGAGTTAAAATAAAAAAACAAGATGGAGGTTGTATACAAGAATATACTACTGTTAATTTTTCTTTTACAACACACGAACCTGCTGTATGTAAATGGGATAAAACAAGATTCCAGTTATTTAAAAATGGACAAGAATTATTTGAGAAGGGGTATTCATGGGAAACCACTCATTCACTATTAAATTATAAAATAAAAGGTCAGGATGAATTTAATTTTTATGTTATATGTCAGGATCCTTATGATAATCCTAATGCAAAAGAATACGCAATAAATTTCTGTATAGACCCTGTTCCAGATATAAGTCCACCTGTTATTACTAAAAGTCTGCCTCTAAATGCAAGCTATTTAAAAAAAGACACAAGCAATCTTTCTTTAGATATTTATCTTGATGAGCCTTCAAAATGCAGATATGAAAAAGTTTCAGGAATCAGTTATGAAAACATGGTTAATGAAATGATTTGTAACGACAATAATGAAGATGCTTTTGAACACAGATGTTCTAAATTTATAGATGAATTAACAGAAAATAAAAATAATATTTATATTAAGTGTATAAACCTAGCTAACCTAACAATGAATAAAGATTATTCTTTAACATTTTTTGCAACACAAGAAGCATTAAAAATTGATTCTGTTTCTCCTTTAGATCAGACAATCAAAGGACCAATTAATATTGAGCTTGAGGTTATAACTTCTGGGGGAGCATATGATGGAAAATCTAATTGTAGTTATAGGTTTTTAGGAAAAATATGGAAAGATGTTTTTCCAGATAAAGATTCAACAACTCACAAATATACTTTTACAAGTTTAGATGAAGGGAGTTATGATATTGAAATAACCTGCAAAGATGCAGCAGAAAATATTGCAACAGCTTTAACAAATATTATTGTAGAAGTAGATAAAACTGCTCCAACAGTTATCAGGGCTTATTATCAAGACAATAAACTAAAAATAATTACAAATGAAATAGCAGAGTGTTATTATAATGATAATAACAGATGTAATCCTTTTAATTTTAGCTCTGATAGAAAAATAACAAATATAGGCCTTAAAACAGAACATTTTGCTGAATGGTTAAAAGGGCAAACCTATTATATTAAATGCATTGATGTATGGGATAATTCAAATAAAAATTGTGCAGCAATTATAAGGATGGATTAAAGTAAATTTATAAATTAAAACAACATAGGATTAATATGAAAAAAGGTGAAAAAAAACTCGGAACTCGATCCTGGATATTGGAATTAGTCAGAAAAGGTTTGTCAAAATCAAAACTTTCACAAGTAACTATCTTCATAATAATAGCATTGGTTTTAATTGGGTTAGTAATTATATTTTTATTTTTTAGAGACATTGTTCCCCCAGTATTAGGAGGCACAAGAGCAGAAATAAATCCTTCTCAATATATGGAAAGTTGCTTAGAAGAAAATTTAAAAGAAGCTGTTGACAAAATTTCTTTGCAAGGGGGCAGTTTATCTCCAAGCCACTATGTCCTATATGATAATTCAAGAATAGAATATTTATGTTATACAAATGAATATCATGTACTTTGTGTGGTTCAGCAACCTTTATTAGTACAACACATTGAAACAGAAATTGAAAATTCTATTGATAGCAAAGCAAGAGAATGCTTGAATTCTATGAAATCAAATTATGAAAATTCAGGATATCAAGTAAATTTAAGGCCTGGAAAAATAAATGTTGAGTTAATTCCAAAAAGAATACTTATTAATTTTAATAATTCTTTAACCCTAACCAAAGAGGGTTCTAAAACCTATGATTCAATTAAAGTAGTTTTGAACAATAATCTTTATGAATTAGTCAGTATTGCAAATAGTATTCTAAGATGGGAAACAAATTATGGTGATGCAGAAACAACAACTTATATGGATTATTACCCTGATTTAAAAGTTGAAAAGAAAAAACAATCAGAAGGTTCAACAATTTATATTTTAACAGATAGAAATAATCTAAATAAATTTCAGTTTGCCTCAAGGAGTGTTGCATGGCCTCCAGGATATGGTTAGAATGAAAGTCAAAGAAATAAATAATTTAATAAGGAGTGTAAATGAAAGATGACATTTAGAGAAATTTTAGAATTTACAGGAAGAAAAACTATTGCTTGCTTGGTTATTCCAATAATTGGTGGTGTTGGAATAAAGGCTATGGAAAAATTTGGTCCAAGAGATATAAAACAAGTTGATGAGTTTAGTTATTGCGGAAAAAACGTGCAAGTGTTTTGGGATAAACCTGTTATTGGAGGATGCACATATTATGGTTTAACAGAAAAAGGAGGAAAAATTAGAGGTACATTTGTTAGTGATGATGGGAAGACAATTATTATTAATAAATATGGGTATGAAATAAAATGAAAAATATAAATAATAAAACAAGAGATGAAGTAAATATAAAAAAGGGAAAGAGAGCTGGAAGATTGGTGATAGGTATTCTGGCTGGAGCAATAATACTAGCATCTCTTTCTACATATACTAATGGTTGTTTTGGTGTTTATAGATTAAAAAATCAGAAAGAAGTAACTACACATTATCAAAATTCACAAAATTTAAACAATTATTTAAATCAAAAATGAAAAATAAATTAAGTTTAAGTTTAATTGTAGGAATTTTCTTAGTTAGTCTTGTTTCTGCTTCATATTGTTGTGAAAAAACAAAAACAGGAGCATGGTGTCAGAATGTTGATGAAGAAGCTGATTGTAATACTGCAGGAGGATTAAGTGCTGCTCCTACTTCATGTGAAGCAACATCTTACTGCAGATTAGGATGCTGTTATAATACAAAACAAGGAACCTGTATGGAAAATACCCCTCAAAAAATATGTGAAAATCCTGAAAATGGAGTAAAAGGTGGAGTCTGGAAGGATGTTGTTGATTGTGATATTCCTCAATGTAATTTAGGATGTTGTTTAATAGGAGACCAAGCAGCTTTTGTGACTCAAACAAGATGTAAAAATCTTGCTTCTTATTATGGTTTAGAAACTAATTTTAGACAAGATATTTCAAATGAATTAGAATGTATTTTAAGTGCAACCTCTGATGTAAAAGGAGCTTGTGTTTTTGAAGAAGATTTTCAAAAAACTTGTTTATTTACTACACAGAAAAAATGTAAAGAAATAAGTGATGCAGAATTTCACGAAGGTTATCTATGTTCTGCTGATGAATTAGCAACAAATTGCGGACCAAGTGATAAAACAACTTGTGTTGAAGGAAAAGATGAAGTTTATTTTTTAGATAATTGTGGAAATTTAGCAAATATTTTTTGGAAAGGAAGTGATGTTCCTTCAGATTATTGGACAAAGATTTACAAAAAAGTAGATAGTTGTGGGTATAATAGTAATAATGGAAATGCTAATTCTAACACTTGTGGAAATTGTGATTATTTAGTGGGCAGCACTTGTAAAGAAGATAAAGGAAACCACGTTTGTGAGGATTTAAGCTGTGAATATGATACTGACCAAAATGGAAATATTGATTCTGATGAACAATATAAACATGGTGAAACTTGGTGTGTAGAATCAGGAGGAGTAAGTAAAATCAGTGTTGATTCTAAAGGAGATCTTACAGGAAATATTAATTATGTAAAAGACAATCTTCCTGGAAGCAGATATTTTAGATTAATATGTTATAATGGAGAGGTTACTATAGAGCCTTGTGCAGATTATAGGCAAGAAATTTGTGTTGAATCAAATAATGATGAATTTAACACTGCTGCATGTGTTGTCAATAGATGGGAAACTTGTGTGACACAAACAAATGAAGATGATTGTTTAAATCAAGATAAAAGAGATTGTGTATGGATTAATAGTGGAAATTTAAAAGAAGATGTTGATGATTATAATAAAGAAAAGTTGAATAAAGATGTAAAAAATGACGGAGAATATGGTTATGAATATTTGTTTCAATATATTTGTGTTCCAAAATATGCTCCTGGATATGATTTTTGGCAAGAAGGAGATTCAGAAGAAATATGTTCAATATCAGATTATCAAGGAATTGTGACTTATACAACAGATTTATTTCACCAGCCAAATAGAGATAGGAGTGATTGTGATCCAGAAAATGGTAATTGTTTTTTAATAACAAATCAATGGAAAGGTGTGAAAAATAATTTTTGTGGATATTTAGGAGATTGCGGTGGAAAAGATAATTATCTAGATGAAAAAGGATATTATACTTGGGATGATATATACAAAAGAGAAGATTATAAGAAGTAGTAACTATAAAATGATAACATTTAAATACTGTAGAAATGAAAAAGAAAACATGAAAAAAACACTAAGAAACCTTGTTGGAGGAGCACTCATAACAGGAATGAGTTTAGGAATTGTTGGTAGTGGGTGTGCCAAAATATACAAAGAAAGTTTTGTTGCTGATTTAGTACAAGCTCATGAAAAAAATAAACAAGAAGCTGAATGGAAAGGCACTGATATTATTAAAAAAGATGTTTATCCAAATGGTGATATTTTATTTATTCTTAAACTAAAAAGTGATTATTGGAAGACTCATTTTGATGAAATTGCAGAATATACTAACAAATTTATTAATGAAAATAGATATGGAGAACCTGAAGTTTCTTATGTATCTAAACATCATTACTCTGTAACATATCCTGCTAAGTAAAAAGAAAATAAAACATGCAAACAAAAGAGGTTAGAAAAAAAAGTGGTATGGCTTTAAGCCAAATAATTATACTTATAGTTGGTATTATTGCTATTAGTTATGCTATTGGAAGTGAGGTTAGAGTTGTTAGTGGAAATGGAGAAGAAGTTGAGGTTGCAAAAGATAGTCTAGGCACTATTGGTTTTAAAAGTCAGACACCAAATACCCCAACACTAGTTATTCCAACAGAAAAACCTGCAAATTTAATTAATATCCAACAAGGAACAGGGGGGGAAATGGGTATTAGGGGGGGAGATCTTTATAGAGATCCAAAGCTTACAGAAAGTGTAGGATCACCAAATATAGACTGGCTAGGAACTGGTTGGCAGATATTAAAAAACGCAGGATATGCAGTAGGAATATCTCAAGCAATTAGATTTGTTTTTAAAGGAGTTGATGATCCAAGATTAATTAGTTCTGCTGCAGATGCAATAGGTTGGGGTTTTTTTGTAGGAAAAAGCGCAAACGATCTTTTTGTAAATAAAATTGTTGAAGAAAGTGGGAAAAAAATTGTTGAACATAGTGTTTCTTCAAAATTAGGTTTAGGGACTATTGGAGGTTGGACAGCATTTGGAATAGGAGTAGGTATTTCAGTAGGTTATTTTCTTTGGAAATATAAAAAAGAAAAACAAGATGTAGTAACATACACTTGTCATCCATGGGATGCTCCAACAGGAGGACAAAATTGTGATTTGTGTAATATTCAAGGAGATTTACCTTGTTCTGAATATCAGTGTAGAAGTTTAGGACAAAGCTGTTCATTAGTAAATCAGGGCACAGATGAAGAAAAATGTGTTTGGGTAAATGAACATGATATAGAACCGCCTATAATTTCTCCTTGGGAAGGTGCTTTACTTGATAATTATGAATATGATCCAGCAGGAATTAGTTTTCCAAATAGAGAAGATAGGGGAACATGGGTTAAATACAAGGGTTCAACTGATGGATGTGTTCCTGCTTTTACTCCTTTATCTTTTGGAGTAAATATTGTAAGTGGAGGAATTGATGATGACCCAGAACCTGCAAAATGTAAAATAGATCCTTTAAGAAAAGAAAGTTTTGATGAAATGAATTTTTTATTAAGTAGTGGATTATTAAGATATAATCATACTTTTGCCTTGAGCTTACCAGGACCAGATGCTCTTGAAGCAGAAAATATAACAATAGAAAATAATGGAATTTATGATTTATATGTAAGATGTCAAGATGCAAATGGGAATTCTAATACTGCAAATTTTGTATTTAGATATTGTGTTGAGCAAGGACCAGATACAACACCTCCTTTAATTGTTGGAACAAATATATTAAACAAGATGCCAATAAAGTATGAACAAAATTCTCTTGATTTAGTTGTTTATGTTAATGAACCTGCAGAATGTAGATGGAGTCATACTGACCAGAGTTTTGAAAACATGATTGAGCCAATGACTTGTTCAAAATACTTATCAGAAATAAATGCTCAAATGCTCTATGAGTGTAATACACCTCTCACAGGAATAAATGATAATGCTGAAAATAAATTTTATTTTAGATGCAAAGATAAACCAACTTCAGATGAAAGCAAGAGAATGGTTAATACAGAATCTTATGAATTTACTGTAATTGGAACTCAACCTCTTGTTATTGATTCTGTAGAACCAGATAATGAAATAGTAAGAGATTCAACAGATAGTGTAAAAATAACTTTTAAAGTTAAAACCTCAGCAGGATACAAAGAAGGAGAAGCTATATGTTCTTATAGTGATACAGGAGAAGATGATAATTATATTGATTTTTTTAATACAAATTCCTATACCCACTCTCAAGACCTATATCTTGAAGAAGGATTTTATAAGTATTTTATAAAATGTGTTGATTTGGGAGGAAATTCTGATGTTGAAGAAATTAATTTTGAAGTTAAGTCAGATACAGATGCTCCAGTAGTTGTAAGGGCATATAAAGATGGTTCAAATTTAAGGATAATAACTAATGAAAAAGCAAAATGTGTATATTCAACATTTGGATGTAACTATCCAATTGAAGAAGGAAGTAATATAGTGGTCTTAGAAGATATAGAACATTATGTAAACTGGAATACTAAAACAATTTATTATATTAAATGTTCAGATGAGTATGGAAATCAACCTAATCCTGACGAGTGCAGTATTATTGTGAAACCTGTTGAGATGTTTGGAGAATGATTATTTTACAAATTCTACATTATCTTTATTTTTAAATTTACTATCTCCTGTAAGAAAAACTAAATTATTCTCTAAAGCAGTCACATAACCAATACAATCAGCATAGGATAATTTTTTCTTTTTATATTTATATCTGAATTTTGATGCTTTAATTGAAATTTTATGGGGGATATGCATAAAAGTAAAAAGAAGATTTCTTATCCAATAATCAGCTGTTTTTTCGTTATGAGTTCTTAAAAGAAAATAATAAACCTCAGCTAGATGCAATGTATTTGTGATTAATGTAAACTCAGTAAATCTATTATAATTTTTGTTTTGATTTATTATTTCTATAATAGCATAACTATCAAAGAAGTATTTCATTCATCCTCCGGCCACAACTCTTTATCTATTTCGTCCATAATCTGTTGGGTGGACTTTTTCAATTTTGGAAGTTTGTTTTTTTTACTGAAATTTAAAAGATCTCCAACAGTCATTCTATTTTTTGGTTGAATAATTACATTAACTTCTAATCCTTCTCTAACTTCTTTATTAAATATCTTTCTTGGCAATATAATTCCAAAAGAATTACCCCATTTTTTTACTTTAGTTGTTATTCTTTCCATAAATTATACATGTATAACTTATATTTAAATGTTTCTATAAAAAACCTTTATAACTGCTATTTTACTATTGTATTCATGAAAAGAGGTCAGATGAAAATGTCTTTTGGGATGATTTTTTCAATCATTTTGATAATTGTTTTTATTGTGTTTGCTTTTTTTGCAATAAAAAAATTTCTTGAATTAAGAGACACTGCTGAAATAGCAAAGTTTAAAAAAGAATTACAAGAAGACCTAAATCGAATATGGCAAGCAACCCAAGCTTCAGAAGAAATTTCATATTTTTTACCTAAAAAAGTAGAATCTGTTTGTTTTAGAGATAATGATTATGAAAATCTAGTTTTTCTTTCTGAAAAACACATACCAGGTTATGCATTAAACCATATAGATTTTAGTAAGACAATCACTCAGGGCAACAAGTTCTGTGTTTCAAATCCAGATGGAAAAATCAAATTAACCCTAAAAAAAGATTTTGGTGATAGTTTAGTTACAATAACTAGGTAAAAACTACAATAATGCTTAAAAACTCTCTATTAATTTACTTAAAATGGAAGTAAAATATTTTTCTCTTAAACCAAGAAATAAACCAGAAATTAATGGAGATGTTGTCATATTAAAAGACGGACAATTAAAAACTTTTACAGGAGATGGTTATCCTGAGGATCCTGAATTAAAAGCAGATAGATATGATCAAGTTAGTTGTTCAAAAAAATATTATTTAGAGAGAATCACAGAAAAAGAAGCACTCAGACACAAACAAGCTCGCGATAAATGGAACTGTAGGCCTTTATGGTGAAAGTAATTTAATTGCAATAACTAACTAATACCACAATAATGCTTAAAAAGTTCTTGAGTATATTTTTTCTATGATTAAATATTATAGAGTGGGGCCAAGAAAAAATCCCGATGGAGACGGAATTGTTGTTAAATTTGAAGATGGAGAATTAGAAGTTATTGCAGGAGAAGGAAAAAAAGGTTTTTTTCTAGATAAAGAAGGAAATTTTAGAGTTTCAAGCCATTATTCTAAAACAGAAATTAATGAAAAAAAAGCTGAAAAATTAGCTAAGGATTCTTTTTATGTTAAAGCTATGTTAGATTATTGTAAGCCAGATCATTTAATAACTTCTAATACAATTAAACAAAATCTTGATTTAATTCAAAATAGAACAGAATAATTTAAAATGAATCCTAAATATTATGAAATCAAATTTGATAATGGATCATGCAAGACAGGGGGATTAGTAATAAAAGTTTTTACAGATAATAACCAAAATAATAAAATTTTTGATAGTATTTATAGAGGGTTAGAAAGAGTATGGGGAGAAGCTCCTGATGAATCTTCAATAAAACATATTTTAACTGATGGAACTCCTATTGTAAAATCTAGTTATAGTATTGAAAAGATATCTAAACAGGAAATTGAAAGAAAATACTCCAAAAAAATACCTTCAATAAAAAACCAATTCCCAATAACTACTAATATAATTTCCGCAAGAAATAAAAGAATATTTAAAAACGGAATGAGGATTATGTTGTAAAATGGAACTCATAGCATTATTATCTTCTGGAAAAGGAACATGGGCACAGGTTTCTGGATTAATGAAACACGGAGAATGGGAAAAAATAATTCTTCTTGGAAGTGATTTTGCTAAAGATTTTAAACACGAGAAAAAATTTGAGTTTATTAAAGTTGATCTTAATAAAAAACTAAAAGAACTTAGGGATGATTTGTCTCAAAAACTCAGAGGTAAATTTGAAGGTATGGAAGTTGCTTTATCAATAGCAAGTGGAGATGGTAAGGAACACATGGCCTTAATCTCTGCTTTGATTAATTTGCCTATTGGAGTAAGGTTTGCAGCATTAACAAAAGAGGGTGTTATTGATTTATAGAAAATAATCATCTGATTGTTTATTTTCTGCATTAACGCCCAAACAGGGATTAGAGTTTAGCTTGTTTCCAAAGGTGTTCAAAATATGCTTTCATTTCTCCTGAAACAAATTGATTCTTAATTTCAATTAGATTAGATTCCTCTTGAGTATATAAAAAAGCTAGATGGTTATTAAAAATCATTGTTGTAGCATGTGTTGGCAAATTAAGAAATTTATTTTCTCCCAATCTCTTAGCAGTTTTAAAAAAATCAGAATCTTTAAATCTAGAATCCCAAATTGCTTTGTAGTCTATTTTATTTAGTAATCTCTTTGAAATTGCTTCATTTATAATCCTTTCAATAAAAATATTGGTACTTAATTTGGATCCTTCACTTGGTCCTGGACTTAAAAGATAAACAAAAGTTAATTTTCCTTGTTTGATTAAAGATAATAAATTATTATAGAATTCTTTTTGACTAAGGGGGCTTTCCAATACCTTTACATATCTGTCTTGTTTTTGTTCTAATCTTTGTATTTTGGGAATTATTGAAGTTAAAATCGTTTCTTTATCCTTTAGGTTTGCTATAACATTTGTTATATTATTTGCAGAAAAAACTTTTTTATTTCCTTCTTCTATTTGAGAGATAAATCCCTTAGAAATTAGTCTTTCTAAAACATCATAACAAGTAGAACGGTGGATTTTAGTTTCTTTGGATATCTTATATGCTGTTAGTTCATTTTTTCTAACTAAAAAAAGGTATATTTGTATTTCCTTTTCACTAAGCCCATATTCCTTAAACAACGTGAATAAATCTCTCTCCATAACAATCTTTAGTAGAAATACTATTTAAATCTTTCTTTTTAGTCGGTCTTTTCCGACTACTTCCATATAAATAGGGAGTAAATCCCCTAGATTTATGAAAGATTATAAAAACAAATTTGACAAAATGAAAAATTTTATAGTTGGTACAGGTTTTGCCATTTCTTTAGGATTTATAACCTCTTGTACAGAAATACAAAAAAATTTCCAAACAACAGAAATAGTAACTAGAAAAATAGCTGGGGAAGATAGAACAATAGATTACGGAGAAAGTAGAAAAGCTCTAGATGCTTTGGGTTACAAAGGGATAATTCTTAATGATAGAGAAAGAATTTATTTTAAAGCGGATCAGTGGGGAGATAACAAGATTGAAATTTATGTTGGAACTGAAGCTCCAGATAAGCCACTTAATGATTATCGACTACTTGGTTCAATGAAAAGAGATGAATTGGAAAAAAGAATTTTAAATACTTTTGAGGATCATAAAAAATGATAACTAAAAGAACTTTAATAAGAAAAGTAGTTCCAATTGTAGCCACTAGTTTATTTGGTATAGGTGCTTTGATTGGATTACAAGGAGATAACTTAAAATACAAAGAAGTAAGTGAAAGATTTCCTCAAGCAAGAAGAGATTATATCTCTGGGCAAGTATCTAATCTCAAGGAACTAAGTAATGTTGCAATTGAAGAAATAAGAGAATTGGAAGATAAGGCCTCAGAAAGATATGGGGTTTCAGCACCATTCATTATATTGGGGAGCTTATCTCTTTTAGGAGCTTCGGCTTATAGTTTAAGAAATAAACAAACATAAACGCCCAGATAGGGATTAGTACAAACAATCAGGTCCTTATTTATTTCTAAATCTCGATACATAATAGAGGACACTTTTTGTAGAGGGGAGATTATTTACTGAGAACTCTTCATTATCAAATCCAACAGACATATAGTAAAATATATAAAGATTAAAGGATTTATTATTATATGAACAACGAGGAAGTTATTAGAAAGCAAGGAAAAGATCCAAAATTTTATCTACCAATAATTAAACTATTAGAAAAAGGACCTTTATCTATAAAAGAAGTTGCAAGGTTTTTGAATATTACTTATGGTGCAGCAAAACCAAGACTGCACAAATTAGAAAAATGGGGTTTTACAAAAAGAATGAAGAGAGGATTTTATTGTTTACCAGAAACTTTTGAAAATTACTCCAAAATTTCTAAAATTAAAGGAGATTTATTTTTTATTAAAGGATGTATTAGAGTAATGGGTTCTAGCAACGGTGTTTGGATAACTGTTTATAACTCTAAATTTGGAGAGATAAATAATGGAAAATATTGTGTAGTAGAAAGTTTTGAAAAAGATAAGGTAATAATAAGAAAAAGCAATAAATTTGCAGGAAGTAAATTATATTTATTAAAATCCAAATCTGTGGGGATATCTCTCTCCCGTAAATTAATTTCCAAGAATATTTTAAAAATTCTTTCTGCAAAGGCAATGCCTGTCAAAATAGGAATTTATCTTGATGAATGGGATGTTTCTATTGGTGACCTATTTAGTACAGAGTCTCTAGAAGATGGACAGTTAGCAAACGAATTAAACAAAATAGGGGTTGTTAAAAAACCAAGTAAATTTGATAACCTAAAAGCAGACATTATTTTTAATTATAAAAATAATAAAATTCCTATAGAAGTTACAGCTTCAAAACCTTCTTTAGATTCAAATCAACCACAACATAGAATGAGTAGCATCAAAGCATCACAAATTTTGATGAGATTTTATTTTTCAATTAAGTGGAACCATTTACATAATCTCTCAACAGTTCTTGTGCTACATAAAGATTGGGGAAATCAAGATTGGGTAAAAAAAGAAAGGGAGTTTATGAAAAACTTTAATTGTTATGTTATTTTTACGGATTTTAAAGGAAATTGGGCTCACAAATCGGCCTTAGAAATAAAACGTTCAACTGAATCATCTCTTTTTAATAAAACAACCCTGCTCCGTTCATCCTGATCTTCTATTTTATAACCTGTTGTTTTTTCAATCTTTTTAGAAAAATCCAACATTTCTTTCATGAGGGGCATACGATCATAACCCAATCTTTTTCTAGCGAAGCCTACGGCCATATAGCTTTTTATTTCTATAAAATCACTTTTAGCTTTCTTAATTAACTCTGCAAACTCTTGAACATCTTTATCTTGCATATTAATTTCCCTAATTAAATTAATTCTAAAAACAGTTCTGGTTTTTAGGTCTGACATTATTTTTAAAGATTTCATTAATCTTGTCCAAGCATCTAGCAATGAGCTTCTATGGAACTTCTGATACTGATTTTTATTAGAAATATTAACACTTATGTATAGTTGAGTTGGAAGTTGTTTTTTATTTTTTAATTCTTTTAATTTTTCTGGATAAAGTCCATTTGTAACTAAAAAACTTGTTTTTTTTCTTTTTCTTAATTCAGAGATTAAATCCCCTATTAAAGGATAAAGTGTTGGTTCTCCACTTAAACTTATTGCAAACTGCATTGGTTCTTGAGCTTCAGTATATTTTTTTTGATTCGCCTTACTTAGTTGTTTCTTTTTGCTTTTAGGATCAATATTAAAACCTTGTAATAATTTTCTCTGGGCCTTAATACAACCATCAATTATTTTTTTGGGATTATCAATATTATCAGGTAGTTTATCTCCAATAGTATATTCAATTGCTCTCCAACAATGTACACACTTATTTGGACACCACATTATTGCAGGAGTCATTTGACAACATAAATGACTTTTTATTCCATAGAATTTTTCTTTATAACAAACACCTTGATCTCTTAAAGAATTTTTTGTCCATCTACATATTTGGACAGCAGAATGATTTCCAACTATTTCATAATGTTGTTTTTTTAAAATCTTTTTAATTTTTTCTGGAATCATTAAATTAAACTGAGAAATAGGAATATAAATCTTACCTAAAAAAATTCCAAACCCAAAAAAACATTAAAAATACAATTAAAAAAAGAAAGAAATAAGTTAAGTAATTGTAGGTTCTTTTTGCTATTTTTTCTCTTCCAGTTAAACTTAAAATAGTAAGATAAAGGAATCTTCCCCCATCAAGACCTCCTACAGGAAGCATATTAATCAAAGCAACACTAACACAAATTAAAATAAGCCACCATAATAAATAATAAATAAACCAACACAACCCATCAAGAGCAGGTTCATAATAAACATGTGGTTTTTTAAATGAAGATAATATACTAAAAATTTTATTAATTAACCCCCCATTCCCATTATTAACAAAACCTATTCCTAACCAAGGTCTTCCTGGTGAAGCAGGATTATCTTCAAGAACAATTTTATAGTCTTTGATTTCTTCACCATTTAGAGTTGTTATTGTTATCTCTTGCCCTGGAGCATATTTTAATAATTCTTCTCCTAATTTATTCACACTATCTATTTTTATTCCATTAATTTCTAGAATTGTTTCATCTAAATTAGATTTAAGTGCAGGAGCATTATCATATAAATAAATATTTTCTATGTTATTTGCCTGCTTACTTAGAAATTCTTTTGTTAAAAAATAAGTTGTATCCCCTACCTTAACCTCATTGATTCCTTCTTCATCTAAGGAGTTTGATATATCCTCATAATTAGGATTAGTTAAAGAAATTCCATTAACCATTGAAATCCCTGTTATCTGCAACATAGAATAAGAATAATCATCAAAAACAACTCCTGTTGGAGTAAAAACTAAACTAAAAAATATCAAAATTACAATAAAAAAGAAAATTGCAGTTAATAGATTAGCAAATGTTCCTGCAGAAAGCACAGCCATTTGTTTAAATTTTGATTGTTTAACCATGCTTTCTTCATCCTGTTCAACAAAAGCAAGAGGAAGAACAGGAAAGAAAAAAGGGAAAAATCCAAAACCAGTAGATTTTATCTTAATATCATATCTTTTCATAAAAATTCCGTGAGCAAATTCATGGGTTATTGCAATAACAGCTAAAATTAATATAAAATAAGTAGTATAAAAAGGAGGCAATCCTGGAACTAGTTTATCAATATAAGGAATCAGAGGCATTATAGGCGGAACTTTTATTATTTTTACAATCTGGGGGTGAAAAGCATAAAGCCAAACAATTTTTCCAACTAAATAAAAACATGCTACCATTAAAAAATATCCTAAAGTTATAGAAATATAACTTAAAAAATAAAGGGTTTTTTTATACTTTCCCCCAATTTTTTCTATTAATTTCATACCCCATTTTGTTTTATATAAAAATGCTCCCCCTTCCTTCTTCAATCTCTTTCTATTAGAATACAAAAAAACAAAGATAAAAATTATAAGTAAAGCAAATACAATATAATCATAAATAATAAATCCCATTTTTTAATCACCTATTTCTTTTTTAAAGGTCTAAAGGCAGATTTTTTACATTTTCTGCATTTGACTTTGCCTTTGAGAATTTTTTGGGGGTCTGCTCTAATTTTTGTTTTGCATCTCTTGCAAACAAACATGTTCTTGAACAATCTATTTTGTGCCTCTAATATTTTTGTCATTTTAATTAACACTTCCACAAGAATCTTTTTCTAACCTACTTTTAAATTTCTTTCGAGATTGAATCACTAATAAAAATAAATTTGCTTTTTCTCTTATTGGAAGAGCCACATAATTATCCCCATTATACTTTATTTTTATATTTGGTTTATTTGAATCATATTTTTTCATTTTTATAATTTCCGTTTGATTATCCTCTGCCCCTCAATATCCCAATATTCAACATTAGAGTTTTCATTTAATTCTGATTTTATTTCATCTGAACAAGGAATTTCTAAAGTTTCAAAACTTTCAAGATCCATAACACTTACTTTATCCCCTATTGATAAAACTTGTGCTTTGTTTTTATTTACCATTGGAACCTCAAATCTATCATGTCCTGGAATAACAAAAACTTTTTTCTTATCACTAATTATGCCTGTTGCTTCAATCCTACATTTAGAATGCCCATGTTTTCCTGTACTGCTTATATCTATTTTTTTTACAGTATAAGGTTCACCTTCGAGAAGAATATTAGTTCCTACTCTCGCCTCTGTAGCATTAATAATTTTAGCAACCATAAGTTAGGAAGAAAAGGTAGATTTATAAAGATTGCTGAGAAATTTCTTTTATGCCTCTTAAAAAAAATGATTTCATTGAAATAGAATTTACAGCAAAAACTAAAGAAGGAAACATTTTTGATTCAAATATCAAAGAAGATCTTCAAAAAATAAATCCTCAGATACAAGCAAAACCACTTATAATTGTTCTTGGACAAGAAATGTTTCTGAAAAGTGTTGAAGATTTTTTGATTGAAAAAAATATTGGAGAATATAAAGTTGAACTTTCTCCTGAAAAAGCATTTGGTAATAGAAATCCAGAACTAATAAAAAGAATTCCAATGAAAGTTTTTAAAGAACAACAAATTAACCCAATTCCTGGAGCAATATTTAATTTTGATGGAAGAATTGGAAAAATATTAAGTGCTTCTGGAGGTAGAATTTTAACTGATTTTAATAATCCAATAGCAGGAAAAGATGTTATTTATGATATAAATGTAAAAAGAATTGTAACTGATCTAAATGAAAAAGTAAAATCTATTATTGAATTCTTATTTAGAAAAGATTTTGAGTTTAAGATAGAAGAGAAGAAAATTGTATTAAATGTTGATAAAGGCATGAAACAATTTGCAGGGCTTTTCAAAGATAAATTCAAAGATATTTTGGGCTTGGATCTAGAAGTTAAAGAAATTGAAAACAAAAAAAATATTGATAAAGAACAATAAATTATAAATACTAGATTTAATTTTTTAAAAATGCCAACTGAAACAGAAGGAATTGAATTTAAAGATCTTGATTTTGGAGTTTTTTATTTAATAGATAAACAAAATAAAAAAGTATTTTTAGAGAGGACTATCTTTGATGGACATAGTGAAGAAAGTTTAGTTAAAATTGTTATAGATAATAAAGGAAAATTAGAATTTATAGGTAATTATGAACATCCTTTTACTGGACCACATAAATTAGGGTATAAAAGAATAGAAGTGTTGTATAACAAAGCTCTTCTTCCATCTGTTAAGAATTTTTTTAATCAATATAAAAAACAAATAGATGAAGAAAATTTTAAAATTTTAAAATAACCCTCCTAAAAGAGCACAATAATTCTCTAAAACACTTTGGTGTTTTTTGTACCACAATAATGCTTATAAATAATTCCTGCTTACTTCAAGACATGGATGATATTTATGGTTCAAATAATGGAGGGAATTCATATTCTAAACCTATGTCTGAATTTTCTTCTGAACTAAAAGAAATTGATCATGAATTAGAAGAACTCCTTAAAAAACAATCAGCTAAAATTAAAGTTATTGGAGTTGGGGGTGGTGGAGGCAATTCTTTAAGCAGAATGAGAGAAATTGGAATCAAAGGAGGGGAACTTATAGCAATAAATACAGATGCACAAGATCTTCTTTATGTTAATGCTGACCATAAAATTTTGATTGGAAAAGAATTAACACAAGGTTTAGGAGCTGGAAGCAATCCAAAAATAGGGCAAGAAGCAGCAAAAGAATCTGGATCTGAAATAAAGAAAAAACTTTTAGGAAGCGATATGATTTTTATTACATGTGGATTAGGAGGAGGAACAGGAACAGGAGCTGCTCCTGTTATTGCAGATTTGGCAAAAAAACAAGGTTCTTTGACTATAGGGGTTGTGACTCTTCCTTTTACAATAGAAGGTAAAAAAAGAATTGAGAATGCAATGGATGGTCTTGAAAGACTTGAAGCTAGTGTTGATACCCTTATAGTTATTCCCAATGATAAACTTTTAGAATTAGCTCCTGAACTTCCATTACATACAGCATTTAAAATTGCTGATGAAATACTCACTAATGCGGTTAAAGGAGTCACTGAATTAGTAACAACTTCTGGTTTAGTTAATCTTGATTTTGCAGATATAAGGGCTGTCATGGCAAATGGAGGTGTTTCTTTAATAGGAATGGGTGAATCTGATACAGAGCAAAGAGCTATGGATGCTGTTAACAAAGCAATCCAAAATCCTTTACTTGATGTTGATATTTCAAATGCAACTGGTTCTTTAGTAAATATTGTTGGAGGTCCTAATATGAGCCTAGAAGAGTGTAAAATAATAATAGAAACAATAGGAGAAAAACTAAGTCCTGACGCGAGATTAATATGGGGAGCCCAGATTTCTGCTGATATGGAAAAATCAATTAGAGTTTTATTAATTGTTACAGGAGTTAAATCAGCTCAAATTCTAGGACATGGTGAATCTGTAGAAAGTATGAAACACCGTGAAATCGAGGAAGAATTAGGAATTGAGTTTATTGAATAATATGACAAAATTATCAAAAAAATTAACCTCAGCAGATATAAATTTCTTTACTAAACTAGATAAATCTATGAGAGGTGTTCAAAGAGTATGTTCTAAAGTTTATGGAGAAGGATTTGTAGATAATTATAAAGATAAAAAATTAACTAAAAGACAACTAGGGAAAATTATAGAGATAATTATTAAAAGAGATAATATTTGTTTTATGCCTATTAATACCAATATGGGTTTTTCAGTAGGTTACCAATTTATTCAAGTTGATTTAACTTATCCTGGAGCTCCTCCAACCACAAAACTTTTATTAAGATTTGAAGAAAAACAACTCCCAAAAGAAGATACTCCTAGAGCCAATTGGGACATTTGTAAAAAAGCTCAATTTGAAAGATTATCTAAATGGTTTATGGAAGAATCTAATATTAAAACTGCAAAGGCAATGGGAATAGAAATAATAAACGATTATTCTTATTATGATTATTAACAAATTTTAAAAACTCTTTATTTCTATTTAAATCATGACAATACTATTAAAATCAAAGTCCTTTTTACTTAAGTGTAAAAGAGTGTGGCATATTCTTAAAAAACCAAATAAAAAAGAATATGAGCAAGTTTCTAAAATATCTTCAATAGGTATAGCTATTCTTGGATTGCTCGGCTTCTTAATTTCATTAATTATGAAAATTTTTGTATAAATTAAAGTTATAATCCATTAAAATTAAATATTTAAATGGCTTTTTGTAATTTAATATATGGAAGACAATAATTTAAAAAATAATAAAAAAGGGATTTCACTTGAACAAGGTTTATTAGGATCAATTGTATTTGGAGCTGTTTTAATTTCATCTGGTATTGGACTAGCGTTAGAGTATCATATATCAAATCCAAATCCCTTAATGTATGAAACATCAATGAATTTGGCAACAGCAGGAGTCATACCTCCAATCTTATCTGCTGCTGCTGTAGTTCTTAAAGATAGTTATAATAGAAGAAAACATTAATTTTATAAAGGTTTAATTTTAAATATATTTATACTTCTTAACACATTACAAAGTTGAGGGGTAGTGGAAGCAAAATAAAATGATATTTATTATAAAAGTAACAACAAACAAAGAAGAAAGAGCAGTTGACATGATTGCTGACAGAATAAGAAAAAAAGAACTAAATGTTTTTTCAGTATCACGTCCGCATGGTCTTAGAGGTTATATTCTTTTAGAAGCAGAAGATCGTGAAAGTGCAGAAGAAGCTGTTTTTAATCTTCCGTATGTAAAAGGTATTATTGGAAAAACAATAGGTTATGAAGAAATCAAAAATATGGTGGAACCTTCTATAGCAGATATTCAAATTAAAGAAGGAGATATTGTTGAAATGATTGCAGAACCTTTTAAAAAAGAAAAAGCAAAAGTAGTAAGAATAGATAAACAAAAAGAAGAGGTTGTTGTTAGTTTACTTGCAGCAGTTGTTCCATTGCCTGTCACAGTTAAACTCGATAATGTAAAAGTAATTCGAAGGGAGGAGGAAGAAGATGAATAAAATATACGGGTTGTATTTAAAATTAAAAATAGATAAAATAAATAATAGAATAACCTATTTGGCAACTCTTTATGAAGGTAGGATGTCAAGATTAGAAAAAACAGGAGGTACAGGGGAATATGAATCGGCTGTAGAAACTTTAATAGAACATGATAATTTAGTTTTAAAACAAAATAAATTGGTCCAATTATTAGGAGTGCAAAATGATAATTAAAATTCTAGCAGAAGGAGGAAGCATGTCACCAGGTCCTGCTCTTAGCCAGAAACTTGGTCCTGTAGGAATAAATATTGGAGAGGTTATAAATAAAGTTAATGAAGCAACAAAAAATTTCAAAGGAATGAAAGTTCCTGTTGAACTTGATGTGGATGTAGGAACTAAAGAATTTGAAGTAAAGGTTTTTTCTCCTCCTGTATCTGAATTATTAAAAAAAGAACTTGGAATTGAAAAGGGTTCTGGACTTCAAAAAAAACAATATGCTGGAAATATTTCAATAGAGCAAGTAATATCTATTGCTAAAACTAAACTCCCAAACCTTCTTTGTAATAATTTAAAAACTGCTGTTAAAAATGTAATAGGAACTTGTGCAAGTCTTGGAATTTTAGTAGAAAATCAACTAGCTGCAGATTTAGGGCATCAAATTGCGGGAGGAAAGTTTGGTAAAGAAATTGAAGAAGAAAAAACAGAAACTCCAGAAGAAAAAAAGAAAAAATTAGATGAATATTTTAAAGCGATACAAAAAGAACAGGAAAAATTAATTAAACAAGAACAAGAAGCAGAAGAAGCAAAAAAAGAAAAACCTGTTGGAGAAACAAAAACAGAAGAGAAAGTCGAAGATAAAAAAGAGGAAAAGAAATAAAGGTTAGGTTTATAAATTGCTCTGACCCCTTAAATTATAAGGGGCTGTAGTATAGCCTGGTTAGTATTCCAGGTTTGGGACCTGGCGACCCAAGTTCAAATCTTGGCAGCCCCATTTAATAAAAAATGCCAACAAAATTAAAAAAAACAAAATCAGCAGGCCGTTTTGGAGCTAGATACGGAAAAAGAGTTAGAAATAAATTAGTAAAAGTCGAAGAAAAACAAAGAAAAAAACAAAAATGTCCTTTTTGTGGAAAATTAGGAGTAAAAAGACTTTCAAAAGGAATTTGGCAATGTACAAGGAAAAAATGCAATAAAAAATTTGCATCAAATACATATTATTTAGATTAAAATGATAAATAGAGAAGTAGATTATAAGGGCTTTTATGATATAGCTCCTTTGTATACAAATGAATTATTTAGTCTTACTAGTTATATTTATAATAAAGATACTTTTAACGGGGATCTGAAAAAAATAAATGTTTTTCAAAAACAAATGGAAGAAAAATTAAAAAACAAGGGAAGAGGAAGTAGGATGAATGCCTACCTGAATTTAGACAAAGAGATTATTCAGACATACAACTAAAATAAAATAGAATACTTTAAAAACAAACTAAAAAATATAATAAAATGGTAGAATATAAATGTTTCAAGTGTGAGAAAAAAATAAAGAGTGCTGCCCTTGAAAAGAGATTTGTATGCCCTAATTGTGGGGGTAAAATTTTTTACAAACCAAGAACAAAAGTAAAAAAAATAAGGGCTGTATAAGATCATAAAATGAAGGAACAAGACAATAAAATGCAAGAACTGCAAATGTTAGAACAAAACCTACAGAATGTCATGTTTCAAAAACAAGCATTCCAAATTGAATTAAATGAAACTCAATCTGCATTAAAAGAAATAGAATGTTCTGGAGAAGAGGTTTATAAAATAATAGGGCAACTTATGCTTAAAACAGAAAAACCTAAAATTAAAGAAGAGCTTTTGAATAAAGAGAAAATTTTGAATTTAAGAATAAATAGTCTTGAAAAACAAGAGGGTTCTTTAACTGATCAACTCAAAAAACTCAGAAAAGAAGTTATGAACTCTATCAAGAAATAAAATATATTAAAAAACCCCGAAATCTTTATAAATCTCGGCAAGTTAAAATTACCATGGTTTTTGATAAACTAAAAAAGGTTTTTTCAGGCTCAACAGATGATGAAGAAGTTGGCAATGAATATTTAGAAATTGATTTAGATCAGCCTGAAAAAGAAAACAAGGTTCTTGTAAAACTATTTACACTAAAACAATACGAAGATGTTACTGATATTCTTAATTCTTTAAGAGAAGGTTATACAATTGCGATAGTTGATATTAAAATTCTTAGACAAAAAGATTCAATAGAGTTGAAAAGAGCTGTATCAAAAATAAAAAAAACAGCAGATGCTCTTGAAGGAAGTATTGCCGGGTTTGGAGAAAACATGATAATTGTAACTCCTTCTTTTGCAAAAATTCACAAAGCAGTAAAACCCCCTGAAGAAAAAAAAGATAGGTGGGATTGAATTCTTGTTAACCCCAAAACCTTTAAAACTACTTATTTCTGTTTAAAATTACAATGAAAACAATATTCATCCCAGCAAAAGTCAGATCAGAAGTAAATAAAGCAAAGATACTTGAAATATCAAAAAAATTACCTAAGACTATCTCTATAGCTTATTCTATACAGTATCAAAATATTGTGTTTGAAATTGAAAAAATATTATCAAAAAACCATGAAATAACAAAAACTATGCAGGTTTTAGGTTGTAGTAAACCTAAACTTTCAAAAACAACACAAGCTATACTCCTAGTAGGTTCTGGAAGATTTCATGCAATATCTCTTGCTCAAGAAACAAAGCTCCCTATTTATATACTAGAACAAAACCAACTCTATAAAATTTCAAAAAAAGATATTGAAACACTTGAAAAAAAGCAAAAAGCTAGTTTTTTGAAATTTCTTCATGCAAATAAAATTGGTATATTGATTTCAACAAAACCTGGTCAGCAAAATCTAAAAAAAGCTTTAGAAGTAAAAAACAAAATAAAAAATAAAAAATCTTATTTATTTCTAGGAGATAATATTAACTCTTTTGAATTTGAAAACTTTAAAATTGACTCTTGGATAAATACTTCCTGCCCAAGGCTTGATATGGATAGTAGGATTGTTAATGTGAGCAATTTAAAAAAATTGGATTAAAAATTATCTAGTTTTTTGTTTTTTAGAATCACCTAGAAATAAAAAGGGTAAGAATTATTTTATTGGAATTAATCTTCCACAAGAGATATAGGTTTCTGAAATATTTGGAAATTTAGGGGCTAAGTGATAACCATTTTGTTCATTTCCAATAATATATATTGTTGAAGCATATAATTTATAATCCCTTGAATTAGATCCTCCTATTGCAGAGGTTGCACCCAGTTTTGGAAGGGATCTTGTTAAAACTTCTGCAACACTTTTCAATGTTATTGGAATACCTCCTCAAATTGTTTTAATTTAGTATTATCTATTACAATATTAAATTTTATTGAAGAAAGTAATTCCATATTATTTATAATTTCCATAATCTTACATTATTCTTGGTTTTTTAAAAATTTCTAAAAAACTAAGTAATTATTCCTTTCTTATTTTTGCTTTAGAAGTTTACATTGGCTGTGAGGATAGATTGTTTAATCCTAATAACTTCTAAACCTTAGCCAGTGAAAAAACAGTCTTGAGGGCTACAATTATTGTTGCAGGTACAAACAAAGCTAAAAGAGCTGCAAAAGTTGAAGAAACTGTGGATCCAATTCCTATTCCAATTAAAGAACCAACAACACTCTCCATACCAAATTTACTAACAACGACTAAAATAGCTCCTGCTAATAAAAAACTCTGAGAATCCTTACCACCTACATTTATAGAAAAACCAACAAAAAAACCTAAAATTATGAGAATAGCATAAATCTGAGAACTATATTTTGTTATGCTTTCTATAGAAAGAAAAGATGATGTGCTTAATCCAATAACCACTGCAAGAATAACTCCTATTAAAAAAGCCCATGCACCAGCAGAATTTTCATTAGATCTTAAAGCCATTTTATTATAAATTTAAAGACTCTGAAATATATAAATGTTTTGAGAAGCCTTATTTTGCAATGTAAAAAACTTTATAAATAAAAAAATACTGGTTTAAAAATGAAAGAAAGAGGTAAATTAGTTTTAGCTTTATTAGTATTTATTTTATTATTTCAGGTTGTGAGTGCATATACTACTGAAATAAAAATAAAAACAATGCCTTATCACGAAGTACAAATAACTACTTATAAGATTGGTTTTTCTCCAAGTGAAGGCAAAATAGAGGTTTTTAAAAATATATCAAATCAATATGGAGATTGCTATTTTACTCTTTTATCTAATGAGCCTGAATTTAATTTAATACTCTTTATTAAAAAAGATGGAGAAAAAGTAACCTGGACATTAAATCCAGAAATGTTTCTAAAGAATGCAGCAGGAGAAGAAATCTACATAGAAAGAGCCCCATCTTACTTTGAATTTATTGAAACTCCAAACAATGAAATCAATATTACAGAAGAACCTGAAAATGAAACAATAGAAGATGAAATTTTAATAGAAGATGAAAATAGTCAAAACAGTGCTGCTATTACTGGTTTTGTTATTGGAAATGTTTTTTCAAGTAAAATATTTTATTTTATTGTTGGAATCTTTGCTCTACTAATTATTGTTTTTATTACTTCAAAAATAACAAAATACAAATTAGAAAAAGAACCTAAAGAAATAAAAGTAAGAAAATTAAGTGAAGTAAAAGCCAAAAAACAAGACAAAATTGATGATCTTGAAAAAACAATAAAAGAATCAGAAGATAAAATAAGAGAAGTTAAAGAAGAAATAAAAAAGATTAAGGAAACAGGTGAAAATAAAGAAAAAAGTAAAAAACAAGAAAAAATTGATGCTGTCAAAAAAAGAATAGAAAATTATGAAAAAGAATTAATAAAGCTTCGTCAAGAAAATAAAGATTAGACTTTAAATTATATTTTTTCTATAAACTATATGTTAAAACATAGAAAACTTTATAAACCATAGTAACGCAAAAATGATAACAAAATGATAACAAAATCAATTGTTTTGAATAGTCTAAGTATATTTGTACTTTTCTTATTTATAGGTATTGCTAGTGCTACTTTAACTTTAACTGAAGTTACTGTACCTTCTACAGCAGAGCATAATACTGAAATTACAATTAGTTTTAATTTAGAATCAGATGCTGATTATACAAATCTTGATTGGTCAGACACTATTAATCCTGCAAAAGCTACTTGGACATCATTACCAAAAATAACTTCTATAAATGCAGGAGATAATTTATCTTTAACAGCAACACTAAAAATCAATGAACATGCATCAGGGAGCATTAATGATGCTGAAATTATTGTAAAGGATACTAATACCACAGACACTGATTCTTTAACTTTTTCAACAATTACTATTAATGATTCTCCTTCTCTTTCAATTACTCCTTTAACAATATCACAAGGAAGCAATTCAGGAACTATGACTATAACAAACAAGGGAAACACTGTTTTAACAGGAATTTCTTTAGTTAAATCTGGAAGTGATTTTGATATTTCTTTTAATACAAATAATTTTAATTTAAATGCTGGAGCATCCCAAAATGTTATAATTACTATAACAAGTGACTTAAGTAATTTAAATTTTGGCTCAAATTTTGTAACAGTTACTGCAACTTCTGGAACAACTACTGCCTCAGAAAGAGTTAACACAATAGGTTCTTTTTGTGATAACCCAAATCCAGGGCAATTAGACATAACAATAGATCAAATAAATGTTAAAGAAGGTTTTGGAGATGATGACTCATACTGGTATCTTTTTGATGAAATAGAAATTGACACAGATGTAGATATTGATGGAAGCTGGGATATAGATAAAATAAAAATTGAATGGGAATTATATACAACAGATGGTAAAAGAATAATGAAAGGAGATGAAAGTAATTTTAATCTTGATTACAATGATGATAAAACAATTACTATAACATTTAAATTAAATAAAAATATAGATGATTTTAAAGGAGAAAATGCAATTTTTTATGTTAAAGCAACAGGAAAAATAAATGATAATGATGCTGATGAATATGATAATGAAAACACTTGTGATTGGGATTCTCAAGAAGTAGAAGTAATAACTGATGATAATTTTGTTATTTTAGATGATATTAATATCCAAGAATCAACAATTTCCCCAGGAAGTGAATTACATTTAACTGCAGATGTTTGGAATGTTGGAGACAATGATCAAGATGATGTTATGGTATTCATTTCTGAGAGTAGTTTAGGAATAAACAAAAAAATCACTATTGGAGAGGTAAAAGAATTTGATAGTGAAAAATTAGAAGCAACTATAAAAATACCAGGAGATGCAAAAAAGGGAACTTATTATATTGAATTTAGAGTTTATGATGATGATAATCTTTATGAAACTGATGAAGAAGAAGATAGTGCATTATTTAGGTTTCCAATCATAATAGAAGGAGAAAGTGTTAGTACTCCAGATGTAGGGAATGTTCTTGTTACTGCACAATTAGAATCTGGAGGTCAAGCAGGAAAAGAATTAGTAGTTAGAGCGACAATAACCAACCCAAGTGATGTTTTAGCAGCATATGGATTAGATGTTTCAGGGTATTCTGATTGGGCTGAATTAACAGATGTTAACCTTAAAACACTTGTTTTAGCTCCTGGAGATTCAGGAGATGCATTATTTACTTTTATAGTAAACAAAGGTATTTCAGGGGAACAAATTTTTTATATTGATGTTACTTCAAACAATAAATTGATTTTAAGTCAACCTGCTTCTGTTACAATTGAAAAGACAGGTTTTGCAGGAATTACTGGAGGAATTATTGGTGGAGGCAATGCATATCTATGGGGAATTGGATTATTAAATATAATTCTTGTTATTATAATCATAATCGTAGCAGTAAGAGTTGCTAAGAGATAATTCTTTAATTATATAAAAATGACACATCATACAACAGTTGAAGGAAAAGTAGTTGATTTGGGGAGTATTCACAACGGATTTTTTACTTTTGATATAGAAAAAAAAGAAGGTGATAAATTAGAAGTAGAGTTTCCTTTTGAAACTAATTCTGATTTTAGTCTACTTCCTTTTCAGGCAGCTCTTTTAGGTAAAACAGTTAAATATGATTGTTCTTCTTATACTCTAAAAAGCGGTAGTGAAACAGTAGATTATAGTTTAACAATATTAGAAGGCCCACTAAAAGGAAGAACTTATAATGATAGCTGTGACTTTTAAATAATACTCTAAGGGTCAACTATTTAAATAATATTTTTCTTTTGCATATATGGAAATGGTATGGAAAAGAGGTATATTTAGCATTTTAACAAGATACCTAATTCTGATTGCCCTGGGGGTTGGAATAAATGTTTTGTATTTTATATTTACTCCACTTACAATTTATCCTGTTTACTTCTTATTGGATATATTCTTTGATATTTTAATTATCCAAAATATTTTAATAATAGGAGAATCCTCTATAACCTTAATTCCTGCTTGTGTTGCAGGATCTGCTTATTATCTTTTGCTTATATTTAATCTTTCTGTTCCACAAATAAAATTTTCTAAAAGAATAAAAATGATTTTGTTTGCTTTTGTAGTTTTTTTAATCTTAAATATTTTAAGGATTTTTTTATTGGATGTTTTGAATGTGACAAGTTCTTCTTTGTTTGATATAACTCATAAATTATTTTGGTATTTGATAAGCATTGTTTTTGTTATTGGAATCTGGTTCACAGAAGTAAAAATGTTTAAGATAAAAGAAATTCCTTTTTATTCAGATGTAAAGTTTTTATATTCTAAATCCCTATTAAAAAAATAAAATGGTTTTAGAAATAATATCTCAATTAATAGAAAGTATTTTATCTTTTATAGGAAATTTAGGTTACTTAGGTATTTTTTTGGGGATGACTATTGAAAGTTCTTTTTTTCCTTTTCCAAGTGAAGTTATTTTAATTCCTGCAGGAGCACTTATTGCTAGGGGAGAAATGAATTTTTTCTTTGTTTTTTTTGCAGGATTATTAGGAAGTCTGATTGGGGCTTTTATTAATTTCTTTTTAGCCTTTTTCCTGGGGAGAAAAACAGTTGATTATCTTATTTCAAAACATGGAAAATTTTTATTTTTAAATAAAAGAAAATTAAGTGAAGCAGACCTTTATTTTAAAAAACACGGAGAAATCACAACTTTTGCTGGAAGACTTATTCCTATGATAAGACAACTAATTTCTCTTCCAGCAGGATTTTCAAGAATGAATTTTTTTAAATTTACTTTTTTTACTGCATTAGGAGCAGGAATCTGGGCTCTAGTTTTAATTTATCTTGGATATGTTTTTGGAACTAATCTTGAGTGGATTTATCAGAACATGAATTTTATGACTCTTATTCTCTTATTTTTTTCTTTACTAACAATATTAGTTTATATAATCTTGAAAAAGAAAAAAATTAAGAAAAATTTTCCTTATTTTCATTAACTATCTCATTTGCTTTAACAAGAGTTTCAACCATAAATTTTTCTGTTACTTCTAAAATTTCACAATTGTTAACATTAAGGTTGTAACAGGCAGGACCTACTTGTTCTATACTTGTCACATCTCCATTTTGAATTCTTAAAAACATATATCTTCCTTCTGGGTCACAGGTTGCATTTTCATCTTTTATTACTTTTGTCCCTACTACATTATATAAATTTTTTAAATTTACAATAGAAATAATTCCTTTTCCATCACATGAAAACTCTTCCTCACTTTCTAAAACCATATTATGTAATAAATTAATTTCTCCATCAAAAGGAATCCTCTCCAAACTTTTAGGACTATTTCTTAAAAAAATATTGTAATCCACCCACTCTCCTTGATATTTCATTGGAACAGTAGTTTGATAAAAAATTAGTTCTCCTTCTTTAATAACATTTCCTGTTATACCTCTGTACTCAAAATGTTTAGTAGAATTAATAAAAATTACCCATAAAGTTATAATTAGTATAAAAACACCAAGAAAAACAAAAATTTTTTTTAGAGTTTTATTTTGTTCAATATCTAAGTTATTTTTTATTTTTTCTTCTAGCTCTTTTTTGTTCTCCTCTTCTTTATCTCTTTTCCATTCCATTATTCTTTTCTATTTTTTTAGTTTATAAGATTTATTGCACTATTTTAAATAGTTTAAATAAAAATTCATCTGTAATCTTTGTTAAATCCTCTTTAGAAGCCTGAATAAATACACAATTATTATCCTGCACAATAGTGGTCATATTATCTTCTTTAATTATGATAAAATTATCTTCACAAGTTTTAATAGGTAAATCTCCTTCACATTTCTGCTCTTCTAAACATGCTGGTTGAATTCTTTGAACAATAGGATTATTTCTGGGATCAAGATTTCTATAAATTTCTAATTCTGATTCATCAGCATCAGAATAAATATAAAGAGGTTTTCCATAATAATTATTTAAATCTTTTAAATATGAATCAATCCTAGAAGTTTCTTCAGGATTATATGTAAAAACAAATTTTAAACTTTCTTTTTCTGAAATCCAGTAAGGATCTTGTTTTGTGAATTCAAATCCATTATAAACCACCTTATTTGTATTTTTTTGGTCTTTTCCACTAAAAGAATATCCTAAAACACTAAAAAACATTATAGCTATAAGAATGGCTCCTACAAGAAATTGTTTTGTTCGTTTGTCCTTTTCTTTCTTATTTTTTAAGTTTATCTTTCTCATATTTTCTTTTATGATAAAGAGTATAAAAACTTTGCTTAACCATTCAAGAGGTTTCTTAGATTTCCAATATATCCTAAAAAAAGAAAAAAGAAAAAAGAAAAAATTAAATTTGATTTACTAAGCTGTTTCTGTAACAAGAGTAGCACTTGTAGAAGATGTACCTGTATATTTGTTACCAGCACTTACATCCGGCTTCTGAGTTGTTAGGTATGTTGTAGCCATTTGTGTCTCTGCCATTTCATATCCAGCAACAACCAATGCAATCTTTCCAGCAGTATAAGCTCCTTCAACACTTTGTATTAAGAACTGTCCTGCTCCAACACCAGTTGCAGTTGTAAATTCAGCTCCACAAGTTCCTGTAGCAACACCTAATACTTTAGCAGCAGCAGAATTAATACAAGTTCCACCAACCACAATTATATTTTTATTAGCCACAGAAGCCACTTCATTATCTGAAACCACAAGATATCCGAAAGAGGTTCCTCCTGAACTTCCAACACTTCCAGCAGTAATCTGAGCACCAACTTCAGCTAAGAAAACTTCTGCATAACTTTCAGAATCTCCTGAAGGATAATATACTTCTGCATAATCTTCATCACCACCTGTATAATGGATGATCTTAGGAGCCACATCATCTATCACATAATTGTAATAGTTATTGCTCTCTTCTAATTCAAGACCAGTTAATCCTCCTGTTCCTGAACCAGCTCCACCTCCAGTAGTGTTTACAGCAGAAACATGTACTTTGTTTGCAGTAGTAGAAGTTAATGTAAAACTAAATCCAGTTCCAGAACCAATATTATCATCCTTGTCTTCACCTTCCATGTGCAAATACCACTCTATTTCATTATTTCCAGTTACATTTCCAGCAGTAACATTTAAAGCACCTTTTTCATAATCAGCTGTTGATGCTAAAATAGTTGCTTTTGTATAAGGAAGAATTATCTTAAGTCCTCCTGCAGTAAAAAGTGTATAAAAGTTAGTGTTTGCACTACCTGTTAAGGACACATTTTTATCTGAAGAATTGGACATTAAGGAATTAATTGTTAAAGTAACATCCCCAACATCACATGTATCTAATGCTGTTTTTTCACTACAAACAGTTACCCATGCTCCATTAGCATATTTCAAAAGTTCTGTTTCATTTCTTCCTGCAGTTTTATCTTCTGTAATTTTTGCTTTCATTAAATAAGATTGTGCTTCGCCAGTTATATTGTATGAAACAACAAATTCTTCATGGTAATCTTCACTTCCAACTTTTTGGATGAAAGTAAGAGTCCTATCTCCATCTGTTGCTAACCTATTTGTAGCGTCTTTTCCAATTCCAATCCAATCTCCTGAAGCATTTGAATAAAGAAGATTTATACTAACATCTCCATCTTTTATTGGAGCAGTTAATTCAATGCTTGTATCTCCATCTCTATCAATAGTGATTTTTTCTTCTGTATTTCTCATGATAGAATTCATTGAAAACTTAATAGATCCAAAACCAGGTAATATCAATTCTGATTCAGGAGTTATAAAAACTTCACCATCAACTCTCCATTCAAGAACAATCTTGTCTATTTTTTCAACTCCTCCAGATGCAGTTCCTTTGTGGATCCATCCTCTTACACCACTAATAGTATCATCGTTGAGTTTTACTTCAGATCCTGAAGTAACTTCTAATTTTCCTGACCCAATACTAAATGAAGCAGTCCCAATTTCTCCTTGGATTTCAAGTTTACTTATATCTCTTACTCCAATGTATGAACCATCATCTAACTTATAGCTACTTCCAGCAGTAAGTTTCCCACTTGAAGGAACATCTTTCCCATCTACAATGAATTTAACCTCATTATTGTCCATGTAGGAAATACTAACATCATGTCCAGAGATAGTTACACTCTCTCCTTCACTAACTGTTCCAATCTGTGCTGAGTCTAAAAGTGTAAATTTACCTGCAACACTACTTGAAGTACCATTCTTAGCATCAGATACATAATATGTTTTACCTAAGATAGTTAAGTCACTTCCTTCTATATCTGCCAAGTCAGTTGCTCCTGCACTATCATCTTCAACATCTGTTGTGAAATCTAGGGTATAGTTCATAATATACGTGTTTGAAGTGATTCTAAATCCAAGTGTTGGCGTTTTACCACTAGCACCAATCAAATCTTCGTAATCTGAATCTCTAAAAAAAGAGAATGTGGGAGCACCAAGATTGATTTTTTGTTCATAGTCAAACTCATCATTATCATTTGCTCTATATGTTCCATCAGCAAGTAATAAACTTAAATCATCATCTCCAACTGATCCAGTAAAAACAGACCAGGTATTTCCAAGATTTAAATGGTCACTGGACTTCCCAATTAGAACACTATCTCCCCCAGTAACTGTACTTGAAGTACCAGAAGTTGTAGTGGTTACATAACTATTCAAATCTTCGTTTATTTTACCTGCTAAAACACCATCAAGTGTAGCAGCATTAGCTCCATACACAAGTGCTGAGATATCTTCTGAACCTCCAACAACAAAAGGTGCTGGATAGTTTGCAGCAGCAATTGGAGCAGCAATGCTCATACCAGCTAATAATAAACTACTTCCTATTGCAGAAATTTTTTTAAAATTAAATTTCATATTTCTTTATTTTAACCTCCTTTCAACTCTATAAGCTAATATAGTTAATTCAAGATTTATCTTTGATTTCTCTTTTTTCATTATATTAGCCTCTGTTGTCTATGACAACTACATCCTCTATAGCATAGGGTAAACTATAGGTTGGATAAGCATGAATAATTGTTCTATGAATCTTAATATATTGTACATTTTGGTTAATACCTTTTTTATCTAATACCCTATTAGAACACTCAAAGAGTGTAATATCAAAAAACTATTTTTCTTTATAAAGCTTACATATATATTTTTCCTATATATAATAAAAAAACTCTTTTTTAATGGTTTTATTTATAAAGCTTATGTTATCACTAAGTCATCAACACATATTTTAAAAGCCCCATAAAACAAAACATTTATTAATGTATGGTTTTTAATCTTAATATATACTAATAAATAACATATAACTATAAAACATATGTTAAAAATATCTATTTAAAAATAATAGATATATAAAAACAAGGGATTTAAGAAAAAATGGGTTCAACAAAAACAAGAGAAGTAACAATAAAAGAATCAAAAGGAGTGTTTTCTCTTTTAAAAAAACCAGGAATTTCTAAAAAAGATTTTGATTTTGATGGTATTCTAGCTTTAAGACAGCTATTAAGCAATGAAAAAGCACGTATTTTACATGTAATAAAGATTCAACACCCAAATTCAATATATGATTTAGCTAAAAAACTAGGAAGAGGCTTTAAATCTGTGAGTGATGATATAAAACTACTCAAAAGATTTGGCTTTATTGAATTGGTTGAAGAAAAAACCCAAAAAAGAATTAGGCATGTTCCTAAAATTGTTGTAGATACTATTACAATACATGTTAAGGTGTAAGTTTTAATAATAAACACTAAAAAATATGTTAATTTTTGAAGGTTTTACTTGTATGGTGCCCTTATATATTTTAGTTAAATTGCCTTTTATAAAAGAAAACAGTTCTTGTTCATTTACTGTTATATTTAGACCATATCCTTTTATGGAACTTGAGTCTGAAATTAACCAACTTTGATCTGAAATATCTTCTAATGTAGTGTGTAAAACATCACAAGTATTTCTTTCATCTAAACAATTTTCATTTCTATTGCATGCATATATAAGCTTTTCAACTGAAAAATATTCTAAATTATCTTTGCAATCTGTTGTATATTGTAATAATCCTTGAATAAAGGCTTCTACTTCATGACTATCTACTGCTTGTTGCTGAGGTTTTTTTAAAGAAAATACTAGTAAAATAAGTAAAATCACAGCTACTATCACTATTATTAGTGTAAATCCGACCATTTCTTCTTGAGCCTTTCTAGGCTTATATAAAATCTTTGATTTTTGTTCCTGAGTTTTTTTTGTTTTATTTTTTACCATCTTATTAGACTTAACCCTCTCCTAAAAGAAGGGTTAATAAGAAAACCTTAGTTTCCTTTATTTTTGTTCATAACTCACCATAAGCTTAGCTAGTTCACATTTATTATAAAACCCTAAATCAGAGCCTGTATCAAGCTCTTTTCTACATAAAGATACAAAAGTTGAAGCATCTACTCCTGTTATTTCATCTGAAATAAGTCTAATTATATTGCAATTAGGATAATTTCCAGAATTGCAAAGAACTTTTCCAGTAATTCCAGGGTAAATTTTTCTTATTTCAATATTAGAACTTCCCCAAAAATTTGAATATCTTGAAATTCTTGATTTTAAAATCATTATTTTATCAGCATCAATACAATTAAGCTTATGTGTTCCAAAACTATCTCCACATGAAAATTCAGGTGAATTTGCAAGTTTTTCAGCTAATAATATTGCATCTTTTTCTTCTAGTAAACTTGCTGATTCTTTTAATTCAGAAAATTTAAATACCAAAACAAACATACCAACTAATGCAAAAAAAATTGTAACTGCTATCAACATAAATGCCATTTGCTGGATTTTGAGTTGTGCTTTTTTTGTTTTACCATAATTTACAATCTGCATCATTATTATTTTCTCCTATTTTATTTACAATTTGGAAGAGTGAGGTAAGCTGAGAAGATTGCTCCAACCCACTGGCTAAAGTACTTAAAGAAACTAAATCCAAATTAGAATTACAACCTGTTCTAGCTATAAATGTTGCCTTATCTTTATAGAGTATTGCTAATTCGCTTGTCCTTTGCATTAGTCTTTTAACCTGGCATTCATAAATTTCAGGCTCTGCAAAAATAGCAGCATACATTAAAGCATCTGTTTCAAAGTAAAGTCTTTTATTTTGTTTTTCTACATAATTAGCATTCTGATTTATTTTTATATTGCAATTTCCTGTTCCAAAACACACTTTAATACTAGATTCAGGACAGTTTTTTAAATCATCCTCATTAAAAATATTTTTTTGACTAAGATCTGTTAATTTGTTTTTAATTTGTTCTGGAGCATCAACAAAACAATAATTTTTATCTGCAGAACTTAAAAAGATTAAATCAGCAACCTTAAATGGAAATTCAAAAGGTTTTAGAAAAACATAAAATTTTTTTCCTTCTGTTTGTCTTTCTGAAAAAATATATTTATTTGAAAAACCTATATCAATATTTGTATTTGTCCACTTATTAAAACTTTTTTGTTGAATTTGAATTACCTGCTCTCCGAATATCCCACTTGGATAGCATTTATTAATTATCCTGGTCGTTACGGGTGTTGTTAAGGAAGTTGTTTTTTCAGATTCAAAACTTATTTCAAGAGGATTAAGTAAAATACCTATTTCTTTTCCTATTCTAGCGTCTATTTCTGTTTCACTTGTATTTATCATTTTTACTGCTGCATATATTGCGAGAAATAAAATAAATCCTCCTACAATAAATGCAAAAAGCCAACTAAAAGATATTTGCAAAAAACCATCTTTTTTCATGATAGTAAATAAGAAGAAGATTACTTAAAGATTTTGATAGGAAGATTTATAAACTAAATTTATCTCAAAAATTTATCCGTTTGTACCATATCGTTACAAGATAAATTCTAGGCTTGTGACGCATGATTTGGGAGGATAAAAGAATAAAATGGAATTTAAATTAGAATTAAAAAAAGCTTTAGCTGAATTGCGGAAAAGTAAAGAAAGAAAATTTGATCAGACAGTAGACTTAATTGTAAATCTTCAAAAGTTTGATGTTAAAAAAACCCCCTTAAACTTATTTATAAATGTCCCATTTAGAATAAAAGATAAAAAAATAGCTGGATTTTTAGAAGTAAAAAATCCAAAAGTTGATACTATAACTCAAGAAGAATTTAAAAAATATAAAGATAAAAAAGCACTTAGGAACTTAGTTAAGAAATATGATTTTTTTATTTCTCAAGCAAGTTTAATGCCAAAAGTTGCTACAACTTTTGGAAGAGTTTTAGGGCCTGCTGGAAAAATGCCTTCTCCACAACTTGGAATAATTGTTAATATAAATGATAAAATAATTGATGAATTAAAAAATAAAATAAATAATAGTATTAAAATTAAGGTCAAAGAGGCTTCTATTAAACTTGCTATTGGAAAACAGAGTATGAAAGATGAGGAAATTCTTGAAAATATTAATATTATTTATGAATCTATTTTAAAAGCTCTTCCAAGAGACAAAGAAAACATTAAGAATGTGGAAATAAAATTCACTATGACTAAACCTGTAAAAATAAAAATAAGATAAAATGAAAAAAACAATAGAAAATATTCCAAAAAGAAAGCTAAAAGAAGTAGAGGATTTAAAAAATCTAATCAAAGACAAAAAAACAGTTTTAATAACATCTATAAAAAATATTCCTGCCTCTCAATTCCAAGAAATTGGAAAAAAACTCAGGGGAAAAGCAATTATTAAGGTTCCAAAAAAATCTTTGGTTTTTAGGGCAATTGATTCTTCAGGAAATGAGGTTGTTAAAAAAATTAGTCAATATATTAAAGAAAATACTGCTATTTTATTTTCAGATTTAGATTGTTTTGAACTTGCTGCAGAACTTATAAAAAATAAGACCCCTACAAAAGCAAAAGCAGGGCAAGAAGCTCCAGAAGACATTGAAGTCCAAGAAGGACCTACTGATTTAGTTCCAGGACCAGCAATTTCTGAACTAGGGTCTTTAGGAATTCAAATTCAAATAGAAAAAGGAAAAATTACTATTAAAGAACCAAGAATAATTGCAAAAAAAGGAGAAAAAATAAAACAAGCAGCTGCAGATATTATGGCCAAACTAGACATAAAACCTTTTTCAATAGGTTTTACTCCTTTAGCTGCTTTTGACACAAAAGAAAACAAATTATATTTGGATATTAATATTGATCCAGAAGCAACAATTAAAGAACTCAAAGAAGCATTTTCAAAAGCTTTAGGTTTTGCAGTGGAAATAGGTTATTCATCTGATGATACTATTAAGTTTTTAATTGGCAAGGCGTCAGGCCATGAGAAAGTTCTTGATAATTTATTAGGTAAAGAAGAAAAAGATGTTAGTGAAAAAGACAAGGCTGATAATGCTCAAAATAGTAATGATAAGCCTAGTGAAGATAAAGCTCCCAATCAAGAAGAAAAGGATGAAGTTAATTCAAATCAAGCGGGCGAAAAACCTAGTGAGCAAAATACTCAATCAGATAAACCTGAAGGAGAAGAAAAAAATGAATGAATTATCCTTGACTATGACTACTGATGAACTAATTAAACTACCTCCAGAACAAATAAAAACATATGCAAAAGAGCAAAGAGAAAAATGTGTTGCAAAATATATTAATTATTTTAATAAAAAAGAATTATTTGAAAAATCTCTTAATGGAAATAACAATAGAATAATCTCAATTATAGATAAAGAAAAGTTAAGTGAAATGGATAAAAAATTAAAAAGACTAGAAATGTCCTTAATAAAAGTACTTAAATCTGAAAAAGAAGTTTATAAAACTCTCCATCTAAATTCGGAGGAAAATAAATAATGGAATACACATACGCTGCTTTATTGCTACACAAACTTGGAAAAGAAGTTAGTGAAGAAAATGTAAAAAGTGTTGTTGCGGCTGCTGGTGCAGAGACAGATGAATCAAAAATAAAGTCTCTTGTTGCTAGTTTAAAAGGTGTTGATATAGCAAAAGAGCTAGAAAATGCTAGCCTTGTTGCGGCTGCTCCTGCTGGATCTAATGAACCAGCTGAACAGAAAAAGCCTGAAAAACCTAAAGAAGAAAAGAAAGAAGCTGCAGCAGAAGGACTCTCAGCACTATTTGGTTAAATTATTAATAGCTGAGAGTTCTATACTTCTAGTTAGAACTTTAATATATTGGTATAATAAATTTTAAAAGGATTAGAAATTTATTTTTGTCATGAAAAGATCTACAAGATATATTTTACAAAAGAAAAAAGAACTTGATGGATTAGTAACAGGGGTTTCAGATAAAAAAGCTATAGCAAGTATGTTAAACCATTTATTAAGGCCGTTTTCAAAATTAGATAGGATGTGTTTGGTTGCACCTTTTTCAGATGTAGACTGGGCAAACAAATATGTGAATGTGTTTATTCCTGCATCAAAAGTTTTTCTTTACGGAACATTAGCTTATAAAATATTGAGTTAAGATGCAATAATTTTTATAACTAAACTAATTTTTATAATTTATGCAAAAAAAAGATTTTTTTAAGGTGATATCTATTTTTAGCTTACTTGCAATTTTATTTACACCTCTAAGCAATAAAATATGGTTTTATTTTTTAATACCTGGATTAATTTTTGGCTTTCTTTGGTTTCAGGAATTGAAGTGAAATACACCCCCCCTTGAATCGGAGTGAAATCAAAGATTTCTCACTAGCACTTAAATAAATTTAAGCACTAAACGAGGATGAAAAATATTTCTAAACCTAAACAGTTCTAGGAAAGTGTGGCATAAAGCCACACATACGCCCCCACCCCGAATCGAACGGGGATGCCCCGAAGGGCCCGGTTTTCTCGGTTCGTAAGAAACGAAGAATTCAAACACAAATGTGTTTAATCTCAAGACCGGTGCGATACCATTACGCGATGGAGGCATTATATTAGAATTAATTAAAGAGTTTTAAAGATTTCTGTTTGGCTTTTTAGTCAAAAACCTTCTCAAGAGTCCTATCTAATGGAGCAGGCTTAATTGGAGTGTAGGTTTTCTGAACAACATTTACATTTCCTGCTAAATCTGTTGTTGCAACTGCAAAAACAAAAGAATCATCAATATCTTTAGGAATTATTGCTTGATAAGAATTTTCTAATTGTGTAACCTCAACTCTTTGATAATTATTATCATATTTAATTGCTGAATAAATACTATAAAGAGGTTCATTTGATTGAATATTAACTAAGTTATCCCCATTATAATTTAAAATTAATTCCGCAGGAGTTTGATCTGTTGTTTGTAAAGCAATTTGTGTGGCTTCTCTTACATTAACATAGGAAACAGGTATACTATATAGCTCAGCTAAGTTTTTTACATTATTATTAAGAAAATTAGCTACATACATTCCTTCATTTCCCAAAGTATTATGAATAAAAAAACAACCCATTACATTTTCATTTGTTTCTTCTGCTCTATTAAACATCTGGTAAAGATAAACAATAGAAAATTCTTTACATCTAAAAACTGTCCTGTTTTGATCTCCTGGAATTTGATAATCAGTTACACTAGGATTATAAAAACCCCAATCATCTGGAGCCCTAGACCAATCATAATAATTTCCAGAACAATCAGGAGGCCCTCCTGCTCCAGGCATATTTTTAAAAGGTGCTATATTTGTATATTCTGAAAATACTAAATTATCAAGAAAATTAGATAGATCATTATCCATCCAGGCCCATCCTCCTCCATAGACACTTGGAAAATATGAATGGTCAATAACCAGATGATTTAAAATACGTTCTGCAACTTCTTGCCTATCTTCATCAAAAAATAATGCTTGAGTCCAACATTCTCCATTAGGATGCCAGTACTCATTATGAAGATGCCATTCAACAGTATCTCCATATTTTTCTATTTCTTTTCCCCAATTATTAGTAAGGACATCATATAAAGAGGTGCAATCTGCATTATTTGCATTACACATGTCCTCAGAACTATAAGCCATCCACGATATTTTATGAGGAACACCATAAGAATCTTTTATATTTTCTCTTTTTTCAGTATTAAAAAAATCAGCCATAATACTATTTGTTTTATCATAATTACTAAAATTATAAATAACATCATATCTGTCCCAATCTTCTTCTGAATTTACAAGTGCTTCAGAATATACTGTGAGTGTAAGATATAAATGAGGTTCTGGATCAAAACATAAACCTGTTGAACAACCTAATTCACATTTTATTTGTTCTGATGCTATTTTGTTTCTATTACAAGAATATTCTACTAAAGTGTCATCCCCTATACAATAATCATCATATTTTTTTCCAGAAGGCCCTATAGTAACACTTCCTTTAAAAAAAGGCTCTACTCCTTGATCAGAATCTTCACAAGAAGATAAAACAACAGGTAAATTTTTTGCATCAACTATTTTTAAATTAGATTTTGAAAAAAGAAAAGCAACATCAGCCAGTATAAAAACAATTGCTAAAACAAGCAAAGTCTTAATAATTTTCTTTTTCTTCATATTTTACAATGCCTATAAGAGTTTAAATATTTTGTTTAGTTGGAGAAAATCTTCCTCCTACTTGACTAAGCTGTTATTAACTTCAAATTTAGTCACTTAACCAAATACCCTCTTCCACCAGGATTTTTTTATCTCAATAGGATTATCATCTTCATCAAGAACTTCATGTTTTATTATTGGCTTCTCTTTAAGAATAGGTGCTTTTTCTGCTAGTTCTTTATTTGCTTGAGTTAGAGCCATTTCAACTATTGCTCTTGAATAACCTTGATTAAATAGGGCATATTTAAGTGTATCAGGAGTGTATCCTTTTGATAAGTTTTTTTTAAAATATCCTACAACTTTATTTTTAGAACTGACTTCTCTCATAAATTCTGTAAAAAAAAAGACTTTAAAAGATTAGTTGTGGTTTACTTAAAATTTTAAATTTAACACTTTTTCTTAGTTTGTAAGTGTTAGCTCCCCAGCATATGCTTGCCAACCTTGGTGAACTTCTAAAATCTTATAATAACTCATATTTCCTTGAGAAAATTCATTAATTTTTATTAAAATATTGTTAATGCTTCTTTTGATTTTAATTCCCTTAATGATTGATCCCAAGATATAACAATGTAACCAATATCTCCTAAACCTTTAATGCTTGCTTCAATATTTACTCGTACCATGCTTTTTTTATAGATTCTTGACTTAAAAAGTTTTCTATTGTTACTTTTTAGAAATAGTTACAATTTAATTAATTCTTACTGGTTTAGATTTTTTATAAAAATCCAAAGCATTTCTTAATCTTGTTTTTGATTCTGAATAAATTGTTAAAAGAGACTGTCCTTTTTGAACCCTAGACCCAACATTTTTATGCAAAGAAATTCCAGAACCCTTGTAAATAGGAGAACCAGTAATTCTTGCAAGCAAATTAATATTTTTATTATCAATCTCTTGTATTTTTCCAGAACTAGAAGCTAAAATATTTTTTTTGAATTTTCCAAGATAAATTCTATTCAAATCTCCATTTTGAGCTTTAATTATTTGTTTAAATTTGTCTAATGCTTTTCCGGAATCTAAAATTTCTTTAGCTAGTTTCTTGCCCTGATTTTTTTTTGCTTTTCCAGACATTTCTAAAAGAGCTCCAGAAAGCTCTAAAGATCTTTTTTCTAGTAAATGGCAAGGACTTTCTCTTCTTAGTATTTTTAAAACATCTATTAATTCTAAACAAGGACCAATACTATTTCCTAATGGGCCTGTATTTTCTACCAAAAGACATTTTATGTTTTTGTTAAAATATCTTGCAATTTTTTCAAAATTCTTTTTTAGCTTTAACGCTTTACTTTTGTTAACCTTAGCTGTTTTTCCATAGGGAATATCAATAACAATATATTTGCTTCCTACTGCTAGTTTTTTTGCAATTATAGAAGAGAGAAGTTGTGCCTCAGGATCAATTTTAAGTAATTTTTCGACATTGATTATTTTTGAATCTGCTGGAACCAAACCTAAAGAACCACCCCAAACAATACATGCATTTGTTTTTCGTATTATTTTTTTTATTTTTTTAAGTGGAAAATCAACATCAGCTACTGATTCCAAGATATCTGCTGTTCCTGCTGCACTTGTTATAGCTCTAGAAGAGGTTTTTGGAACTATAAGTCCTGCAGCTGCACAAATAGAAACAACAATAGGAGTGGTTCTTCCTGCTATTCCCCCTATTGAATGCTTATCTACAACTAATTTATTCTTAAAGTAAAGACGGTTCCCTGTTTTTAAAATAGCTTTTATTAATGAAATTGTTTCCTTCATTGACAATCCCTGCTTATAGAGAGCAGAAACAAAAAGAGCAATTTCTGGATCAGATAAAGTTCCCTTAACTACATCAATTATTATCTCATCTATTTCTTTTTCTGAAAGAGGTTTATTATCTAATTTCTTTTTTATTAACTCTATACTTTTAGGAATTTCGCCTAAAATAACTTCAATTTTTTGATTCTTTTTAACAGAAAGTATTTTTTTGATTTCAGAAGAAACAGCTACCTCATTTTCTTTAACAATATTCTTAACAAGATTTGTTATAGCCATTGTTTCTTTTGATTTTTTTGAAATGGTTTTAAGAAGAACTCTTCCTTTGGCCGGCACCCCCATTTCACCTGCTGTTTTTTCATTTAACATAACTACTGGGAATCCTGCAGACCAATTTAAAAATTTTGTTTTAAGTTTCATTTTCCCCTTTTTTTTATCTTGTGGAAAGCATAGAAAGGATTTTCTTCCTTTTTCCTAGAATTAATTGGAAAAAAAGATTTTTATATCTATCTAGTTCTTCTTCTGCTCAATAAAAAGTGAAGGTGCTTGATTTTTTCTATAAGTATCTAGTAGTATTAAAAGATAAGAAAGTATTAAAGGGCCTAAAATAAAACCTAACACACCAAATAAGAATAACCCCCCAATCATCCCTATTAAAACAACTACAGGATGTATATTAGTTCTTTTTGAGACAATTAAAGGACGAATAACATTATCTATTGTAGAGGAAAAAATTCCAAAAAGTAAAACACCGATTGCAGAAAATGTGTTTCCTGCTATAAACAAGTAAATAACCACAGGAACCCAAACAAGGGTTGTTCCTATGATAGGTAAAATTCCCCCTAAAATTGCTAAAAGTGTTAAAAAAAGAGAATTTGGAACACTAAAAATAAAAAGTCCAACCCCAACAATAATACCTTGGATTATACCTACTATAATTTGCCCATAAATAAGTGAAGTGGTTATTCCTTTTGAAGATTCAAACATTTTTGTCTCAACATCTTTTGAAAAAGGTAATAAAGTTTTAATATAATCTATGACTTTATCTTTGTCTCTAAGGACAAAGAAAAAAGTAAAAAATACAACTGAAAATTGCAATAACAAAGTTGGAAAATTAAAAATTATTTGGGAAAGTTCATTTACTAAGGAATTTGTTGTTTTGGTAAAAAAAGAGTGGAGAATAGAGCCTATTTCTGCAGAAAATTGTTCTGAAGCAAATAAAGAAGGGAAAATACCTTTAAGAGGAGTAACAAAATCCATCTGCTGGGCAGCTAAATAAATCTTAAAAGACTGATCAATAACAATAGGTGTTAAAAACCAAATAGGCAAGATTATTAAAAAAAGCAAGATTAAGCATATTAATGAAGCTGAAATATTTTTAGATTTAAAAATTTTATAAAACATATTATAAACCGGGTTAAAAATAAATGCTAAAATAAATGCTACTATCATAGGAATCAAAATAGGTTTCAGAAGAAAAAAAGATAAAACTAATAAGACTAATAAAATCCCCATTACCAAAGCCTTTTTAAAAGAATTTTCTTTCATTTTTATTCTTAAACACTGGTTAAAAGGCGCTGAAATTTATAAACCTTTGTAGAAGGAAAATGTTTATAAGTAAAAATAACAAATAGTTAATATGAATTTTATAAAAAAGATTGTTGAGAAGCAAATTGATGAACCTGTTCATAAACAATTTATTAGATTTGGCAAGGGAGAATATGGCGGGAGGTTTCTTTTAACCTTATGGAAAACAAAAAAAATTAAACTTAAAACAAGTTTTGAATTTGTTAATGACTTGGTATTATTATGTTCAGAATTTGGAAACTGCAAAGTTTCTGGAATAGTTTTAAGTAAAGAAAACATAGCAAAGATTTTATCTGAAAAAAATATAAAAGGAAACTCTGAAACAAAAAAAGGAGGATTATATTATCAAAATAATATTTCTGATCAAGAATTAACACCAGAACAATTAATAGAATTAGAAAAAGCCTCTTATGCTACATTATTAAATATTGAAGGAGAAGGATTTAAATTAAAAATTAAGAAAAAACTTCCAAAACCTGGTAAGAGTGAAGATAAAATAGATGACAAATTTTGTCAATTAGAAGCAGATGAAAAATATTATTCAAAAATAAAACAATATCTTTTTTGGGATATTCCAGAAACTAAAAAAGTCAATATAAAACATAGTGTAATTGTTGAAAAATTAATTATACCAGAAGGTGAAAAAGATTATTCTAAAATCAGAGAATTAGCTAAAAGAAAAGGAAAAATAATAAGAAAAATTATGATTGATAATAAAGAGACTTCTAAGGAAATTGAATTTGAAGCTTGAGTTTAATAGTCATCTCCAAAAACTTTTCTTCCTGTAATTTTTCTCCCATAAGGATTAGTTTTATAAATTTTTCCAACTTTGCTATTGTTATTCTTTTTTCTAGATTTAAGTATGGGCATATTATTTGGTTTTAAATTATTATTTAAGCATGCTTTAATTAACCTTGATTTTTCTGTTCCTGAAATTTTTAACATTAATTTAAAGTCCCCTTTACAAAAATTATATAATCCAGAAACTTGTTTAGTTGTTAAAGACCTATTTCCTCCTTGAAGTTTTTCTAATTTTAGTTCTTCTCTCCATATTTTTGAAATATATTGAGAGGTGATATATTCTTTTTTTCCATAGCAATACATATTACTAGCTATTTTAGCACTTTCTCCAGAAAGATCCTTTAACTTTAAAATATAATTTTTATCTAAAGATTTATTTCCCATAAATAGATTTTCATCTATCAGGGTTTAAAAACTTTGTTGTGAAAAAAATTAAAAAGAAGTAAAATTAAGGACCATCACCACTACCAGCATTGAAATTTGAATCTCCGCCACCATATAAGTGATGTCCGCCAGATCCTCCACCTAGATGTAAACCTTCATCTCCGCCACCTAAGTGTAATCCATCAGATCCGCCACCTAGATAATTTCCTCCATCTGTATCACCTTTTGTTATTGTTTGCATAACAAATCAAAGAAAAATTAGTTTATAAATATTGTGGTAAAACTTTCTTGTGCTCCTAGGTGACATATGTCTATGGATTGCACAGGTAAAACCTTCTCCATAAGGTTTAAATAGGCATTTTTTCTCTCTAATTTATCCAGGGTAATAAATAAAATGGTAATCTCCGCTATAAGAAATGCCTACAAGAAAATCACCAAGAAAAGGAAGTTTGCAATTTTGGCCCAGAAAAAGGGCATCAAGAGTTTTACCTAGAGTAAACTGGAATTCTATTCCTGGGAAAAAATCACTTAAAGGATTTATTTGTTATAAAGCAGGAATGAGGTCTGCTATTGTAAAAAACAATACACCTAATTCTATGACAAAAGATAAAAAAATTGCTATCCCCTGTACTATTTTTGAATGTCCTCCTATGAAGATCTTCTCTGTTAGATTTTATAAAAATGGAAAGGTGACTCAAGATATTTTAGCTGAAAATCTTGATAAAGAATTAAAAAAGAAGGTTAAATTGCCCAAAAAGAGTAGGAAAAAAATTGAGGATATAAAAGATTATGATGATATCCATCTTATTTTTTATTCTGTTATTAAAAAAACTGGTTTAAAAAAGAAACCAAATTTATTGGAAATTGGTTTGGTTGGAAATTTAGATGAAAAATTAAATTTTATTAAGGAAAATTTTAATAAGGAAATTTCTATTAACCAAGTTTTTGAAAAGGGGCAATTAGTTGATTTTAGAGGTTTAACAAAAGGAAAAGGTTTTCAAGGCCCTGTAAAAAGATTTGGAGTTACACTGAGAAACCATAAATCAGAAAAAGGGAGGCGAGGCCCAGGAAGTATTGGTCCTTGGCATCCAGCAAGAGTTACATTTAGAGTTCCAATGGCTGGTCAATTAGGAATGTTCACCAGAATTATTTATAATAATAAGATAATTGATATTGGAGAATCTAGTAATAAACCTATTAAAAATCTAAAAAACTTTGGAGATTTAAAAACAGATTATCTTATTGTTAATGGTTCAATTCAAGGCCCAGCAAAAAGAGCCCTGATTGCAACTTCACCCTTAAGAGAATCAAAAAAACAATCAAAAAAGAACTACGAGTTGGTGGAATTAAGATGATAAATATAACTATACCAAATTCACTTGAACATAAAAGAGTAGTGGAAGGGGAAAGAATTATCTATGAAGATAATAATTCCTTAGTAAGTTTAAAAAGAACAGATTCAAGAAAAATAACAGAATGGTCTTATATGAAAGAAAAAACAGGTTGGTTACAAAAAGGAATTATATTAAAACCACTTATAGGATATGATTTTTACCCTATAGATGGAGAAGAGTATAATAAAAGAAATAAATTACTAGAAGAGGTAAGATTATGAAATCAAATATTTTAAACATAAACGGAAAAAAAATAAAAGAAATAAATTTACCTAAAATATTTTCTTCTAAAATAAGAAAAGATGTTGTTCAAAAAATTTTAGAAATAAAGAAAAACAAACAACCATATTCTCCTTCACCTGTAGCTGGAAAACAACATGCTGCAAAAGGAAAAGTAGTACATAGGAGGCATGTTTGGAGAAGTGGTTATGGAAGAGGTGCATCCAGAGTCCCAAGAAAAATATTTTCTCGAAAAGGATCTCAATTTAATTGGGAAGCTGCAGAAGTTCCACAGGCAAGAGGAGGTATGAGAACCCATCCCCCAAAAATAATTTCCTTTTATATAAAAAAAATAAATAAAAAAGAATTAAAAATAGCTTTTGCATCTGCCTTAAGTGCAACAGCTTCTAAAAAATTTATTGTTGAGAAATATAAAACTCTAGATCAAAAGGATATTAAGGAAGTTCCATTTGTAGTTGATTCTAAAATAATTTCATTAAAAACAAAAGAATTAGTTAAATCCTTAAAAGAAATTTTAGGAGAAAAAATGTTTAAGGTTATATTGCAGAAAAAAAAGATTAGGGCAGGAAAAGGAAAATTAAGAGGAAGAAAATATAAAAAAAATTTGGGTTTACTAATTGTGGTTGGAAAAAAAGAAAAATTAAAAACAAAAATTTTTGATATTGTTTATGCTAAAAAAATGGGTATAAATGATCTTGCTAAAGGTGGGCTTGGAAGAATTGTTATTTATACTGAAGAAGCAATTAACGATCTGGAGGAATTCAAATGATAGTAGTAGATATAGAAACAAGTGGAGTAGATTTTATTAAGAATGGAATTTGGCAAATAGGAGCAATAGATCTAGACACTTTAGAAGAATATCTTGATGAATGCAAAATAGATGATGAAGAAATTGTTTCAGAAGAATCATTAAAAGTAACTGGAAAAACAGAAGAAGAACTAAGAGATTCAAATAAAAAAACACAAAAAGAAATGTTAGAAAAATTTATGGAATGGGTTGAAAAAAGAAAAATAAAAAATTTTATCTGTCAATGTCCTCAATTTGATGTATCCTTTATTAGAGTAAAGTGTAGTAAATATGGAATAAAAGAAACTTTCCACCATAGAGCTTTTGATACACATTCTATAGTTCAAACAAAATTTTCTGAAATAAATAATAGTTTATCAATTAAAGATAATAAAAGTAATTTCAATTTAAATGAAGTGATAGGTTTTTGTGGGTTAAATCCAGAAAGAGTTGAGTTTACAGAAGGAAAATTAACTAAAGAAGGTAAACCTCACAATGCTCTAGAAGATGCTAAATTAACAGCTGAGTGTTTCTCAAGATTAATTTATGGAAAAAATCTTTTTCCAGAATATGATGAATTTAAAATTCCGGAGAATCTTAAAAAATGAATCTTAAACCAATAACAACTGAAAAAGCAATAATGATGATTGAATCGCAGAATATTTTAACATTTCAAACAGATAAAAGGAAAACAAAAGAACAGATAAAAAAAGAAATTGAAGAGATGTTTGATATAAAAATCAATAAAATTAGAACTTTAATACAAGATAATAAAAAAAATGTTTATATTAAATTAAATAAGAAATTTCCTGCTATTGATATAGCTACTAAGATGGGATTGATGTAAAAATGGCTAAAAGAATAATTCAACAAAGGCGTGGAAGAGGAAGTAATACTTACAAAGTGAATAAAAAAGCATTTAGATATAAATTAAAATATCCAAAAATTCTTGATGGAGAGGGAACTGTAATTAAACTTTTTAATTCAACAGCACATAGTGCCCCCTTAGCAAAAATTTCTTGGAAAAATGGATTTTTTTACATTCCTGCATTTAAAAAAATGGTAGAGGGTCAAAAAATAAAATTTAATGGAAAAGAAGTTCAGTCGGGAAATATTTTAAGCATAAAAGATATTCCTTTAAAAACACCCATTTATGATGTTGAAGGAAAACCAGGAGATGGGGGAATATTTATTAAAACTGCTGGAAATTCTGCAATAGTAAGTAAAATTATAGGAAAAAATGTTTTTGTTTTAATGCCATCAAAAAAAGAAAAAAAACTTAATCAAAATTGTAGAGCAATCATAGGTATTATCGCAGGAACAGGGAGAGTTGATAAACCTCTTGTTAAAGCTGGGAAAAACTATTATATTAAAAAATCAAAAGGAAAACTTTGGCCTAGAACATCTGCTATAAAAATGAATGCAATAGACCACCCTTTTGGTTCTGGAAGGGGAAAAAATCCAAAATCCAAAATAGCTAAAAGAAATGCCCCTCCTGGAGCAAAAGTAGGACTATTAAGACCAAGAAGGACAGGAAAAAGAAAATGATACTAAAAAAGAAAACATTCACATACCGAGGAAAAACATTAGAAGAACTTAAAACCCTAGATGTAAGAGAATTTGCAAAATATTTAAGGTCAAGAGAAAGAAGAAATGTTCTTAGAAATTTCCAAGAGATTGAAAAATTTATTAAAAAATCTAAAGAAAAACAAAAAAGAAATAAGAAAATAAAAACCCATCAAAGAGATTTAATTGTTGTTCCAGAAATGGTTGGTATGAATATACAAATTTACAACGGAAATACTTTTGTTTCTGTTGAGGTAATAGGAGAAATGTTAGGTCATAAATTTGGTGAATTTGCACCAACAAGACCAAAAGTAAAACATAGTAAAGCTGGAGTAGGAGCAACAAAAGGAACTAAACATAAATCAAAAAAATAAAATGACACAAACAGAGAAACCCGCAACAAAAGCTGAGCAAAAAAAACAAGGAGTGTTTCAAACTCCTAAAGCAAATAAAACGGAAACTGCAAAAATAATTAATATACCAAAATCATCTCAAGTTCAAACTAAAAAAGAAATAATAAAAGATATAGAAAAAAGTGGAGTTCCTGAAAAAATTACAAAGGCAGAAGAAGCACTTGACAAAAAAGAAACTAAAAAACAAGTAGCTGAAAAAAAACCAATTATCAAAAAAAATCAAGCAATTGTAAGGGGAGTTGGAGTTCCTATCTCTACAAAAGAATCTGTAGCAATAAGCAAATTTATTAAAAGAAAAAAAATAGAAAAAGCTATCTCAGATCTAGAGCAGGTTTTAATATTTAAAAAAGCTATACCTATGAAAGGAGAAATCCCTCATAGAAAAGGAAGAATTGGATCTGGACGATATCCTCAAAAAGCTGTAAAAAATTTTATAAAATTACTAAAAAGTTTATTATCAAATTCCCATGCTAATGGATTAGAAGACCCTATAATTGCAGAAGCTATCTCTAATATTGCTGTAAGGCCTTTTGGAAGATTTGGTAGAGTAAAAAGAAAAAGAACACATATAAAAATAATTGCAAAAAGCAAAAAAGAATTAAAAAAAAGTGGAGGAAAACAAAATCGAAGAAAAAAACACAGTTAAATTCAAGAAAGAAGAATTTTCAGTTAAAGAGTACATAAAAAAAACACTTGGAAAAGGAAAAGCAAGCAGGGTAAAAATAGAATATACTCCTGTAGGTGAAAAAATTATAATATCAACAAGCAAACCTGGCTTAATTATTGGTAGAGGAGGAGAAAAAATAGCAGAATTAACAAGGGTGTTAAAAAAAGGATTCAAACTAGAAAACCCCCATATTGAAATAGATGAAATTAAAGAACCTCAATTTGATGCACAAACAGTAGCTGATGAAATTGCATTATCACTTGAGAGATTTGGTCCTATGAGATTCAAAGTCATTGCATATAGATCTCTACAAAGAATAATGGGTGCTGGAGCTTTGGGTGTTGAAATAAGACTAAATGGAAAACTTCCTGGAGCAAGAGCTAAATCTTGGAGATTTGCTCAAGGATATTTAAAGAAAACAGGGGATAGTGCAAAAGTTGTTGATAGAGCCCAAGCAAGAGCAGAAACAAAACCAGGGACTGTTGGAATAAAAGTAAGCATATTATCACCTTACATCATATTAAAAGATAAAATAAAAATTGATGAAAATATGGTTGAAAAAATTAAAGAAAATTCTGAAAAACTCCTTTTAAAAAAAATAAAAAAAACAGCAAATAAAAAATGAAAACAAAGGAATTAAAAGAAATGACTATGGAAAACAGAAAGCAGAAACTAAAAGAATTAAAATTAGAATTATTAAAATCAAAGGCAAATGCATCTAAAAGTGGAAACTCAAAAACCAAAGAAATTAAAAAGATAATAGCACGAATACTCACACTCAATGCCCCTCAAAAAAAGGTATTGAAAAGAATCTGATGGAAATATGCCCAAAATGTGGCTTGCCTAAGCAAGCTTGTGTATGTGAACAGATTGTAAAAAGTTCACAAAAGATAAAGATAACAACAGACAAAAAAAGATACGGGAAAATAGTGACTGTTGTTACAGGATTTGAGAGTGAAGTCGATGTGAAAAAAATCACAAAAGCTCTGAAAAATGAGCTAGCTTGTGGTGGGACTTACAAAGATAACATAATAGAACTTCAAGGAGACCATAGAAACAAAATAAAAGAAATCATGGTCAAACTCGGATTTAGTGAAGAATCCATCTCAGAGTAAGCATACACAAAAAATAAAATGAAAATAGTAAAAAAAACAGAAGGAAGAGTAGAAAAGCTAGAACTAGCTAAGGCTGAATGCAAAAACAAAGATTGTCATATTCATGGAAATTTAAAAACAAGGGGGAAATTTTTCAAAGGGAAGATAATTAAAAAATTTCCAAAAAGAATTGTTATTGAATTTGAAAGGATGGTTTATGTAAAAAAATATGAAAGATATTCTAAATCAAAAACAAAAATGCATGCCAGACTTCCAGATTGTATGAAAGATAAAATTAATGTTGGAGACTATGTTAGAATTCAAGAGTGCAGACCCTTAAGTAAAATAACTCATTTTGTAGTTGTTGAAAAAATAAAAAATAAGGAGGAAAAGGGAAAATAAAATGAGTGAAAATTATATGGAATATGTTAATAGAATAAATTCTAGTTTACGTTTATTTAAAAGATGTTTATCTAGGGAAAATTACATGGTTGCTAAACAAGCTAGTGATAATGCACACAATTTATTATTAGAACTAAAAGGAGAAAGAAAAATTATTGAAAATAAAAATAAAAAATATGAAATTAAATTATTAGAAACTAAACTTAATGAATTGGATAAAAAAATAGGATCTCCCAGCCCTTCTATGTTACCTGCAGAACACAGTGGAATAAACATGAATTATTCATCAAGAGAACGAAAAAACGGAATAATTCAATTCATCCTAAATAAAATAGGGGTAAATTTATAATGAAAGCAATATCAGCTAGAGCAACAGAAGGATTGAATATAGGATCATGGATGATTTCAGCAGATAATAGTGGGGCAAAAATGGTAAAAATAGTCTCCGTGAAAAAAAGCAAAGCTAAAAAAGGAAAACAAGTCGCAGCAAAAATGGCAGATTGGGTAAAAATCAGTGTTAAAAAAGGAATTCCGGATATGAAAGGTAAGGTTTTTGATGCTGTTGTGATAAGACAAAAAAAACCTTACAGAAGATTAAATGGAGAAAGAATAGCTTTTGAAGACAATGCTGTGGCAATATTAAAAGATGATAAAGGAAACCCAAAAGGAACCCAAATTAAAGGACCAATTGCAAGGGAGGTTTTAGAGCGATGGCCACAAGTTGCTAAAATCGCTTCTATGGTATATTAAAATGAACCTTTTAAAAAAGTTCCCAAACCAGAATAAAAAATAAAATGAAAAAAGAATTTTCAACAAAGTGGAAGGCAAGTAAACAACCAAGGAAGCAAAGAAAATATTTAGCAAATGCCCCCCTACATCTTAGAAAGAAATTTTTGAGTGTTAATCTTTCAAGAGAATTAAGAAAAAAGACAGGTAAAAGAAACATCCCTGTGATAAAAGGAGATAGTGTAAAAGTAATGAGAGGTAAATTTAAAACAAAAAGAGGAAAAGTTAGTGAAGTTAAACTAAAAAAAATAAGTGTGGTTGTAGAAGGTATTCAAATAAAAAAACAAGATGGTTCAAAAGTAAATGTTAAACTTCGTCCTTCAAATTTACAAATTTTTGAATTAAACCTAGAAGATAAAAAAAGAGCAAAAAAAATAGGAATTAAAAAAGAAGATAAGAAAAAAGAAAAAGCCAAAGAAACTAAACAAAAACCAGAAAAATCTAAAGAAGTAGCAGAGGAGAAAAAATAAAATGCATTTAAAAAGACAAATAATTCCAAAGAGTTGGCCAATAAAAAGAAAAGAAAATAGGTATATAGTTAGACCAAATTTTAATATTCAAGGAGGAATGCCTATCCTTGTTATTTTAAGAGATATTTTAAAACTAGCTCAAAATAGAAAAGAAGTAAAAAAAGCAATACATTTAAAACAGGTTTTATTGAATAATAAAAAAATTAGAGATGAAAAAAATTCTGCACTATTATTTGATACTATAACAATTCTTCCTCCAAAAGATGAAAAAAATATTTTAAAAAAATATTACCGTCTTGGATTATCTGAAAAAGGAAAATTTAATCTCCTAGAAATAAAAGAATCCGAGGCCAACTCAAAAACATCAAAAATTATCAATAAAAAAATATTAAAAGGAAAAAAGATTCAATTGAATTTAAGCGATGGAAAAAATTTTATCTACCCAAATAAATGCGACGTTAATGATTCTGTTTTAATTAATTTTAAAGAAAAATCAAAAATAGAAAAATGTTTACCCTTAAAAGAAAAATCAAAGGCTATTATTTTTGCTGGGAAACACGCTGGAGAATATGGAGTTATAAAAAAAATAAACAAAGAGACAAAAATAGCAGAGCTGGAATTAAAGAATAAAAAAATTAATGTTTTAATTAAACAATTAATGGTTTTAGAATAAAATGGAAAATAAAAAGAAAAACATCATGCAGAAAGTAAAGATAGAAAAAGTTATACTAAGTGTTGGGGGAATTGGAGAAGAACTTGAAAAAGGATTTAAACTTCTTAAAATAATCACAAATAGAAAACCTGCAAAAATGAAATCAAAAAAAAGAATCCCTTCTTTAGGAGTGAGGCCAAAATTAGAGGTTGGAGCAGTAGTTACAATTAGGAGAAAATATGAAGAACTTTTAAAGAGATTATTAATTGCACGAGAAAATTCCCTTAATAAAAAACAAATAAGTGAAAACAATTTTTCATTTGGAATTAAAGAATATATCGAAATTCCAGGAGTAGAATACCAAAGAGAAATAGGAATTATAGGTTTTGATGTTACTATAGTTTTTAAAAGATCTGGAAGAAGAATTAAATTAAGGAAAATAAAAAGGGGAAAAATACCTAAGAGACAAACAATAAGTAAAGAAGAAATAATTAAATTTATGGAAGATAACTTTCAAGTGGAGTTTAATTAAAAATGAATACAAATATAAAATTTTTAGCTCATCCATTAAATAAAAAATATGGAGAATTTATCAAATGACTGCAAGTGATTGGAATAAAATACTAGTACAACTAAGAAATAAACCCCAAATACTTGCAAGATTCTTAAAACACAACAAACCAAAACAAAGAAAAATTGGAATAGCTGTAAGAAAATGTGAAAAATGTGGGAGATTTGGATCACATATAAAAACACATGGATTAAATTTATGCCGTCAATGTTTTAGAGAGATAGCTACAGAGATAGGTTTTAACAAATATTCATAGGAGAAAAAATGTCACAAGATATAGTTGCCGATGCACTAAACAATATAAAAAACGCAAAAAAAGCTGGAAAAGAAACAATAGAGATAAAAATAATCTCAAATGTATTAATCGAAATTCTAAAAATTATGAAACAAAAAAATATCATAAAAAAATATAAAATTAATAGCAAAAATAAATCATTGCAAATAACAATAGGTGATTTGCATGAATGTAAAGCCATAAAACCAAGGTTTACTGTTAAAAAAACTCAAATTGAAAAATATAGAAGAAGGTATCTTCCCTCTAGACAAATTGGAACATTAATTATCTCTACTAATAAAGGCCTTGTTACTCATGAAGAAGCACAAGAAGAAAACATAGGAGGATGCTTAATAGCATATTTTTATTAAAATGAAAAAAAAATTTTATCAAGAAATTGAAATCCCAGAAGGAGTGGAAGCTAATTTAGAAGATTCAACACTAATCGTAAAGGGTCCTGAAGGGGAAAATAAAAGAGAATTTGAAATGGCAAATTTAGAATTCAAAAAACAAGAAAATAAAATACTTGTAGGGCATAAAAAAACAACCAAGCACGAAAAGAAAAAAATAAACACAATAGCTGCACACATTAAAAATATGATTCATGGTGTACAAGAAAAATTTGAATATAAATTAAAGGTATGTTTCAGTCATTTCCCGATGAATGTTGAATTAAAAGGTAATGAAGTTATTCTAAAAAATTTTCTAGGGGAAAAAATACCAAGAAAATTTAAAATTCCTGAAGGAGTTGAAGTCAAAATAGATAAAGAAATAATAACAATAATCTCACCTAATAAAGAATTGGGTGGACAGGCTGCAGCAAACTTTGAAACAGCCACAAAAATAAGAGGAAGAGACAAGAGAGTATTTCAAGATGGAATATACATAACAAATAAAGGTGGGAAGGAAATTTAAAATGACAAAAAATTTTATCAGACGAATATCAAATAGATACTCAAAACTTGGAAAAAGGAGAAAGAAAAAACAAGTTTGGAGGAGACCTACTGGAAGAGATAATAAAATGAGAGAAAAAAGAAAAGGATATCCAAAAACAGTTAGTATTGGATATAAAAAACCAAAAAAAAATAAAACAAAAATAATTCAAAATTTAAAAGATTTAGAAAAAATAGGAAAAGAAAAATTAATTTTGGGTAATATCGGGAAAAAAAAGAAAATAGAAATAATAAAAAAAGCTAGAGAGAGAAAAATTCAGTTTAGGAATGTAAATATCAATAAATTTTTAAAAGAAATAGAAAAGAAAGAAAGTAAGAAAAAAGAAAAGAAAAATGAACCTTTAAAAAAAATTCCTGAAAAAATAGCTGTAAAACCGCAAGGAGAAAAACAAAACTCTGAGGCAAACTCAAATCTAGCACTTAAAGACAAAAATACTTCAGGCACTAAGGAAACTAAAAAATGAACTTGAAAAAAAAGAAATTATTATCTGCAAGAACTTTAAAAGTTGGAAAAAAAAGAATTGTTTTTCTAAAAGAAAGATTAGAAGAAATAAAAGAAGCTATAACAAAACAAGACATTAAAGACTTAAAAAAAGATGGAGCAATAATTATAAAAGAAGTTAAAGGAAGAAAAAAGGTGAAAAAAAGAAAATCAAAAAGAAGTAAAGGAAATATAAGAAAAAAGGTGAAAAAAAGAAAATCAAAATATGTTACTTTAACTAGAAAATTAAGAAAATACATTTCTGAACTAAAAGAACAAGGAAAAGTCAGTAAAGAAGAAGTTTCTGAAATTAGGAAAAAAATAAGAAACAAAATATACAGAAGTAAAACACATTTAAAAGAACAATTAGGGGGAAGTAAAAAATGAAAACACAAAAACGTAGAAGAAAAGAAAGTAAAACAAATTATTCAAAAAGAATAAAATTACTTAAAAGCATGTCTCCGAGGATTGTCTTTAGAAAAACAAATAAATATCTTATTGCACAATACATTTTAAGTAAAGAGGCACAAGACAAAGTTGAAATAGGAGTTAACTCAAAAGATCTTATTAAATATGGTTGGCCAAAAGAGTTTATTGGGAGTCTAAAATCAATTCCTGCTGCATATTTTACAGGTTTTTTAATTGGAGAGGAAATAAAAACCAAAAAAGAAACCCCTATTATTGATTTTGGGATGATAAGAAATTTGCATAAAACAAAAATCTATGCTTTTTTGAAAGGTTTGGTTGATGCTGGAGTTAAAATAAAAACCAAGGAAAAAGTTTTCCCAAGTGAAGATATCATAAAAGGTTCTAACCTAAAAAATAAAATTCCCTTTGAAGAAATTAAATCTAAAATAGAAAAATGACTAAAGAAATCAAAAATCAAGGCGTTGGAGAAAAAATTGAAGATAAAGAAATCCCAAGAACTATGGAAAAAATAGGAGAAAAGGCAAAGCAGTCTAATGAAAGAATTTCTGAACAAGATTCAGAAACTAAAGAAAAACCAAAAAAAGTTGAATCTAGAAAAGATATGAGAAGAAAATCAAGAGAAGATGAAGAAAAAGAAGCTTTAGCTGCCTGGGATCCAAAAACTAAACTTGGGCAAGAAGTAAAAGATGGAAAAATAAAAAAAATAGATGAAATTTTAGACAAAAAAAGAAAAATTCTTGAACCAGAAATTGTAGATTCATTATTAAATGTAGAATCAGATTTAATTTCTATAGGTCAATCAAAAGGAAAATTTGGAGGTGGAAAAAGAAGGGCTTGGCGTCAAACACAAAAAAAACGAAAAGAAGGAAATATTCCTACCTTTTCAACTCTTGCTGTTATTGGGGATGGAAAAGGACATATTGGAATTGGAACAGGAAAATCTAAAGAAACCCTTCCTGCTAGAGATAAAGCAATAAGAAAAGCTAAACTAAATATTATGAAAATAAAAAGAAGCTGTGCAGGATTTGATTGTGATTGTTCAGAAAATCACACAATTCCTTTTAAAGTAACTGGAAAAACAGGAAGTGTAAGAATAACTCTTATTCCTGCGGCGCAAGGAACAGGTCTTGTTGTTGGAAGTGAATTAAAAAAAATATTAAAATTAGCAGGAATAAAAGATATTTACAGTAGAACATCTGGTAGAAAAAGAACAACTTTTAACCTTGTTAAAGCATGTATAGGTGCTTTAAAAAAAACAAATTTATAGGAAATAAAATGAAATTAATAATAAGAATAAAAGGGCAGGTAGGATTAAAAAAAGAAATAATTGAAACCCTATATAGACTTAGGCTTAGGAAAAAATATTCCTGTATTGTTATTGATAAACCAACAAAGATTCAACTTGGAATGATAAATAAAGTTAGAGATTTTGTTGCATTCGGAGAAATCAGTGAAGAAGTCTATAAAAGACTTGTAGAAAAAAGAAAAACAAAAATAAAAAATTTCTTTAGATTGCATCCTCCCCGAGGAGGAATTGAGAGTAAAAAACATTTTGGAGTTGGAAAAGGTGTTTTAGGAAATAATGGAAAAGAAATTAATAAATTAGTAGAGAGGATGCTATAATGGAAACAAAAAACCTAAAAAATATTTTAGTCAAAAAAGGTTGGGATGAATTAATTATTAGAAAAACAGATGTTTCTCTTGATACTATGTATTATGATGGATATAATGGGGTAATAATAAAAGCAAAATATATAATTGATGGTGAAAAATTAAAACCATTAAGTGAAGAGATTATCGAAACTGATAATCCCAATTTTAATAGTTATTCAGAAAAATTAAAAGAAGGTGGAATATTATAAGGTTAAAAATACAATTAAAATGAAACTAACAAAACGTACAAAATCATCAAGAATGCATGGTAGAAATAGGGGGAGTCATGGATGGGGAGCTAGAAAAAAACACAAAAAATCAGGACATAAGGGAGGAAAAGGAATGTCTGGTAGTGGAAAAAGAGCAGATCAGAAAAAAACACTTGTGACAAAACTTTATGGACACAAATATTTTGGAAAACAAGGAATTACAAGTAAAGGAACAAAAAAAGATAAAAGAAAAAGAATAAATCTTCAACAAATAGAATTTAGTTTAGAAAAATATGGTAAAAAAATAGGTGATAAATGGGAAATTAATTTAAAAGATTATAAAATTCTTGGAACAGGAGAGGTAAAAAACAAGTTAATTATAAAAGCAAATGATTCCTCTAAATCTGCAAGAGAGAAAGTGAAATCAAAAGGTGGAGAAATCATTCTCATTTGTTTGTCCAAACATGGCCAAACAAAAGCAAAACAAGCCCCTAAATCAACAATAAAAAAAGTAGAAAAAGCTGGAGGTGAATCACACTCCCTAAATAGTTTTCCTAAAAGTCAAACTAAAGCTGGTAGCGAAATTATCTTAAGTTTAAAAAAAGAGAATAAAAATGGCTCTTAAAGATTTATTTGGATATATTCCAGAAGTTACAAAACCTTCTGAAAAAAAAGTTGGTTTTAATACAAAGCTAAAATGGACTCTAATTATTTTGGGGGCATTTTTTGTCCTTGCTAATATTCCTCTTTTTGGACTCTCAGAAAATGCTCTTTCAAGATTTGAATATCTTGCTATTCTTCTTGGAACAGATTTTGGAAGTATTATTTCTTTAGGAATTGGTCCAATTGTAATGGCCTCTATTATTTTACAATTACTTACTGGATCAGGAATCCTTAATATTGATACTACAACAGATGAAGGTAAAAGATTTTTCCAAGGCATTCAAAAAATTTTGGTTTTCTTTTTTATTATTTTTGAAGCACTAATATATGTTTTGATGCAAGGTCTTCAAGCAGCTCCAGGATTTACAGGATTAGTTGTTTTCCAATTAATACTTGGAGGACTAGCTATTTTTTATATGGACGATGTGTGCCAAAAATGGGGTTTTGGATCAGGAGTAAGTCTATTTATAGGTGCTGGAGTTAGCTGGAGATTAGTAACTAGTGCTTTCCAATTCATAAACCAACAAGGAAGAAATTGTTTACTTGATTTTAAAGGAACTCCGTGCTCTGGAAAGGTTTTTGTTTTAATACAATCTGTAATTAATAAATATCCCACAGAACTTTTATCAGCTTTAGCAGCAATTTTAGCTACAATACTCATCTTTCTAATGGTTGTATGGGCACAATCATTAAAGGTAGAAATACCTTTATCTTTTGGTAGGATTAGAGGATATGGGGTTAAATGGCCATTATCTTTTTTCTATGCTTCTGTTATTCCTGTTATCTTAACTGCTGCTCTAATGGCTAATGTGCAACTTTTTGGAGGTATGATTGAGAATGCTGCTGCACCTTGTGTTGAAGAAGGAATTTGTACAGGAATGGCTAAATTTGCTTCATACTTTGGTTTTTTAGGTCATTTTGTAGAAGGGCAAGCTATTTCAGGATTATCATTTTGGATGGGTTCAAATAATCTTCTTCAATTAACTATTAAAGGAGGATTTCTTCCTAAATATCTTCTTCAAGGTTTAACACATACCTTGTTCTTTATGTTTTTTTCAACTATTTTTGCTATATTCTGGGTTAAAACTTCTGGAATGGATTCAAAAGCACAAGCTCATAAAATAGCTTCTTCTGGATTACAAGTATCTGGTTTTAGACAAGATGAAAGAATCCTTGAGAGTATTTTAGACAGATATATAATGCCCTTAACAGTCATGGGTGGTCTTGCTATTGGTTTGCTGGCTTCAGTTACTAATTTACTAGGAGCTCTAGTTTCAGGAACAGCTATGCTACTAGTAATAATGATTATGTTTCAGTTCTATCAAAACATTGCACAACAACATCAAATGGACATGGCTCCTGCAATGAGAAAGTTCATGGGAGGGGGTTAGTTTTAAAAACACCTCTTCATAAATATAAATATTAAAAGAGCTTAAAATGACTATGGAAGAAATACTCATCGCAAACCCCAAAGTAAGTGTGATTGTTGTTTCTTTTTTAATTACACTTGTAATGACTCTTGTAACTAAAAAATTCACAAATCAGAACCGGATGAAAGAGTTAAAGCAGATTCAAAAAGCTTGTCAAATAAAACTCAAAGATGCTAGACATGACCCAGGTGAAATGACTAAAGTTCAAAAACAAATGATGGATTGTTCTATGGAGCTTATGAAACACTCATTTAAACCAATGCTATATACTTTTCTCCCACTCATTATATTATTCTGGTGGATTAGAGGAATTTATTCACCTGTATTCTCTAGCTGGATATGGTGGTATATTGCAACAGGAATTATATCTAGTATGATTCTTAGAAAGGTTTTAAAAGTTGTTTAGGAAAATAAATTTCTGGATTAAATAATCTACCCTTTAAAAAATATTATAAAGGTTCTAAAAGGAAACTGAAAAATAAATTATTACCTGATTTTTAGTAAGATTTAATAATTCAGAAATCAATATTAATTAATGGTTTATACCCTGTATCCCTCCAGAACAAACATTTCAACAATTCCTTCCAAATCAGTTTCAAAAAAACCAAACAATTATTTGCTCTAATCACAACCCTTAAAAACATACTTTTTCTGAGTTTATAATGGAAATGGATCAAAATCAACAAGAAATTATGTATAAGCTAAGCATATTTGAACAGCAAATACAGCAGTTACAACAACAATTGCAGGCTGTTGAACAAGGAATTGTTGAAATGAGTTCTTTAAATTTAGGTCTTAATGATCTTAAAGGAGCAAAAGATAAAGAAATTCTAACTTCAATTGGAAAAGGAATTTTTGCAAAAACAAAATTATTATCAGAAGAGCTTATAGTAGATATTGGGGAAAGAAAATTTGTTAAGAAAACGATTCCAAAAACTCAAGAACTAATTGATACTCAGATTGAAAAACTAGAAGAAATTAAAAAAGAATTAAGTAAAAACTTGGAAAAAGTTAATGAAGAACTAATAAAAACATTTAAAGAAGTTCAAGAAAAAGAAAAGTGATTATTTTACTTTCCTCCAAAATTTTTCATAACTGAGTACGCCTTGTTCAGTAATTATCTTTGTTATATATTTTTTATCTACAAATTCAAAAGCAGGATTTCTTATTTTAATGTTTTTAGGAGCTTTATCCCAAACTTCATTTAGTTTTCTTTGTTCAATAGGAACAAATTTCCTTGAAAATTTCCAAGAATCAGCTACAATAAAAACAGGAATTTTTTCTGATTTAGCTATTTTTGCTATTACTTCACTTCCAACTTTATTGATTATTCCTTTTTTTGTCAGAGCATCTGCACCTAAAAAAACTTTAGAAACTTTTTTTGTTCCTAGCTCCTTAGAAAGAGCTATTCCTAAAGCAGAATCAACAAACATTGTAACTTTGATTCCCTCTTTCTTAAGTTCTTTAGCAGTTTTTCTTCCTTGAAACAAAGGACGGGTCTCTGTATTGTAAACTTCAAACTTTTTTCTTTTTTTTCTTGTATAAACCAAAGCATTAACAACATTTGTAGAATGGCAGTGGGTAAAAACTACATCTTTATTTTTAATTAATTTATATACGAGGTTATTAATTTTATTTTGAGATATTTTAAAATGTTCTAATATTTTTTCTTTTGAATTTTTTTCTGCTAAATTTAAAACACGCTCCAGCATAGGTTCTGTTGGTCTTAAATAAAGAAGTTTCTTTTTTGAAGATTTTGTTGGAAAAAGAAAATAAGCTTTTAATGCGGCTTTGGCAATATTTTTTGCTCCTTGAATTTTTATGTTTTTTATGTTTTTTAAAATTTGGTTAAACTCTTTTTTTTTATTCATTATTAAAAGAAATCACGAAAGTTTAAAAAATCTCTTTTTTTAATAGATATATGTTAGAATCTTTAATTAATCCAAAAAGAGCTGAGAAAGGTCCTTGGAAAATGTTTTTTATAGGGCTTGTCTATGCTTCACTTTCACTTTTATTAGTACACTGGTTTTTTGCTGGAGATCCTGTTTTATCTAAATTTTCAGGAATAATTGTTGTAACTTTTGCTGTTATGTTTTCTTTACCTTTTATGTATTATATGATAAAGCAAGAGGAGGAGGAAGATGAACAAGTAGAGGGCTTTTTTAGTGTCTGGAAAATACATAGTGATGCTCTTTATGGTTTTATGTGGCTTTTTCTAGGTTTTATAATTGCTTTTGCATTTTGGCACCCTATATTGAATAATAATGAATTATTTAATGCCCAAATAAAAACCTATTGCATGATAAATAGTCCTGGAAATATTGAAGATTGTTTTGTTAGGTATTCTCCTACAGAAAAAATAACTTCTACAGGAGCTGCAACACATGGAAAAAGATTTTTTTCAATAATAGAAAACAATGTTTATGTTATGATTTTCACGCTGGTTTTTTCACTGCTCTTTGGAGCTGGAGCTATATTTGTTTTAGCATGGAATGCAAGTGTAATTTCTGCAGCAATAGGTATATTCACAAAATACCAATTAACTCAAATACCTCTTGGAATAGCGCGGTATATGATTCATGGATTTCCTGAAATTGCAGCATATTTTGTAACTGCTTTAGCTGGCGGAATTTTTGGAGTTGGAATTCTTAAAAATGGAATAAAAAGCCCTCAATTTCTAAGGGTTTTAGAAAACACAATTATCTTGCTTTTTGTAGCAATTGTTCTCTTACTTCTTGCTGCAACAATAGAAGTTTATATTACTCCTTTAATATTTAATTAATAATTTTTTGTAAGTAGATAAGATACAAACACCTACCTTTTTTTTATAAGAAATCTTTATATAGAGGTTAATTTTCTTTCATATAATCTAAAATGATTGGAGAAAATAAAGAACAAGCACCTAAAGATAAAACTTCAGGCACTAAGGAAAAAAAAGAGTACTCTGAAGATATAAGTAAAGAAATACAAAAAAGTGTTCCAAAACAAGAAGTAGTAAATCTAGAAATAGCAGAAAAAGAAGAAAAAATTTCAGAAGCTGTTTCAGAATTGCCTATAACAACTAAAATAACTGAACCAAAAGACGAAATAGAGGAAAGAAAAAAGAAAATAATTAATTTTTTAAAAAATAAACAAATCTGGGTTATGGGTGTATTAATCATTGCATTAATTTTAGGGATTTATATTAGAAGCCTTCCGATGCAAGATCATGGAGGCACACCAGGTTTATGGGATATAACAACAAATACTTGGACTCTTGGACCTGACTTAGATCCTTGGTTATTTGAAAGATATGCTAAAATTATTGTTGAAGAAGGTTCATTACCAAAAATAGATATGATGAGAAATGTTCCCTTGGGATTTGATATGAGTAAAGAATCTATGCTTCTCCCACGCCTGATAGATTGGACTTACCACATATTAAATATTTTCATGGAGGCTAATATTGAACTTGCAGGGGTTATCTTTCCTGTAATAATGTTTGCATTAACAATAATCTCTTTCTTTTTGTTTGTTAGAGAAATTTTTATAAAAAATTCCAAAAAAAGCATACTTAAAGCTAATACTATAGCCTTGATTTCCACATTTTTCATGATTGTTATTCCTGTTTTCTTATCAAGAACAGTTGCAGGTATTCCTGAAAAAGAATCAGCTGCTTTCTTTTTTATGTTTCTTACATTTTATCTTTTCTTAAAAGCTTGGAAAACTGAAAAAATAAAAAAAGCTTCTATCCTAACAATTTTAGCAGGAATTTCTACTGCTTGTATGGGGCTAATTTGGGGAGGGGTAATGTATATTTTTATTGTTATTTCTGCTACAAACTTGATTGCTTTTATTTTAAACAAAATAAATAAAAAAGAATTTTTAATATACACTCTTTGGTTTTTTACTTCTTTTTCATTATTGCTTCTCCTTACAAATAAATTTTCATTGATTAGTCTCCTTACATCAATAAATACAGGCTTGGTTTTTTTAGTTTTTTTTATTATGACTGTTCATTTTATCCTCAACAATACAAAATTAGGGAACATAAAATTTCTAAAAAATCTAAAATTTCCAAAGACAATTATCTCTTTAATTATTGCAATAGTTTTGATTTTCTTTTTTGCCTTGATTTTTTTTGGTCCTGACTTTATTATTAGTAAAATAAAAGCAATTCATCAAACAATGTTTAGGCCTGTAATCGGGAGATGGAACACAACTGTTGCTGAAAATAGGCAACCTTTTTTTACAGAATGGGGATCAAGTTTTGGTCCTTTTATTAAAAATATCCCTATCTTATTTTGGTCATTTATAATCGGTTCTATAGTTTTATTTAGAAAAATGTTGAATAAGATAAAAAATAAAGATAATTGGGTTTTAACTGGATTTTACATTTTATTTTTATTTGGTATGATTTTTTCGAGATATTCTTCATCAAGTATTTTAAATGGTGAAAATTTTATAAGTAAAAGCTTTTATTATCTTTCTGCTATACTTCTAATAGGTGTTTTAATTTATTATTATGATAAATATTACAAGGAAGGGAATAATAATTTTCAACAAATTTCTTATGAATATTTATTTTTGTTTGTTTTATTTATTTTATGTTTGTTTAGTGCAAGAGGTGCTGTAAGGCTTACAATGGTTTTAGCTCCAATTGCTCCTATTTTTGTTTCTTATCTTATTGTTGAATCAATTGACAAATTTAAAAAAACAAATGAGGAAACTCAAAAGCTATTTATAGGAGTATTTATTATTATAATACTTATATTGAGTATGTTTGTTTTTTGGAATTTTTATAAAACAATAAAAGTACAAGCATATAATTTTATACCATCTTATTATAACCAACAATGGCAAAAAGCAATGCAATGGGTTAGAGATGAAACACCACAAGATGCTGTATTTTCACATTGGTGGGATTATGGATATTGGGTCCAAAGCATAGGAAATAGAGCTACTGTCTTAGATGGGGGAAATGCAATCACTTATTGGAACTACTTGATGGGCAGGCATGTGTTAACAGGAGATAATCAAAAAAATGCTTTGGAATTTTTATATAACCATAATGCAACACATCTTCTAATTGATTCTTCAGATATTGGTAAATATGGGGCTTATTCAAGCATTGGAAGTGATGAAAATTATGATAGATATTCTTGGATTGGGGTCTTTTTACAAGATGAAAAACAAACACATGAAACCAAAAATCAAACTATTTATGTTTATTCTGGAGGAAGTGCATTGGATGAAGATTTAATAATAACAAAGGATGACAAAGAGATATTACTTCCAGCACAACAAGCAGGAGCAGGAGCAATAATTCTTTCTGTAGAAAAAAAAGAAAATAAAACCACATTTTCCCAACCTTATGTAATAATGGTTTATCAAGGACAACAATACCAAGTAAACTTAAGATATCTTTCTATATCTGGAGAATTTGTTGATTTTAAATCTGGTATTGAAGCAGCAATTTATGTTTTCCCAGCCATGAAACAACAAGGACAAAGTTTAACATCTAATGTTCTTGGGGCTGCAATGTACATTTCCCCCAGATTAATGAGGGGCATGGTGGCTCAAATATATATCCTAGATGATCCTTTAAAAAAATTCCAAAACTTTGAATTAGTTCATTCTGAACAAAACCTTATTATTGATCAATTACGTAATCAAGGGATGAATCTTCCTGAATTTATCTATTATCAAGGAATCCAAGGCCCAATTAAAATATGGGAAATAGAATATACTGGAGAAGAACAAATCCGTGAAGAATATCTAGATAAAGATGCTTCCAAATACATTAAATGGAAATTATAATAGGTGATATTTAAAAAATATTAAAACTATTTCAAAAAATGCAATCACTCTTATTTATCCCCTTATTAACAAGTTTTTTTGTAACTATGTTAGTTTTACCATCCTGGATAAAAAAAGCAAAAAAGACTAGGTTAACAGGCAAAGATTTGAATAAGTTAAGTAAATTAGAAATAGCAGAATCTGGAGGAATAATTGTAATTTTAGGTTTTCTTATTGGTGTGTTGATTTACATTGCTATAAAAACTTTTTATTTTAAAGACCTAACAAATTTAACTGAAATTTTTGCTTTGACAACTTCAATAATAATAATTTCTTATGTTGGAATTATGGATGATTTTTTTGGATGGAAAATAGGTCTTGGAAAAAAAACAAGAATCTTTTTGGTTCTGGGGGGTACAATTCCTTTGATAGTTATAAATGCAGGAGTACATCAAGTATTAATTCCCTTTTTTGGACACACAAATCTTGGTTTAATATACCCCTTATTTCTTATTCCGCTTGGAATCTTAGGTGCTACAATTAGTTATAATTTTCTTGCTGGTTTTAATGGATTAGAAGCAGGACAAGGAGTCTTAATAATTGGTTTTTTATCCTTTGTTTCCTATAAAACTGGAAGTACTTGGTTATCAATTCTTGGATTGTGTATGGTTGTTTCATTATTGGCTTTTTATTTTTTTAATAAATATCCTGCACAAGTCTTTCCCGGAGATGTTCTCACATATAGTATAGGGGCATTAATAGCAATTATGGCTATTTTAGGAAATTTTGAAAAAATTGCCATCTTTATCTTTATCCCCTATATAATTGAAACAATCCTAACAATAAGAGGTAGGTTGGTAAAACAATGTTATGGTAAACCAAATAAAGAAGGTTTTTTAGAAATGCCATATAAAAAAATTTATAGTTTAACACACCTTTTTATTCTTATCCTTAGTAAAATTAAAAAAAGAGTTTATGAAAAAGATGTTGTTTATTTAATCTTTTTATTCCAATTAATATTAATAGGATTATCATTAGTTTTTTTTAGAGGGGTTTTATTTACATGAAAATTAAAAGATTTCTTCCACTTATAGGAATTTTAATTTTCATATATCTTTTAATTAAATTAGATCTCTCAGAAATTATTCAAGAAATAAAAAATGCTAATCTTTTTTTACTATTTATTGCTCTTTTTTTTGTATTTCTTGTACTTATCACTGAAACCCTAAAATGGTTTGTAATAGCTAGAAAACAAGAAATAAAAATACCTTTCAAAGATGCATTTAAGATAAACCTTATAACTAATTTTTATTCTTTTATTACTCCTTCTAAACTAGGAACAATTTTGAGAGTGGAATATTTAAAAAAATATACTCAAAATAGGGGGAGGGGTTTTAGTAATTTTGTTTTAGATAAATTTTTAGATATTTTTTCTATCTTCTTTTTAGCAATAATTTTTTCTATTTTAATTGGAAAAGACTTAGAAATTATTCCAATATCCCTTTTAATAACTATTTTCCTTACAGGGATCTTACTTTTTTTGTTATTTATAAAAAAAGACAGAAGTAAACCAATATTAAGAATTTTTTATATATATTTGGTTCCAAAAAAAATAAAAGAAAGAGCTAGAAAAGCTTTTGATTCTTTTTATGAAAAAATTCCAAAAAAAAGAGAGTTCCTTCTTTTTTCTGTTTTTAATATGTTTAATTGGATTGTAATATATTTTGTAACTTACATTATAGGGGTTTCTTTAGGAATAAATCTTCCTTTTTATTATTTTCTTGCTATCCTTTCAATAGGAACGATAATAGCTTTAATACCTATAACCATAAATGGTTTAGGAACAAGAGAAGCAACACTTATCACCCTCTTTTCGTTGTTTGGGCTTGGAAGTGCTAAAGTTTTTTCTATGTCTCTTTTAACTTTTATTCTTTATGGAATTATTCCAGCAATTATAGGAAGTTTTTTAAGCATAAAAAATAAAGGATGGGAATGAAAAAAGTCTCAATAATAGTTCCTTGTAGAGAAATAGACTTTATGACTGGAAAATGTATTATTAAATGTTTAAAATTAGATTATGAAGATTTTGAAATTTTAATTCTTCCTGACACAATTGATAGAGAAGCTTCAAAAAAATATAAAGATAAAAAATTAAGAATAATAGAAACAGGCCCTGTTAAACCAGCTTTTAAGAGAAATCTTGGTATGGAAAAATCTAAAGGGAATTTTTTTGCATTTATTGATTCTGATGCTTATCCTGAAAAAGATTGGCTTAAAAATGCAATGCAATATTTTAAAGAAGAAAAAATTGGGATTGTTGGTGGCCCAAATCTGACACCTACTGAAGGAAATTTCTGGGAAAAAATTTCAGGGTATGTACTTTCTAATTTTTGGACAAGTGGAGATGCCTGTGTAAGGTACAAAAAAAGTAAAAATTGTTTTGTGAAAGAACTTCCATCTTGCAACTATATTTCAAGAAAAGAAATTTCTCCAAAATATGATCCCTCTTTTTTAACTGCTGAAGATTCTGAATTTTGTTTTAAAGTAGAAGATCAAGGGTATAAAATTTTATATGCTAAAGATGTTGTTGTGTTTCACCATAGAAGAGATACCTTAAAAAAACATTTAAAACAGATGTTTATTTATGGAAGAGATATCGCATGGTTATCTAAAAAAAAATTTACTCTTGATAAATTCTATTACTCTGTATTAAGCATATTTACTTTAGGAGTTGTTGGAGGTATTATTTTGTCTTTTTTTTCTTCAATTATTAAAGTTATTTTTTTATTTTTAATGCTTATTTATTTGCTTATTATATTTTCTACAAGCATCCACAAAAATATTAATATAACTTTCTGGATAACAACCACCACAATCTTAACTCATTTTTACTATGGTTTTGGATGGATTTATGGAATTCTTTTTAAGAATAAGAATATACAAGCTAATAGAGGTCTAAATATAAGATAAATAAAGTTTAAAAAAGACTTTGATTAAAAAATTTAAATGAAAATTCTCATTGGTTATCCTCCCACAGAATCTGAAAAAGGAATAGCTTTGTTATCACAAAACAGACAATTTCAGTGGTTCAGCAATGCTTCTTATCTCTACCCTGTTGTTTTAGGGAGTGCAGCTAGTTTATTAAAATTCAAAGGACATAAGGTAAAATGGCTAGATTGTGTTGCAGAAGGAATAAATTGGTCTGAATTTGAAAAAATAATTAAAAAAGAAAAACCAGATCTTTTTGCATTTGAAACCAAGACTCCTGTAATAAAACAGCATTGGAAAACAATTAATAAATTAAAAGAAAAATTTCCAAAATTAAAAATAATTTTAATGGGAGACCATGTAACTTCTTTGCCTAAAGAATCTCTGCAAAATTCAAAAATTGATTTTATTCTCTGTGGGGGATATTTTGATTTTTTAATAGATGGTTTAATTGATTTCCTAGAGGGAAAAATTAAAAAAATTCCAAAAGGCATTTATTACAGAGAAAAAAATAAGATTGTAAGCTCTGGAAAATTTGAATTAAAACACAATCTTGATGAACTCCCTTTTACTGATAGAAGTTTAACAAAATGGTGGCTTTATCAAACAGAATATAACATAAGTAGAAAACCATATTTTTATATAATGTCTGGAAGAGATTGCTGGTGGGGAAAATGTAAATTTTGTGCTTGGCCAACTCTTTTTCCTAAATTTAGAGTCAGGGGTGTAAAAAACGTGTTAGATGAAATTGGAGAATTAATTAAAAAATATAATGCTAAAGAAATTTTTGATGATTCTGGAACACTCATGACTGGAAAATGGTTAAGAGATCTTTGCAAGGGATTAATTAAAAGAGGTTATAATAAAAAAATAAGATATTCTTGTAATATGAGATTTGGAGTCTTAAATCAAGAAGATTATAATCTAATGAAAAAAGCAGGCTTTAGACTTTTAAAATTTGGATTAGAATCAGGAAACCAAATAACCTTAGATAAATTAAACAAAGGAGTAAAAATTAAAGACATTATAAATGGGTGTAAAATGGCTAAAAAAGCTGGTTTAACAGTACATTTGACAATGATTGTTGGTTATCCTTGGGAAACTAAGAAAGATGCTCTTAGGACTCTTGAATTAGCTAAAAAACTAATGCAATCAGGAGATGCCGGCTTACTTCAAGCAACTGTGTTAATTCCTTATCCTGGAACCCCTTTATGGAAAGAAGCAAAACAGAAAAAGTGGTTTTTATTTAACCCCCTAGATTATGAAAGATATGATATGAGAGAACCTGTATTAAAAACAAAAGATTCAAGAGCCAGTGAGATTGCTGCTATTTGTGGTAAAATTTACACTATTTTTCTAACTCCTCAATATATCTTATCTAGGATGCTTGCTATGAGAAGTAAAGATGAAATAATTTTAAATTTAAGAGGTTTCAAAGCAGTTCTAGGTCATTTAAGGGATTTTTCTTTAAAGAAAAATTAAGCAAGAATTTTAAAAGCAATTTGTTTAGCCATATGATAACAATGTTTTAAAGCATCTTTTTTTGCAGGTTGCATATATAAATTATCAAAATTCTTATTTTGTTTTATTCCTGATTTTAACATTAACAAAAACAAACCCCCATTATCTTTTATCTTTGTATAACTAGTTCCAATAACTTCTGCAGAATGTCCATCTGTAAATGCACATGCTCCAATGGAGCTAAAAGACCCTAAAGGAGTATTCTGATCTATAAAATTCTTATAATAATCTTGGGCTTTTTTATTTGCATTTTTTGGAAGCAAACCAGGAATTAAAAGTTCTGCCGACGCATTATAAACTTCCCATGCATCAAATTCTTCTAATAGGGGAAAATTCTCATTAAGATATTCTCCAAGGCCATCTCTTGAAAAAGGATGGACAATAATTTTAATTGCATCAAAATCTTCTGCTGATTTTAATGCATCTTCAAGACTTGGAGGATTTTTATTTTTCCATATTCTCTTAATTGAAGGCATACCTACAGCTAAAAAATGCCCTTCTCTAGGTTCAACTTCTTCAACCTTTACTATACTTATTCTTTTTTGAGGAACATAAACATATTTTTTGAAATCATCTGTAAAAATTCTTTCATATTTTTCTGGTTTTTGATTTACAAATTTTTCATATCTGGAGTCATCTGGCCCATCATTACAAATACCAAAGATCCCTCCATCCCCTAACCTAGAATAAGCTATATCAATTGTTTCATCAAATCCTGGGTTAGTCCCATTTGGACCTAAATGATTATGAAGATCCACATTCATTTTTATAGAAAAAGACCCCAAACCTTGTTTTTAAATTTTATTGTTTTCCAAATAACTTTCAACAGTATCAAACTCATATCCTTTTTTTAAGCAGAATAAGATGTAATTTTCTAATATTTTTAGTAGTTTTTTTCCATTATTCTTTTTTATATAATTTGGGACCTTAAATTTTGAGATGTCTGTAAATTCCCAGGGATGAAATAAAAGCATTGTATATTTTGAATCTAAAAAATTAAATTTTGTTGTTTGCTTAGCATAATTAATTCCTAAATTTTTAAAAGCAAGCCAAAACAAAGGCAGTCTTACAAAAGGGGTTGTAGAAGGGGGAATTTCAATAATCTTTCCAATTTTATGAATCTGTCTTGATTTAAAAAAATTATTATATCTCCCTGGAATAAATGTTGGATGTAAAGAAGAATCATATTTAAAACCTAATCCAGGTAGAATATTTATATTTTGTATATTAAATCTTGGAGCCCTAAACCCTTTAATCTTAAATTTTGTTATTTTTTCTAATTCTTTTTTTGCTTTTTTTAATTGATCGATTGTTTGAAAAGAATCTGAATGAGAATATCCATGACTTGCTATTTCATGTTTTTTTAGTATTAAAGATTTGATTAGTTTAGGGTATTTTTTAGCAAAATTTGCAGTAGTAAAAAAAGTTGCTTTAATTTTATATTTATCTAAAAGATTCAAAAGTAAAACTAATCCTTTTTTAGAAGTTTCATACATTTCTTTTTCAGAAATTTTTTGATTAAACTGTAAGGGGAGGTCAAATTCCTCTACATCTAAAGTTAAAAGCATTTTTTTCATCTTAAAAATCTTAATTTTAATAATCTAAATATAATTCCCGGTAAAATTCTTAATTTTACTGTGCTGAAATCTGTTGTTTTTGGCAAAATAAAATATTCTTTTATTTTTGCATTTACTTTTTTGAGATTAAAAAGAAGTTCTATATCAAATTCAAATCCTTTACAAATAAATTTTTTATCTATTTTATTCCAGACAGTTCTTTTCATAAATTTTGCTCCCCCTTGAGTATCACTAGCATTTATTCCAAAAAACATTTTTGAAACTAAAGAAGCTCCTAAAGAAAAGAATCTTCTTGTTAAAGAAGTTTGGTGTTTAAAATCATTCTTTTTAAACTTAGAAACTATAACCACATCTGCATTTTCTAAATAACTAATCATTTTTGAAATTTCATTTAAATCAAAGGAATTATCTGCATCTAAAAATCCAATTATTTCGTTTTGTGCTTGACCAAACCCAGCAATTAAAGCATTTCCTTTACCTCTTTCTGGAACATTTAGAACCTTTAAAGGAAATTTAGAAGAAAAATTCAAAGATTTGTTGAAGGTATTATCTGTACATGCGTTACAAACAACAACAATCTCTAATTTTTGGAATCTTTTTGTAAAAAAATCAAAATACTCTTTTAAGCTTCTTTCTATGAATTTTTCTCCATTATGGACTGGAATGATTAAAGAGAGACTATTCATAAAAACAATTCATTTAAATCATATATAAAGATATATCTAAAATAGTATAATATAACTTTTAAATTAATTTGAATAGGAAATTAAATGAAATACACTGAATCTAAGGAAGCTGATAACAAAATCCAAAAAGATGTTGAAATAATAAAAAAAATAATTATTAAATATGAAAAACCAGAAACAATTGTTATGTTTGGTGGATTTGGACATGGAGGAGGCAGTTTTATAAAAAAAGAAGAAGAAATTCTTCCGTTGAATGATTATGATATTTATCTTATAACAAAAAAACCTATTTCTGGTGAGAAATTAGAAAAAATTGGAGAAGAATGCTCTAGGGCATTACATAGGGGGGGATTAGAAATTGTTGAATATTATAATCAAAAATATGATGAAAACAAATTTTTTCATGTGGATTTACATAATATAACTTTAAAAAAATTAAAAAAACCCTTACCTCTTCAAAGAATTTATGATTTAAAAACAAGCATTGTTATCTTAGGGAATAAAAATATACTTAGAAAAATTCCAGAAGTAAAAATCTCCAAATCAGACGCATTAAGGATGCTCTTTAATAAATTAGATCATTTTGCTATTGCCGAATCAAATTCTAATCTGTTAAAAAGTATCTATGCTGTTAAAGGATTTACAGATTCTTGTTCTTCATTATTAATATACTATGGAGAGTATACTTCAAAATATCAAGATAGGATAAAAAAACTAGAAACCTTAAGTAAAATAAAACAAATTCCAAAAGAATATATTGATCTTGTAAAAATAGCTACAAATGCTAAATTAAAAGAAGGATATTTTATAAAAGATGTTGATGAATTTTTTCTTAAATCTAAAAAATGGGTTGGGTGGATTTTAAAAATAATGATTAAAGAACATTTAAACATAAAATCTAATAATTGGAAAATAATTTGTCAAAAAATGTATTCTAAGCTCCCTTATATTTATTTTAATGATTATTTAAAAAGTAAATATTTATTTTTAGGCCAGTACTACCTTAATTTAAGGTTTTTTTTATCAGGATTAAGAAAAAGAGAATTCTTGATTAAAAGCTTATTTAGATGGAGGGATGCTGGGCTGATTATTGCTATGGCACTTATACTTTATTCATTTGGTGAAAAAAAAGAAGCAGAAAAATATCTAAGAAAATTAACTGATAAAACCTTTCCTCTTAAACAAAGAATTCTCAAAATATACTCAATATATTATTTACAAAAGTTGGTGTAAAAACATAAAAAAACTTATTAACCATCTTTTTCAAGATTCTTTATGAAGATTCTCTTAATTGAACCGAATTTTGAGGGATATGTTTTAATGCCCACAATGTCCTTGGCTGTTCTTAAAAGTTATATCAACAACAAAACAAAACACCAAGCTAAAATAGTAGATTTAATTTTTAATAAAAAAAAATGGAAAGAATATCTTTCTAAAAAAATTAAAGAATTTAATCCTGATTTAATTGGTCTTTCTATACTTAGTTTTAATTATATTCAAGCAATTGAAATTTCTAAATTTATAAAAAATCATTTTAAAAATAAAAAAATAATTTTTGGAGGGGTTCACGCGATTCTTTCTCCTGAAGAAACAATTAATAATTCCTCAGTAGATATGATTTGTATAGGAGAAGGAGAAGAAACACTTAAGGAACTTTTAGATAAAGAGCTCCAACCAAAGAATGTTAAAGGTTTATGGTATAAAAAAAATAATAAAATAATAAAAAATGAAAATAGAGTTTTAATAGAAGATTTAAATTCTCTTCCATATCCCAATTGGGAAGATTTTGATTTAAAAAAATATTTTTTAATAAATAATAATCATCTTCCTATAATGGGTTCAAGAGGGTGTCCTTATCAATGCACTTATTGTAGTAACCATGCCTTAAAGAAAAAATTAAAGGGAAAATATGTTAGATTTAGGAGTGTTGAGAATATTTTAGAAGAAATAGGACTCAGAATAAGCCAATTTCATGGAAAAGGAATGAAATATTTATTTTTTTATGATGACACCTTTATTATATCTAGAAATTTTGTTTTAGAATTTTGTAAAAAATTCATAGAAAAAGGCTTTCACAAAAAGTTAAAATGGAATGTAAATGTAAGAGCCAACCTTGTAACAAAAGAAATAATACGTGCTATGAAAAAGGCAGGTTGTTATGAAGTAAGAATGGGTGTTGAAGCTGGAAACGATTATATAAGAAATAAAATTTACAAAAGAAACATGAGTAAAAAACAGATATTTAATGCAGTTAAAATAATTAAAAAACAGGGACTTCAATTAAGGCTCCAATTCATTTTAGGAGCCCCTTATGAAACAAAAGAAATGATGCAAGAAAGTTTTGAAATGGCTAAAAAATTAAAAGCAGATTATGTTTTATTTCCAATATTAATGCCTATTCCAGAAACAGAAATAAAAAAAATGTGTGAAAAGGAAGGTTTAATTGAAAAGGAAAAATTTGAAAATTTTCATGATAATTCTATTTACATTCAACCAGTAATGAAAACAAAGTATGTTTCAAAAAATCAAATAAAAAAATTTGTAAAAAAAATAAGAAATTATCAAATAAAAAAATATCTTTATGAAGGATTTAAATTTGGGAAAATACAATTTATTTTAGATTCTCTTGTTTTTTTATTATATTATAAAAGAAAATATGATTTGGAACTAGATCATGCATTTAGGTTTACAGTAAACAAATACAATTTACAAAAAATAAAATGACATCCTCTGCGGACTAAAGTCCGCAGTTTCCAAATCATGTTCAACTAATGATAGAGGGACCATAGTGTTCTTCTTGATATAAAACATAGGAAATAGTAAAATCCAAATCAGTAAAACCACCTGAAGATATAAACTTCCCTTTAGACCAAAGATGTCTTCTAGGATATCTTAGTTTAGCTTTAGGATGAAACTTAAAGAAAAGGTATGGAGAAGCTCCTTTAATAAGTTGGACAACCTTACTTGGATTAATACTAACACTGGTTTTAACAACCATATGGATATGCTCAGGCATAACATTGATTGTTATTATCTTGATATTATGCTTAGTACAAGTTTGATTTATACAAGCCTGGATTAAATTTTTATATTTAATCTTACTAAACATTTTATACCTATACTTAGTACAAAACTGGATGTGCTAAAAAGTAATTCCAACAGAGTGATTGTTTCGATTATAGAGTTCCATAAAAGTGATACTCACGTTCAAATCCAGAATAAAACTCACGCTAAATTCATCATTTAGTTCATTGAGTCTAGTATCTAGGCTCATTATAATCATGAATCAAGAAATAAATAAATTTGGGAGAAGGAAGGGATGCAATTCCCCTACTAGCTAAAGCTAGTAGTATCCTTGCAACTTAAATGAAAACAAGAGTTGATTTTGAAAAAAAATTATTTAATAGCGAATTAAAAGAATGGGAAGAAACAATAAAAACTCCAAGATATAAATACTTGGTAAAAAAAGTAAAGGAAATATTGAAAAAAAAGAAATATGGAAAGGTTTTGGAAGTCGGTTGTGGAATTACTCCTTATTTGGGGAAAATAAATGCAAAAAAGAAAATTGGGTTAGATATTTCTAAAGAACTATTGAAAAGGAATAATAAAGACTACGGGGAATTTATTAATGGAAATGCACTAAATTGCTCAAAAATTTTAAAGGAAAAATTTGACTTTATATTTATGGTGGGTTTTTTACACCATATAAATGAAAAAGAGCATTTTAAATTAATTAAGGAAATCAAAAAATTATTAAAGAAGGAGGGGGAATTGTTAATTGTAGAACCAAATATGGTTTCAATTACTTTTATATATTACTATTTTAAAAAATTATTAGAAAGAATAAATCAATCATTTGTTAAAAAAATTATTGGCTTTTTAGATGAAGATGAAAAATATATTTACCCAAAAAAAATAAAAAAAATATTATTAAAAAATAATTTTCAAATTAAAAAAGCTTATACAATCCAAACATTACGATTCCCCCCCTTAAAGTTGATTAAAAAAATAAATATAGAGAAAATTAATCAAATATTAGATAAATTAATAAAAAGGGGTGGTAGTGTTATAGTAATTATTGCAAAAAAGAACAAAATTTAACATATAATAAGAAATTTACAAAAATTAAAATGAAAATAATTATGATTGATGGATTTAGGCCTGATTATTTAAAACATGCCCCTTATTTAGATTCACTTACTAAAAAATATATTTGGGGAGAATTAGAAATGCCTCCTGGACATTGGGGGGGGATGGAGATTTTTTTTAAAGGAAGATCAAATAAATTATCTCTTTTTTATAGAACAGGACATAGTTCATTATGGTGGACTAAATATTTAAGATTTTTGGATTATTTCGGAAATATTGGGAGATTTATTCTAGATTTTTTAATTAACTTAATTAGATTAATAAAAAAACAAGAATTATTTAGAACAGGAAAAATTCCCTTGAAAAAACTTCATAAATTTGATTTTTCAATTAAAAGACCCCTTCATTATAACTTGCCAATTTCATATGAATATATAGGAGAAATTGATAAGATTAGTCATAAATATGGAACAAAAAGCAAAGAGTTAATTAAAACCATAAAAAAAATAGATAAACAAATATCAGGTAGAACTTTTGATATTATTTTATCTGATCATGGAATGGCAGATATTAAAAAAATAATAAATGTTCCTGAAACAGAAAATTGTTTTATTGATTCTGATATGGCAAGATATTGGGGAAATAAAAAAGAATTAGAAAAAATTAGAAAAAAGCTTCCATTAAAATTTGGAAAAATAATAAACTGGTCTGATAAAAGATTTGGGGAACTGGTTTTCCTAGCAAAAACAAATGTCTTAATTTTACCTAATTATTGGCAAAGTAAAAAGCCGGTAAAAGCAATGCATGGATATGATGGAAAATCTAAAGAAATGGAAGCTTTTTATATAATTAACCAGAAAGGGTTTAAAAAAAATCTCAAAGTTCAAGAATTACATAAAATTTTCACAAAAATGTTAAAAAATGGAGGATAATAAATTAGAAAACACATATATGAGTAAAAACCCTCTTACAAGAACTTACTTTAGATGGAAAATAAATAAAGTTATTAAAATATCTAAATTAAAAAAAAATGATATAATTTTAGATTTTGGCTGTGGAGGTGGTTGGTTAGAAAAAAAACTAAAAAATTTTAGAATTTATGGGTATGATATAAATCCTGAAAAAACATCCATTAAAGATTATAAAAAAATTAATCCAACAAAAATTTTTGTTTTAGATGTTTTTGAACATATCCCTGTTTTAGAAATTGAAAAAATCTTAGATAATTTTAAAAAATTAAACAAAAAGTTTGACTTAATAGTATCAATCCCAACAGAGAATCTTCTTTCTAGAAAAATTAGAAAATTAGTGGGTAAATTAGAGGTCCCAAAAGAACATATAACAAAACATAAAGAAATATTAAGAATCTTAAAAAAGACTTTCAAATTAAGAAAAAAAATTAATTTTTTTACAGTAAGCCATATTTTTTTATTTGAATATCCCACTAAATAGAAGAAACATTTGAATAATTAAATTCATAAATAACTAACACTGCTTGTTCTCCTTGTTGATAAGCTTGAACAGGAACAAGTAATCCAGGGTGTTTTTCTGGATATTGGAAAGTCCAATCTGGATTTTGCTCAAAAATAGACAAAATTAAATATCTTGGTTTTTTAAATTCTACAAAAGCCTCAAAATCTGTTTCATTTCCAATTGGTAAATCTCTTCTATAAGCTAACCTAAAGGGATATGTTGATCTTTCAGAATAATATGTATTTTGTGGTAAAGACGCAGAAACAATTATATCTTCTGGATTAGAATGCTCTTTAATCCAAAGTCCTGCTTGTTTTACTTCATAGTAGGATGTTTTTTTACCTTCTATTAAAGAATTTCCGAATTTAAGGTTGGGAATTAAAAGTAAAACCAAAATAAGTATGCTTGTAAAAAGAATTACTTTTCTATCTACTTTAAATTTGCTGTGCACATAATCTCCTAATTTTGTTAAGGGATAAACTGCTATTAAAAATAAAAAAGGAAGTGTTTGCATCATATATCTTTGTTCTAAATGGGGTGCAATATACCCTAAAAACATAAAAGTGGAAATAATCCAAATGAAGATGAAAAATTTCTTCTGAATTTTTTTGTTTTTAAAAATTTTATCTAGGCCCAAAAACATATCATAAAAAAATCCAAAAAAACCCCCCAAAAAAAGAAGATATATTGGGCTTAAAGAAAATAAAGAACTATATCCTTGTTGGTTTCCATCTAGAATATAAGGCAAATTTTTAAAATACACAAATAAATCAGAAATTTTTACTAATTTAACTCCTACTTCTCCTGATTCAGATCCGCTTATCCCAAGATAATAAGTAGAAAGATCTAAAAGAGGGTTTCCAAAGTGTTGCCAATGTATAATTATTTGAGGCATGAAGATTAACAAAAAAATACCTATAGAAATCCAAATTTTTTTATTTGTAAAAAATCTTAGTTTTTCCTTTAAAACCATTAGAACTAAAAGAGGTATACTAAACATAAGATATTGCATTCTTGTTAAACAAGCAAGAGCGAAAAATAATCCAAAAAAGTAAAAATTTTTCTTATTTCCCTTTAGAATATACCCTTTCCAAAAAAATAAAATCGCTATCAAAAGGAAAAACGTTGCTGGAAGATTTGTCAAAGGTCTCCCTGAAAAAAATAAAAAAATCCAAGAAAAAGTTAATCCTACACAGGTTAAAAGAGCTAGTTTTTTGCTAAACATTTCTTTAATTAAAAAGTATGAAACCGCAACTATTCCTGTTGAAAATAAAACTATTGAAAACCTAATCTCTGTTTCTCCTAATCTAAACAAAAAGAAAAACATTGAAAATAAAGGCCAAAAAAATCCTCTTCGATAATACCACATATCAATAAGATTTGGATTTATCCCAGCCCACCTTTTTGCTGTAGCAAGATAATCTGCAGCGTCCCACCATATTGCTTGATCTTTTGTTTTAAGAAAAACCCAAAATCTTACCAAGAATGCTATGACTAAAACCGCAATAAGAATTTTATTGTAATTATTTTTTGCCAATCCAAAAATCTTCTTTTTTAAATTAGATTTTCTTTTTTCTAATGAATCCATATTATTTTTATAAGAGCCAAGTATTTATTTGTTTTTATTGTTTAATTTATTTCTAAATTCTTCAAGAGAATCAATATTCCCTATATCTATAAAATAATCTTCATAAAGAAAAGCTTTTATTTTACCTAATAAATTTGGGAAAATTTCCTGTTCTAAAGAGCATTTTTTATTTAGAGGAATAAAATCTAAAAGAAATTTATCAAAAATATATACTCCTCCATTAATTAAAGGAAATTTTGTTTTTTTTAAGTGATCTCTATGTTCTTCTGTATCTCTTTTATAAAAATTTAAGATGCTTTCTCTATCTAAATTTACTAATTCTTGTTCAAAAGGATTGGTTGCAGAAGTTACAACCATGCTCAAAAGAGGTTTGTGTATTTCATGAAATTCCAAAAATTTTGAAAGATCTACTGGAACAAAAACATCTCCATTCATTACTAAAAAATTTTTTGAATTGATTAAAGACTCTGCATTTTTTATTGCTCCTGCTGTTCCTAATAATTCTTTTTCATAAGAATAAGTTATATTTACTCCAAATTTTTTTCCATCTCCAAAATAAGCCTCAATTTTTTCTCCTAAATATCCAACACACAAAATTATTTCAAAAATATTGTGTTGTTTTAATTGCTCTATCTTAAATTCTAAAAAAGGTTTGTTATTAATTTTTACCATGGGTTTTGGAATGGTTTTTGTAAGTGGCCTAAGCCTTTTACCCAATCCTCCTGCCAAAATAATTGCTTGAATATTTTTATTTTCCATATTATTATAATATAGTTTCTAAATTTAAATCTTCTTTTTTAATTAATATTTCTTCAAGTTTGGACATATACTCTTTAAAAGAAATCTTTTCAAAATCTTCAGTTGTTTTGCATCCTAAATAGTGCCCTGCAACATCTGAAGAACCTAAAGGACGATCAAAATGTTTTTTATATGGGACAACCAAAACACCTTCTTCTCCTTGGCAAAGTGAATGAGGAACATTTCCAAATTTATAGTTGCTTCCTATCTTTTTCCCTAATTTTTTTAAGAAATGTACAATCAATTCTGAATCTTCTTTATTGAAAATTAAGTGTGCAAAAGGAAAATTTGGCATTGTTTTTACTTGCTTTAATTTTTTTAATTTCTCTTTTTGTGCAGCATCAAACCCATATTTTTTTCCAACAATATCATAAGCCTCTCCAAAATTAAGTAAATGCCAATGTTCATGACTCGGGATAGAAGCTCCTGCCCCAAAATTATTATGAAAAAGTTTAAATCCTGTTTTATCTGCAATTGTAAAAAGCTCTCTTAGTTCAAATTCTAATCTCTTTAAATTACCCGTATGATACATAGGTTTTTCTTTCCCTTTATTTAGTTTAGCAATAGCCATAGAAGACCCTTTTAAATGTGGAAAAGCATTATAAGTTATAAGAAAATTTTGGGTTAAATCAGGGCATAAATTTTTATATGTTTTAGATTCACTTTCTTTTAACTCAAAACAAAGAGGACAAATTTTTGTCTTTTCTTCTTTAAAAGGACGCTTAAACCTATATATATTAAAAAGCACACCAAAAGAATATCCATTTATTTGCTTTGGATCTTCAATAACCTTTATTTTAGGGGTGTAGTTTTCACTAGTAATTCCTTGAAGAGTTACTGCCTCAACCCATTTTTTTGAGATATCTGGATTTAAAGTTGAAAATTTATTTTCCATTTTTATTTTGTGCTTTCTACTCTTTCCCAAGCATCCTGGTAAAATTCTTCTTTTATGTGGGTATCAACAAAATATTTCCACCAAGTATACAATCTTGCAAATATTAATTCAAAAACCCAGAAAAATTCTTTTAGATTTTTAGGCAAACCCAATAACCACCTTATTCCACCAATTTCTGTTTTAAAGGATTTTATTTTTGGTGTTGTTTTTATATCTGCATAAAGAGCTAATTTTCCATGAGATTTATGAGTTCTTAATTTCTGTTTAACCCAATCATCCCAATTATCTGGGCTTTTTACATAAGATTTCGCATTTTCAGCATAGCCAATTTTATACCCTTTTTCCCAAAAAATATAGGGTATGATAGTATCTTCAGCAACATCTATAGGAATTTTTTGTAGTTTATCTTTTCTAAATGCAAAAAGATATCCAGATGCTTCAATAAATGAATTAGAATCAAAAGATTTTTTCCTTATTCGATGAGCTGCATTTAAAAGAAAATTTGCCCAATACCCGTATTTATTATCTTTTTTTTCAACAGGAAAAGGCCTTCCAGATACAACACCTATTTCTGGGTCTAAAAACATATTTGTTATAGATTCAATAGCATTATTGCTAAGATAAACATCCCCATCTGTTAAAATTAAAATATCTGTATTAATTTTTGAAAAAGCAAAATTTAAAGCAAAACTTTTCCCTTTTCCAGGGTCTTTAATTACTTTAACTTTTTTATAATTTTTTTTAATAAAATTAATTGTTTGATCTTCAGGGGTGGAAATTATTACTTCATAATCATGCTTAGTATTTTGGTTTAGGGCGGCTTCAATTGATCTGGACAGATTTGGTTCATTAAAAGAAGTGATTAGGAGGGTTATTTTTTTATTTAGGAGTTTTTTTGTTTTGAAAACAATTTCTTCAACTTTTATTTTATCCATACTATTACAATTTTTTCTGTAACAAGAAACACAATTTGAATTGGCTATTACTTTTTCCCCTATTCCAAAAAGATCTATTTCTGAAGGAGAAGTAGGCCCAATTAAAACAACTGTGGGTCTTTTTAAGGCTAAAGATATATGCAATCCTAAAGTATCTGTAGTTATAAATAAATTACAGACATTTATTAAAGCTGGAAATTCAAATAAATTATTTCCACAACCAGTATCAATAACATATGCTTTAGATTGAATCATTATTTGTTTATTTCTTTCAATTTCTTCAGGACCTCCAAAAAGAATAATTTTTGCATTAAATTTTTTAGATAGTTTATTTATTAATTGAATTGTTTTAATTACAGACAATTGTTTAGGCCATCTCTCAGCAGAACCTGCATTAATTCCTATGATTAAATCATATCTTGAAAGATTATGTCTTCTTCTAAAATTTTTAGAAATTTCTCTTTGATTAGGAGTTAATCTTAAAAAAGGTTCATATTTTTGATAATTTGCTATTTTTAAAATTTCAGAAAGTATTTCCCTATGGGTTTTTTTATTTGTTTTTTTCAAAAAATCTGCTTTTATTTTTCCCAGTTTACTTATTAAAGACAGATCAAACCATTGTTTTGAATCTTCAGTATAATCCACCTCATTTTCTTTATTTAAAAAAGCCCCAATTAATTTGGTCCTCTTTAAAAAATTAAGAGATTTGCAAATTTGATAATCTTCTTCTAAATTAATTATTAAATCAAAAAAAAATTTCTTAAAAATATTTATATCTTTTTCCAATAAAACCTTGTGGATATAAGGATTATTAAGAAAAAAAGTCTTTGCTTTTTCACTAGTTATCCAAAATATTTTAGGTTTAAATTGTTTGTATTTTATTTTTAGCGCTTGAGCTATAAAACTAGTTCTAACCACATCTCCTAAAGCTCCTGTTTTAATTATTAGTATATTCACAAAAAAAGGAGGAAAACACTTGTTTAAAAGAATTATTGAGTAAAAATAACTATATAAGAAGATATATTAAGTTTTATATCTAACTTTATCATACCATACTTTAAAAGAGACAGGTAAATTCCTATAGGTTGGTTTTAAAATTCTTTCTCTAATTAAATCTGCAAAAGAAACAAATTTAAGAATAAATAAGGTTAAAAAAGTATTTTTTAAGTTTTTTTTAATTTTTGATGGTTTTAATAAATTATTTATCAAAAAATTAGGTAAAATCCCAAATCTTGTCTCGGTTACCACTCCCCTCATTAAATTCAAGATTAAAACAAGATACATATTCTTTCTTTTTAATAAAATATGGGAACTCCTATCCCAATAATTAAGTGCCACTGCAGAATCTTTAAGTGTTGTTATTATCCCGTCTTCTACAGCTTTTTTATGTAGTTTTGATCCATGAAAAAATACTAAATTATTAACAGAAAGAAAGAAAGGTTTGGGAATCTTTTGTAATAATCTTACCATATCCACAATATCTTCTGGTTTTTCATAAGGATTGCAAGTGATAACATCATACATTACGGTTAATTTGTCTTTATACTGGTTGACTATGTTTGCTGCCTCTAAAACTTGTTTGGTTGATTGGTATCTGTGGTAAACCTCCCTATTAACCCTTTCAGAGCCTTGGATACCTATTATTATGTCTGTGCATCCTGCATCTACTAAAAGTTTTATTTTTTCCTTTGAAACAGTATGGGGGTCTGATAAACATTTAAACCTAAGTTTAACTTTTTCTTGATATTTTTGGGAAAATTCTTTTATTTGTTCAAAAGGCCTAAGAGAAAAAGTATCATCTCTTATATCAAAATAATTAAGTGTTGGAAATTCTTTTTTTAATTTTAAAATCCCTTCAATGATATAATCTACTGTATGCCACCTAACAATTTTTTTCCTCTTTCCTTTGTAAAGTTCATTTAAAAAACTATTACTACAATAATCACATCCATGGGGGCATCCTCTTCCTGTTAAAAAAAAGATTGCTCCATCTAAATCTTGTTCTGAAAATTTTCTTATTTTATGTCTTTCTAAAATATAATGGGTTCTTGTATTATAATCTGGAAGAGGAATTTTATCTAATTCATCTATTAAAGGCCTTACTGGGTTTTTGATTATTTTGTTTGTTTTTTTTATCCACAAATTATTTATTTTATCTATTGGTTTGTTTTTTTCAAGTGCATTAACTAAATCAATTATTGTTTCTTCTCCTTCCCCAACACAGACTATATCTGAATGTTTTATGCATTCTTTAGGAGAGATGGTTGCATGGATTCCCCCCCAAACAATTGGTTTTTCTGGAAAGGTTTTTCTTAAAAATTGTATTATTTGTATTGCTCTTGGAGCAGTAGAAACAAAAGAAGAAATTCCAATTAATTGAGATCCCTTACAAATATTAATTAATTGATTTAATTCTTTTTTTAAATAAAATTTAGAATAGTCTTCACTAAGAGCCATAAAAACCATATTAACTTTATGTCCTGCTTTTTTTAATACAGCAGAAATTGTTCTTATTCCTTGATCAGAAGGATATGTTGCTGCGGAAATAAGAGTTATTTTCATTTTTTTAAAAAAATAAAGGTTCTTTTAAGTATTATGGATTTGCAGTAAAATGTTCTAAAAATACACAAATCTTTAAAATAAATTAAAATTCTTTAATAAAATGAAAAGCAAAGAAGCAGAAAATTTTACAAAATACTATCAAAAAGAAAAAGTAACCTCAACATATGATAGTCAAAGAGAAAAAAATGTTTATAGAAAAAGAAAAAGACAAAAAGAACTTAAACATTTTTTAAACCTAATTGATAAAAAACCAAAAGAAAAAGTTCTTGAAATTGGTTGTAGTAGTGGATTTTTAACAAAACATTTAGGAAAAGTTACAGCAATAGACACTTCCAAAGGAATGTTAAGCATTGCTCATTCAAAAAATTCTGAATCAAAATGTATTTATGCTGATATGTTTAATATGCCTTTTAAATCCAATACTTTTGACAAGGTTGTCACAATGAGAGTATGGAACCATTTAAATGAACATGATTTAAAAAAAGCTCTTAGAGAAGTTAAAAGAGTTTTAAAGAAAAAAGGTATTTTAGTTTTTGATGCAGAAGAAAAGAATTTTTTAAGAAGAATTGTAGCTTTTCTTTATCAAAAAATCACTAGAATAACTGGATTTAAAATATATCAATATTCTTTACAAGAATTAAGAAAAATCCTTTTTGAAGAAGGATACAAAATAGAAAATGGAAGATGCCTCAACCACAAAGTAGGTAGGCAAATTATTCTAAAAACTAGGTTGGTTGAAGGAAATTAAACTCAATTGTATATATCCTTGTTACAGAAACTTTTTAAACAATTTATCTTAAAATTGAACTATGAGAGATGACTGGCAACAAAAAAGACAGGAATGGTCTGCTAAATCAAAATATAACTCCTTTAATTCATACAAAGGGTTAACTTATTTAGAAAGTCACTATAATCCTATTGCTAAGTGGTGGAAAAAAGAAAGTGATACAATTCCTGCCCCAATTGAATTATCTTTAGATCCAGGACACTTATGCAATTTTAAATGCCAACATTGCAATGCACAAAGATATCTTGTTCATAATCCAAATGAAGTTCCTGAAGATAGAAAACTTATGAGTGAAGAACATTTAAGAAAAATCATTGATTTTTGTGCTGAGTGGGGTGTAAGAGGGGTTTGTATTGGGGGTGGTGGAGAACCTTTAATGAACAAAGCTGTTTGGAACTTACCTTCCTATATAAAAAACAAAGGGATGCAATCTTCATTTGCAACAAACGGGAGTTTAATAAATGAAAAAATTGCAGAGGAAATGATGAATTGTAGATGGGTGGGTGTTTCAGTTGATGCAGGAACAAAGGAAGTTTTTAATAGGGTTCACGGTTTTGCAGATGAAAATTTAGAAAAAATAGAAAATGTTAAAGAAATTTTTGAAAAAATGTATGGTAAGACAGAAGAAAATATAAAACTATTTGAAAAAATCCAACAATCATTAAACGAAAAAGATGAAAATCAAAATAATAATTTATTTGAAAAAGTTATTGATGGTTTAAAATTGTTGGTTAAAAAGAAAAAAGAAACAGGAAGTAAAATAGATATTGCTTACAAATTTTTAATAAGGCCAGATAATTGGCAAGATATTTATAATGCTTGTAAATTAGCAAAAGAAATTGGTGTGAGAGATTTTCATGCAAGACCTGCAGATCTGCAAAGAAAAGATTTCAAAAATGCTATGGAACTTAATTATAATCTTGATGAAATCCATCGGCTTTTTATTAGGTGTCATGATTTAGAAGATGAAAATTTCAGGGTTTTTACAATTATGCACAAATATGATCCTGAATTTAAAATAATGCATACTTTTTGCAATTGTGTCTCATCTCCTTTAATGCTTCAAGCTTGTTCTGATGGAAATGTTTATGTATGTGCTGATCATCGTCTTGAACCAAGGTTTAAATTATGTAGCCATTTTCCAGATCCTTCAGAGATATTAAAAATTTGGGGAACAGATCAACATAGAGAATTACTTAAATTAATAAAAGTGGATAAAGAATGTGGAAGATGCACGTATGGAGAATATGCAAGACAAATAGAAGAGATGACTATGGATTCTAAAGAAGAGGACCCTATGTGTATTGATTTTCCCTGAGAAACTAGGATAACTTCTTAATTAAATTTTCTCTTATTTTTTTATAATATTCAAAATCATCTTTTGCTATTCTTCTGGCAGATTCTGTGTGAATTTTATCCCACCACTCAATAACAAAATCAAAACCATTTATTATTTTTTCTAAATTTTCACCTTTTAATTGAGATAAAGAATAATTGCAAAATTCTTGTATTTTTTCAGAATTGTTTCTATTATCTAGTATATCGGAAGGATTAATATAATCTTTTCCTCCAAAATATTTTATCGCTCCTAAAACGCCATAAGGACCAAAGGCTATTATTTTATCTGCATCTTGCAAAATTCTTGCAGTATTATTTTTCCCTTCATAAGTCCAATAAGAATGAACTACTACTGCTTCTACTATTTCTGCAAAATCTACTCCTGAAATCCCCACTTTTCTTAAGACCTCTATTGTTGGTTCAATTGAAAATAAAGCATGAGGAAAAAAAGGTTCTCCTTTTTGTTTTCTTTTCTCTTCTTCAATTCTCCCCAAATCATGACAATAAGCTGCAATACCACAAGTAAGAGGATTAACAGACTCTAAATTGGCTAATTTTTGAGTGTTATTGAAAACCCCTTCGATATGGGACCAAGAATGAACCCAACAATCTAAGGTATCATAGTCTGGTTTAACCAATTCTTTAACTTGTTCTAATTTGTTACCCATAAAAAAATTAATAAAAATCTCTTTTTAAAGATTGCTATATAAAAGGGTATGTTGAAAATCTCACGTTAACGTGAGATTTAGATTGTTTGCTATGAATTTACAACATATCTCAGCCCTCAAACTCCAACATCTTTTCCCAGAAACACTACCACCATACTTGCCCTTC
>Ga0180007_10000170_pt1 | contig 120232 bp, 109 predicted proteins | sample MM_PC_MetaG_FD_121122 | JGI IMG/M metagenome (GOLD analysis project Ga0180007, IMG submission 121122) | Groundwater microbial communities from the Aspo Hard Rock Laboratory (HRL) deep subsurface site, Sweden - MM_PC_MetaG | ecosystem: Environmental > Aquatic > Deep subsurface > Groundwater... | reverse complement strand
TTTTGGCCGATCTCTGCGTTGGGCTCAAATTTCAATCCTCGAAATACTAAATGTATTCCTGTGGTTGAAATTTTCTCCCGCCTTGAGCTTGACCAAACTGAAACGTTTTGAAAGTGGCTCATTCTTCTTAAACATTTTCAAGATCGAATCCAATTGACAACCGGATCTTTTGCCACTCCGAATCCATAAGCAGAAAATATCCGAATAGGCCGTATCGATAGATTTCAGGATCTTTGGACGGATCATAGGGCTCCGTTATATTGGTGGCATACATCAATCGGCCAAGAAAAAGTCCATCGGCTATCTGAACCAGCTCATCTATGCAGTAACAATCCGGAATTATCGTTTTTAACATTGGCCAGCGGTAGTTGAGCTGAAATGTTTCTTTACCACTGCTTAAAGGATTAAATGAAATGTTTTTTCTTGCAATAAAGAAGAAATTCTTAACATCATAGCCAAATTCCTGGGCTTCTTCTGTTGTTGCCTTTTCAGTCCATATATCGGCCACATCCATCAGACGTCCTACAAAACGCTCTTTAAGGGTGCGCAAAGCCTGACCGTTTGAACCCCATACAGTATTAACCTTTCCGGTTTCATACCCATCGGTGAATTCAATAAGTTTTTCTTTGGGTACAGGATCAAACCGTTTACCTGTCCATGTGGAAAAAGGAGATGCTACGCTTGTGTAAAGCAGATTAATTATGTTTTTCCCGAAAAGGTCGAAAATGCCTGCCGAATGCCAGCTTATAAGCGCACCATAGTAGAAGCCATCCATAGTATCGGGGGCAATCCCACGGTTAAACAGTTCTGAAAGCTGATCAAAATAAGGCGATTTATTTAGCAAATTATCTTTAAGCTCCCTGGAGTGTGTTTTCAGATAATGAAGCAAAGTGGGATACTTTCCTGCTTTAATAAGTATTTCAGATTTTAATTTATCATTGCATATCGGCAGTGCCGGTTCCTGAAACGTAAAGTCATTAAATTTATTCTGCTTGAAATTAGCCTCTATTCCGGTTTGTTTCATGCCTGGGGCATCGGCTGGAATATCCAGATATGGAAAAAGACGACGTGCCTCGGCATGCCAATTGCTGTCTAAAAGAAGAAAATATCCGAAGTTCTGATAGTTGTAATATTCGGGGGGCCGCTTTGGATCATAATCTTGTAACAGTTTACGTGTTGCGTAACAGAGTTGTCCCAAAAACAGACCGGGAGAAACCTCTACAAGTTCATCAATAAGCCAGCCATTAGGAACCGGATTATTTAAAGCCTTATAGCGGTAGTTTAGCTGAAATACGGGACGTACTGACTTGGCAGATACGGAAAAAGCCGGGGTACCGATAAAATAGCCTCCGTTTTTTTCCCATCCATATGCCCGTTGTTCACTTTCAGGAGCCGGATGCAGGTTCATCCATGAATTTAACATCTGAAAGGCTATCGGATTTATAATGCGGGTGGAAATTTTATTGAAATGATTTATCCCCAAAAGTATAGGTTCGTTTGCTTTTGCTTGTTTTCCAATAATTGTCTGCATCTTTGATTCTTCAACACGTTCGAGGCTTTTGCCCACCCAGGGGCTTTCGTTAGACGCTGTGGTGCCCCATATATATCCTAAAACATTACCAAAATCAGCTACGCTCTCCGGCATTTCACCACAACGTATCCCAAGCGTGATTCCGTAAAAATGCCCCTGCACGATTTCCGGAGTCCGGCCTGCATCAAATAAAGTTGCAAGGCTAGTATAAACAGGATCATTATTGTCTGCGCTGCGATCAAGAACTCTTTTATATTCGTAAAACAGCTCAAGTATCGAACCATGTTTTTCAAGTTTTTTATTGAACTCATTCAAAATGAAATCTTTAACATTACTGTCTGAACGGAAAGTCCATGTTTTTATATCCGGCGTGCCCTTGCATAATGGATCTTCAATCTGATGTTCTATATCGGATTTAGCCAAAAGCCGGCTTGGTATGTTTACATCAATTAAAAGATCTTTTGTGACATCATAGATAATATGATTACGGGTGCTATTTAAGACATCGCCATTTGCACTCTTAACCTTCAAATAGATATCAGGCTTGTCGATTATTTCATTTTTGGCTTCACATTTTATTGCAAATGCACCACCGGCATCAGTTTGGGTAGTACCAAGAAGATCGTCAATAAATAAATCGGCATCATATGCTTCTATGGTAAGACCGGCTATGCCTTGTCCGTTTTCTTTACATTTAGCGGTTCCAGTGATAGTAAATCCCATTATCTACCTCCTTGTGCGATGTTGGTTCACGATAGTACTAAACATTTGTTCAATATCCCGGTATTCATCTAAAGGCATGGATTGTGAGCAAAGATCGAGCGAAGCATCTTTTCCCAGAGCAGCGGCTTTAAAAAGTGTTCCGGGGTGATATGGGCGAAGGATATAAGATAAATTATCTATAGCACCAATATATTCGGCTATCGCCTTAATATTTTTTGAATCTGCTGTAAATCCACCTATAACTGGAATTGAACATATAAGTTTGTCGTGTGCCACATCTTTAAGTTTTGAAAAATTTGTAAGAATAATATTATTGTTTTGCCCGGTAAGTCTCTGGTGAATATCCGGAGCAAGTAATTTAATGTCAAAATATATCAGATCGATCATGTCAAGCAATGTACTTTCAAAAAGATCCCAGTTGAAAAAACCGCAGGTTTGGAGTGTTATATGAATTTTCTCTTTTTTCAGTTTTTGCAAAACCAGGCCAAGATAACGACAGTCCTGTGTTGGTTCACCCCCCGAAAAAGTAACGCCTCCTTTTGAATGTTCAAAGAATCGTTTATCTTTAAGCAGTATTTGTACAAGCTCTTCCGGTTCATAATATTGCCCTTTGATAGTCATAGCTTTGCCAGGGCAAACGGATGCACACAATCCGCAATTATTGCATTTATCACGGTCAATTTTAACAAAGCCATTTATAATAATAGCATTTTCAGGACATACTGATGAGCAGTCACCGCAAAGTATGCAATTTTGCGGCTGATGATACAGTTCGGGTTCAGGGCTTATGCCTTCAGGGTTGTGACACCAGATACAGCTTAACGGGCAGCCTTTGAAAAATACTGTACTTCTTATTCCTGGCCCGTCATCTAAAGCATACCGGTGAATGTCGAATATAAGCGGCCTTTGTTTATCAAAGCTCATTGCATTATAAGCTCGGCATATATCTTAACTGCAAATTTTTGGACATATACCCAAATTTATGAATATAATTCAGGTTACCGTCTATAGTAATATCTTGTTTCAATATTGAACCAAGAATGTCAGGTTTGGGACTTAGAAGAAAATTCATGAGCGCTTTACCATCGCGAAAAGTCACAGTAATATTGGTATCGCCTATTTCTTTTTTGGCAACCTTCATTTTATTATCTTTAAATATTGCGGCTACGGTGATTGTTTTATCCTTGCTGCAAAACAGATAACGTGCGTTAAAATTTTTGATGTTTCTTCTAAAATCTTTATCTATACACAGCATAAGACTCATAAGATTTAAAAGTACATCCAAAAAACTTTCAGCCTTTTCAGACTGTATTTCTTGCAAAAACTTGTCAGCAGCGGTTTTGGCGCGCGTTGCTCTCATTAAAACAATATTTAACAATTTATCCCACATGATATCAGTCTCCCTGTAATAGTTATTTTGTTCCCAGCATATCACTGTGAGCGTCCGGAAATGTTACAGACTTACCATTTTTGAGATCATATGCAGTACGAGTGATGATCTCTTCTTTCATGGCATCGTTAAGATCTTTGAAATAGGCGGAATACCCCGAAACTCTTACCAGCAATTCAGGATAATCATCCGGGTGCTCTTTAGCATCAAGCAACATTTCATAATCCATGATATTGCACTGAATATGCAAGCCTCCGCATTCAAAATAAGTTTCAATGCCTGCACCGAATCTGTCTATATCTTCGGCTCCGTTTATAGCCGGATATTTTAAGTTGAATGCTTCTCCGCCGGGAATACAAAGGGGATCCAATCCTCCTACTGATTGCAGGCAGGAGGCCAGATCGGTAGCAGCCTGGGAAACCGGAGTAATGCCGCTTGCAAAAACTTTATTCGCTTTACGGCCATTGGGCAATGCACCACAAAGCTTGCCCTGACCGGCATGGTTTGTCATGGTCCAGAAGGCCGGCCTGTATTTGCCGCCACGGTAGTTGGTATGTTTTTGGTAAAAATCAAACAACAATTTTACTACCCGCTGGGCATTGGCCTGAGACTCAGGTTCCATACTGCCGTATTTGGGAGTTTGGTTGACAAGATAAGCATGCAACTTATCATAACCGTTAAAATCTGCTTTCATAGCAGTAAGAAGTTCCGAAAAAGTGCATTTGCGGTCAATAAAAATAGCCTTTTCAATAGCGCTTATTGAATCAACAGTATCTGCAAACCCGATATGGGTAGCACCGGAAGAATTATAAATTGCGCCACCGAAAATTAAATCCTTGCCTTTTTCCATCGGCCCTTCAAAAAAAGCCGAAAGCAACGGCGATGGCAAAATATCCTGATAAACCTTGCCGAACATTTCATTAAGCTCAATAGCTTTTCCGGCAAGCCACTCAAACTGCTTTGAAAAGGCGTTCCAGAAATCTTCGAAATCGTTAAAGGCCGACAGTTCGCCGGTTGCAGGGCCTATCTGCTCATCACCGGTAACCGGCCTTTTGCCATTATATAAGACAAGTTCCAAAACGGAAGCAAGGTTTAGCATGATGGAGCTGGAAGCATCATAACTGCGCCCTGCAGAAGCCAGTTCCACGCAGCCTATAACAGCATAATCCCTGGCATGTTCGGTTTTAATGCCCTGGTTTTCAAGAGTTTTAATATCTGCAATATCGTTATGTACAGCAGGTACAGAGCGGGTATTTGCTATAACTTCTGCTACCCGGTTGCGGTAGTCCTTGCTGTTTACATTCTGGTGATAACGGGCGTTTAAGCTTGGATCACGGGTTTTAAGCAATTCGGTTACACGCAGCATTAAATAGGTAAGATCGTTTACCGCATCTTTCCCTTCGGTATCAACACCTCCTACAGTTACGGCCGGAACCGTTCCGGCACCACCGAATAACTCCTCGGCAGTTTCCGGCACAAGATTTGTGTTGTCATTAAGCTTAAGCCACAAACAGCCTATTAGTTCCAAGGCTTCTTTGATATTTAGTTTACCGGCTTTAATATCACACTCAAAATATGGATAAAGTATCTGATCCAGCCTACCCGGGCTCATAGCCATATTGATATTTTCAGCATGAATTGCTACCTGAATTATCCATAAAGAATTAATAGCTTCACGGAAACTCCTGGCCGGCTTTGCAGGAACCTGGGCGCAAACTTCTGCCATCTTTTCATAATTTGCTTTGCGCTCTAAATTACTTTCATTTTTAGCAAGCATAGCTGCTTCCGCGCTCAAGTTTGCAGCATATGCAATAATACCCTGCAAGGCTATTTGAACCGCCTGGTAGAAAAGCATACTTCGCTGTTCTTCTTCATTAAGGTTTCCCTTAGCCTTGATTTCCTGCTCCTTTTTTGCCGCCTGATTTATAATATATTCTATTCCATGTTCAAGCGCTGTCACATAATAAGGCACAGTGTGGGAAATAGTTCCCGCCTTGCTTGCTATAAAAAACACTATGCGCTCGAAAAGCCTCATGCATTCCGGATTTTTGTAACGCTTTCTTGTAACTTCCAAAGGACTTCTATCCATCCAGTAAGGGAAGATATCAAAATTAAGTTTTTCTATTTCTTCAGGGTTAAGTGTTTGAGGATTTTTATCACGTTTGCTGATCACTTCAAGTTCCGACCAGATATGAAGCCCTGTCCACTCAGGATAAACCGGTGCGCCAAAAGGTTTAGAGCAGGTAGTACCGGCAAGCAGATTGTCGTCAAAAAAAAGCGGCTTTTTTTCCTTTAAAAAATATGCCACCGCTCCGGCATAACGTGTTAGCATGGGGTCATTGTCTGAGGACATGTCTTTTAAAAAACGGGTAACAAAATCAGCCCGCTCGATGCATACCGCCGGTTTTATTTTAAGCAGGTTACTGCGCAAACTGTTTAGAAGCGGCATATTGTCTAAAGTATGTTCTTTGAGCCTTATGTCTTGTAATGTTATTTCACTCATGGATGCTCTCCTTTATTTATGACATATGTCCTGACTTGAATGGGATACCAATAGCAGAATAAATTTGTCTTTAGGAATATATCATTAAATTATGGTTTCCTACGGGGTCGAATTTAGAGAGTTTTGAATAAATTACATTTATATTATCGGGGTATGTGATCAGAACTTTTTTTCCGATAGTAAATCTTAGGGGAATTAGCCTTTTATGTCAATATAAAAATAATTCGCTTTTGTTGAGTTTTGTTAATAATTACTATAGCAAAGGCCTTATTCCGATAACATAAACTCTCTTTCACAGAACTGTGTTATAATTATAATTTATTATGACATTTGGAACATGATGTGGGCCCGGTTTGTTCTTCTGCCTTTTTCATTTTTCGGTGGCATTTTATACAATAATTCATTGCCTGTTTGGTTTGAAGTTTTCCATCTGCCTTCATCTCAAAGATAGCGCCAATTTTTTTTGGAAACATATCGTGACAAGTCATACAATCTTTTACCGCTTTCTCATGTTTTTCATGGGGAAAATCAATACTTCCCCTATCACCCCCTGAAAGCTCAAAAACTTCTTTGACAGCCTTCTCGTTTTCCGGAAACATTGTTTCAATTTGCTCCATTGTAATTACAGGTAAAACATTTTTCCCTTTTCCCAGAACCATATCTATTAATTTCTGTGGAGCACTCCTGTACAACAACTTAACTGAAACAGATAACTGTTTAAAGTTTTTCTTTTGAAATACAATCTCTTCCCTGACAGATTCTTTGGGCGGAATTCGTTTATCTTTTAAGATTTCACGGGCTTTTGAAATATTTAAAACCGGATTTCCTTTTCCGTCTCCAAAAATTGTGTTATAAATTATTGTCCCTTCGGTTATATAGCCATTTTTATCAAGCTTTCCGCTTGAATAGACGATATTATTATTTTCATCTTTAATAATAATTTCAAGCCACATCTGCCGCACATCCGTAAGGCCGGTTGGAAGGTAGTGACCGGCTCCTGAATTTGTTATAATTATACCAAGCTTTCCTTTTTTTAACTCAAGTGTATCTAAAAGTATATCGGCGCTATTAGTCAGCCTTTCTATTGCCATATCCCTTTTTTCCATACTATTAAAATTTGCAGGGACAACCGTATTTGCGCCTGTAAAATAATGTGTGAAGATATGATCCCTTATTGGTCCATCATCTGCGGCCCTGCCTTTATTAAGAGGTCTTGGTGTGGATGCTGTTGCCGGAATACCCGGGCGTTGATACATATGGCAACCCTGACAGGTAATCTTTTGTTTTTCATCTTTGTTATTGTATGGTCCGTTTTTCCATTCGTCATATGTAGTCTCAAGTTTGGTATCAAATGATACATGAGATACATTGTGGCAGGTACCGCAGATTTTTGCATCGGTGTGAAATTCGGAAAAAGCACTTTCATGATAATCGGACTCGGAATCCTTAAATGGTCCGCGTTTTATGCCCGGATCATCTTCGCCATGCCCCGGACTAAGAATTAGCCCGTTGTTATAAATTTTATCCGCACCGGTTGCCGAATGGCAATAATCACACTGGATTCCTTTTTTTGCTATTTCAGGAACCTTAGCTCTGTTATCTGAAGTTTTTTCAGGATATCCTGTAATATTGCCAACAGGGGTATGACATTTAACACATGATTCGCTTTCGGCAATTTCACCATTATCATTCAAACCTGAAAGCATATACTTTGAAACAGCTACATATAAAGGATCTTCATGGGAAAGATGATGCATGGAATTTTGCCACTGGCTATATACTGTGCTATGACAGTCACCACAAACTTCAGGTGAAATATAGCGATCAATTGTAAGTTTTTCGGCATATGAAAAACCTGCAATGAAAAAAATTGCGGCTATCATAATTCCAGCTAAAAATACCTTCTTGTTTAAAGAAAATATAGGTTGTTTTGATTTCATCTCTGCTCCTGTTAACTGTTTTATATTATATAAACAATTTCGGCATTGACCCAGAGCCCATAATACGATCAATATCATAAAAGGTCAAATAATGACCCAGATGGTATTTTGATATGCTGTTGACAATAGTACAAAAATATAGTTGACATGAAATATATAATCTGGTCAATAACAAGCTCCATAAAAAGAAGTTTTATATTTGTTATTTATATTAGATAGAAACAATTTACTGGAGGCGGTTTATGAAATATAACAGGATTTACAATTTTAACGCAGGGCCGGCAGCTTTGCCTTTAAATGTTCTTGAAGAAGTAAACGAATCATTTTTGAATTATGCCGGAACTGGAATGTCGATAACAGAAATAAGCCACAGATCAAAACCATTTGATGAAATTATAAATGATGCAGTTGCCCGTACAAAAAGACTTTTAAAACTTGACGACGGTTATCAAGTTCTTTTTCTTCAGGGGGGCGCAAGCCTTCAGTTTGCAATGGTACCTATGAATTGTCTTCCTGACGGCAAATCAGCTGATTATGTTGAGACAGGCACATGGTCTACAAAAGCAATTAAAGAAGCTCAAATACTTGGTAAAAGTATAAATATTGTTGCGTCTTCCAAAGATAATAATTTCTCTTACATCCCGTATAATGTTAAGTTTAATAGTGAAGCAGTTTATGCGCACATTACATCCAATAACACAATAAAAGGAACACAATGGTCTCAATTCCCTGATACAAAAGGTGTACCTATAGTTGCTGATATGTCTTCTGATATCATGAGCAGACCATTTGATCCAAAACCTTTTGGGATAATTTATGCAGGAGCACAAAAAAATATAGGCCCTTCAGGAGTATGCATGGTAATCATACGTGAAGATATGCTCAAACTTGTCCCTGACAATCTACCGTCAATGCTCAAATACACTACATTTTCTTCTTCCAATTCCTTATACAATACTCCTTCCTGCTTTTCCATATACATTATTCAGCTTGTTTTAAAATGGCTGGAAGATACTATAGGTGGTCTTGATAAAATAGAAGCGATTAACCAAGAAAAAGCCAAGCTTTTATATGATATTTTTGATTCCGGCAGTTTTTATAAGGGAACAGCAGTTCCTGACAGCAGATCATTAATGAATGTAACCTTTCGGCTTCCAAGCGAAGAACTTGAAGGCAAATTCATTCAGGAAGCAACTAAAAACGGCCTGGGGGGCTTGAAGGGGCATCGTTCCGTCGGTGGGTGCCGCGCATCTATTTATAATGCGACCACTATAGAGGGTGTTAAAGCTTTAACCGATTTCATGATAATTTTTGAACAAAAAAACGGATAATACGGCGAGATCTTCTGTATATTATTCAGTACTATAAAACCATTACTAAGATATCTTAAAACCAAAAAAGGGCACGCCGTTAATTCTTGGCTGCCCCTTTTTTATTATCTTTATTGATGGCATTATAACATGCCGTCAGAATTTTATATTTTTCGTGTTAAATAATAACTGCTAAATTTACTGCCGTCTTGTTTCAGCAAGCTGGACGCGGTGTAAAGCCCTATCCAGAGCTACTTTAGCTCTCATAAAGTCCATATCCTGTTTGCCACTTTCTTTTGCCAAACGTTCTTCAGCACGTTTTAAGGCGGCTTTTGCCCTTTCTATATCTATATCACGCCTTCGTTCCGCAGTTTCAGCAAGCACGGTTACTTTGTCAGGCAAAGCTTCCGCAAACCCTTCTGAAACAAAGACGCACCTTTCTTCACCTTTTACATCCTTATACTTAATAATTCCCATTTTTAATGTAGTAAAAAAGGGGGTGTGGCCAACAAGAACTCCAAATTCTCCCATTGCACCAGGTGCCATAACAATCTGTGCTTCTTCGCTAACTACGGATTTTTCCGGGGTAACAACTTCTAATTTTATGTTTCCGGCCATATCGGTTATCCTCACATATTACTGTTCTTCGGCCATTTGCTTAGCCTTTTCTCTGGCCTCTTCAATGCTACCGACCATATAGAAGGCTCGTTCGGGAAGATCATCATGCTTGCCTTCACATATTTCTTTAAAGCCCCTGACTGTGTCTTCAATTTTTACGTATTTACCCGGCATGCCTGTAAAAGTTTCTGCAACATGAAACGGCTGGGATAAATATCTTTGAATTTTTCTTGCCCTGCCAACAATAACTCTATCTTCATCAGATAACTCTTCTATACCAAGAATTGCAATAATATCCTGAAGCTCTTTGTATTTTTGAAGAATCTGCTGAACTGTACGCGAAACGCCATAATGTTCTTCACCGATATAAGAAGCATCCAGAATTCTTGATGTTGAATCAAGCGGATCAACAGCCGGATAAATTCCAAGCTCTGCAATTTGCCGAGATAAAACAACTGTTCCATCCAAATGAGCAAAAGTTGTTGCAGGTGCAGGGTCTGTCAAGTCATCAGCCGGAACATAAACACATTGTACAGCCGTAATTGAACCTTTATCTGTAGATGTAATACGTTCCTGAAGTTCACCAAGGTCAACTGCAAGAGTCGGTTGGTATCCAACAGCAGAAGGCATACGACCCAAGAGTGCCGAAACCTCGGAACCAGCCTGAGTAAAACGGAAAATATTATCAATAAATATGAGAACGTCCTGTCCTTCAATATCACGATAATACTCGGCAGCAGTCAGAGCTGTTAACGCAACCCTTGCTCTTGCTCCGGGCGGTTCAGTCATCTGGCCATAAATAAGCGCGGCTTTAGGAAGAACGCCTGAATCCTTCATTTCATGATACAAGTCATTTCCTTCACGAGTTCTTTCACCTACTCCGGCAAATACTGATATACCACCATGCTGCATAGCAATGTTATGAACCATTTCCATCATGATAACTGTTTTGCCAACACCAGCTCCACCAAACATTCCCATTTTTCCGCCCCTGGGAAACGGTACAAGCAGATCAATAACTTTTACACCCGTTTCAAGAACACGAACCGTTGTATCCTGTTCTGTAAATTTCGGGGCTAACCGGTGAATCGGCATCATCTTTTCCTGGCTTACAGGCCCAAGCCCGTCAACCGGACGTCCGACAACATTTAATACTCTCCCAAGACCAGCCGGACCAACAGGTACCATGATCGGGTTTCCCGTGTCTTTAACCGGCATACCTCGTACCAGGCCATCTGTTACATCCATGGCAATACAACGTACAACATTATCCCCAAGATGCTGTGCAACTTCTACAACAAGATTATCCGGTTCATCATTGATTGACGGATTTGAAATCAGAAGTGCGGTAAGTATATTCGGAAGCTTACCTTCTTCGAACCCAACGTCAACAACAGGTCCCATAACTTGCTTTATTTTACCTAAATTTTCTCCCATCTATAGACCTCCTATAAACTAAACTATACACGGTATATTCAGTTCTTACCCTTTAAGCGCTTCTGCTCCACCTACAATATCCATGAGATCCGAGGTGATAGCAGACTGCCGGGCCTTATTGTAAGCCAGAGTAAGACTCTCAATAATGTCATTGCATGCCTTGGTTGCATTGTTCATTGCAGCCATTCTTGCAGCATGTTCACTTGTTGATGTTTCTAAAAGAGCGCTGTAGATCTGAACAAACACATTTTTTGGGAGCATTTCATTCAACAGTTCAGCTGGAGAAGGCTCACATATATGTTCAGGAAGATATTGTTTGGTTTCATCTTCACTCTTTTCAATTATTTCAAGAGGCGGTATCGGAAGAAGCTGCTTGATTACCGGGATCTGTCTGGCCGCACTTACAAATTCTGAATAGACTACATAAACTTCATCATATTCTCCGTTTAAAAATCCATCTATAAGCTCTCTTCCTGCATTAACAGATACATTAAATCCGAATTTTCCTCCTACAACTCCGATGTATTCACTTTCAATTTCATAATCACTTTTTCTTACCCAGTCTCTCCCTTTTTTACCATAGTTAGTAAAAGAAACCTTGATATCCGAAGCTGCTTTTTCTTTAGCGAATGATTCCGCTTTTCCAATAAGGTTTGCATTAAATCCACCGCACAAACCTCTGTCCGAAGTACAAAGAACAATATTTATTTTTGAAATCTTTTCACGTATGGCAAGTAATGGAGCTGCTCCACTGCCACCACGTTCGGCAAGACTTCCCAAAACTTCTGCAAATTTGCTTGCATATGGCCTGAAACCGGTCATACTGGTTTGAGCACCTCTAAGTCTTGAAGCAGCAACCATATTCATAGCTTTTGTTATCTGCTTAGTCTTCTTTACCGCGCCTATTTTTATTTGGACATCTTTTAATGTTGCCATTTAAGTCAACCTTTATATATCACGCAAAACAGATTATTTATAAAATTCCGGTTTGCTTTATTTTATTGTATCTTTAAATTCTTCATCATAAGCTTTAAGCGCTTCGGTCATAATCTTATCAAGCTCATCACTTATGGCCTTTTTATCGGCAAGCTCTGTGAATATTTGAGGATATCTATCTGAAATATAAGTAAATAGACCGGCCTCATATTTAGCAAGAACATTTATCGGATAATTATCAAGAAAACCTCTGGTTCCGGCATAAAGAATTGTTACCTGTTTTTCCATAGAAAGAGGTTTATATTGTGGCTGCTTTAATATTTCAACAAGCCGCGCCCCTCTTGTAAGCTGTCTTTGTGTAGCTTTATCAAGATCACTTCCAAAAGCAGCAAAAGCTTCAAGTTCACGATACTGGGCAAGATCCAGCCTTAAGCTTCCGGCAACCTGCTTCATGGCTTTGACCTGAGCAGCTCCTCCAACTCGTGATACCGAAAGACCAACATTTATCGCCGGTCTAACACCAGCAAAGAAGAGACTTGGCTCAAGATATATCTGACCGTCAGTAATTGATATAACATTTGTTGGAATATAAGCGGAAACGTCACCTGCCTGAGTTTCAATAATTGGTAAGGCAGTAAGTGAACCTGCACCTAGTTCGTCGTTTAATTTGCATGAACGTTCAAGTAGTCTGGAATGGTTATAAAAAATATCTCCAGGATAAGCTTCTCGTCCGGGCGGACGTCTCAAAAGAAGTGAAACCTGACGATAAGCAGCAGCCTGCTTTGAAAGATCGTCATAAATAATTAATGCATGCTGACCTTTATCACGGAAATATTCCCCCATAGCACAACCTGCATAGGGTGCGACATACTGTAATGTTGCAGGATCGCTTGCGCAAGCTGCTACAACCGTCGTATATTCCATCGCGCCGTGTTTTTCCAGAACGGAAACAACCTGGGCAACTGTCGATTTTTTCTGGCCGCAAGCAACATAAATACAATAAACATTCTGCCCTTTCTGGCTCAGAATAGAATCTATCGCTATAGCAGTTTTTCCAATCTGACGGTCACCAATAATAAGTTCACGCTGACCACGGCCAACCGGAGTCATAGCATCAATTGCTTTAAGCCCTGTCAGCATTGACTCATGAACACTTTTTCTGGCTATAACACCAGGTGCCACCATTTCAACTCTTCTGAACTCTTTAGCATCTATCGGGCCTTTACCATCAATAGGTTCACCAACAGCAGACACAACACGCCCCAGCACCGGCTCACCCACCGGAACCTGAGCAATACGACCTGTACGTTTAACAACATCACCTTCTTTAATATGGGTTACTTCGCCCATAACAGCAACACCCACATTATCTTCTTCAAGGTTCAGCACAAGTCCCAAAATACCACCAGGAAATTCTACCAGCTCCAGAGACATAGCTTTCTCAAGACCGTATACCCTGGCAATACCATCACCAACTGACAAGACAACACCAGTTTCACTCAACTCTACTTTCTTGTCATAATCAGCAATCTGACCTTTAATTATCTGACTTATTTCTTCAGCTCTTAATTCCATTATACACTCTCACCCCTTTTTAAAGATTCTCTCATGTTGAGCAATTGTGTTTTGATGCTACCATCCAAAACAAGATCACCTATTCTGGAAACCACACCACCAATAAGACCGGAATCTACTCTGACATCCAGAACAATATCTTTACCTGTCATTTTTGACAGAGTATTACGGATCTTTTCCACGGTTTCGGATTTAAGTTCTGTAGCCGAAACCAGACTGGCTCTTGCAACGTTTTTAAGTTCATCAGCCAGTTTCTGATAAAATTCGTTAATAGTAATTATAAACCCTATTCGACCTTTATCAAATAACAGAAGAAGGAATGATCTCATTGCTTTCGAAAGTTTCATTTTTTCAATTATAATTTGTAAAACTTTTTTGCGTGCTGCGGCATCATATAGCGGGTTTGTGAGCGCCTGTTCAAGGCCTTTTTCTTTTACAATCATTCTGGTTAACTCATCCAGCTCATTTCTGTAAACTTCAGCATTCCCGTCCTCTTTGCCGATAAGAAGAAGTGCCTTAGCATAACGCCTTGATATAGCTAAATTTTTCACTATGCCACCACCTTCTCTAAATATTCATTTACTAGTAATTCTTGGTCTTTTGCAGTAATTTTACTTTTTATTTTTTCTTCAGCTTTTTCCAAAGCGTTTATAATTACCTCTTCCTGCAACTTTAACCGTGCCTGCTTAAATTCATGCTCAATATTTCTACGGGCCTGCTCCTCTAACTTTGAAACTGAAGCATTTGCAGCATCAAGTATTCTGCCTTTTGCTTCTTCACCCTGCTTTAAATATTCAGCAATTATCTTTTCGGATTCTTTATCAAGCTTGGCTATTTTATCATTACACAATGCCACACTTTTTTCGGTATCTGCTTTTTGTGTTTCCAATTCACTTAACTGTTCTTTTATTCCATTGATTCGGTCGTTAAGAGCGTTTGCCGCTGGTTTTTTCAGCAGAAGAAAAAGCCCGATGGCCAATACCGCAAAATTCATAACACGGTAAGTGTCAGTGTTTACCCAACCAACTGTATGACCACCGCCCTCGCCGCCTCCGGAGGAACAGAGACCAATACCGGCGGAAAAGATCAAAAGAAACGACATAAACAGTACTAACAATGCGCGGCTCTTATTTCTGAAAAAATATATTTTCATTAAGCAGCCCTCCCCAGAATTTTTTGACAAACAGCATCGGCACAAGCATCTACCTCATTCAACAGTGCTTTTCTAACACTTTCAGTATCTTTTACGATTTTTTCACGCATCTGCGATAGGTCTTCCTGTGCTTTTTTGTTTATTTTATCAATTAGTTGTTGTTCTTCATTCTGGGCGACAGACATTAAGGCTTCTTTTTCCTTCTGTCCTTTTAATCTGGCATTTTTAATTCCCAAAGCATAAGATTCGTCTTTTTCCTGGATACTTTTGCCCAGATTATTAATGCTTTGCTCAAGGCCGTTTATTTTATCTTTTCTCTCTATAAGGATTTTGCGTATCGGCCTGTATACAACAATATTCATCGCCCAAACTAGAAAGAGGAAATTGACGATCTGTGGGAGAACAGATAGATTCACATTAATCATATTACAGCCTCCATAACAAACAATTAAACTTTAAACGACCCTTGGAACCAAAATATTTTGCCTTAAAACACAATTTGACACTTAACGAACGTACCTTCTGCATGAACATAATTTACTGCCATATCCGATTCAAAGCGCTGCGGCATTAAAATAATTGCATTGTACGAACGCATTAAGGCGTAAAATCTGATGACTTCCAACAGCCTCAAACTTTATTACACAAAATTTGATTTTCGCCGACTCAGAAAATAATTACAGTATAATATTCATGACTTTTTTATTTTGCCGTCACAACAGTAACTTTTTCTAAGATTGTTAAATCTGGCGCTCTATAACACCGGCGCCAACAACTTGTCAAAGGTTTTTTGTAAATATTTTATACAATATAAATTCAATTTATTTATTTTGATACCTATTTATGATAAACAAAATAATTAATTGAATAAAAATCTTCTCATGCTGATATTCATTAGTATGCCTATGCTTATGAGTGTAATTACTATGGATGAACCGCCATAACTTATGAAAGGTAATGTTACACCAACCACCGGCAACAAACCCAGAGCCATCCCCATATTTACAACTATATGCCACAATAGCATGGCGGTAATCCCAAAAGATAATATGGCCCCAAAATGGTCTCTGCTTCCATATGTGATTTTTAAACACCGCGCAACAAACAAAAAAAATACAAGAAGTAAAAATATGCAGCCGATAAACCCCCATTCTTCTGCAAAAACGGAAAAAATAAAATCAGTTTGCTGTTCAGGCAAAAAAGACAGGGCGCTTTGAGTCCCTTTAAGAAAACCCTTGCCCGTTAACATTCCTGAACCGATTGCAATTTTTGACTGAATTATATGATAACCTGCACCAAGAGGATCATGCTCCGGATTTAAAAAAGTAATAATCCTGTTTTTTTGATAATCTCTTAAAAAGAAGAACCAAACTGTTGGAATGGTAACTACAGCGGTTGTTAAAATAAATACAAATGCTTTCTTATCTACTTTTACAAATACCGACATGGATGCTGCAATTAAGATAATAAGCATGGCTGTTCCAAGATCCGGTTGCAGCACAATTAAAGAGAAAGGGATTATACATAATATTACAGGAACTATTAATTCACTCAGGAACAACCCATTTGTACTTACGATTTTTGAATAATACCTGGCAATAACAAAGATAACGGCTAATTTGGCAAATTCGGACGGCTGAAATGTTACAGGGCCTAATATCAGCCAACGCCTTGATCCTCCTGCCGCTTTCCCGAAAAATAAAACCAGCACGAGAAGTAAAATACAAACCCCGTATATGACAAATGCCCACCTGTCTAAAATTTTATAGTTAAATAAAAAAGAAAAAATCATCAGCACAAAACCTACAATGAACCAGATGATTTGTTTAAAAAAAAGAACGTCCTGGACTGATTTGCCGGCAGTAACAGCACTATATAAAGTCATGATACCTATAAAAGAAAGAACAATGGTAAGACCAAGTAAACCCCAGTCAAAATTTTGAACAAGTCTTCGGTCAATCATTTTATAGCAAATAATCCTTTTATAATTGCAGGTTAGTTTGAGGAAGTTTGGGTTTCTTCATTTACCGGATTCAAATAAGCCTGAACAAGTTCTTTTGCTATAGGTGCAGCAGCACTTGATCCGTGCTCACCATGTTCAACAATCACTGTTATCGCAATTTTAGGATCTGTTTGCGGAGCATAACAAGTAAACCATGCGTGAGGTTTATATAGGTAAGACACCGTTTTTTTATCATAGTTGCTATCTGCTTGCTTTCTTCCTACAACCTGTGCTGTTCCGGTTTTACCACACATTTTAATTCCACCGCCAGGACGTGCCCTGTAGGCAGTACCGTAATTTTCATTAACAGCATCACATAAACCCTGTCTTATAATATCAATTGTTTTCTGACTTGCAGGAATACGGCCTAATTTTTCAGGCTTGCTTTCCATAACAAGTTTACCGTCCGGAGTCATTATCTTTTTTACAACCAACGGCTTGATTCTTTCCCCTCCATTGGCTATTTCGGATATCAGCAACAATACCTGTATAGGAGTGGTAAGATTATAACCCTGCCCGATAACTGCGGAAAGATTCTCCCCACTGGTCCATGCATAACCCAATCTTTTTTTTTTCCATTTAGTAGAAGGAATTAAACCCGTACCCTCCTGTTCCAGATCAATACCTGTCGGGGCACCAAGACCGCAGGCTTTTGCGTACCATTCAAGCTTGTCAATATCAAGCTTTTGCCCGATTTCATAAAAAAATACGTCACAGGATACCGCAAGCGCTTTTACAATATTAGTCCAGCCATGCCCCCCTCTTTTCCAGCACATATAGTTTCGGTTTCCATGCCGTAGATAACCGGGGCAATAACTCAATGTATTGTTGTCGATAATTTTTTCTTCCAAAGCCGCTATAGCAGTTAAAATTTTATATGTTGAGGCAGGAGGATAAGCTCCTTTGATAGCTTTATTTTCTATAGGCCGGTCAGGGTGTGAAATGATATTTTCCCATTCTTCATGTGACATCCCCGATACAAATAAATTAGAATCAAAAGAGGGGCTGCTGGCCATTACCAAAATTTCACCGGAGAAAGGATCCATTGCAACAACTGCACCGGCTCTATCTTTCAGCAGTTCTTCGGCTTTTTTTTGGAGATTTTCATCAATTGTCAGGTAGATATTGCTCCCGGCTTTCGCCTCAACCGTTTTCAAAACCCTTACAACCTGACCAACTGCATTTACCTCAACATGACGTATCCCCCTCTTTCCTGTCAAAAATTTACCAAATGATTTTTCAACTCCAAATTTGCCGATATAATCTCCGGGTTTACTTCCGCTATATTTCTTATCTTTTAGTTCGTTTGCGCTTATCTCGCTTAAGTAACCAATGAGATGTGCAGCTCTATTGGCGTACATATAATGTCTTTTAGGTTTAACATCCACAGAAACTCCCGGCAAGTCGTACTTATGGGCTTCTATAGCAGCAAGAATATCTCTTCCTATGTCCTGTTTCAACAAAAACGGCTTATAGCATGACATGCCTTTTATGCCGTTGATCTGTGCGTTCAATACTTCGATGGGCATATCTGTATATTTTGAAAGTTTATCAATTGTAGCTCCGACAGGCTTAGCGTTACTTAATACAAGATTGAGATTAAAAGAGGGCCTGTTATCAACAAGTAAAACCCCGTTGCGATCGAAAATCAACCCGCGCGAATATTCTATATTTTGCAAACGGATACAGTTGTTCTCTGAAAGTTGTCTATATTCGGGGCCTTCGATAATCTGCAAATAAAAAATACGCAGAAAAAGAAGCGCGAATGCAGCAGTAACAAAATACGTTGCCACCGACAAACGATGCCGAAACCATTTATTATCCGTACTTCTTAAAAAATTGCTCATTGCCTAAAAACCAATTTATATATCAAACCTTACGGCATGAAATATCGTTATAACACTTGTCTGTTTTCAAACATGCCGGAACAGGTATAATGATAAGTTTTTTTAACAAGCATAATAAAAAAATACCCCGTAACAAGAGCCCAGACAAATTGTGTAAATATTTTGCCGGATAAATTTTCGACAAAGAGTAACTCGGGATTAAACATCATAAATGAGCCTACATAAATTATATTTTCAAACAACACTCCTGCTGCAACTACAAAGACCAAAAACATACTGCTTCTAACGTTAAAATAGACCGAGCTCCATCTGATACATATATATAGCCATATGTATACGGTAACATATAAACCAAAAGGACCATTATACAGATTATCCATTATAAAACCTGCTAACAAAATTACAGGAATGCTTTCGCGAAAATTACGGTAAAGACCTAGAAATACAACAACCACTATGAAAAGATCATAAAACCCTCTTAGCATCCCAAAATAACGGGCAACAGTCGTTTGAATGAGGGCCAATATGAGGCATAAGCAGACGTAAAATAAATATTTCATTTATTATTTGTATAACTCTTCGGTGTTTGATTTATCACAACAAGAACCTCTTCCAGTTTATTAAAATCAACATGCGACGTTACTTTTACTTCCTGAAAAAGGCCTGATTTTTTCTTGTTAATATATGAAATATACCCGATAGGAAGTCCTTTAGGGTAAACACCATCCAGTCCGGATGAAATTACAGAATCCCAAATTTTTATCTCATGCCTTCGCAATATATATTTAAAGATACATTGATCCGAAGATGCGCCTTTTATAATTCCGCGTGCCCTGCTCTCCTGCACAACAGCATCCACGGAACTTTCTTGATCTAAAATCAATAAAACCCTGGAATAATGATCAGCAGCATCAATTACCTGACCGACAATACCTTGCGGAGTAATAACAGGGAAACCTATTTTAACACCATTTATTTTGCCTTTATCAATAACTACTGTTCGATACAACATAGAAGGATCAATAGAAATTACTTCGGCAGCGATAGATTCATAAGGTATGCTTTGACGAAAATCAAGTAAGCTGCGAATCCTGATATTGGAAAGTACTGCTTCATGATACTCGTTGTTCTTTTGAATCAGGTACCCCATTTCTTTTTTAAGTCTGTTGTTCTCACGTGCCGTTGACACAAGAAAAAAGTAATTTTCCCAAATATTTTTTGTATAATTAACTGTTTGCGTCAGGACATTCTGCAATGGGGATATTACGATCAACGCTATCCTTCCAAAAGTAGATGGTGGATAACGATGCTTACTGGAAACCGAGAGCACAATGATATTTGCAGTCACAAGTATTATTACACAGACTACTATCATTGTTTTTTTTGAAAACATGAAATTACGATAGTACGATCTTTTTTAGGATTTCGATACTGTCTAATGCTCTTCCTGCACCCATAGCTACCGCTAACAAAGGATCTTCAGCAACACTTATTGGCAAACTCGTCTCTTCTCTTAACAGCTTGTCAAGATTTTTTAACAATGCGCCTCCCCCGGTTAATATAATTCCCCTGTCAACAATATCCGATGCCAGTTCAGGAGGGGTATGTTCCAATGCAATTTTTACCGTCTCAACGATTGCGTCAATTTGTTCTGAAATTGCAAGCCGTATCTCTTCAGAATCAATGGATAATATTTTTGGAATCCCTGAAGCCAGGTCTCTGCCCTTAACCTCGATTGTTTCAATATTTTCTGCATCAGGGTAAGCATTACCAATGGTGGTTTTTATTATTTCAGCCGATCTTTCTCCTATCAGCAGGTTATATTTCCTCTTTATGTATTGGATGATAGAACTATCCATCTTATCACCTGCCACTCTTACTGATCTGCTATAAACAATCCCGGCAAGAGAAATAACTGCGACTTCGGTAGTGCCTCCGCCAATATCTATAATCATGTTGCATATAGGTTCAGAAATAGGCAATCCGGCTCCTATCGCAGCCGCCATCGGCTCTTCAATCAAAAAGACTTCCCGCGCTCCCGCCGATTCCGCGGATTCCCTGACAGCACGTTTTTCAACCTGTGTAATTCCTGAGGGAACAGCAATGATTATCCTTGGCCGGACAAAAGTTCTTCTGTTATGTACTTTCTGAATAAAATGGCGCAGCATCGCCTCGGTAACTTCAAAATCAGCGATAACGCCTTCGCGCATGGGACGAACGGCAACAATATTGCCGGGTGTCCTTCCCAGCATATTTTTTGCCTCCATACCTACAGCAAGAACACGGCTTTTAGTATTATCGTCCTTGTTAACAGCAACTACAGAGGGTTCATTCAGAACAATCCCTTTGCCTTTAACATAAATGAGTGTATTTGCCGTACCAAGATCAATAGCAAGATCACTCGAAAATGCGCCTAAAATTTTGTCTATAAAAAGATTCATATTCCCTCTAAAACGTATTAAAGACTAGTTATATTAATATATTATAAACATACACTTCAGCAACAACTACTTTTGGCGGCTTCTTAATAAAATCATACAACTGAAAGGAACGCATATCTATTTTGGAGTAAGATGTAATTTATTTCATACATTAAACAAACCTGTTTGTGTACAACATTCACGCAGTCAAAGAACACAGGCTCAATCCACTTTGCACAAAATGGAGTATAAATTTATAAAACCTATTTTGACAAACCCAATTATAAACCATATGAACAGCTACCAGAAATTATCTTTAATTACAAGGGTAAATTTACAAAATAATCGGTGCTTTTACAAAGTTAATTCATCTGCTTTATCAACTTATAAACTTTCACATAAACCGGCAAAAGGCTTATAAAAATCCACTGTCTGCCAGATTTGCCATTACGGTATCGTGTAAAACCGGCCTGAAATCTTTAATTTTTAAATTATCCCGCGTAGTATGTATGCGGTTTGTAAGCAATATTGCAATTACAGACTTTTTCAGATCCACCCAGAAAGAAGTACCCGTAAATCCGAGATGGCCGACAGTGTTGTATGAAAAATGTCTTCCGCTGCTCGAATCTTTTAAAGACGGGGTGTCAAAACCAAAAACCCGGTCAGACCCTTTATTGCGGCTCCAAAATATTTTTATAAGTTCTTGATGAATAATCGGGTGTTTGGATAATCCGTAAAATGCTAAAAGCAGTTGAGATAATAATTTGTTAACATCACTTGCAGTGCCGAAAAGACCGGCATGGCCTTCTATTCCTCCCATTGCATAAGCATTTTCATCATGCACAACACCATCTATAAGCATATTACGCCAGGCGCAAAATTCGGTAGCGGCAAATATTTTATTTTTTTTATTTTTGGGCTCTGATTCAAGATCAATAAAAAAAAGATTTTCAAGCCCAAGCGGTTTATATATATTTTCATATATAAAATGATCCAAACGGCATCCCGAAATATATTCAACAACCCATCTTAAAATCATAAACCCAAGATCGCTGTACAAAGTCTTTTCACCTGGCTGGCAAATCAACGGCTCTTTAATAAGCAGCTTTCTTAAAACATTTTGCCTTTCACTTTGCCCGAAATCGGATAGTTTATAATAATATGGACGGTAATCAGGAAACCCAGAATTATGCAAAAGAAGATTTTTGATGCTGATGTCGGCTTTCGGAGTGTTTTTAAACTGAGGAATAATTGATCCAAGCTTATCTTTTACTTCAAGATTTCCTTGCTCGACAAGTTTCATAACAGCAAGTGTTGTGGCAAGAGGTTTTGTAAGAGACGCCAAATCAAAAACAGTATGCTTTGTCATCTTTAGAAGCGATAATTTATTTACAAAACCATATGCTTCAAAAAAAACAACTTTGCCTCTTACCGAAACAATAAGAACCGCACCTGGAAAAACATTTTCTGAAAGGGCGGATATCATGGCATTATTTACTTCTTCCATGCTGCTATCATTGCTTTTGGCCACCTAAAAGAAATTATTTTACTTTCTGTGTCAAGATCAGCTTTTAAGCCAAACGGAATAGTAATATTTTCCTTTCCGTGTCCGGCTTCCAAGCCGGCAAGAACAGGGATATCATACCCTTTAAACAAATCCTGTATTAATTTATACACTTTTTTTACAGGTCCGCACTCTGTAAATGAACCTATTACCAAACCTGCCAAACCGCTAAAACATCCTGCAAGTTTCATATGAGTAAGCATTCTGTCTATTCTGTATAGAGCTTCACCTCTGTCTTCAATAAAAAGAATACAGTCTTTTAAAGAAGGAAAATACGGAGTGCCTGTAAGATGACAAAGTGTTGATAAATTTCCTCCTAATAGAGTTGCCGATACTTTTCCCGGTGTTAAAACAACAGCTCTATTAGTCTTTATCTTGATATCAGATTGTGAAGTCAAGACCGTTAACATAGCACGCACTGTTTTTTGGGTGGCAGTTCCAAGCGTTGTAACCATTGGCCCATGAAAAGAAACTATGCCGCATTTTTTATAAACAGCAGCCAAAAGAGCGCTTATATCACTATAGCCTATTAATGTTTTAGGGTTATTAGAAATAGCTCTGTAATCCAGCAAAGGCAACAGCTTCATTGAACCAAATCCGCCTCTAGCAAAAAATACAGCTTTTATTTTTTTATCTGAAAAAAGATCGTTTATAATTGAAGCACGCTGGTTATCATCACCTGCCAGATATCCTGTCACACTATATATTTCTTCTGGGATACGGACATTAAAGCCCAAAGATTTTAGAACCGAAATACCTTTTTTGAATTTGTCTTTATCAAAAGGACTTGCAGGTGCGGCTATTCCGATTGTATCGCCGGGTTTAAGCATAGAAGGTATTAATAATTTCTTTTTCATAGTTAAAATAGGCATTATCTTTGTTTTTTTATGTACTAGCATCAACATATAAAATTACATTTACAAAAGCAGTGTTTTATAAATTATGATGTATTATTACATAAGGGATTCTGTCATTCAAGCGCAAAAAATACAGGAATTATCTGGAAACATATGATAATGGACTTGTAGCTGATTACACATCTTTGTGGCCGGAAAAATAAAAAAAAAGAGGTTACAACAGAATTGCCTGTAACCTCTTTTTTGTTTGGTAGCGGGGGCTGGATTTGAACCAACGACCTTCGGGTTATGAGCCCGACGAGCTACCAGACTGCTCCACCCCGCAATAATTTTGATCTGATTTAAGAAAACAGCTTATACTTTTAAAGGCTTCTTCTTGCCCGCAAACTGTTGATAGCCTTTTTGCGAGTAAACCTTTATTAGTTAATCAGCTAAAATAAGTCAAGCTGTTTATTACCGATAAACAGCAGAAAGTTTTTTATGCATACTTTGCAGATTATAACATAATGTAACTCTTAGCTATTTTATCGGTAAAAACTATAAAATAAATTATTTGGTTTCATCTTCGTATTTAAATGAAACCTGAACCCGTGCCCTGAATGCGGCTATTTTCCCTTTTTCAATCTTCATATCCAGTTTTGTAATTTCGGCAATCCGTAATTCACGAAGAGATTTTGACGCCCTTTCAACAGCATTTTTTGCTGCATCTTCCCACGATTTTGGGCTTGTTCCGACAAGTTCAATTATTTTGTATACACTCTCAGCCATTTTACCCTCCTTTTTAGTTTACGGTTATTAGTTAATGCTGTTTATGAAACATAAAAGCCAAAAAAGCTTAGTTGCATTAGAAAACCAAAGGCTTAAAATTTAGAGGTTGATCTGGTGTAACAACAAAACAAACGGGCTAATACAGGAAATTTAAATTCTCCTCTTAAATGTAATTAAGGAGACTGTGCATTTATTTAGCAGATTCAGATTGATGGAGTTATTTACATTATGTAAAAATTTATAACCAAAAGGGAAATAAGTCAAATTAAATTTAGTGGCAGTATCTTGCAGATTTAATTTTTCTACTATATAGCGCTTATCAAAATAATGTTCCGATTCAATTTATAATTGTTTAGTTATGGGGCCGCATGCCTTAAACCTGCTTATCGACTTTTTAAAAGTTCATCAATTTTTGATATAAATGCTTCGGGAGACGAGGATAAAGATTTTACGTCATTTTTTAAAAGTATATATTTCGTCTTTCCGGTATGCCCGGAAACAATTTCAAGCCTTGATGCGGAAACCGAAAGTCTTTTGGCAAGATAGTTAATGCACATATTATTTGCTGATCCATCGACCGGAGGAGCTGTAAGTTTTATTTTCAGGGCATCCCCAAAAAGTCCGGCTATCATGTTTTTTGAAGACCGGGGCTGAACATACACCTTAAAAATTAATCCATCAGAACTTTTTTTAAAATAAAGCATTAATAAACGGAATCACTTTTTCTTATTGAATCTATGATGCTGGTTGCAGAAATATTTTCCCTGATTTGAATAAGAGCAATACGTCCACCGTATTTTTCTACAATATCATGCCCGAAAACTTCTTCGGATGAATAATTGCTTCCTTTAGTAAGTACATCAGGGCGCACGGCTTCAAGCAGATTCCCAAGCTTATTAGCAGGAAAAACAATGACATAATCAACACTGTCGAGGGCACTTAATATCCTGACTCTTTCTTTAGCCTTTATTACCGGCCTTCCGTTTCCTTTAAGTTTTTTAACCGAATCATCATCATCAATTGCAACTATCAGGATATCACCTTCTTTTTTTGAAGCTGAAAACAGCTTGATATGACCTGCATGCAAAAGGTCGAAACAGCCGTTTGTTAATACTATTTTTTTACCTTTTTCTTTCAGGTCCAAAAGCAAAGAGGAAAGCTCTGGCAGACTTTTTTGCTTTATCCTGTAGTCATCGGCACAAACAGTCAAAGCTGCCGATAGTTCTTCTTCTGATACTGTAGCTGTTCCTATCTTTCCTACGACAATTCCGGCAGCAGTATTTGCAATTGAGGCTCCAACCTTAAACGGTGTGCCAAATGCCGTACAAAGTCCTAGTATGGCCACAACCGTATCGCCGGCTCCCGAAACATCAAATACCTGCCTTGCTTTTGCTTTAATTTTATATGGCCTTTTGCCTTTTTCAAAAAGAACCATCCCGTCTTTGCCGCAGGTAATAAGAACATTTGCGACACCGGTGCTTTCAATAATTTTTTCGCCCGCTTTTAGCAGGGATGAATTATTTTTTATTTCTATTCCTGAAGCAAGGGCAGCCTCTTTCATATTGGGAGTAATCAGGGTAACACCGAAGTACTTAGAATAATCAAGGCCTTTGGGATCTGTTATCGTCACTCTACCATATTTTTTTGCTGTCTTCACTATCTTTGATATCAATTTCTTACTGATCAAACCTTTGCCGTAATCGGAAATAATTACTACATCTGCTTCCTGGATTTTATTTTCAATAAAATGTATAATTTTATCAAAAGTATCATTTGAAATTGTTTTTATTGTTTCCCTGTCAATTCTTAAGACATGTTGATTTCCAGCAATAATCCTTGTCTTTCGCGTTGTAGGCCGCCCTGGCTCCTGAATAATTCCCTGTACGTCAACTCCAAGAGCAGCAAACTTCTTAATCAGCACATTTCCGCTTCTGTCGGCTCCAATAACACCGGCAGCAAAAACTTTGGCTCCAAGCGCAACAAGATTATTTATTACATTTCCTGAACCCCCCAGAGTTGAATCTTCTTTATTCACAGCTATTACCGGAACCGGAGCTTCGGGCGAAATTCTGTCAACATCACCCCACAGGTATTCGTCAATCATCAGATCGCCGATTACAAATATTTTACAATCTTTAAATTTTGAAATATCAATATCCATATTAAATACCCGCCAAAGCTTTTTTTATGACATCAATAACAAAATCGGGCGGCCTGACAATTTTTCTGTTCTTATTAACAAAGGCATGCTTTGAAGCTCCTGTGGCCAGTACTATCTTTTCTTCTTCATCTAATATACGATAAGTAAATTTCATACCGCCTTTAAAGCTTGCATCAAGAGTTGTTTCAATTACAAGAACATCATCATATTTAGCAGGAAATAAAAATTTGCATTGCACTTCGGATAAGGGCATGAAATATCCTTTTTCTTCTATAGTCTTATATGTCAATCCAAGGTTTCTGAACATTTCCCCACGCCCCATTTCAAACCAGCGCAAGTAGTTTGCATTATATGCATATCCCATGTTGTCGGTATCGCCGTAAATAACTCTATATTTAATCCTGCTTTGTAGCATTAGACGCCTTCTTTAAATTTAAAGAATAGTAGTATAGTATTAACCCCTCAGATACCCGTCTTCTAAAATTTTTTTAAGCTCTTCATAATTATATGTTATGGGAAGTTCGGGAAATTCGCTTTTAAAATTTTCCGGAGGCCTGAAAAGGATACCTTTATCTGCTTCTTTAAGCATGGCAATATCGTTATAGGAGTCCCCAACAGCTATGATATTGTAATTGAGGCTTTTCAACGCAATTACCGCTTTTTTCTTGCCGTCTTTCTGGCGCAAATTATAACCTTCAATCGATGCGTCCGGCCCTATAGTAAGAGAATTGCAAAAAAGCGTGGGCCACCCAAGCTTTTTCATCAATGGCCCTGCAAACTGAACAAAGGTATCCGAAACAATAATTACCTGCACAACGGATCTGAGCCAGTAAAGAAACTCACAAGCTCCCTCAAGAGGGTTTATCAGTTCAATAACTTTTTGTATATCCGTTATAGTAAGATGTTCTCTTTCTAATATTTCCAGCCGTCTTTTCATCAGAACATCATAATCGGATATATCCCTGGTAGTAAGCTTTAGTTCTTCAATTCCTGTTTTTTGTGCTACATTAATCCATATTTCAGGAACAAACACTCCTTCAAGGTCACAACATACAATTTGCATAAATCACCTAATGTTTATCTAATTTTCTTATTTTCGGTCAGCCTGCCATGCTCCGTTTTGAATATGGCTGATACATTATTTTACAGCAAAACAAATAATTAATTAATCTTCGTAGCTGTCATCCTCTATCCTGATAAGCACAGGTTTTGAACTTACAACATCAAGTTTTGATATTTCGCCAAGAGCCTTTTTGACATCTTCTTCTTTACAAAGATGCGTAAACATAACAATTGGTACCGAACCGTTTGTTTTACGCCCTTTCTGATGAACCGATTTCAAGCTGATCCCGTATTTACCTAAAATTCCGGATATTTTTGAAAGAACTCCGGGCCTGTCTACAGAAGAAAATCTGAAATAGTATTGAGTAGATATTTCATCAACAGGCAAAATTGGAATACTTCGGATATTTGCAATCTGGCAGGAAAGCAAAGGAACTCTTCCAACCGAACCGCATAAAATATTTCTGGCAAGATCGGCCGTATCGCTTATGACAGCGCTGGCGGTAGGCATCATGCCGGCACCTCTTCCATAAAGCAGAATATCTTCGACAGCGTCTCCTGTAATAGTAATTGCATTAAGCGAACCATTTACATTGGAAAGCATATTATTAAAAGGTATCATTGTCGGATGTACCCTTGCCTCAACAGAATTTCCCATATACTTACTTATTGCAAGAAGCTTAATCCTGTACCCAAACTGCCCGGCAAACTCAATATCAAGAGGAGTAATCTTTGAAATACCTTCAACATAAACATCTTTTAAATTAATCTCCATACCATAGGCGATTGAATTCATTATAGCCAGTTTATGTGCCGTATCAAAACCTTCGACATCCAATGTGGGATCAGCTTCGGCAAAGCCTTTTTCCTGGGCTTTAGACAGGGATGCTTCGAAAGTACTTCCATCATCAGTTATTTTCGAAAGAATATAATTGCAGGTTCCGTTTAATATTCCTGTCATGGAGCTAATCTGGTTGCCGATAAGCGATTCTCTTATGGATTTTATGACAGGCATACAGCCACCAACACTTGCTTCATATGCGATATCAACACCTTTTGCAGCAGCAGCTTTAAATATCTCATTTCCTGAAGATGCAAGAAGAGCTTTGTTTGCTGTAACAATATGTTTTTTGTTATCTATTGCTCTAAAAATCATATCTTTTGCTATCTTCTCGCCACCGATCAATTCTATAATTATATCTATTTCAGGATCATCGACAACTTTTAAAGCATCGCTTACAAATACGCCTTCAGCAAACTTTATGCCCCTGTCTCTGGTTGTATCCACATCTGCAATATGCTTCAATTCCAGTTCAGCTCCTATTCTGGAACTGATCAGATCTTTTTTCTCAAGCAGTATTTTGGCAACGCCTGTTCCAACTGTTCCGCAACCAAGCAAACCTATATTGATTTTTCTCATAAATTTACAAAACCTTTCTCAAACCCCTGACAGCCTGGTTGATACGCATTGCATTTTCAATAAGTGCAAAGCGGACATAGTCATCCCCATATTCCCCAAAACCGAGACCGGGCGAAACGGCAACCTGTGCTTCCTTTATTATAAACTTTGAAAATTCCACTGAACCCATCTTTATATATTTGTCCGGAATTTTAGCCCACACAAACATTGTTCCCTTCGGGCTTTTAACATTCCAGCCTATTCGGTTAAGGCCGGTTATAAGGGCATCTCTGCGCTCTTTGTAGGTATTGCATATATCTTTCACACAATCCTGCGGACCATTTAAAGCAATAATGGACGCTATCTGAATCGGCTGAAAAACACCATAATCAAGATAGCTTTTAATTCTCCTTAATGCGGCAACAATTTCAGGATTTCCTGCACAAAAACCGACTCTCCATCCTGGCATGTTATAGCTTTTTGAAAGAGAAAAAAATTCAACCCCAACATCCTTTGCCCCTTTAACCTGTAGAAAACTTGGGGCAACGTAATCGTCAAATATAATATCTGCATAAGCAAAGTCATGAATAACCATTATATTATGTTCTTTTGCATAATCGACAATTTTTTCAAAAAAATCTATATTTACAACCTCGGTTGTCGGATTATGAGGATAGCTCATTATCAAAACTTTAGGCTTGGGCCATGTCTGCCGGGTGGCATCAATAAGATTTTCAAAAAAATCGCAATCCGGCCCCACCGGTATTCCGCGAACTTCTCCTCCTGCTATAATTGCGGAATACGGATGAATAGGATAAGTCGGGGTTGGAGTCAAGACCACATCTCCGGGACTTATAGTAACAAGAATAAGATGGGATAAACCTTCTTTTACCCCTATTGTGACAATCGCCTCATTATCCGGATCAATATCAACATCAAACCGGCGCTTATACCAGCTTGCTATTGCCATTCTCAGCTTGGTTATACCCATTGAAGCGGAATACCGGTGATTATGCGGCTTTTGGGCAGCTTCAACAAGTTTGTCAATAATATGCTGGGGAGCCCCAAGATCGGGGTTTCCCATACCAAGATCTATTATATCTTCTCCCGCATGCCTGGCATCCATTTTTATTTTATTAACAGTTGCAAACACATACGGAGGTAAACGATCCAGCCTGGCAAACTTATTCATAATAAAGCCTCATCCTGATAAAATTAAATTCTGTAATCCGCCACATATATTATATCCTTCAATTTGTATGCATAATTACAATATATAGCATTTTATGTCAAAAAAATTGTTTTGACTTTTTAATGGAATACGTTTAATTTCATATTGATTTCAACTAATAAGTCATAAAGACTTTCCCTAATCTGCTTATAAACGGCATCTTATTTTCCTTATAGTAAATAGCTGCTTTTTTTAGATTAATTTTATAAATATAACGGATTCTATTTTAATGAATTGGAATATGACATGACAAAACCTCTAACCTATGCTGATTCGGGTGTTGATATAGACAAGGCGAACAGGCTGATTGAATCTATAAAAGAAATCGCAAAAAAAACAAACAGACCGGGAGTTATCGGTGAAATTGGCGGATTTGGCGGCATGTTTTCTTTAAATACTAATAATTTTCAAAAACCTGTTCTGGTGAGTTCTACCGACGGTGTCGGGACAAAACTTAAAGTGGCTTTTATGGCGGGCAAACATGATACCATCGGTATCGATCTTGTCGCAATGAGTGTTAATGATATCATAGTTCAAGGAGCTGAACCATTATTCTTTCTTGATTATTTTGCAACCGGAGAAATAGATTCCCAAATAGCTATTGACGTTATCAAAGGTGTTGCCGAAGGTTGCAAGCAGTCTAAGTGCGCACTTTTAGGTGGCGAAACGGCTGAAATGCCTGGATTTTATAATAAAAACGAATATGATCTTGCAGGATTTGCCGTTGGACTTGTTGATTACGGCAAAATTATAGATTGCTCAGATATCCGTATGGGTCATAAACTCATAGGCATCACTTCAAGCGGTCTTCACAGCAACGGATATTCGCTTGCCCGAAAAATTTGCTTTGATGTTCTAAATCTTAAAATTGATTCCTATGTTTCAGAGCTTGGTAAAACTATTGGAGAAGAGCTTCTTACCCCAACAAGAATATATTCTGCAATGATTCTAAGCTTGATTAGGGACCTTCCGATTCACGGCCTTGCTCACATAACCGGCGGGGGAATATCTGAAAACATTGTACGCATAATACCCGAAACGTGCATGATTAAAATCATAAAGGACAGCTGGGATATACCTCCAATTTTTAATTTTCTTAAAGAAGCCGGGAAAGTCTCCGAAGCAGAAATGATGAGAACTTTCAATAACGGTATAGGCATGGTTGCAATAGTACCTGAAAAATCTGTGGATGAAATTATGGATCGTTTGGCCGGTTTTAATGAAAAGATATTTCTGATAGGTGAAATTGCGGAAAGAAAAGACTCTCAGGAAAAAATAAAGTGGGTTTGAGCAGGTATCTTTTTTCATGATTATTCTCGGCATTGAATCTTCCTGTGACGAAACTGCCGCTTCCGTTGTTTCAGATGGGAACAAAATACTATCCACTATTGTATCATCACAAGCCAAAATTCATTCTCCTTATGGAGGTGTTGTTCCCGAATTGGCATCCAGAAAGCATATGGAAGCTATAGTTCCGGTTGTCAGAGAAGCAATAAACACTGCCGGTATCAAACCCGGACAAATTAACGCAATAGCCGTTACGCAAGGTCCGGGGCTTATAGGTTCACTACTCGTTGGCTTTTCATTTGCAAAATCCTATGCCTTTGCACTAAACATCCCATGGACAGGTGTAAACCATCTCAAAGGACATATTAACTCCGTTTTTCTTGAACCCGATCCCCCCCCTTTTCCATTCATATCGCTTCTTGCATCAGGCGGCCATACAGGAATTTATATTGTAAACTCTCACACCGATATCGAGCTTTTGGGACAAACCCGTGATGATGCCGCAGGAGAAGCATTTGATAAGGTAGCAAAAATGCTTGGCCTGGGATATCCTGGTGGAAGCATTATAGGAGAGCTTGCCCAAAAAGGCGATTCTTCAAAAATACAGTTTCCGAGAGCTTATCTGGATAAATCCGCTTTTGATTTCAGCTTCAGCGGCGTGAAAACTTCTGTCAACCGCTTTATAAAAATTAATTTATGCCGATATACACAAATGATACCCGATATAGCTGCCGGATTCCAGGAAGCTGTTGTTGAAGTTTTATCTTATAAACTTCTAAATGCCGCTGTTTTAAAAAAATGTGAACATGTTTCAATTGTAGGCGGTGTTGCAGCGAACCAAAGATTACGTGAAAAAGTAGAACATGACGCTATCTCTTCAGGAATAAAAGTACACATACCTTCTGTTGATCTTTGCGGAGATAATGCCGCTATGATAGCTGCAACAGGTTACCACAGCCTTATAAAAGGCGAAGTATACGATTTGAATCAGGATGTTTTTTCACGTGTAATATAGAAGCAGTAAGGCAATTTTATGCTTGCGTTATGGCAAAACAAAATATATAGAACATACTTAAATAATTAACTTTAATGGGGGTATTGCAACAGATAGCCGAATAAAAAAACGGGGGTGAAACACATGGAATGGTACTACAGCAAAGGCAAAGAGCCGGTCGGACCAGTAAGTGAAGCAGAATTTCAATCTCTAGTAAGTTCGGAAACAATAAATAGTAATACATTGGTTTGGAACCAAAGCATGGCTGATTGGCAAAAGTATAAAAAAGTCAAAACTGCTTCCAATCTTCCCCCCACCCCTGCTCCTGCCGATGCTCCAATCATGCAAAAATGCTCCGAGTGCGGCAAATCATTTTCAAAAGATGACCTGATTCAATATGAAGGATTTAATGTCTGCGCAAACTGCAAACCTTTGTTTGTTAAAAAAATTAAAGAAGGGGTAGCTACAGGGGATTTCCGTTATGGCGGGTTTTGGATCAGATATGGTGCAAAGTTTATTGACGGTCTCATTTTGATAATACCTTATTTCCTAATCATCTTTTTTATGATGAAGTATTTAATTCCCAAAGGCAGCCCAAAAGATCCTCTTCTTATTTTGACAACTACTGCAGGGCCATTACTTCTAGTCTTATTTTCTGTTGCTTATAATACCTGGTTTATCGGGAAATATGCAGCAACACCCGGAAAAATGGCGTGCGGCTTAAAGGTAATTACTTCAGATAATGAGAAAGTTACCTACACAAGGGCATTAGGCAGATATTTTGCTGAAATGCTAAGCTGGGCCATTTTGCTTATTGGATATCTTATGGCTGCTTTTGACTCAAAAAAAAGAAGCCTTCATGACAGAATGTGCAATACTCTTGTGATAAGAAAATAAATTACAGAGAATATAATGATAGCTTGCATTAAATGCCAAGGCCCGATAGGTGCTAACCGTATTAACACAGATAATTATCTTCCCTGTCCGAACTGCGGCTCTAAAATACGCATCAACGTTTTTCCGGCTTATATAAGAAAAGCACCAAAAGCTGAGACCGGACAGATACTTATTATTGATGATGATGCATCCTGTTTTTATCATCCATCGAAAAAAGCTGTGATACCCTGTTCCTCATGCGGAAGATTCTTATGTTCCTTATGTGATGTTGAAATGAACGGAGAACATATCTGTTTTTCCTGTATCGCAAACAAAAAAAGCAAAGGTGAGCTAAAAGACTTAGAAACACACAGAACACTTTATGACAGCGTTGCAATAAGGATGGCAGTTCTTCCTCTGCTTTTCTTTTTATGGGCAACCATTATCACAGCACCAATTTCTATTTATATTGTATTTAAGTACTGGAAAAAACCTTCAAGTATTATCGAAAGAAGCAAAGTCCGGTTTATCGCGGCTTTTTGTATTGCAGCCGTCCAAATCGGAGGCTGGTCATTTTATTTCCACGAACTATTAAATAAATAATCAATTTTCAGTTTATTGTTACTGGAGGGGCATGCAAATAAATGAAAAAAAGTACCGCCGTCTTCCTGGCAAAAGAAGACGGATTATGGGAAAAGACACTCTGTGGGCCGGATCTGACCATTTACTTTCTATCGAATCAAGCGGTGTATCCGAAAACTATAAGCGCTTCTATTACAATGACATCAAATCAATAACTATTGCCAAAACACCAAAAATTTATATTATAACAATGATTTTAGGCTTGGCTATAATATTAATAACAATATTTGCTCTGTACCTTTTAGGTGCGTTTTCTAAAACATCTTCTGCATTTTCCTTATTGGCACCAGTTGGAATCTTCTTTTTACTCATTGATATTGTAGTTCTTTTCTATTTTATTATAAATATATTTTATGGCACTTCCCGTGAATGCTGGATTGAGACATACACACAAAGGGAAAAGCTTGCTTCTGTAAACAGAGAAAGGGTTGTAAATAAATTCATTGAAACGATAAAACCCCTTATTGAAAAAGAACAGGGCCTTTTATCTATAGAAACACTACAAAATATTAACCACTATTCCAATATCGATATAGATAAACCACTAACATGAAAAACATAAAAGCAACTACTTCCAAAGAACTCTAAAATTGTAAACTGAGTTGTTCTTTACTTTGAAATTAATCAAGTTCATACAGGTTCATATATAATGGATATCTCCCGCAGGCGATGTTTTAATCACAGATCGCGTGAAGCTGCCGCACAATGCCTGGAATGCGGTAGATATTTCTGCAGAGAGTGCGTTACCGAGCATGAGGGCAAAGTAATATGCTCAGGTTGCATAATAAATCTGACCTTAAGCACCGAAAAAGGAAAAAAACGTTTCAGGTTCTTTGGCATGCTGTTACTTTTTTTTGGCAGCTTGTTTTTTCTCTGGCTTGTTTTTTATTACCTGGGAGTATCACTGCTTAAGATTCCTTCGTCATTTCATGAAGGAACAATATGGAAAAATCTTTGGTAAACATCTTATGAAGAAGCCTTTTTATGGCGATAATACTACAGCGCCGGGAATTATAGAAGAAGCTGTTCATCTGCTGCGCCTTGATCCCTTTAGATTATTGCTTCCGTATTATATCGGCGGCATACCATTTATGCTCGGCCTCCTTTATTTCTGGAGTGACATGAGCAAAAATCCTTTTGCAAAAGACTACTGTTCGGCAGCTTCATTGGGCATAGCAGTCCTTTTTGTCTGGATGAAGTGCTGGCATTCCGTTTTCGCCGTAAAGATATATGAAAGCCTTGGCAGGTTTGAACCAATACGCTGGTCATTTTTAAAAATCATCCGCATTGTTACTGTACAAACAATAATACAGCCATCGGCCATTTTAATGTTTCCGGTTGCGCTTCTTATTACACTGCCATATCCATGGGTATATGCTTTTTACCAAAATGTTTTGGCATTAGATTACTCAAAAGCGAAAACCATAAAAGAAATTATCAAAGATACCGGAGAACTTACAAAATATAATCCCAGACAAAATATTTTTGTAATTCTTATACTATTTCTTTTTCAGTTATTTATACTGTTAAATATAGCTATCGCCATATATATTTTGCCATATCTTATAAAAATGTTATCAGGAATTGAAACAGCCGCAACAATGGGAGGCTACAGCTATGTAAACAGCACTTTTCTTATAACTGTTGTTTGTCTTACATATTTGTGTGTAGATCCTTTAAAAAAGACAATCTATGTCCTTCGTGGATTTTACGGTGAATCGATAAAATCCGGAAAAGACCTAATAGCAGTCCTTAACATAATAAAATCAGACATTAAAAAAGCAACTCTTTTGGCATGTTTTATAATACTTCAAATCATAGTTTCTGCCAGTATTTCCCATGCAACTCAAATTCCGGCTAAAAAATTTAATATAAGCCCTGTTTCAAATATTGCGCCGGAAGAATTAAATTCTTCTATACAGAAAGTTTTAAGCCGGAAAGAATTTGTATGGAAGCTTACAAGGGATAAAAAAAACGAAGATACCAGACCCGGTATCTTCGACTCATTTTTCAAATGGCTAAAACCTTACTGGGATGATTTTACAGATACTCTTAAAAAATGGTTTGATGCTCTAGTAAAATGGCTTAAAAACATTATGCCGGATTCAAAAATAAAATTTGACCATGAGAAAAAATCCCATAGCAGTACAACTCTCATCATTTTGTATGCATTGCTTGCCATTGCGCTGATTCTTTCAATTATTTATCTTATAAAAATAAAATTAAAGCGCCGCAAAAACAGCCCTGAGCCTGAAACAACTCCTGTTATTGTTTTAGATGTATCAGATGAAACCATTCGTGCAGATGCTCTTTCTACAAACCAATGGCTTGAAATGGCAAAAGAATTTTTGGAAAAAGGAGAATTTCGTTTAGCGATTCGGGCCTTTTACTTAAGCACACTTTCATCTCTTTCCGAACATAGCTTTATTTCAATCGCCAAATATAAATCAAACAAAGAATATGAATACGAGCTTGCAAGACGCGCTCATGAAAATAAAGAAATGGTTCTGGAATTTAAAGAAACAGTAAATTATATCGATAAAATCTGGTATGGCATGGTTCCTGTTAAGATAGAAGATATTGATAAATTTTGTGAAATACAAAAAAGGATAATTGCTTTTGCGAAATAACAAACTGTCTTTTATATTCTTTGTTATTATCATCTCTGTTCTTATTTTTGGAATATTCAGGTTGTTTGCTGTAAGATTTGAGTCCGGCGATATTTATCCTGTTTACTCCACATTAAGATCCGATCCATTAGGCTGCATGGCCTTTCACGACTCTTTATTAAATTTGAAATCTTTAACAGTTAAAAGAAATTATACTCCAATAATAAATACAAAACCCAATAATAATTCCGTTTTATTTTATTTAGGGATGCATCCTTCTTCCCTATACGGTATGCCAAAATCACACTTTGAAGCTCTAAACAGGTTTGTATTATCCGGTGGGCATTTAGTTATAAGTCTTAAACCGGTAAATAAAAACTTTGTTATTGATAATATTAAAAAGCAAAAAAAAGAAGTCGAAGATGAAAAAGATAATTTAAAACCATGTAATGTGGTTTCCCTTTTAAATAAATGGGGTTTTGAATATGACACTATAACTTCAAATGATAAAGACAACAAGAAAACCCCAAACCAAAACAACCTTATTTCACATAGTCCTTATGGAAGTGTTTCATGGCACTCGAAACTTTTTTTAACTAAACTTTCCAAAGAATGGGATATTATTGCAACAGTAGAGGATGACCCTGTAATTATCGAAAGAAAATACGGAAACGGGTCAATAATAATATGTACTGATACTTATTTTATCAGTAATGAAGGACTCAGAAATGAAAGTACACCGGCGCTATTAACATTTATGATCGGTAAAAACAGCAATATCATCTTTGATGAAGCCCATTTGGGAATTCAAAAAAATCCCGGGATCACATCTTTGATATTAAAATATAATCTTTACGGCCCGGTAATCGCTATATTTATTTTTGCTATATTATTTATCCGGAAAAATTCTTCCCATTTTTTGCCGCCTTTTGACACTGTAAAAGCACCCCAGGTCTCTGCAAGGGATCAATCTTCAGGTTTAATAAGCCTGCTTAAGCGAAATATTAATAAAGATAAATTATTAAACATTTGCATTAACGAATGGGAAAAATCTTTTGCTTCAGGCCATAACTCTTCAAAACATAATATGGAGTTATTAAAAAAAATAAAACAAACGGTTCAAACAAAAGAAGATGGTACAAAACCGTCTATCGAGCCGGTTGAAGGATATCGCAAAATATTTAAACTACTATCGGAAGGGAAAAACAGATGAATGCCGACACTGATAAACTTGCAAAAGTGCTTGAGCTTATAAGACAAGAAGTTTCCAAAGTCATTATAGGTCAGAACCATGTGATTGATAAGTCCCTGATAGCAATTTTTACAGGCAACCATGTGCTTATAGAAGGAGTTCCGGGTATTGCAAAAACTCTTCTTGTCAGAACATTAGCCTTTGTCCTTGGTTGCGATTTTTCAAGAATACAATTTACGCCCGATTTAATGCCAAGTGATATTACAGGAACAAATGTATTCAATATCAAAGACAGCTCTTTTTCTCTGATTAAAGGCCCTGTGTTTACCACATTTCTGCTTGCGGACGAAATCAACCGCGCACCGGCCAAAACCCAGTCAGCGCTACTTCAGGCCATGCAGGAAAAATCTGTAACCATTGATAATGATACTTACCACCTTTCTCCATATTTTACAGTATTTGCTACGCAAAACCCGATTGAATATGAAGGCACATATCCATTACCTGAAGCTCAAAAAGACAGGTTTCTCTTTAAAATAACAATGGATTATCCGGATCGTGACGAAGAATTGATTTTAGCAAAAAAAATGCTTGGAAATGATTCTCCTGAAGAAATACTTGCAGCAGGGGCTGTTAAACAAATACTTACGCCCAAATTGCTTGATAAGCTCCGGCAACTTTTAACCGGTATAATTATTCGTGAAGAACTAATCGATTACATTGTTGAGATAGTAAGAAGCACTCGAACAAACCAGTCAATAATGATAGGTGCCGGGCCCAGAGCCACCCAGGCCCTGATTCAGGCATGCAGGGCATTTGCTGCAATAAATGGAAGGGATTTTGTAACTCCTGACGATATAAAATATCTGGCTGTACCGGCTCTTGAACACCGGATAATTTTAAGGCCTGAATATGAAATAGAAGGACTGACCATACAGGAAGTAATTAATACAATATTACAGGATATTGCTGTGCCGAGATGAACCTGATTCCAACCAGCAGACTTCTATTTTTATTTGCAGTTATATGTATTCCATTTACAATACTTGCATCTGTGATTTCCTCAGCAGCAATACTCTCCTATGCAATTATCTTTGTTTTTGTTTTGGCTGCTACTGTTGACGCCTTTTTATCTGTTCGTTCATTTGATGGTATCCGGATAGAATGCAATGAATTGGTCAGAATATCTGTGGGCAGGTCTTCTGCAATTAAAATTATAATTAAAAATGATGCACCACAAAATGGGCCAATCAGATTAGGGCTTTTGTTTCCGGATCAATTATTTTCAGAAAATCAGGATATCTTTTTCAATCTTTCTTCCAAAGAAATTAGCAGCGCTATAGCATGGCCTGTTAAGGGTTTAAAAAAAGGGCAATATCTGTTAAATAAATGCTATCTTGAGAAAAAATCTCTTGCAGGCCTGTGGGCAAAACGCACGACCTTTCCTATTTACTGCGAGATAAGAGTTTATCCTGATCTTTTTTCAGAAAACAAACTTCTTGCAGCATTATCCGCAGATAAAAGCATGGGAGCACACGCAAGAAGGCAAATCGGAAAAGGCCGTGAATTTGAAAAACTAAGAGACTATAATCCCGGAGACAGTTATGAAGATATCCACTGGAAAGCAACAGCAAAACGTAGCTTGCCGGTCACAAAAGTCTTTCAGGTGGAACGAACCCAGGATATCTATGTCATGATTGATGCATCCAGGATGAGCGCACGAAATGCCCATATTTTTAACAATGGTCTGCTTGGAAAAGAAAGAAGATCTGCTGATAATAATAGTAGCATATTTCCGCAGGAAACGATTTTAGACAGATACATTACAGCAGCCTTGATGATCGGGAAAACTGCTGAAAAGCACGGCGACAATTATGGGATAGTACTTTTTTCAGATCGGGTCAGCCTTTTTATAAAAGCAAAAAGTGGGAAGGCTCATTATAGTATATGCAGAGATTCTCTTTATAATGCCGATCCGAACCGTGTAACTCCTGATTTTCGTGAATTATTTACGTTTGCCGGTACACGGATAAGAAAAAGAGCTTTAATGATTATTTTAACAAGCCTTGATGACCCTGTTATGTCTGAAGACTTTATAAAACACATCCACATATTAAGCAGGTATCATTTAATTATGGCAAATATGATAAAACCGGCCGCCGCTAATTCAATTTTTTCATCTTCCGATATTATGTCTATAAACTCTGTTTATCAGGATCTGGGAGGCCATATCGTGTGGAACCGGTTAAGGGAGCTGAATGTTTCCCTTGCAAGACAGGGGGCCGATTTTTTTCTTCTGGAAAGTCGCAGATTGTGCTCGCAATTGATCTCAAATTATATCAATATCAAGCAAAGACAAATATTATGATCATTGATTTGAACAATTTTATCAAAGAAGAACAGCCTTTCTGGTCCGAACTGGAAGAAAAACTGGAAAATCTGGATAAAGATGCAGGGTTTTCTTTTGATCTGTCAGGGGTTAAAAGATTTCATTATTTGTATCAGCGCGCATCTTCCGATCTTGCCAAAATAATGAACTTTTCAGCAGAGCAGGATATTAAAGTCTATCTTGAATCACTTGTCGCAAGAGCATACTCCGAGATTAATGAAAGCAGGAAAAATACTGAAAAATTTAATTTCTTAAAATGGTTGTTTAAAACTTTTCCGCAAACATTTCGCAAACAGATAGCAGCATTTTGGATATCTCTTGCAATAATTTCTGCCGGGTGCATCTTCGGTATTGCGGCAATTGCATTTGATACAGACTCAAAAGAAATTCTCATGCCGTTTTCCAATCTTATGATTGATCCTTCCGAACGTGTGGCAAAAGAAGAAAGCGCCAAAGAAGACCGGATGGCGGGACATAAATCATATTTTTCAGCACATCTGATGACTAATAATATCAGGGTTTCAATTTTCGCGATGGGACTTGGCATAACATGGGGAGTTGGAACAATTCTTGTTCTTTTTGTGAATGGAACTATGCTGGGAGCTGTAATTGCAGACTATGTTCTGGCTGGAAAAACCAAATTTTTATTAGGCTGGCTTTTACCGCACGGTTCTGTGGAGATTCCTGCCATTCTTATCGCAGCACAAGCAGGACTTGTTATTGCAGGAGCTTTAATCGGATGGGGAAAACCTATATCATTGCGGCAACGTTTAAGAGAAATTTCTTCTGATATTGTAACCTTAATCGGAGGAGTATCGGTAATGCTTATCTGGGCCGGCATTATTGAGGCTTTTCTTTCCCAATATCACGAACCGGTTATTTCTTACGAATTAAAAATCGCATTTGGCATAGTTGAGCTGGTTCTCTTGATATTATTTCTTTCATTTTCAGGAAGACAAAATTTTAAAAAATCGACTTTATGAACGAAAAAAAAACAAACACATTAAGAATTGTAACTCCGGAAGGCGTGGTATTTTCTCTGCTTCTGGCCGGGCCTGTCACACGTTTTCTTGCCTGGCTGATTGATTTGTTTTGTATTATGTTAATCGCCAAAGTTGCAACAACTGTATTAAGCGCTTTTTTTATATTCAGTGCTGATTTGAAAACAGCAGCCATTATGCTTTCTTACTTCGTTATTTCAATCGGGTATTCGATACTTCTTGAATGGTACTTAAACGGACAAACACTTGGAAAAAGGCTTTTCAAATTAAGAGTTATGGATGTTAACGGCCTGCGTCTTAAACCAGGCCAGATTATCATCAGGAATCTGCTCCGCTTTGTAGATGCACTACCCGCTCTTTACATGGTCGGAGGGCTTTCGGTTCTTATATCAAAACAAGCTCAAAGACTGGGAGATATAGCAGCCAATACTATTGTTATTCGCTCATATGAACCCCAGAAACCCGACTTTGCACAAATCTTTTCGGATAAATATAATTCTTTCAGAAATTACCCGCATATCGGAGCAAGGCTTCGCCAGAACACAAGCCAGGTGGAAGCCGATATAGGTCTTCAGGCTCTTTTAAGACGCGAAGCGATGGATCCGGTTGCAAGAGTTGAACTCTTTACACAAATTGGGTACCATTTCAAAACTATAGCTAAATTTCCCCAGGAAGCAACAGACGGTTTATCGGATGAACAATATACAAGAAATGCGGTAGATATACTTTTTCGCTATGATGGTTGAGATTTTATACCTGATTTTATCCGGGTATATCGAGTTTATTAAATCCTCACTTATCCACAAATTCTACTACAACATTTTGGATATTAGGGATATTGTCTATATTAAAGGCGGTTTCGAATCTTCCGGCTTTGCCATGCTGAAAAGATCTTTGATCATTAACAGTGGCTTCTACATACCCTACTACTTGATCTTTACTATCTTTTAAATATATTATTACATATCCTTTTACAGGATGATGACTTAAGTTTTTTATCTTTCCGGAAACAAGTACATTACTACCGTTATCTTGCAATTCGGCAATAAGATCTTCCACTTCAAAAACAGGAGCGGAAAAAGTAAAAGTATTCTTCCGTATATTGCTTCCCCCAAAAGCACTTACGCCAAAAGCAAGGACTAAGATAAGAGAAACCGTAACAAGAAGTTTTATTCTCATGGGTTCACCTGTAAAGTTTATAACATTATATTTTTATAATGAGAACCGGTTGTTTGCTGCCGATCAAATCCAAAAAATCTAATAATTAAACATCAGTTACATATTCTTTATTATAGGTTTGTGCAAAAAATGTCAACCTGTTACTTTATGAAATATACCATATGAATATATCGGCACAAGCTTCATTTTGATTAAATATTTTTATTTATACCAACCTATGCCCTGGATTATTTGAACGGAAATAATTATTTGGAAGAGTAGTTTCAATAAAATAATCAATGCTCTACAAACATTTTACCGGGATTTAATATCCCTTTAGGATCAAAAAGATTTTTTATCTTTTTCATAAGTTCTATTTCAACAGGGCCTATCTCCTTGGCCATATATGCTGCCTTTGTAATGCCTACACCATGCTCTCCGGAAATTGTGCCTCCCAGTTCAATAGTATAATCAAACAATTCTTCAATAGCGGTTTCGGCCTTCTTTAAATCCTCACTGTTTTTCTTATCAAGCATTATATTAAAATGTATATTCCCGTCACCGGCATGTCCAAAACTTGCAATGGTCAGACCGGTTTTATTTCGCATTGAATTTATCTTTTGCACCATATCCGGGATTTTACTTCTTGGAACCACGATATCTTCATTTATTTTGTCAGGAGCATATGTAAACAATGCGGGTGATATTGACTTGCGGGCCTTCCAGATTAAAGCGGCATCTTCTTTTGATCCGGCGATTCTGACATCTTTTGCTCCAAGCGATATACAAAGCTCTTTTAGTTGTTTTATCGAGGATTCAGCCTCATCTGATCTTCCGTCAACTTCTATAATAAGAAGTGCTTTAGAATCAGCCGCTATTGCTGTACCAAGATATTTTTCAACACATTTTATGGATTCCTTATCCATAAATTCGATAGTTCTTGGAACAATGCCCTGCCTTATGATTTCAGAAACGGTTTTGGCTGCTTTATCAAGTTCAGGAAAAGATGCGGTCATAGTTTTTACTGATTCCGGAAGGGATAAAAGCTTTACAGTTATTTGTGTAATTATCCCCAAAGTCCCCTCAGAACCTATTAATAGACGTGTCAAATCATACCCAACCACACCCTTGGCTGTTTTTACTCCGGTCTTAATAACCTCTCCGGTTGGAAGAACCGCTTCAAGACCAAGCACATAATCGCGGGTCACGCCATATTTTACAGCTCTGGGACCTCCTGCGCACTCTGCAAGATTTCCGCCTAAAGTCGAAAATTCCGAACTGGAGGGATCGGGAGGATAAAAAAGATTAAACTTTTCGACTTCCCTGTGAAATTGGGCAGTAATAACTCCGGGTTCAACTGTTGCTGTAAAATTGTCCGTGTCAATTTCGATAACATGATTAAAGCGGTTCATGACAATAACCACTCCGCCCATAACAGGAACAGATCCGCCGGTCATTCCGGTACCCGAACCTCGTGGTATTACAAAAAAACCATCAAGGCTTGCAAGCTTTAATATGCTTGAAACTTCACTTGTTTTTTCAGGAAATACTACAGCATCAGGAAGATATCTGTTTGCTGTGCCATCGTATGAATAACAGATGAGATCTTCTTTTGATCTGCTGCAATATTTTGAACCAACTATATCCTGTATCTTTTTATAAGAGGAATCTTTTAAGATCATAAGAAAATATGAATGTTAAAAATTGCCGGTCTCCAGTTTTTGACAAAAAAGCTCAACTTGCTTTTTTAAAGCACCGTTCTCTTTGATACCCCTTTCAATAACACCTATTGAGTGTAGGGCCGTTGCATGATATTTGTTGAAACTTTTTCCGATTGTCTGCAAAGGTGAGTCAGTATAGCGGCGGGCAAGATAAATTGCAATCTGCCTGGGACGCATAACTGCCTGTTTGCGGGAATTTGAGATTAAATCTCTTAATGCAATATTAAAATACTTGCAAACAAGTTTCTTTATTACTTCAATTGTGATGTTTTTCTTTCTTTGAACAATATTTTTAACTACGACCTCGGCAAGTTCATGATCTATAGGTACTCCCATAAGAGATGATCTTGCGGTTATACCAATCAGTCCGCTTTCAAGCTGGCGCACATCATCTGTTAGTTCGCTTGCAAGATAATTAATAATATCCTCTTTTATCTGATAACCGTTTGAAAGCATTTTCTTTTGAAGGATTCGTACCCTTGTTCTGAAATTAGGGGGTTCAATAGCCGAAATAATTCCGTAAGAAAAACGAGATTTTAATTTATCATTTAACTTAGGAATATCACCCGGAAGATAACAACTTGAAAATATAATTTTTTTATCGGCATCAAGAAGACTGTCAAGAGTTAAGGCAAGCTCTGTCTGCGTACGCTCTTTTCCGCTTAAAAAATGTACATCCTCTAAAAGCAGGATATCACATTCCTTTCTATATTTTCCTTTGAACTTATTAAATGAATCTGTTTTAAATGACTGGATCATTTCATTGCTGAAATCTTCGGCAGTAAGATAACAAACACGTTCTGTAGGGTATTGTGAGATAATATGGTGACCTACAGCCTGTGAAAGATGGCTCTTACCCATTCCGGTCTTTGATAGTAGAAAAAGACAATTCTGCTGAGAATTTTTCTTAGAGGCAAGAGAAAGGGAAGCTGTAAAAGCAAATTCGTTGTTTCCTCCCACAACAAAATGATCAAAAGTAAAGTCCTTTCTTAAAAACCTGCCGGAATGAGGCCTGATACTTTCAGTTGGAAGCTGTAGTTGATTGTTTTTCGGCACTTTTTCCAACCTGGCTTTTTGCCCCCTTTTAGAAACTTCTATCATGAATGTGTTGTCTTCTCCTGAAATCTTCTTTAATTCCGATAGAATTAAAGAGCCATAATTATCCTGGGCTCTTTTTTGGGAAAACTGGTTTGGAGCCGAAAGAACCATTACACCATTTTGAACTCCGCTAAACTCAAGAGGTTCTATCCACATCCTGTACGAGTGCCCGGGAATAGTTGTCTTAATCGCAATCTTGATTGAATTCCAGATAACTTCCATAAAAATAATTTTCCAAATTTTAGTTGAAAACCCGATTAACCTGCTGACCGAAGAGACCTTTTTTACAATAAATTGGCAGTAACTAATAAGACGAAACGAATAGTAAACTTAGTTTCGAGATCTTTATTAATGCATCAAATCAGCAATGTCAAACCGGATAAAAACTGAATTCAGAATGTTTTTTTGCAAGTTGTTAACAATTTATATCTATCTGTTATAAATGATAATATATTATAGGGGCTAACAAACTCCTTAAACTTCAAACCTTTTTTCATTCGCTGCTTTTTCTCTTACATTTTAAGTATATCGACATATATTTTGAATAACAAAACACCAATGGGTCATTATTAATATCTCGCAAATGCTCCGATTACCTTTTATTATTTATCATAATCGGCTTTGCAGAATTATTATAGTATTTACCCTTGGAAATTGTTGAAAAAGAATTTTTCCTATGTAGTATTATAATTAATTAATAAACTCCAATTTAGCCCATAAATGGGCTGAAGGCATATAAACACTGATCTGGAGTGGATAATATCCAACAATAAGCTAAGGAGTCTTTGTGAAAAATCATAGGCCTTTGATAGGAATAACCGCGGGAGATCCGGCAGGAATAGGACCTGAAATTATATTATCTGCATTAAGTCATCCGTCTCTTTACAAATTATGCCGGCCTTTTGTAATAGGGGATATGGCAGTAATGGAAACCGCAAAAAAAGTCATAAACAGCTCTATAGAATTAAACTGTATTTCAAATCATTGCCGAGGCAGATACCAGACCGGAGCAATTGATCTGCTTTGTATTTCCGAACTGGAGTTTAATGAAAAATCATGGGCAAATCCTACAATACAGACAGGTAAAGCCATGGTAGAGTATATCATAAAAGCAACCGATATGGCGTTAAACGAAGAGATCTCAGCAATTGTTACATGCCCGATAAACAAAAAGGTCATGCAGCTTGCCGGGTTTGATTATAACGGCCACACGGAACTTATAGCCGAGCGCACAGGAACCAAAGATTTTGTCATGATGATGGCTGGGGATAGACTTAAAGTATCCCTTGTGACAATCCACATGCCCTTAAAAAACGTTTCGGATGCCATTTCAATAGAAAGTGTTTTTACAACTATAAAAATAACGGGAGAAGCCCTTATAAAACGCTTCGGTATCAAATCACCAAAAATTGCCGTTGCAGGGCTCAATCCTCACGCAGGAGAAAGCGGTATATTCGGTAATGAAGAAAATGATATTATAATACCCGCAATTGAAAAATCAGTTAAAGAAGGATTTAACGTATCAGGTCCTTTTCCGCCTGATACGATATTTTATAATGCATTAAACAAAATTTATGATGCTGTGATATCCATGTATCATGATCAGGGACTTATTCCTTTCAAAATGGTGCATTTTAAAGATGGGGTCAACACAACTCTTGGGATTCCGATTGTAAGAACTTCAGTTGATCATGGAACCGCCTATGATATAGCCGGAAAAGGTAAAGCCGATCCAGGCAGCCTGATTTCAGCAATAAAAATGGCTGCATATCAGGCAAACTGCATGCAAAAAGGTGTATAAGGATTCTTAAATGGGTTTTGATAAAATAATAGTAAGGGGAGCAAGACAGCATAATCTTAAAAATATTGATGTTGAGCTGCCAAGAAACAAGCTTGTTGTAATTACAGGGCTTTCAGGTTCAGGCAAATCCACTCTCGCCTTTGATACTTTGTATGCAGAAGGACAACGCAGATATGTAGAATCTCTTTCGACTTATGCCCGTCAGTTTTTAGAGCGTATGGATAAACCTGATGTCGATACAATAGAAGGACTTTCTCCTGCAATCGCGATAGAGCAGAAAACTGCAAGTCATAACCCCAGATCAACTGTTGGAACTGTTACTGAAATATATGACTACCTCAGGCTTCTTTATTCCACAATAGGTACAGCCCATTGTTATATCTGTCAGAAACCGATTACATCTCAATCCCTTGATCAAATAGCAGACAAGATAATGTCACTGCCTGAAGGAACAAAAATCACCATTTTATCTCCGCTGGTTTCGGGTCAAAAAGGATCTTATGAAAAGCTTTTAAAACAACTTAGAAAAAATGGTTTCTCAAGGGTTAAGATTGACGGGAAGATATATGAAATTGAGGAAGTACAAAAGCTGGACAAAAACATAAAGCATACTATAGACGTTATTATTGACAGGCTGGTAATTAAAAAAGGGATCAGAAACAGGCTTGCAGATTCTCTGGAACTTGCGATGTCACAATCCGAAGGACTTGTTACCATTGATATCCAGGGAGGAGAACCTATACTTTTTAGTGAAAAATCCGCTTGTATCACATGCGGAATAAGCTATCCAGAATTTACCCCTGCAAGTTTTTCCTTTAATTCTCCCCAGGGTGCATGCAGTAAATGCGACGGGCTGGGGACAACCCCTGAATTTGATCCTGATCTTATTATTCCAAATAAGGAACTGTCTTTGCGGCAGGGTACTGTTGCAATCTGGGCTAATAGGAATTCGTTACAATTCAATGAATTTTTAGATGGTCTTACAAAACATTACAACGTAAATATATATACCCCATACAAAGATCTTCCGGATGAATTTAAAAATATATTGCTTTACGGTTCAGGGAAAGCACAGATAGAATTCTTTTTCGAGCAGGATAACCGCCGCTTAAGTTATAAAAAAACTTTTGAAGGAATTATCCCTAAACTTCAAAGGCAATATATAGAAAGTGATTCAAACCAGACAAGAGAAGATATCCGGGAGTATATGATTTTTCATCCATGCCCTGAATGCCACGGGGCAAGATTAAACAAGGCAAGCAGATCCGTAAGAATCGGGGACGCTTCCATATCTGAACTAACAGCACTTTCAGTTTCAAAAGCAGCAACTTTTTTTAAAGATCTTAAGCTTGAAGAAAAAAAAGAAGCAATTGCAAAAAGAATTATAAAAGAGATACAGGAACGGCTTGCTTTTCTTGAAAACGTCGGGCTTTCTTATCTTACGCTCGACAGATCCGCTTATACACTTTCAGGCGGTGAAAGCCAGAGAATCCGGCTTGCCACACAAATAGGATCGAAACTTACGGGTGTCCTTTATGTGCTGGATGAACCAAGTATCGGGTTACATCAGAGAGATAACTTAAGACTTCTTTCTTCTCTTTTAAATATGCGTGATCTTGGAAATACGGTTCTTGTTGTCGAGCACGATGAAGAGACAATTCTCTCATCAGATTTTGTTATAGACATGGGACCGGGAGCAGGTGTTAACGGCGGTAAAGTAGTGTTTTCCGGTACTCCCGATATGCTTGTAAAAGATGATAATTCTTTAACCGGCCAATATCTTTCAGGGCGCAGGCAAATTGAAGTGCCGGATAAGCGACGAAAAGGAAACGGCGGAAAAATAATCTTAAAAGGTGCTTCGGAAAATAATCTTAAAAATATCGATGTCGAATTTCCGCTCGGCACATTCATATGCGTTACCGGAGTATCAGGCTCAGGCAAATCCACTCTTGTGCTTGAAACACTAAATAATATTTTGTCCCGTAAGGTTTTTAACGCTAGGATAAAAGTTGGCGAACACTCACAAGCACTTGGGCTTGAACATATAGACAAGGTAATAAATATAGATCAATCTCCTATAGGAAGAACACCCAGGTCAAATCCGGGAACTTATACCGGTCTTTTCACATATATAAGGGAGCTTTTATCAAGAACTCCTGATGCCCGTATGAGAGGCTATAAACCGGGCAGGTTCAGCTTTAATGTTAAAGGAGGAAGATGCGAATCATGCAGCGGAGACGGCATAATAAAAATTGAAATGCATTTTCTGCCGGATGTTTACGTAACTTGCGATGTCTGTCATGGAAAAAGATATAACCGTGAAACCCTTGAGGTGGAGTATAAAGGAAAAAATATAGCTGATATCCTTGACATGACTGTAAATCAGGGCATTGTTTTTTTCGATAGAATAAAAAATATAAAAACAAAACTTACAACATTAGCAGATGTCGGGCTTGGATACATAAAAATAGGCCAGCCTGCAACAACTCTTTCCGGAGGTGAAGCTCAGAGGGTAAAACTTTCACGGGAGCTTAGCAAAAAAGGAACCGGCAGGACTGTATATATCCTTGACGAACCAACTACAGGTCTTCATGTTGATGACATACAAAAACTTCTTAATGTATTAAACAGGCTTGTTGATTCCGGAAACACAGTTATAGTGATCGAGCATAACTTAGATGTTATAAAGACTGCCGATCATATTATAGATCTTGGGCCGGAGGGAGGAGATGAAGGCGGTTATATTGTAGGTGCCGGCACACCCGAAGAATTATCCAATAATAAAAAATCATATACCGGGCAATACTTAAAAAAGATTCTTAATAAGAAATAAAACAGGGCTGTGTCTTATGACACAGCCCTGTTTTATTTTAAACCTTAATTTTTTTATTAATGTGCAACAGTGGTAAAAAGGCCAGCAATGGCTGCTGCCTGAGGATGCGCATAAATAAGAATAAGAGCAACTACAAGCGCATAGATACAAAGAGATTCGATCATAGCAAGACCGATCAGCAATGTAACTGTAACTTTTCCTGATGATTCAGGGTTTCTTGCAATACCTTCAACAGCGGCTTTAAGGCCAAGGCCCTGAGCAATACCACAAAATGAAGCTGCAATAGCAAGACCGAAACCGGCTGCTGTAACACATGCGATAAAGAAATTTAATGCTTGAACTTCCATAATTAACTACCTCCTTTTTAGATTTTTACTTAGCTTCTTCCATTGTCCCATAAAACAATTTTATTTTATTCCAGCAAATTAATGGGCGTGTTCCATTGCGCTGGTAAAATACATTATTGAAAGCAAAAAGAAAACAAATGCCTGAACCAAGGCGACAAAAATCCCAAGACCCATAATCGGAAGTGGCCCAAAGAAAAGCCCTGCAAGTCCGAAAAGGATTCCAAGCACCAGTTCGTGTCCCATCATGTTACCAAAAAGACGGAAAGAAAGAGACAGAATCCTGGCAGTATGCCCTATAATTTCAATAGGAAGCACTATAGGAACCATCCACCATACAGGCCCGAGAAAGTGCTTAATATATTTCACACCATGATACTTAACACCTATTATGTGGGTAAATATTACTACTGTAAGAGCGCACGAGCCTGTAGTATTTAAGTCTGCCGTTGGAGGGAAAAATCCGGGAACCAGACCTATAAGATTACAGGCAAAAATATAAATAAATACTGTTGCCGCAAGCGGAAAAAGCCAGCGGCCTTCTTCGCCAGTAACATCAACCATAAATTCCTCAATGCCTGAAATAAGCATTTCAAAAACATTCTGTGCTTTTCCTGGGATCATTTTGACACCCTTTGCGCCTAAAGCTCCAAGAGCAAGAAGCAGAATCATAACCACCCATGAATAAATAATATGCTTGTACGCGAAAGCCTGCTCAAAGCCGATAGCCTCAAAAAGTTTTACAAAAAACATATAGGGATGTGCCACCTTAAATTGCCTCCTTGAAAATAAGTTTCTTAAATTCCAGAATGGCTGCAATCATAATGCTTGCCACCACAACGGACAAACCGATAAAAAGACCCAGGGGATTAACATAATGCCCGGATATCAATACAAATATAATAACCCCGCTTACCGCAAAACGGGCATAGTACTTGGCTAAAACAACATTGTGAGAAGCAAGGTGCGGAGGTGTAAGTGATTTTTTGAGTGTCTTATACAGCAGATGAAAATTTATTGTAACAATAAGCCCCCCCGATATTATTCCGATTGCAAACTTAGGAGTAGCTAATAGATATCCTAAGATACTTGCAAGACAAAAAAGTATCCAGTTTGTTCTCACAACAAATTTCAGAAGGTTCTGTTGTAATTTCACTTTACATCTCTTTCCTGTGAAATCTTTTCACTTTTTTTTATTGCAAGCCAGATATTTCTAAATCCGGCTACAACACCAAGCCCAATAAAAACAAGCGTAAGCCAAGGGTAAAGCTCAAATCGCTTGTCAAGATATACACCAATTCCAAGTCCTATAACTATAGAAAGCGCCACCTGAAAACCAAGACTACTGTAATAAGCAAGCTCCCCCATGTAACGTCTTGTTTCTCTTTTCATTATAAACCGAAACACTCTCTATTTATAAGATCTTTCCAACTCTAAAAAGCCGGAATATTAAGTCCTCTAACTTATGTAGAGCTGTTGCCCATTAACATATGATTTTAACCAAGTCAATGCAAAAAGATTGCCTTACTTAAACTGTAAATCTATTACATCAAAAACAGGCCCATCTTTGCATACATGAAGATACCTGGAATTATCCTTTCCTTCCAAGGCACACCCAAGACATGCCCCTATTCCGCATGCCATCAGACTTTCCATAGAAACCTGACACGGCACCTCATGCTCATTTGCTATAACTGCAAGAGATTTAAGCATTTCCGGTGGGCCACACGCAAAAATAACTTCGGGACAGCTTTCTGCCAATACAGATTCAACAGATTTCGTAATAAAACAGGCTTCTCCACAACTTCCGTCATCTGTTGTAACCATAACCTCAAGTCCGAGATTATAAAAATCATCCCTGCACAAAATGCATTCTTTTGTTCTTGCACCATGAAATATTTTTATATCAAGGGGATCAACATGCTTTTTCTCTATAAGATATGAACTTAAATAACGCATAGGGGCAACACCTATGCCTCCTGCCACAATAAATATTTTGCTGTAATTTTGCGCTAAATCAAACCCTTTGCCAAGCGGCCCCATAACATCAATTAATTCACCGGCTTTAATTTCCGAAAGCCTTCCGGTAAATTCTCCAACCAATTCGTATAAAATTTCAATATATTTTCCACCATCATTGCTGTCAGCAATATTGTGAACTGAAAAAGGGCGGCGGAGAAAGGGCGTAATACCGCTTGTTAAGCGAAGCATAACAAACTGCCCCGGCAAAGCTACAGACAAATCTGTGCCGCAATCCAGCCCGATTTTATAATACGAAGGACCTATTTTCTTGTTCCATCGTACCTGAACTTTTCCTAAAAACACGGGTTATCCTTTTTATTCCTCCCTGGAAAAGGAAGATCCTTAATACCTTTTTTAATTCCCCCTTAGAAAAGGGGGATCAAGGGGGTTGTCTATCCTTATTTAAGTCCTATAACCGTTGCCATTCTTCCGGTGGTTTTTTCTCCTCGGTATGAATAATAAAGATCTTTATTACATTTTGTGCATACTCTGCAAGAATATATATTTTCCGGTATCACACCTGCATCAGAAAGCTGATCGGCACTTATGGCCCAGAAATCGAGGTTCAAGGCTAAATCCTTGTATTTCCATAATTTTTCAGGAATCTCTTTTTTATAGTTTATAAATTCGGCACAGCAGGGCCCAAGCGAAGGGCTTATGCCGGCCGATATATCAGACGGCCTGCAATTATAATTTGCTTTCATGGCATCTATTGTGGCACCTATTATATTATTAATACTTCCACGCCATCCTGAATGAATATTTGCAACCACCTGTTTGACAGAATCGTACAAGAGAACCGCCTGACAGTCTGCAATATTTATAACAAGCAGTTTATTATAAAGATCTGTTATCAACGCATCTCCGACTAATGGTGCTGCATCATTTGCTGATTTTTCCGAAATAACAATAACGTTTTTGTCGTGAACCTGCTTTGCAAAAACAAGCTTGCCATTATCCATGCAAATAGAAATAATTTTTCGATTTTGTTTCACATTTTCAGGGTCATCCCCAACTGATAAACTAACATTAAGGCTGTCAAAAGATCCTTTGCTGAACCCGCCGTTTCTTGTAAATATCCCATGCCTTAAATTGGGAAAAGGTACAAGATTAGGAAACCGGTAAAAAGAAACTCCATTTGCCTTTGTTAAAATCAATTTAATCAGCCTATAATACTTAAACCCGTGAATCCTTCACACCATCAACCATCACCATCAACTGTGAACTGTGAACCGGTAACCATCAACCGTCAACCATCTTTTCTTCATATACTTCCAGAATTTTTTTTATTATCGAAGAAGTCGATATCCCAGGCACCATGGAAACCCTTACAACTTTGCCTCCATTAGCTTTTACAAAATCAGCCCCTATAATATTTTCTTCTGCCCAATCGTCTCCTTTAACCAGTACATCGGGCGAAACAGCTTTTATAAGATTCAAAGGGTCAGGCTCATCAAAAAAAGTGATAAAATCAACGCACAAAAGTCCGGCAAGCACTTCAGCTCTTAGCATCTGAGAAACTATGGGCCTTTTTTCACCTTTTATAGACTTTACGGACTTATCCGAATTAAGACCAAGAACAAGAATATCCCCTTCTTGTTTTGCCGCAACAAGATATCTTACATGACCGGCATGAAGAATATCGAAACATCCGTTTGTGAACACTATTTTCTTTCCGGCTCTTTTCAGGCGGGTTATCTCACTGGGAAGTTCTTTTTGCGTTAATATTTTCTCCATCGGCCTCTCGTTTTGCAAATATAAAATTTATTGTTCTGTTACCACACTCACCTGTTATCAGCAACATCTAACTTCCCGCTTTTCCTGCAAAGCGCGAAAGCAATTCCATTATGAAACAACCGCTATTTCTTCACTATCGAAACTTTTTTTGTATTACCAAATGGAAACAGTTTTATAAAAATGACTACGGAGTTATTGACCGGGTTCAAAGCGATTTTCAATATCCTCCACGACTATCCTGGCAGTTAAAGCGCAACCGGGGCTTCCGGATGATAATCCTCCTTTTTTTGCCACTCCGTCTCCTACATTGTATAGATTTTCTATGGGAGTTTTTTGCGGGATATCTTTATAACCCACCAACTGCACATTGGAAATTGTTGGAAATTCTCCCCAATAACAACCTACATGCAGGATTTCTCCGTGTTTATTAAAATCAGGTATATTCTCTTTTAAATCCTGGATATGCAGGTTTATTTCATTTTTTATATTCCAGGTGCCTATCTGTGTTGTAGGGCCTGATATGGAATAATGAACATATTTCCCTCCAGGCGCCAGGTCAGGGCATACAAGAGAAGCAGATAATAATGTCAATAATCTTCGAGTTTTAAGAGTGCACAAAAAGGGAACTTCAAAGAGTGGCCGATCACTTATTGTTGTCACCCACATTTGAAATGAGGAGATCATATTTCTTACTTCTTTCAGATAACCATTATCAAAATATTCTTTTCCTGCAAGTGCAATTGTTTTTTGGGGACCAGTATTACTTACAACCGCAGTAGCTGAAACAGTTGTTTTTCCTTTTTCATTTTCAAATACTACTCCTGTGGCAGCTGAGTTTTTGACTAGTATTTTTAATGCCCTGCATCGGGTTAAAACCCTGCCGCCATTTGCCTCTATAGAGTTTTTTAGGGCTTTCATAAGACTTATGCTGCCTTGAGAAGCAAAGCCCATAGGCTGAAAATCCATTAAACTTCCTTTATGAGCCAGGAAATATTCTCTTGCTGAAAGTTCGTGAGCTTTAAGTGTAAAAAATATATCGCACTTGTTGTTAAAGAACGCGATTATGTTTTCATCTCTTGTATATTTATGAAGAAAGTCCAGAAAAGATGTTTCATTTGAAGGAGCATTCCATGTCTCGGCAATTTCGAACCCTCGTTTTAACCTGCTTAGTTCTTTTTCATCGGAAAAAAACCGGGATAATATTGAAAGCGGCTGCCCGTTTCCAGGTTCATCAATAATGTTTTTATCGATAAGATATTTCGGTGGTACGGTTATGGGAGAAACAGGAAACTTAGCACCTACTTCATCAAAAATAGATTTTAAAGTACCCGACATTGGCACAGCTACCACTCCTGTTGGAATCTTAAAACCTTTGTATGTCAATGTTGAACATCTGCCGCCAATTATCGGTAATTTTTCAATTACAAGCGTTTTATAGCCTTTGTTTGCAAGCAAAGCAGCCGAGCACAGCCCGCCTATACCTGAACCCAAAACAACTACATCATATTTTTCATGGTTTTTCCCCATCTCTCACTCCTTTTTATAGATAAGCGATTTGGAATCATTCAAATTTATTAATCTTATTACGAAATATTTGCCTCGCTCAAGGTATGCTTATCATTAAGCATAGAAATTTTTTTCAGTACTTCTTGACACAGAAAAAATAGATATTAATTTTATAAAAAAACGATGTCATTTCTTTTTTGCATATTTTTCCTTTTATTTGATTTGATGCTAATCAAGGCTAAAAAATGGAGGGCGAAACTATGGCAATAAATTATCTGCTTCCCTTCCATTAAGTCAAATAAAATAATGCAATTATATATTTATTAATAACTTAGATATTTATCTTGGATTCTATATATCCGCATTTGTATGCTGCTGTGGATAAATAAACGTAACAAAGCATAAAGCGTTTTTTGCAAACCAGTAACAATATGATCGAATAAACAAACAACTTAATCAATGAAGGAGGGATAACAAATGGCTATAAGAAGAATATTTGATTTCCCTGAATTTGGGAGAAGGAATCTGTTTACCGAAATGGATCAAATGAAAAGTCAGATGGATGCACTTTCCGGCTTGATGTTTAGAGGTTCACCATCATGGGGTTATACGACTGCCGGAGTTTTTCCTTTGATCAATCTTACAGAAAATCAGAATAACTATTATGTGCGTGCAGAGTTACCGGGCTTGAAAGCTCAGGATCTGGATATTCAGGTCATGGGGAAAAACCTTACGATATCAGGTGAACGAAAAATTCCTTCTGAAGGAAAAGACATTAAATACCATCGCAGTGAGCGCGAAGCAGGCAAATTTTCAAGAATCATTAGTCTTCCGGGTGAGATCAATAACGAAAAGGTTGAGGCACAGATGAAAAATGGACTGCTTAAGGTAGTAATCCCAAAATCAGAAGCATCAAAACCAAGGCAGATAAGTGTAAAATAAAGATTTCGTTTAAGGAGGATTATAAAAATGTCTGATACCAAAGATTTAAAAGTAAAAGAAAAACATGAGGTTATTAATCCTGCCGAGTATACACAGGAAGGGTTGGTATTTACACCGGCTGTGGATATTTTCGAAACAGAGCGCGAAATCACTTTGCTTGCAGATATGCCGGGAGTGACTGGCGAAAATATAACTATAGATTTACATGAAGGAGTTTTAACAATCTCAGGAGATGTTAAACCATGGGAAGAATCTGATGAGTCGGATGTAATAATAGAATTTCAAATAGGAAAGTACTATAGACAGTTCACTCTTTCGGAAGTTATTGATCAGAATAAAATTGAAGCAAGAATAGAAGACGGCGTCCTCAGGTTGGTTCTGCCTAAAGCAGATAAAGCTATGCCCAGAAAGATTACGGTGACATCGTAGTAATATAAACTCATAAATCCGATTACATATTGTCATTTCGAGCGAAGTGAGAAATCTTAATAGATATTAGAACCTGTAAAAGATATCTCGCTTCGCTCGATATGATATCGAAATTATGAAATGGCCAAGTTCTAAGCAGTATATGTAACTATTGCGATAAAGCCTTAATTGAATAGCGCTGATCATATAGATTCTTATCATACGCTGCCCGTCTTCCAGGACATTCTTCTTTAGGGCATAACTGACAGTTTTCATAATCAACTTCGGCTGGAAAGATGATTCCTGATACAGAATGGCGGGGAGTCATGATAAACTCATCATTGATTTGAACTCCAATGGATTTTTCGACATTGCTAAAAGCGGAAAACAAGGTTTGCTGTTCTTCTAAAGGCCACTGCTCAAGAGAGCCAGGTGTCATAAAAGCTGTTTTTCCCGGATTGAAATTTTGGGCGATATTTTCATTCATAACATCAATTGCCTCAAAAAGAACGCTTTGCATTATTATATCAGCCCAAAACTCTTCAAGCATTTTTTCTCTCTTTTTTGCCCATTGATCCAGCTCGGTTCCACAGGTGGCAATAAAGGCAAATACCCGGTGAACATCTGCCAGATTTACTGCAAGAATGCGGCTTTTAAATACTATCTCTTCCATAACCACCTGCTCCTGTTCTTTTTTATCAATATAAAGCGGCTTGTATAAAACCTTGGGCCTGTATACGGAATAAGCCTCATCGAAAAAAGCCTTAAAGGAATTAAAGCGGTTATGATTTTCTGTTAACCTTACTTTTTTTAAAAGAGGAGTAAGATCCAATTTAATCTTTATGTTGTCCAGTAGAATTTCATTCATGAAACAATAAACCTTTCTCTAAAACTTTTTGGAACTGTTTCCTTTGATACTAAAATACTTTTTTGCACCATTGTCTTTCATATTAATTCGACAAATCATACCTTGTGAAATTTCGGCTGTATATGACTCCTTTCCATAGGGATTCAGCTCCTTTCAATCCTTCCAGCTTTTCTGGTGAAGGAGAAACATATTTAATGCGAGCATTTTGGTATCCTGCAAAAAAATCATTCCATGAAATCTCCTTACCACCTTTATGCAATTTGTAACCGGAATTGCTTAAATCAATTTTAACATCATATACAGATTCCGGTGCAATAATTTTTATGTCAGACTGAGTGTAAAACATGCTTATATTTTCGGGAGCACTTATCTCAATAGGTTCTTTTTCATTTCTGTTGGACAATATCTCAATTTCAAAAGTTCTGTTGTCCTCCGGTTGTATTATTGATAGAGGTTTATTGGATGCGTTAACAATTTTAAGTGTGATGCAAAAAGATTTATTTTCATTCTCATCTTTTCTTTTGGGGGTCACTATATTCATTCCAAGATCGGCGTACCGATATCCTTTTAAAACCGCTATTCCGTTTCCTTTGCCGATTGCAACTTCCATTTCAAGGGGTATATGAATGCCTTTCAGCGTCTTGCCCTTTTCAAGCGTGCGTCCCTTGCCCTGTTCCATAAAATATTTTTCAATACCGTACCGCAGAAAAGCATCCCAAGACATTTTTCCTGTAGTGTATGCGCGAATATACTTCTCGGTAGCAGGTGGTTTATTTACGGACAATTTCTTTGGAATCATAACATTTCGATCATCAGTTTCATATATTACATACACGCAATTCTCGGATTTTATTTTGTCCCAAAGATCATCTGTGATTAGATTTTTTGGAATAGTTGAAGCCTCATAGTTTAGCCTGACATAATCTCCGCGAAACAGATCTCTGGGATCTACCGGAGCAGTGCGCATATAAACAACATTTCCGGAATGAAGTATTATTTCACGTTGAAAACAAATTGCCGCCAAAGCAATACATTGCAACAACACCGCAACTATTATTAATGTATTTTTTCGTTTAAGCATTTGCACCTGCAATCTTCTTTACTTTTGAAGTTTTAATGGAAATCATCAATGTAAATGTTCCTGCCAATAAGAAACATGCGGATCGAATCAGAAGATTATCCGTAAAAGACATAAAGCGTGATATGATAACGATGATAACAATAATGCATCCGGCAAAAGATACGCCTGTTCTTCCAGAACCGGTTCCGGAAAAAATAAGTACAATTCCATGAATCAAAGCAATGATGTTAAACCCGATGGCTGCCACGTTTTTAAGAACGTTTTTCGACTCATAAGATGCAGAGGATATGCCTGCAAACAGAATTATAATGACTAAAATAAATCCGGCAAAAACAAGCAGATTGCTTTTCTGTGGTAAGGATTTAATGCGTTCGGACAAAGTTTTTAAAGGCAATAAGAACGATCCCCAAATGGATAATACTGCAAAGGTGATTAACAAGGGATAAATAATACTTACATCTTTAGTATATTTTCTTGATAAAAAAGACTCTTTTATGATTTCCGGAAATGTGAAAGCAATAAGCATTATAATATAAAGAATAAGCCCAATTGCTTCCGGAGTTACTGCACAGCTTGCGTAGGATGATCTTCTGATTAAAAGACCGACACCGACACACATGGCACCAAGACAAAGCAGAACAGCCAATGGATTAACGCTACTGAAACGACACTGTATTGCAGAAACAACTACTATGGAAACGGTTGCGATTGCTACAGGAAACCAGTGCTTTTTATAAATGGAAAATAGTATAACCGATGTACAAACATAGAAAACCGCCCATGACTGAGATGTATGAAATTCTATTTCCATTATTTGCCAAACAATAACCAAAACGGCATACAATAGCATTTGTGGAGTCGATTTAAGGATAAACATCATCATCAGGGGCCCAAGCGACCAAAGAAGAATACCATTGGGGGCGTGTTCGTCAATATGATAAATTTGTGCAATAAGGATAATTGCAGCGCCAAATAGAAAAGAACCAAGCAGATGCCAGAATTCGGTATGTGCATTTTTTTCAGGTTTTCGGCCCAGCCATAGTCCGACTCCATGAGCAATAATAAATGACAAAAATATGGTAGCAAGCTTCATCCATTTTGTCATGTCCTGCCAGTTATAGGCAAAAAAGCTGATGACTCCAAGACCGATTAGAAGAGCGCTGATACTTATTAAAATACGCGTCAGCAGGCTATGCCCCTGTTCAATCGGCTGCTCATTGATTATTCTCTCCGACTGCTCGGAAGTAATAATACCCCTATCAATCCATTCCGGTAATTGTCCCTTTAACCATTTCCAGTGTTTTAGTTCACTCAAGGTTATTATTCCTTTTTAAATATTACAGAGAGTATGTATTCATCAACGCCAAACGGCTTTATCGTTTATTGTTCGATACAATAATCGTAATTGCAAATGTGTTTATCTTGAAGCAAATTGGCACTTCCATACACCGGAAACTCCACCTAAGATCCATCCATTACCAAAAGGAATACCGGTCGACAACTTGGTAGAACTTGTATTGATGTAATGAACAGCGTGGTTCTTTTTTATATCAACAGTTAACCATTCTCCCCCAATAAACACCCAGAGAAGCCCTTTGCAGCTTACCAGTGAACTCACTGACAGCCCAGAGAGGCTCTCACCAAAATCGAAACATTGAAATTTTCCAGAAGCTTCGTTTAACATAAATAGCCCGTGACTTGTTCCAACGAGCAATAACCCTCGATGCCGCAAGAGAGTATTGAAAGAAATTATATCATTTTCAGTATTTATGGAGAATGACCGTGATTCACCTTCCAAAGGTTTCATCTCAAGGAATGCGCCACCCATTCCACCCTCATCAATTCCAACCCAAATAGCCTTTCTCTCGACAAGCAATGCAAATCGGTTAAATGCAAGCCCTTCATCTTCTTCAACCAAATCGATAGTACCCTTCTCAAAGTTTGCTTTTCCAAATGAACCGTAGCTTCCAAAATATATCTCATTTCCGTCCCAAGCACAGCTTTGCACATGAGCAGAAAACTGATTACTTTTAACGACTTTAATTCCGTCATAATTTAGTGGCGGCCGAGAAGATACTTTGAGTGTCTTTATATAACGATCAGGAGAAGATGGAGTAATAATAATAAATCTGTTCGAGGATGGCCCTGCTTTAAATCCACCTCTATGCGTGTTTATTTCTTTACTTCTTTGTTCTTCCGGATATTCAGTTACAGCAATGACAAAACTATCCCTCATAACGCATACTGGGCCATACCAAAATGAGTTATGAGGAAGTGCGCTAATCAACTTGTTTTCAATTTTGTTGCTATTGGCTTTAAGCACCCGAATACTTCTGCCGCTATTGATTAAGGCAATATTCTTATTGGCTACGATTTCTGTAGCTCCGATATCGCTCAATCTTACAAGTGAAACGGATTGCTTTGATACCTGGAACTTAATAGCAGGAATTTCTGACAGGTTTTCTGCACAAGCAAGAGCCGGAAGAATAAAAGGCAGAGCACAAAGAATCAGATATCTAAAAATCTTATTAAGTATCATAGTAAAGCTCAATAATTAATGTATGTGAAAATATCTGTATTTCAAATCAGGTTTTTTTCTACTTTAATATTTATCTAAAATCAAACAATTTATGTTATAGCTATGTGGCATTATTTCTTGATCATTAGAAAATAGGGGATGCATATAATTATTTCTTTCCGGAAAAGGGGTTGGTGTGGATGATAGTTTTAAAGTAAGGAGATTGTGATTAGCACTCTTATTTGTCGTATCTGTCAAATCGCTCTTGCAAGAGTAAGAACATCAACGCTTTTTGCTCCACTTTTCATAAGAACTTTTGCGCATTCGTCAACTGTGGCTCCGGTAGTATATACATCATCTACTAAAAGAATTCTCTTTGCCTTTACTTTAGAAGATTCCTTAACTGTAAAAGCTCCTTTGATATTTTTTATTCTTTCTTCGCGCCCCAGACCGGTTTGCGGCTGAGTCCATACGGTTCTTTCAATGACATCTTTGCCTATTTCAATCCGGCCTGATTCAACCATGAACCTTTCAGCTAATTCTTTTAAATTTCTTATAAGAAAATAGGCCTGATTAAATCCCCTTGCCCTGAAACGTTTTATATGCAGGGGAACAGGAATAACAATATCAAAATCACTTAGTTTCCAGTGCCGCATAAGTACGGAAAAAAGAAGTAATTCAAGAGAAGCTGCAACCTGAAGCTTTCCTTTGTATTTGAAAGAATGAATTACTTCCATCACTGCCTGGCTGTAGAGAAATATAGCACGGGCTTTTCCAAAACGTTTTGGATGTTCAATGCATTTCTGGCAAAGATGGTCTTCGCCCTCACGGCTTTTAAAAACAGTCCCGCATGAGGAACATATTGGAGATTCTACAGGCAAATAATCGTCACAGCAGGCGGCACAAAGGAATGGATACATTACTCTTTCAAACGTGATGTTTTCCATTTCGGACAGCTTGTCCGCTAAATTATCAATATCTACAGAATTGTTTTTAGAAAAACCGTGAAAAAAAGAACCGCACACAATACACCTGGAAGGAAAAACAGCTTCTTTCAATATCTCCGCTATGCGGATCATAAGTATTTAAAGTGTGCCCATCTTTTCGATGATTGCAGCGGCAAACTGTGAACATTTTACCTTTTTAGCGCCTTCCATCTGGCGCGCAAGATCATATGTCACAATTTTATTATTAATGGTTGCCTGCAGGCTGGATCTTATCAATTCGGAAACTTCGTCCCATTGCATATAATCAAACATCATGGCACCGGAAAGAATTAGGGAACTGGGATTTACTATATCTTTATCGGCATACTTTGGCGCTGTGCCGTGAGTTGCCTCAAAAACAGCGCAAAAATCTCCGATATTCGCGCCAGGAGCCATGCCGAGACCACCAACCTGGGCGGCAAGAGCATCAGAAATATAATCACCGTTTAAGTTCGGAGTAGCAATAACATCATATTCTTCAGGCCTCAACAGAACCTGCTGAAAAAGCATATCTGCAATACGGTCTTTTATTATTACTTTTCCTTCGGGTCTTTTTCCGTTATATTTATCAAAAAGCTCCTGTTCGGTTATCGTTTTATCTCCAAACATTTCCTTTGCAACTTCGTAACCCCATTTTACAAAAGCGCCTTCGGTAAATTTCATGATATTGCCCTTGTGCATCAGGGTCACACTGGAAAGTCCTTCAGAAACCGCATAGGATATAGCTTTTGCAACAAGACGCTTGCTGTTTTTTTTGCTGATCGGCTTAATTCCGATACCTGCATCTTCGGGAAGAAAAACTCCCATATTATTTGCCAGAAAGTTTCTGATCTCAAAAGCGCCTTCACTTCCTTCTTCCCATTCTATTCCTGCATATAAATCCTCGGTATTTTCTCTGAAAATAACCATATCGACTTTTTCAGGATTTTTCATAGGGCTCGGAACGGAATCGATATATTTCACAGGACGAATGCAAGAATAAAGATCAAGTTTTTGTCTTAAAGAAACATTAACACTTCTTATGCCTTTTCCTACAGGTGTAGTCATAGGACCTTTTATGGCAACAACATGGTTTCTGATAGCATTAATGGTTTCTTCGGGAAGCCATTTTCCTGTATTTTTAAATGCCTTCTCACCGGCCAGTATTTCAAGCCATTTTATTTCTCTTTTGCCTTTGTATGCGCTTGCCACAGCTTTATCAAACACCTGGCTTGCCGCATTCCAGATATCAGGCCCTGTACCATCTCCTTTAATAAATGGGATAATTGGGAAATCGGGAACATTTAACGTACCGTCAGTATTTATGGTAATCTTAGCTTCAGTCATTTATATAAGCTTTCTTTTAAGGGAAATTGCACCTGTTATTTTAATTTTCGGCATCGTATTTATTTTCAAGCCTGATTTTTTCTCTTTCAGAGATTTTCCCAAGTTCCACCAGAAGATCTCCGATACCGTCATATCTGAGATCATCAATTTTCATTATTGTCTCCGGCCTCTTATCTTCAAGCTCATAAAATGTGTAAACAAAGGTCAACTCACTTTTCTTAAGAAGATGAATATTCTTTCCATCAAGGATTATATGATTATCCAGGAAGAAATAAACGGCACAAATCGCAATACCAATTAAGATATACTTTCTAATTGTTCTAAGCATTCAGGCCCCCTTATATCATGGTTGGTCTTCTCCTGTGTTGTATCTGTCTATTGCCATATCCTTAAATAATGTAAATGCGCTCATAAAAGTCAAAGTGATTTTACCTGTAGGCCCGTTTCTTTGTTTCTCAAGCAAAATTTCTGCGGTGTTTCTATGGGGATTATCTTCACTCTTATTATATACTTCGTCCCTGTAAATAAAGGCTACCACATCTGCATCCTGCTCAAGGGCTCCCGACTCTCTCAAATCGGCAAGCTGTGGTCTTTTATCCGCCCGGTCTTCAAGTTTTCTGTTTAGCTGGGACAGCGCAATAACAGGAACACTTAACTCTTTTGCAAGAGCTTTTAAGGACCTTGATATATCAGCAATTTCAAGATCCCTGCGTTCAGTAGGAAGTGAACTTCGCATGAGTTGAAGATAATCTACAATAACAAGTCCAAGTCCTTTATTCATTGTAAGCCTGCGGGCTTTAGCCCGAATTTCCATAACGGATATAGCCGGAGAATCATCTATAAATATGGGTTGTTCGGATAACATTCCTGCTGCATCCGTAAGGCTTTTCCAGTCTTCATTACTTAAGAATCCGCTTCTTACACGCGAAGAATCCACTTTTGCTTCTGAACATAGCATTCTTAATGATAACTGCTCCTTGGACATTTCAAGCGAAAAAACGGCAACGGGGGTATTTGATTTAACGGCTGCATTTCTGGCAATATTTAAGGCAAACGCGGTCTTGCCCATACCGGGACGCGCAGCAATAATTATAAGATCTGATTTCTGAAAACCCGATGTCATCTTATCAAGATCGGTAAAGCCTGTCTCTACACCGGTAACAAGGGCTCTTTTCCCCTGTCTTTCCTCAAGAGCATCAATATTAACATTTATTAAGTCTTTTAAAGGATAAAAGGCCTGCTTTATTTTCTTTTCGGATATTTCAAAGATTGAGCTTTGGGAATAATCGAGTATCTCATCAAGATTCCCGCCATCTTCAAAACATTTTCTTACAATGTTATTCGCCTGTTCGATAAGTCTTCTTAAACATGCTTTTTCGTATACTATTCTGGCGTAATGCGATGCATTTGTTGCAAGAGGAATATCTAAAAGCCTGGCTAAATATGTTGCTCCGCCAATTTGTTCAATCTTGCCCTGTTCTTTTAGGGCATTGGATAATGTAACAAGATCAACCGGTTCACTTTTGTTAAAAAGCTCCAACACAGCCGAATAAATTATCTGATGAACAGACTTATAAAAATCATCAGGAGAGAGAATCTCTACAATGTCAAGTAATGTGTTATTATCGAACAAAATAGCGCTTAGCAAAGATTCCTCGGCCTCGATACTCTGGGGAGGAACCCTTAGCAAAGATGTATCTTTTGCGCCTTGTTGTTTAGTCCTTGTCATTGAATTTGATATAATAATAATTTACTCAGGCGCAACTTCGACAGTTATTGTCGGTTTAACTCCCTTATATACCCGAACAGGTATGGAAAAAGTGCCTAATGTTTTTATGGGTTCATCAAGCAACACCATATTTTTCTCAACAACAATGCCCTGTGCTTCCAGTGCATCAACTATCTCTCTTGCAGAAACCGATCCATACAGGCGGTCTCCCTCGCTGACCTTTGCTGTTAACTTACAGACTACCCCATCGATTTTTTTAGCTACTTCTTCTGCAAGACCTTTTTCTTTTGCTATAAGAACTTCTACTTTGACTTTTTCACGCTCAAGCAGCTTAAGGTTGTGCAAGGTGTTTGGCACAGCCTTTTTCTGGGGTAAAAGATAGTTTCTTGCATACCCATCCTTAACATTTACGATAGAGCCGATAATGCCAAGTGATTCAATAGTTTCTTTCAATATTACTTCCATTATTAACCTCCAAATAAAAGCGGGCTTTTTGTGCTGCCATGAAAGCAGCATAATTAAGCCGTCAAATTTCAAAATTTATATATTCAAAGTTAATCGTCTTGTCCTATAGCAAGTACATCAACTTTTTTGAGGGTTTTCTGTTTTTCTGACATTAAGCCAGATATCAAAAAAACCAAGACCTGTTATAAGCACAGCCGCAATATATTGTAAAGCAATTACGCTGTATAATAAAACTCTTAGCCCTTTGGGGAGCTGCTTTTTTGCAAAATAATAAGATACAATGGCTATACCCTGAAAAAAGTATATCGGCATCATAACAAGCAAAATATTTGCCCCGAACATCATAATGGCTTTGTCAGGGACCAAAAGCATCAGAAAAGCTCCTATCACAACCCATACAAGCTGCTCAGGTGCTTTCCACAAATTCAGTGTGCCAAAATCAGGATAAAAAAGTTTCTTTTTGGCAAACAAAGGTTTTGCTATCAACAAAGTTACCCAGCTTAAAAACAGAGTTGAGGCAATTGCAAGCGATGGGATTATCCTTATAAAAATATACTGAACAAGCTCTATATTGTCTAAAAGCATTCGTATGTTTTCTTCAGGTATGCCCATTTGTTTATATAACTCAATGGATTGCTTCAAATTTATTGCAACATACTCTGAAATTATATCATAAATTCCCGAACCGTGAATGTTGCCAAATATGACCAGAGCAATTGTTCCTGTCGCCAGAATGCTGAAACATGCATATCCAATAGTTTTTTCTATAGATAGGTCAACCCGAAAAAATTCGCTGAATATAAATCCCAAGAATAGAAGTTCGGCAAAAAACACAAGGTCTATTGATACAGAGCGTAACACACATATAATTACAAAAATAGTTGCGCCAAATATCTTAAGCCCTGACCTTCTGCCTAATTTGGAACTATAAAACAGTATCGGCAAGGGAACAAGCAGGGCGCATAAAATACCTATTAGCGGAATAGATAAACATGCCAAACACAAAAGACTCGCTATGGAAATCCCTTTCAACGTGTCTTTAAATATCTCTCCTTCGGCATATGCCACTATCCCAGCCTCCGCTCAAAAAGCCCTATCTTATATAAGATATATAGCTAAAAATCCAAAGTCCCCACGTAAGGCAAAAGAGCTATTGTCCTTGCACGCTTTATAGCATGCGTTAAGACTCTCTGGTGTTTTGCACATGTACCTGAAATGCGCCTTGGGATAATCTTTCCTCTTTCAGTGGTAAAATATCTGAGTGATTTAAAATCTTTGTAGTCAATTACAATAGTTGAATCCGCGCAAAAACGGCAAACTTTGCGTCTGTGAAATACTCTTTTTTTCTTTTTATCCCCATCAACCTGTTGTCCTCTGCCCTGATTATCGTAAGCCATCTTCTACTCCTTTTCGCTGCTATCGTTTTCTGTTTTTGCCTCTTCCGGTGCCGGTTTGTTCTCATCAGCAGGAGTTTCAGCATTTTCCGACTTGTCCTCTTGGGCGGATGAAGCAGCTTCTGCTTCAATTTCAGCCATTCTTGCTTTTATCTTTTCGATATCCGCATCTTTTTCAAGCAATATGGTCATGAATTTAAGAACCCGATCGTCTATACGGAAGAAACGTTCCATCTCACTTACAAGCACGCCTGTCCCGCAAAAATCAATATGGACATAATAGCCGCGATTTTTCTTCTTTATTTCGTAGGCAAGTTTCTGGGCTCCCCATTCGTTGAGCTTAACAAGAAATCCGTCTTTCTGAGTGATAGTTTCATTAATTTTTTCTAAAAGGGGGGCCCTGTTTTCAGGTGGAACATCAGGATTGATAATAACAGTTGTCTCGTACCTTCTCATAAAACCTCCTCGTGGATATAAAGCCCCGGTTACCGGAGCAAGGATTATATTGCATTTTATTATGCAATTAACGTTGTTCTTTTACCATTTCAAAAATATATGTGTCAAGATTTTTAAAAAATAGTAAATTATATCTTGAAACGGATTACATAGTTTGCTAAATAGACTTAATTGACATGGTGGGTGTAGCTCAGTTGGCAGAGCACCGGGTTGTGGCCCCGGTTGTCGAGGGTTCAATCCCCTTCACTCACCCCATTTTTTTTTGCGCCCGTAGCTCAGCTGGATAGAGCGTCGGACTTCGAATCCGTAGGCCGCAGGTTCGAATCCTGCCGGGCGCGCCTGTGATATCAGAAAATCAAGACGGGCTATTAGCTTTCCCAGGGTAACCGCATTTGGAGTTAAATTATCCCGAGTCTATAAGATAAAATCCAAATATTGTACCCCTATCAGCTACCCGTTCGGTTTTTTATCCGGCAATATTAACTTCGGGAAATGCTTCATCTCCCTAAATAATTCTTTATCTTTTTTAAGGATAAACTTTTGAAGTTTCTGCTGTTCTTCCGTTATACAAACCGATGAAGACCATTTTTCTTTTTTTACCACACCTTTAAGCAAGCCGTCATTTATAGCCTGCCCGACAACATCATTATCCATAAATGCGATACCAAACGATTCCTGGCTTACGGTATATTTAACAAACATATATCCGCCACTATCGTCTTGTTCCGGGCGCACCCATTTAAGATTCAAATACTTTTTATCTTCTTATTATACAAATCTTTAATTAATTCTGTTCGTTTTTTATTTGCACCTAAATCACCATACCCAACTCTGGATGCTGAGCGAATATGGATTAAATTATTTGTTGAATCAATCCTGATTTCTATATCATCTATAAACCCAAATATAGCTGAAGAAAAAGTTGCAGCAAGATAGAGGCCGGTTTCGGTTTGAATTGTACCTCCCAATTCTTTAATAGTATCTTTTATAATTTTCATAGTTTCGTCAGAACTTTTTTGACTGATTATGATAGGATCAATATAATGGACGGCATCATTTATTTTCTCGCTGCAAACACAATTCGGTTTTGCAGGGCATTTTGCCAATACTCCATCAGCCAGTCCGGCAGGTTCTCCTGATTTGGAAAAATAGCCAAGTACTATAAAAAGGATATCAATAGCTACGAATATAATTATGAAAACAAATGCAATTTTTTTCATGTGCTCTCTCTTTTTTTAAGGCTATATAACAATAGTTATAAATCTGCTCTTTGGAGCCACTTTCAAAACGTTTCAGTTTGGTCAAGCCCAACGCAGAGATCGGCCAAAATGGGGCGTTTTGAAACTGGCTCTTTGGTATCTCACTTTCTCTGTGCAATGTTCTTTATGCCCGCAAGAGACTTCAGGATATCATTCCAAAAAGGAGCTCCAAACGTGATCAGTATTGCCATCAACAAAAGGCCGCCGATTTTTTTTAGTATGAACCCCCAGTATTTATTAGAAGCTTCTTCTGAAGCACCTGTCGCGTCTTTTTTGGCTTCCAATGTTTTGAGTTTCTGTCTATCCGATGACCATCCCAGTGGAAGTTCAAGCTCGCTCAGTTCGCCAATATGTTTTTCGATTACTACTTTAGGCAACCGGACATTAAAATCAACGATTTTAGCGTAGCTCTCTTCAAGTTTTCTCTTGCTCTCCTCTTTCAGTTTATTATCACTTTCATTATTATTACCGGTAGCAATCTCGTTAACAGAATCCTTTAGTTGTTTTATTTTGTCAGCTTCGTCATTAGCACCAACTGTGCGATAATCACTTTCAAGTCTGGTCAGAAAGTCCTTCGAGTATTTTTTGGTTTCCGGTAAATTATTTTCTTGTAAGAATTTATGGATACTGTTTAAATCATCCGGATCGGCAGTTTGGTTTACGAGTTTTATCTCTTTTACTTTTTCAGCGATTTCATCCTGTACTTTGGTATCAGACTGCAAGTACTTATAAATTGTAAATGTATCAACATTAAAACTAAACACAAAAATAAGACATATGACTAAAGTCCATTTAAGCATGTTTTGGCGATATTCTTCATTTATACGGCCTATCCATGAGTCAATATTCTGTTCCGTATGAAACCGATATTTCGATATTTTGTCTTCAACAGCTTCTATAGCTCCCAAAAGATTCCTGCATGCTGACTGGAAATTTGTAACAGTATTATATACTATTGAAGACTGCCGGTACTGCTCAATTTGATTGCACTGTATCTTAAAGTTTTTAATTGTTTCATCAAGCTTTTTAAAGTCTTCGTTTTTGAGTAGTTTCTCATGAATATTTAAGAACTTGGATAATGATAGTTCATTTGCCTGCTCAATTGCTTCTATAAGAGGCTGGAGCTGATTAATAATCAGTTTTGGAGTATCAGTAGACTTGGGATTAAGATCAATAATCGTCCGCAAGTTTTTTTTGAGCATTTTAAATGTGTTGTCTGCGCTTATAAGTTTTTCTTTCAGACGGGCAAATCTCTTATCGAACTCACCGATAAAATTACCGCTCCAGATTCGTTTAAAATACATCTTGATTCGTCTAAGATATATCTTTAAAAGTGCCGCAAATGATTCTTTAGATAAATGCAGCTCAGTTTCTTTTGAATACAGATCAATGAAAAAACGTTCCCAAACACCTACCCGCAGTTTCAGAATATTTTTTAACGCCTCCTGAATTGATTGAACGACTGTCGAGAGGAGAATCAGAATGCCGACAAACGCAATCAGAACCGATATGGTTTCATTCATGTTTCATCTCCTTGTTTATTTCATCATCATATGGTTTGAAGCAGCCCGGATAGCATTAATGTTTCTAATTATTCGGACATGCCTCAGGCATTCCCAGCCTTTTACCCCAAAAGCCTGATATTGAATCTGCCCTGTCCGGTTGGACGTTATTTAGAGCATCTCTGAATTCATTCCAGGCCGGAATGGCATAAACGCACCATTGTTTGATTTCCACCCCTTTGTCAAAATCTGAAGGAATGATTTTATCTTTTGTGAAAGCCTTTGGTGTTCCTCTTAGATCAGCCCAGTTCTTTAACACTGACAGTCTTGCTATTACAAGATATAACCCAAGGCTGTCAGTACCGCGAATCTGGCTGTTGATATCTTCTATCGAAGAAAGCAAAAGTCTCTTTATGCCGTCATAATCGTAATCTTTTGCCGCCATGTGTCCGTGTGCCTGATCGTTTTTTATAAGACCGCTCAGTGCGTTCATCAATGCGCGATCTCTGGGAAAGAGTTTAATCTCTTTATCACTTTTGGCCATGCCAACAGTGTTTATTGCATCATCGTATTGTCCTATTCTCCACTGGGCAAGAGCCTTGAGCGTATATGCCGTACCAAGAAGATTATCTTTTCTAAGCTTTTGCTCCTTTTCATCTATAAGATTTGCAAGTATTTTTGATGAAAGATGGTATGAAGCATTTGCCTGGGCACTGATCACAAGTGCATCACCCGATAAAGGGTCAGTTTTCAACTGGTTTTCAAGCATTGCTGCGGAATTGAAATGATTTTGAGCCTCTCTTAGTTCTTTGATATGAGATACACAACCCGATATAACAGACAATAGTGCAAGTACAAGAAAAACGCGGATTAATTTATTTATATTTATCCTGTAAATAGCTGGTAACATGGGCACCTCCTATTTATACCATGCTTATATTTTCTATGGTTATCAGCAATGGCTCTAATGAAAACTGTTTGCCTGCGGCAATAACCTCCACGGTTTCATTAAGGGCTTTTCTTATTTTTAAAAGAATCTCCTCGGAAACACCGGTTTCTGATATCCTTGACAGTACAGTTGATACTATCTCAACAAAAATTTCAGTGCGGCCCAAAATCCACAGCACATCGGGTTTTGCATTAACAGGCATGATCGTGTCAATGACCACTTCCAATACAGCCAGTATCGCCATTTGCTGCTTGCCGAAAAGGGGTATCTCATATATCAGATCCCTCCTTAGTGCCACAGCCGTAATCGTAGCTTCAATTACATTCAGTAATGTTTCAGGACTGATGCGTCCGGGCGGAATATTGCGTAATACTGCAAGTGCGGCTTCTATGGCAGTTGCAAGTGTGGAACTCTCTTTTCCTGCAACCCTGATAAGCCAGCCCGGATTTTCAACCACTTCATCTAACACTGCATTGAGTAATTCAACAACCTGACTTTTTGAAAGCCGAAGCGCCCATTGCCCTTCTCCAGGTGTCTTTGAAAGCAGATTGAGCAATTGACTTGATGCTGTTATCAGCAAATGTTTTGCCGGATCATTTCTAAATTCATCCGGCCAGAGAAATTCGACATTACCGGCAGTTTTTTCAAGAACTAATCTCATAACTTCCGGAATAATATCAGGACCGAGAACCCTGGATGAGTCTGCAAGTTCAATGGCTATCTGGCTTAAGATATTTGTTAAACCTTTATGATCGATTCCTATCAATTCCGGATTTTCAGAAACCGTTTTTAAAGCAGCTCTAACTATTGTATCAAGACCTTCCCGACTGATGAGTTTTGACAGATCAACAGTATCTGAATCAATGATTACATCAAGTACTGATTTGCCCACTGAACCAACAAGCACCTGATTTACCGGGTCGTCAATCTCTAAATAAAAGCCGGGACTGGCGTATATTACTTCACCGGCGTTGGCAAGTACGCTGCGAAGCACAAGTTGTGTCCAATCCTGCACATTCTCCCGCTTATCAAGATCTTGGCCCCCAAGTTTTTCTATTCGCTCTTTTGCATCCTTAATAAGACCCGTTGCAACAGCCTCAACCAGCTTTTCAGTTTTCTTGTCAGCATTTAAAAGAGCCGGATTATCCCCTATGGTTTCAATTACTGCAATAAATAAGTCTCTTATAAGTACATCAACCTTCTCCTCGGCAAAATCGATATTATCGATCGATTTTAAAAATCCTTTCAAAACTCTGCCTGTGGAAGATTTCTCATCTACTGCTCCGGGAATATTTGCAAAGTAGTCGATGCCGACCTCGATCAGAGTGCCGGCAATCCGCTGAAACGGAGACGGGAATGGACTCTTCCGGTTAGCCCATTGACGAACGCTTACAATGGACAAAAGCGCTTCTTTACTAAGACCGATATCATCTCCATCTACTTCACCGGCTCTGATATTGCCATCACGCTGGTAATCAACATAAAATGCCATGTACCTGCGTTTTTCATCCTTCGTCATCTCTCTTGTCTGCTTCATTGAGATATCGTAAAGCTCTTTCAGATCCGGGTTTTCGTCTACATAGATCTGCCCCGCACCATGGAAATACCCGTCAGCAGTACCTATTGAAGGTTTAATATCGAAGTTTGGCAGAGGCAACGTAAGGTCGCGCTCTATTGTTGTTTCAATATAAATTCTCTTGCCCTGTTGAGCAAGTCTGATACCCGCCTTAATTCCGAAGAGTATCAGCTCAGCCATACCTGTCATGTAGTCACCTCCTTTTATATCAAGCTAACTATGCTGTCGCAAAAGCAGTATCGTTCAAAATGCCCCTTTAATTCACGGCACCGCTTTTGCGACTGATTCGCTGCTGGAGTATAGTTTGCGACATTTCAGATGAACACATGTACCTTCAAAATGGAATGTCTTCTTTATCTGAATCATCTTCAAAATCAAAAGGCATCATTTCATTTGCCAAATCAAAAAAAACACCCAAAGACTCACATAAATTTTTCACAATTCGACTATGAACTTCTTTCTCATTAACATCCTTTGCTTTTGACATTGATTTTAATGCAGAAACTAATTCTTTTGACAAACCATCTATTATTTTTTCAGGTTCCATTAATTCTCCTTTTCATTTTATTCTGTTAAATTGTTTGTTTAAACGTTTTGAAATTGGCTCTGAAGATAGTAAAATAATGGCCGAAAAAATAATTGACCATTGAAAATAAGCAGATTAAATTCGTTTTGAATAAAGCATGTTATGGCTTATATGTCAATATAAAGTATCAGAATATTAACGGAATCTGATATCTTATGTATCTGCAAAACTATTCGTGCCGACAGAACATAAAAGCCAATTTCTACTGTTTTTTGTTCTCAATAAATCACTAAATAACAAGCAGGTACATTCTGACAATTATATTGACTTTATTGAATTTAATAATAGTATTTAAAATACCTATTAATTAAAATAAAATCAAATGATTCATAGATCCACTTAATATTTCATCAGGCCCGGATATTATACAGATAAATCTATATCCGGAATATATATTTTTTATAACTTAACTATTTTATAAAAAAGGCAAAACGCCTATTACTCAACTTCCCGTGACCCCAAGGCATACTATTTTACCTTATAGCTGTCTATAATAAAACCGGTGGTCGTCTGTACGGATAATCAGGAGAAATAATAAGCATGAAAAACAAACCCAGGCCTGAACCCCAGAAGAAAAAACGGGCCAAAATTATACCGGAAGAAACATCACCTGAGCAAGCAATTGAAAGCATAGGCGCTGACATGCCCTTTCCCGTTGTCGGCATCGGCGCATCAGCCGGAGGCCTGGCAGCCTTTGAGGCATTTTTTTCAGGTATGCCCGCAGACACCGATCCGGGTATGGCTTTTGTTCTGGTCCAGCATCTGGCACCGGATCATAAGAGCATCTTAACCGAACTAATCCGTCGCTACACCCGTATGCAGGTTTTTGAGGTCGAAGACGGGATGGTTATAGAGCCAAACTGTGCCTATATAATTCCGCCCAACCGTGATATGGCCTTTATAAACGGTAGCCTCCAATTGCTGGAGCCCTCCGCCCCGCGAGGCCAGCGTCTTCCTATTGACTTTTTCTTCCGTTCGCTGGCCCATGACCAGCGGGAACGGGCCATTTGCATCGTGCTTTCGGGCACCGGCAGCGACGGTGCTCTGGGAGTGCGGGCCATCAAGGGCGAGGGTGGCATGGCCATGGCCCAAAACCCAACCTCAACCGAATACGACGGCATGCCACGCAGCGCCATCGCTACCGGCATGGTGGACTATGAGCTTTTCCCGGGCGAGATGGCTGCTCAACTCATTGCCTATGTTGCCCACGCTTTCGGGAACTCTCCCGGAACGGCTTTTGCTTCGCCGCCCCAATCTGAGAATATACTTAAGAAGATCTTCATACTGTTGCGCGCTCAGACCGGCCACGACTTTTCCCGGTATAAGCCGAGCAGCATCAACCGTCGCATCGAACGGCGTATGGCACTTCATCAGATAGAAACGCTTGACAGATATGTCAAATTTCTGCAACAGAATCAGGTCGAAGTTGAGGCTCTGTTTCGTGACCTTCTTATCGGTGTTACAAATTTCTTCCGTGATCCTGAAGCCTTCGATGTTCTCGAAAAAAAGATCATCCCCGAGCTTTTTGCCGGCAAGCCTGCAGATAGCATGGTTCGCATCTGGGTACCGGGATGCTCAACAGGCGAAGAGGCATATTCCATCGCCATCCTCCTTCAGGAACACATGGAAGCCCTGAAGCGAAACTACAAGTTGCAGATATTCGCCACCGATATTGACAGTAATGCTATCAGCAAAGCCCGTGCCGGCCTCTATCCGTCAAGCATTGCGGCCGACATCTCACCGGAAAGGCTGGCACGCTTTTTTTCAACCGAGACTGGTGACACCACTTATCGTATCAATAAAGGCATCCGGGACATACTGGTTTTTTCGGAGCAGGATTTAATTAAAGATCCGCCATTTTCCAAACTTGACCTTATCAGTTGCCGTAATCTCATGATCTATTTAAACGGAGAGCTGCAGAAAAAGCTGATCCCCTTGTTCCACTATGCGTTGAAACCGGAAGGCATGCTCTTTCTGGGTACTTCCGAAACTATTGGCGGGTTTGACGATCTGTTTGCTGTAATAGATCGTAAATCAAAGCTGTATCAGCGCAAAGAATATTTTCACAGCTTTCAACGCCAGGCTATAGGGCGGTTTCTTCCTCCCATAACGGCAAGAGAGGTTACTGTTTCGCATACAGCAGGAAATACGGTCGGTAAAAAAAAACTGCCGCTTCGCGAACTGGCTGAACAATCTATTTTGCAGCAAATCGCCCCGGCCGCAGCACTTGTAGACGGAAAAGGGGATATACTTTATCTGCACGGCCGTACCGGAATGTATCTTGAACCTACCCCCGGAGAGGTTGCTGTTAATAATATCCATAAAATGGCCCGCGAAGGGTTGCGGCACGATCTGACTATTGCCATCCACAAAGCCGTGGCAACAAAAGAGGTCATACGCTGCTACGGCCTGCGCGTCAAAACCAACGGCGACAAGACTACGGTTAACCTGACCGTACGTCCGGTGCCGAAAAACCCCTTAGCGTTATCTGAGGCGCCCCTTTATATAGTAATAATAGAGGAAGCGCCGCAACCGGAACCGGGTAGCAGTAATCATCCTGCATTAATCAGTGATCAGCTGCCGACCGGTTATGGATCAGACGGGCTTATCGCAAATACTAGTATAGATGCGCTTAAGCAGGAACTGTGTGTCAAGGAAGAATATCTGCGGAGCGCCAATGAGGAGCTGGAAACCTCCAACGAAGAGCTAAAATCCTCCAATGAGGAAATGCAGTCTGTGAACGAAGAATTGCAATCAACCAATGAGGAGCTTGAAACTTCCAAAGAGGAGCTGCAATCTGTTAATGAAGAGCTGGCGACTGTAAATACCGAGCTGCAAACAAAAATGGCCGACCTTACCCAGGCTAATAACGACATGAACAATCTGCTGGCCGGCACCGGTATCGGCACTATCTTTGTGAACCATCAACTGCACATCCTTCGCTTTACTCCAAATGCCTCCAGGATTATTAACCTTATACCAGGCGACTTAGGAAGACCAGTCGGCCACATAGTATCTAATCTTATAGACTATGACAGCCTTGTGACAGACGTGCAGACCGTGCTGGACACACTGGTTCCCAAGGAAGTAGAAGTTCAGGCAACGGACGGCAAATGGTACATGATGCGCATCCTTCCATACCGTACGCTGGACAACATAATTGAGGGTGCAGTTATCACCTTTGTTGAAATAACCGAGATGAAGCAGGCAAAGGAGGCACTTCTAAAATCCCAAGACCTGGTACGTCTGGCGGTAGTAGTACGCGATGCATACGATGCAATTACAGTATATGACCTTGATGGACATATACTGGCATGGAATCCCGGAGCAGTCAGGATGTATGGTTGGAGTGAGTCTGATGCACTGAAGATGAACATCCGTAACCTTATTCCTTCCAAGCTGCAGGAAGAAGCATTGGCCAGACTACAGCAGCTTGGTCAGGCTAAAATCATAGAACCGTATCATACGCAGCGGATCGCTAAAAACGAAACTATAGTTGAAGTCCAGATAACTTCCACTGCTTTAGTGAATGAATCAGGGCGTATATATGCGGTTGCAACAACGGAAATGGAAACCGGACGAAAAAAATAAAGGAGCCCCATAATGAGCAGCAATGACAACCGTTCAGGACAATCCGGGCCTGCAACAAGCCAGGTGCTGTCTTTACGCCAGGATGCCGAAAAATTTTTGCGGGAAAGAGCAGCCCGATCGCCGGATTTTCTTAAAACCCTGTCGGCTGAAGAAACGCAGCAAATACTCCACGAACTGCTTGTGCATCAGATCGAGCTTGAAATGCAAAATGATGAGCTGCGCCGGGTACAGGTAGAACTTGGAGCTGCCGGAGCCCGCTATTTCGATTTGTACGATCTTGCGCCGGTGGGTTATGTTACCATTAGCGAAAAGGGGGTGATTCTGGAGGCGAATCTTACTGCCGCCAACCTGCTTGGTATAACTCATGGCGAGATGATCAAACAGCTTTTTTCCAGATTTATCCTGAAAGAAAATCAGGACATCTACTATCTGCATCGTAAAAAGCTTTTTGAGGCCTATTCCGCAAATAAAGAACAAGATACCGAACCGCAGGCTTATGAACTGCAGATGGAAAAAAATGATAATACAAAATTTTGGGCGCATCTTACCGTTACCATTTCACATAATGCCGACTGTACCCCTGTGTGCCGTATCACGATAAACGATATTACCAGACTCAAACAAGCGGAAGAAGATGCAACAATGTTAGCGCTGGAGTGGGAGTCTACCTTTAACGCTTCTAACGATATCTTCTGGATTTTAGACAATGATCAGCGGATTTTGCGGTTAAACAAGGCCGCAGAAAAGTTCTTTCATCATACCTGCCAGGATTTGATCGGCAAACACTGTTTTGAAGTTGTGCATAAAACATCGCATCCGATCCCTGAATGTCCTTTCCTCCGGTCACGCCAGAGCCTGCAACGTGAGGACATGGAACTACAGATCGGCAATGGTTGGTTTCAAGTCATCACCGATCCTATAATAAACAAAGCCGGCCAGCATACCGGTACTGTTCATATTGTAAGTGACATCACCAAACGCAAACAGGCCGATGAAAAAATCAGGAAGCAACTGGAGGAACTGCGCAGATGGCAGGCTGTTATGATTGGGCGTGAGGGCCGTGTAATGGAACTTAAGCATGAGGTCAATGAACTCTGCCGCCGCATAAACGAGCCTATTCGCTACCATAGCCAGGAAGACAGTCCGGCGGATTCCTAAGTACAGAGTTTCATAAAAATTTTGTTCTAAGAGCCAAAGCAGTACAAAACTAAAAAATCAATACTCCGGCAAAATAATGTTCCCACCAGGGCTTTCGCTATACAATCCGTATCGTTCGTCTTGCAATCCTGTTTTCATCATTTCCATCGGTTACAAGAACCCGCCTTATGGCACCTGCATCTGCGGAATCAAATGTTATATCAACAGTAGAAGGAGTTACTATTTCAAATTCCACATCGGCAGATGGTGTTACTACAACACTTCCTGCCGTTACAGCGGGATCGCCTGGCTCTGTTGTTAAAGTGAGAGTAATTGTATCACCGGCTGCGACATCATAAGAAGGGGCAGTTAAGCGAAAATGCGGTTTTAGTTTTATCGTTGACGTTAATGTAGTTGTAACAGGAGGGTTTGCGGGATCGGGGTTATCGTCTACTTCACCAACATCTATACTGAAAGTTACATCTACTTCTTCTTCGGGCGGATCATTTGCCCCAAGATTTACTTCAAAAATACCGCCGTCACCGATATATGCCTGCATTGCAGGCTCTATTTCTACATCAGGATCGGGATTGACCACAGGATCAACATGATCTGCGGGAGGTGCAACAGGATTGTAATTAAAAGCTGTTGTAAATACTGTTATGCATGGAACCGGCACAAGATAGAAACCGGAATTTCCGGGTCGAAGTTCATCTACTTTATTTATTTCCCAGTTTGAAAACAGATCTGAAACTGAAGGGATACCGCTTCTTAATAAAAGTTCATCCGTAACTTCAACATCAATCATCCTGACCGGAATATGAATATCTGAAAAAGCATTCACACCATGTGCCGTCAGCGCTTCATCAACAAAAGCACCGTTATCATATCTGTATATACGGCTGATTTCAACAGGAACCGGATCGGTGCTTAGAGTAGTTTGTGCTGTAATTTCATCTTCTCCATTGCTATGTAAAATATTACCCCCATTGCCTTCAGGAAGTGTAATGGCATAGCTGCGGTTTCCTGTGGGTTCGACATTTATATGAACGCGCTGTGTTGCAAAAAGGGTTAGTGTTTGATCGTTTTCTATGGGGTTACCAAATACCGATACGGTTACATCGTGTACAGTTACCCGGTAAAAGGTTCTTTGCAGTCCGTCTGATGTGCGGACAACGCGATCCGCCATATCTATGTCGTTTGGAACCGTAATCAGATTCTGGTCGTTTGACGGACGGCAAAAAGCAATATATGCGCCTGTCACTCTTTCAAGCCTTGGAGGCAAAGGTATTCGCCCCTGATTTGAAAGCGTAAAGCTTACAGGGTCTATAGCAGTAGTCAGCGGATTAAGCGGATCAGCTGCATTTTTTTGCACGAATATATCGGCAACTTCCAACCCGGTTCCTGCCGGAGTTTCGGCTGCTCCGTTTGGATCGGCGGAAGCTGCAGCAGTATCGGTTACTGAGGGCAAAAGGCGTGCTGAATCTATATTATTTATATGAGTTCCGGGAGCATCCTGCAAACCTTCGGTAATAACGGTCATACCATGACGCCCTTCTATTACATAGCCACTTGGTTCTGTTGTGCCAAATTTCCATGGGAAAAACCAGTATCTGCCAATGTCACCCACATAAGGAAAATTCGGATCTTCATCATCATCCACCTCGCGGCTGAAATCTTCCGGTTGTCCCGGAGGCACAGATGGCAAGCGTCTTCGTGTATAATTATGAAGACGTCCCAGCGGGCTGTAAAGATCACCACTTTCCTCAGAGGCTTCCTGTTCCATTTCAGACAAAAAGCCTTCGCCTGCCGACTGTTTAAATGCATTGTCCCAGAAGAAATAACCAAGAGCAGGAAGAAGTGAGTAAGATTGTGTTCCGAAAAGATATCGCCCAATCCTTGTCAAAACATCCCAGAAAGAACCTCGTTCCATATCAATGGAAAGATTTAACCTGCCCCATGGATCAAAAAGTATTTCAGTCCATCCCAGTTCCATTTCATCTATGAGCCAGCTATCAAGCCATCCCATTGGATCATGCGTGCCTATTTTTGCAATCCTAAAATTAGTCTCGCCTGTCGGAAGAGGAGGAATATCCTCAAGTTCAACAATACCGTCGGAAGTAACATTACTAACATTAGTGCGAATTGATTGAGTACCGGATGTAACAACCACTCTGTCATGGCGTGCAAGTGTGAGCGAATCATCACCCACAGCAAATACCTGTATTGCAGCAGGTCGATTCGTGTCTGCAATTGTTGCCGGATAATAGGAGTTTGAATCCCAGCAGGAACCGGGAGTATGTGTTGAATAAGGAGCAACCTGAACCGTACCTGTAAAAGACAAAGGCGTACGAACAAAAATTACTGCCGGATCAGGCTCAGGCAATGCTTCTTCCCCTTCTTCCGGGGCAGGGCGACCAACTGAGCGAACAAGGCTGGATTCCCCGGATTGAACGATAATCCGGGCAGCACCGCTAAAATGCACTGTATCAGCTTCATTATACAATCTTATCTGAGCGCCATCGTTTTCCACTTCCGCCTGGTAAACATCACCGGAACCGCCGATCCCCCGAACCGCAGCATATATAAGACGATACAGGCCGTAAAAGATTCCGCCGTAGGTTGCTCCTACAAGATTGTTCATTACGGAACCGTGAGTAAAGAGTTGAATAATGTTTACAAACCATTGAGCAGTTTTTGCTCCTGTGCCTATGCATCTGCGAAGCTGAACATTTCCTGAAAGGGTTGTATTGGTTATACGAAATTTACGTTCATCTTCTGCGAGCGGATCACCAAGTTCCATCACAACCTGAGCCCCTCCGTTTGTTACCTGTACCGAATCACCTTCCTCAAAATCAATGCCCTGAAAATCGGGTATGTGCAAAACGCGTATACCGTTTGATCTTACAATTTCACCACCAACATAAGGAGAGAATTCAGGTTCTTCTATATCGGTTGTAAGCTCAAGTATCATTTCCAGAAGCCATACAGGGAAAAAAGCAACCAGCAAAGGTCCCCACTGGGTACACTGGCGGGTATGAATAAGTTCGTGATCCCGTAAAGCCTCATAACGGGTTAATTCATAGCCTATATCCTGCGGAACATAGGTTGTACCTCCGGAAAGTTCCCCTTCCGTTTGAGTTAAAGTATCACGAAAAGCCATTGCCAGTATGCAATCATCAGGATTGCCTCCGAAAGAACCTGCCTCAGGCGGATCAAAAGCCATAATACGAATGGTTTGAGCTTCTGTTGTAAAAGAAGCGCAATATCGTGTTTCGTCGCAATTCTGCGGTGCGGTGATACGGCAGGCATTGCCGTATATGCCCGGATCATCGCCGAATTCTATTTCAAGATCAGGTGTATGAGTGTTATCAAATGAAACAGGAAAAGCCGCCTGCTCATCGACTATTGCAAAATAATTATGTGCTGCAAAAGGAGCATTTTCCCATATATTAAAAGATACCGTATCCGCATCTTCCTTGCCGGTTCCGGCAATCGGATTGCCGTTTACGGTTTGCCCTTTGATTCCGGCTATTGGGCTGCCGGTTGCCGGATCAACCGGTATCAGACGTCTTATGGTTCCGTTTAATACAGCGGGTGCAGGAAGGTTTCCCTGACCATCTACAGTCATGGTTGTTCCGTCAATGGATACTATGCGGTAAGCCATACTGACCGGAGCGCCTGCCGCATTCCAGGTTATTTCGACCATCTCTCCTTCTACAAACCGTGGCATCTGAACACGCGTATCGATTCCGCCAATATCTACATATGGCAACGCCGTTACAGTGACGGCATCGGCAAATACAGCATTGTAGGCCGGGCCGTCCGGTTCAAGCGGAACAATTGAAAGCCCTGAAGTATTTAATTCAAGAAGCCGGTCGAATTGAAAACTCATACTAATGGATTTTATACATACGGGTGCAAAATCGGCATTATCGTCTATAACTGCAATCTGGCCCGCAGAAAAATCTCCGGGAACAACCCAGCCTGCCCCCATAGTAGCCGTTGCAAGCCAGTTCCCGGCAGCATTTGCGGCGTTTGCAACATTAAGCCCGGAAATATCCGTAAGCGCAGCACCTATAGGTGTTTGCAGGGCCGTACCGTTTATCCGGTGAAGCAAAAAAGCTTTGGTATTTTCCAGATCCGGATCCGAATTTAGATCCAAAAGGTTCTCGACCGTAAACGAGCAATCACTGCCGGTAAACTGCTGCGCTGCAGGCAAACCCGAAAAACGTTCTGCTTCGTATTGCTGTGTTGTATCTCCCGCCAATGGCGGGGAAACTTCTATGCGGTCGTAATTAAGACCTGTTACGGTTCTTGTTGCCTGATTGCCTGAAGCGTCATCTATTAGAACATAGCCTGTCGAAGGGGCTTTTCTTACATCATTTGCTTCATATGTAATCTGCGGATTGGCTTCTACATCCTCATTTCGTGTTCCAACAAGCTCTGTTTCCTGATATTTTTCCCAGGTAACAGGATCACCATCACCTCCCACATCGCCAAGTTCTCTGTCTACAACACGGTCGTCACCCTCAACCCCGGTAACTATGGTTACTATGGTATTACCGTTTCCCGTTACAATTATAATTTCACCTGTTGCAGGTTTTGGATCAGCTGCTTCAAAATGGAGTTTATTGACATCTGCGGTGCATTCCGCACCTTGAGCTCCGTCAGGTCCAGGCTCAAGTGTGGTTACTGTTAAAGGTTGCACCATTGTATCAGGCAATTCTTCATCTATTGCAATTTGAGCTGTAAACCGGCTTATAAAAGTGGCGCCGACCGTTTCATTGTTTTGAATAAGACGAACAGGCTCACTTCGCACATAAGCGCCTGTTGAACCAATCGCATCAAACTCGGTATCGGACACAGGAGCGGCAAATACGTCGGCAGGCGCTATCGGTGCACCAAGACGCTGTAAATCAAGACCGGCCTGATCTACAATGCCGGTTAAGTCATGCTCCAATACAATATGGGTTTGTCCGTTAACTTGTGCTTCGGAAACAGCAGTTGTTATAAATGCCCGCAACTGAGCATCCGTTATCAGGATAAAATCCGAATCTACAACCGGGATCGGAGCTGTTGGCACAATAATTAAACTTCGATTGCTGATTGTTCCCATACCAACAGGGCCAAACGGTTCAATTTCCGTGCATCTGCATGGAAAATTATCATCATCTTCTCCTTTTCTCAAACCCAAAATCGGGCCATCAAAGTGCAGGCCTCCTTCCGGAAACCAGGGTACAGGAGAAAAAGGTATGACTTGTTCGGCAGCTCCACCGGACCGTGTCCAGCCTCTTGCGCGTTCTGCCGTATCTACATTGCCGGGATTTCGAGATCCGCGAAGTAAAAATTGAGTTCCGTGGTCGGGAATACAGTGCAAAAGTGTTCCGCAAAGAGTCGGAGTAAAACGCGTATCAGGAACAAATACATGGGCATCTTCAAGCTTTAAAAATTCCTCTACCTGACCGAGTATCATATGCTGGAAGGTTTTTGCGCGTTCATTTGCAATACAGCCGTTTCTTATTGTTCCGAAACTTCCGGTGCGTTCGCTTTCTATATATTTGGATTCACCAAATTCTTTTGTCTTTCCGGCAAAAATACTTCCCCACAGGTTTATTACAGGCTCAAAGCCCAGCCATCCGACAATATTGTTTTGTAAAGACCAGGTAAGATCACTTAAAACCATCCATCCGTTTACTTCTCCGGTGGGATCGGCATATGTTACAGGATCATTATAGCATAGTGCATAAACACCAGCAGGCTGAGCATCCACTGCAAGAGTGCCCTGATATCCTTCTTTTCTGCGTGGATCGTTTTGCGATCCATCAAAAGGATCAGGAGCATTATAGCTTGCTGTTCGCACATCAAGAATACGCGAACGGTAGTGCATAAATCCTTTGTAAATACAGCCGCCGAAAAGGCCCGGAACGCCATTTTGATACAAAAGCGATTCCCCGCATGCATCTCTTGGTATCTGCTCAGCATTTTGGCGTGTAATAATTCGTGTGGGTGTGCCGCCCGGATCGGTGCAAAACAGGGCAAAAAGTTTTTGTCCGGGTTTACCGTTTATTCTTCCGATACATCGAAATCCGTCCCAAAGCCATGTAAACAGGATATTGCCGCTTTTATCCTTTACAGTCCAGAGTCTTCCAAGATTATCGCGATGCCATGTTTCAGGCAGTTGCGGTATATCTTTTCTTTTATTGTTTGCATCATAAGATATATGTTCTACCAGATCGTTTTCCTGCATCTTCACAGGGCGACCGATAAGGTCATGTGCTATATGTCGTGTACCAAGCGGCGAATCTATTCGCACACAATTATGCCCCTGATATGTATACTGCCAGTCTCCTTTATTTGTGCGGCATAGTGTGATTCTATTATCTTTATCCCGGATAATTTCAGTTCCGTCTATATGATAAGGACGCCCGTTTTTATCCCACAAATATTTTTCAACCCAGCTTCCATGTATTGTCTTAACAGAGCGAAGTAATCCCTGGCCGCAGAGTATTTCGTCCACTATGGCAATATCTTCGTCGTAGTGATACACCGACCCGGAACAATATAGATATGTGCGTTCATTGCAGAAAAGTCCGGTTAACCGTTCTTTTTCATCCCGTGTATAAACAAGTTTTTCCGAAGTTCCGGGTATAGTAAAAGATTCTGTTTTAGAGCGACTCATTGTTTTATTCCTTAAAAAAACTGAGTTTGAGATTGATCTATCCTGTTGAAACACTAACCGATACTTGTGCCGATCCGGAACCGGTTGCATACCGGATTGCATTAAGCAGAGCAAGAATTTCGGAACGGATAATTTCAATGCCACGTTCAAATTCATCTACCACCCGTGGCCCCAGTTCATTAACCGATTCGAGTAATTGTGAAGGATCTAATGTTTTAAGCTGTGCGCCGATATGATCCAGCGATCTGTCAATATCTTTAAGCGCCTTTGTTGGCATTGCATTTTCAATCTTTTCAAAAAACTCAGGGCCTATAGGAGACAACTCACTTAAAAGCTCACTCGGCTTAAGCGCTTGTAAAGCCAAGCTAAGTGCAGATATAGTCTCCCATATTTCTTCCGCCAAAACGGCAGGATCGTATGCCATAATGGTTTGTTTTATTGCTCCGTGAATTTCTCCAAGTTCTGCGGCTAATCTTCGCGGATTTAAAATATCGATTTCCTCTTTTAAAACCGTTGTAACTCTTAAGAAGCGATGGGCCAGTACACCAGGATTAAATGTCTGCACAAGCTTTGTAAATCTGTTTATAAAGTCTCTTAGCGCATCTTCGCCTGCATCAAGAAACTGGGGAGTTTTTTGCATGACCGTAGTAACCAGCGCATCAAGTTCCGCTGCTATAGGTTCAGGATCAAGGGCTGCCAGAAAAGAATCTGCATCCCTGCAAAGTCGGGAAAGGCTGGTTTTTTCCAAAGAAAGGGCTATTTTTTCAAGATGGGAGCCCATTACTCCTGCTGCTGTTTTTGCCCCGCCCTTAACAGCATTTTTCACCAGGCCACGCGAGTCGCCAAGTTTTCTGCGCATGGAAGCAGGCCCGGCAAGAGCCACCATATGCATTGAAGCGTTTATATCTATTTCACCTGCCGATATATTGACTGAAATTGCCGCCTGTGCCGAAAGCTGGGCTCTTGAAAGCGGCTGCAAAAGATCTTCCATCCACTGGTATACCCTGCGATCAATTTCCAACATGGCGGAACTTAGGCTGCGTATATCTCTTGCCAGACCGCCGCACAGATTATCAATATAGCCAAGAACATCTCCGATGGCTCCTTCTTCCAGGTCATTAAGGATTTCTCGCAGCTTGTTCGGAAGATATCCTAAAAGGCGCACTATATCACCCGCCCTCACTTCGGGTTCGTCAGTTGGCGCCTCAACAGGAACGCGCTCATCGGAACTTTCCCGAATGCTTGCTCCCGGCACCATCTCCGCTAAAGGAGCTGTGATAGCTTGCGCTGCCTGTTGCCCAACTTCGTTAACAGCGTTTGCAACACCTCGTACCGCATTTTCAGGCGTCGGCATAGGTATGGAACCAAGAAGAGAATCATATGCTTCTATAAGAGGAGCCATCAACCTTGCAGGAGCAACCGCATCTACTGCATCAAGGACAGCCTGATAGGGTCCCCTGATGCTATCTGCAACAGGCCGTGGATCAAGTGTTCCTATAAACGAAGCAGCTTCTTCCACTATATTGTCAAGATCTCCCAAAAGAGTGGAAAGATCAAAATTTCTTAAAGTATCAAGCGCCTCTTTTATCTCATTTTCAAGAGATGTTATAAGTTCATCAGGGATAAGATTCGTTATCAGATCTGCAACAGTCTGCAAGCTTTCGTTGATGGTTGTTCCGACTTCCTCCGGTATTTCCATTTTAGAGGCGGCCTGACGAAGCGGCTGTATAACAACATCAAAGTCTATACCTTCAATGGATGATATCAGTTGTTCTATAAGCGGTCTGAGCGAATCAGGAAGCGGCATTATGGTAAGCAGCGTTTCAGCGGTTTCACGCAAATCAACCAGTGCGTCTTTCACCTGATCGGCAGCCTGTTCTATGCCAAGCTGATCAATAGCTGCGGTTACGGAATCTATAAGGGATTTGAAGTCTGCCAAAGCTTGTGCGGCTTGTTCCAGATACCCGACTGCCTGTGAAGAAAGTGCATTTATTTCTCCGCCGATTGTCTCTATAAATCCGGTTATCTGATCCAATACACCGCCGATTACATCTTCAACACCCTGCAATGCCGCCTGAATATCCGCCGTAAGCGCTTCGGGGTCAAGCTTTTCTTCTATACCGTTTAAGAGATCCTTGACCATTTTTACAGGCCCGTCCAGATTTGCATCACGGATAGCCCGTGCTATGGAAAAAAGAAAATCACGCAGCTGGTTTCTATACTCTCTTAAAGGAAGTTCTCTTAAAAGAGAACGTATCCAGTTTTCAAGCTTTACTACTTGTTTTTCAATAGGCTCGACAAGGTATGTGTTTACATATTCTTCAAGAGTTTCGATCAACTGTGTGAGAATATCTCCAAGTATCTCAGGAGGCAGATTTTCTATAAACAGCCTGATCTTTTCCATTTGCTTTCGCCATGATTCAAGTTGTTCAAGCACATTTACTTCAGCCTTGTTGAACACCCCGGAAACCCCGGAAACAGAATCAATAATCCGGCTTACAGGAAGTTGGCCGATCCGGGTGGCTACCTGCATAAGGTCATTGTTTAAAGAAGTAATTGTTTGGGCCCTTACAGTTTCCAGTTGAGCAAGCGCTGCCGTTAATTGCGTTGAATCACCTGCTGAAGCTGATACCGTGACGTCATTTAAAGCAATTATTAATCCGTCTGTTCTGCCGGACGGCAAAGATATATCCGCTATACCGTCCAAAATACCCGAAACTCCCGATCGGATTACAGAAAGGGAATCTATCGGGAAAGGATTAAGTATTTCAAGTGCCAGTTCAGCAATCTGCCGGGGATCTGTGGGACGTCCGGTATCTACAATTTCTATAATTTGTTTAAATCTTGGAAGATCGGGATGAACAAAGCTTTGTACATTCATAACCGATGATGCGGTATCAAGAATATCGCCTAACGAAAGGCCGAGTACTTTTCCAAGTTTTGTTGGATCATCGCCAAGGCCCTCTATCAGAGTAGCAATAATTTGAGCACCGCTTTGTATTGCTTCAAGATATTGTGCAATAGGAAGATAATCGGTATCTATAACATCACCAATTGAGCCCACAGCATCCACTAAAGGCAGAAGCAGTTTTTCAGGTGAGTCGAATTCTTCCCTAAGCTGATTTAATAGCTCACCGAGAGCTGACAGAGCAGCATCTGCTGCTCCGCGCTCAAGGACATTTTGGATATCATCCGAATTAATAGAAAGAGATATTGACTCCCTTGCTGAAAGAATAGCTGATATGTCCAGACTTTTTAAATCATCGAGTAAGCTCATCGATTATACCTTAATTTTATATCTGAAAGGTCTACAGTACAAAACAGACTGCTATACAGCACAGGATTTGTTTTGCAAAAAGGACCCTTTGGAAGTGAAGTTGCCGGTAAATGTATTGTTGTTTCCTCAATTGCCAGAATCTGAATATCATCTACAAAAAGAGGGCTGCCTTTCGGATCGGGATCAAACACAGCCACACGTATCAAAGGATGCGGATCGAAAACCCAGAAAAAGCGACCGCTTAAAGCCTTTACAGACAAGGCATCAGGACATGGGCTAAGTGTAACACCCGCAAAATCCGCCCAGATTGCATGTAATTTCTGTGCCGGTTCTATTTTCAAAACTACTCCCGGACAAGATGGTGTAAACAGCGTTTGTCCGCTAAGTGTTCCGGGCTGTATCTCCAGCTCGCAAGGTACCGGCGCACGACCGATTACGGCAATGCGGGCAATCGGAAAACCGTTTGAACACACAGGAGGAAGTTTATATAAAAAAGCATTTGAATCAAGTATCTTTCCCGAAAAATCGCCTGTTTTCAAGGGAATATCATCCGATGCCTGTTCAAGTATTCTGATACCGTTATATGTAACACTAAGATCAGCATTTGCTTCGTCCGGAGTTTCAAAAGGCAGCACTTTTTCAAGTGAAACCTCAAGTGCTTCTCCGCAAAGCTCGGTACGATTTACTCCGTCTATAATATGACAAAGTTCACCGGAAATAATAGGCTGGGTAATTTTAACCGCAGCCTCGTTTGAGCTTTTCAGTAAAAATACTATATTAAGTTCCTGATTATTTCCCAGAGCCTCATTTAATGCAGCCTGAAGGGGCAGCCGAAAGTCAATCATAACCGGTGCTGCCTGCTCGAATTCATTGGGGAATGTCCAGATTGTTTCTCCATTGGGTGCAACAAGCTTGACATCTGCAGGCAAATTAGCGGCAACTCCTGTGATTGTGGAACAGCGAAATAGTACCGGCTCAAAATCTTCCGGCTGATCTTTTTTTACAATATTTAACCTAACGGTTTCAACAAAGATATCCGCCACGGATAAAACGCCGTTTGAAAAGGAACATTCAATCAATGCGCTGGGAAGTACTGCCCGCGCCGGCGGTGCGGGCGACGAATATATGGGAGTAAAACCTCCTCTGCCGTCAGGAATAGACAATACGATCTTAAGGCCGCGTGAAGACAGGTCGTTTCTGGAAGCTACCGATTCATAGCCATCGTTGCTGTCTATGCCGGTAAATACCTCAAGATCGGCTATCGCAAGCTTTTTCAAGCGGGTCATAGAATCAAATGTTATTATGCAATCAAGGTTTGATTCGCTGAAACTATGAAAAACTTCTCCAAGCTGGAGTTCCCGGGACACGCTTTTGATATAAAACAAAGCGCCGGATACAATAGCTTTTGTAAGTCCATCGGTATTTTGCCATGATATCTCAACAGCATAACCATCCGGATTAATATTTACTTCGGAAAACGAAAGAGCCTGAAGAGAAAATTGTCCGGCTGATGCTTTGTAATCAGTACTGCTTTCAACTATTGGACTTGCGATTGCCATAAGTACCATCAATCAATTGTTGCAGTGATGGGAATTTGCTTAATCGGTTCACCGGTTATTCCAGGTGTTCCAACCGGCCAGAACCATCCCAGAGCTTCAATCTTTATTTCTCCGTATTCACGATCGGTAAGCGTTACAGATGGCAAGGTTGCTTCTTTGGGTAAAAGGTTTTGTATCAGATAACCCGGATCGGCATCTTGTGGAAAGGAGCTGCCGTTTTTTACCTCAAAAGCATTCAACACGTAAAGCATTGATTCAATACCCTGCACGCATTGGGCGCGGGCGCCGGAGTTTGACGGGTAGCACAATAAAGAAACCATGCAGCTTAAATACAATACTGCACGAGGATCATCATTTCCCGGAACAATTAGCGGACGCCTGTTTCCCATGTCGGCTTCACCCGGCTTAACAGAAATTACACCAAGAGAAATAACAACTTGATTAGAGGTAGTAATCTTGCTGCCATCTGATACGATAACAGTTCCGCTAAACGGTGCCTGTAGACGCGTATTCAAAAGATCCGCCAGGCCGCTTTGAAATTCGGTTATCATATCAGCCAACCCTTTCCGTCTTGACTACCAGCTCCTTTGCCTGCTCAATAAACTGGTATTTTTTAATGCGATCGGAAGATACGTGAAGAATTTCAGCAAGCTCTTCATGAGAAAGTGCTGCGAGTTCTTTGTAGGATTTAACATGCGCTTCATTAAGGCGTATCGCAAAGGTGGTACCTATTCCAAATATTTTTGTAAGATCATTAATTTCGTAGCTCGTATCGCCGGGGTCGGAAGGAATCTTGTCAAACACTGTTTTTAATATGGAATCTTTCATTTGCGAAAGTTTTTTGTCCAAATCACCACTTAGTAATGTAGTTTTTTCTTCAATTATAGCACCCAGTTGATCTTTCACCATATCCTCGATAAGATCTTTGGGCTCCGGGACTTTTCTCAGAATTTCTTCTCTGATTGGAGCTGCGATCTTTTCTGCCTGCTTTTCAATTATCTCCTTTAAAGCATCATTGCTTTCTTCATGAACCTTTTCTAAAAGGCCCTTTGTAGTTGCATCAATCAGGTTTTTTATCGCCGCATCAAGTTCTTCTTCCGTTACCAGTGTGTTTTCCATATCTGCAAGCCGTATTTCCAGTTTGGATGCATCCAGCAATTCACCTGAAGAATTTTCAAGTCTTTTCCGAAGTACTTCAACACTTTTTATACGGTCGTTTATTCCGGTCATATCGGCGATTTTGCCGTCTATTTTAAAGGCATCCGATGCTTCCATCACCGAGGCAAGTTCTTTCTTGATACTATTCAGGGAGGTGCGAAGTTGCAATACATCATCACGTCCGTCGGCCATACTGTCTATTTTCCGACTAATGGTTGTAACGGAAGATTCGCGGACAAGATCTTTTAACTCAACATCTGCGACCTGGTTTCTGACAGTTCCCACATCGCTTGTCATCAAATCGATGCGGCCGGAAATTCTTTTTGAGTTTAACTCTATTTTTGCAATTCTGGCTTCAACAGCGGGTTCGCCAAGCGGACCCTGTTCCATATGTTTTCTAAGCTGTGGGGTCAACCATGAAAGCGCTACCTGCTCCGGATGAGTATGCGGCAAAACTCCGGATTCACTTTCTTTGGCAAGGATTGTCTGAGCTAAAAAGATCAAAGCCTTTGCCAGTGTATTCCAGTCCTGTGCCTGAACCGGATCACCTGTTTCCATTTGGGCAAGGGGTTGCAATCTTTCCATAAGTTTTTGCAGCCTTTCCAGATCAGCCGGCGTTGCCATTATTTACCTCCTGTACTTGTTGCCTTGCCAACGGCGCTGTTAAATTTCAAACCGCCGGTTGCTGTGGAGCTTTTCCTGTATGTGTTTATTTCCTGATCGGCAGATACTACAGGGCCGGTTTCGGCATAGAGATTGGCCAGCTGCATGGCTTTTTGGACCGATTTGTTATTAATAAACGTATCTGCATGATCTCCTTTGGCTACTGCCATTTCGTTTATCTTTGTCAGCAGAAAACTGCCTGTTGATGCAAGTTTCTGGGTAAAATGGATAGTATTTGCCTGAGCTATATCTTCCATATCCTTCACTCGTGCTAAAACACTTTCTCTTATTGCGTTTGTTGCATCTGCTGCATCGAGAGTTTCTTCTACGTTTCTTTTTAGATTAGCTATCTCGATTTCTCTTTGCAGTTCAAGAAGACTTTTGCCATAAGCCTCCGAAAAGCGCATAAGATTACCCTGGACCTCGCCAATTTTTTCAGCTATTTCCGGATGATCATGGCCACGGGGAGAAATCAGGTTGGTAAGTTCCAAAACCGCCTTTGACAAGTCGGAAACTGCATCTACCAATACGTTCCAGTCATTGCTTTTAATAACTTCTCCAGGAGCTTTGGGACTAAGAGGTGCGACCTTTTCGGCAGCCTCGGTTGCCGCTTGCTGTACAGGCGTTAAGTCAGCATCGGGAATATCTCTTATAGGCGAATCTTTGAACAGATCTTCAGGTATCGGAACATGGACTACTGTCGGCTGCTTTTGCGGATAAAGCCTTATCCTTCGCTGATCAATAGGATTTATCAGGTTTGGATGCTTAACTTTTAGCTGATAAAATCCGGGGTTGAGATCACGAATGGTCAATGATCCGTCACGAAATGGTTTTCTTTCCAGTTTAGTACCTGTACTTTCTTCTACCAGTTCAAATACCGCATCACGATTTGCAGCGGCAAATCCGCGCATTTTAAAATTAAATGATGGCATAACTAACGCCTCCTGGTTTTATAATTCAAATGTTACATCAGAGCCAGTTTCATATCTGCCAAACCGGCTGCAATCAGACTTAATACCACTGCAAATCTCCATAAGGAAATGATACTTCCCAGAACATCGTCATTTCATGATCATCTCCTTTTGACATCGGGGAAAAAATCACTCTATTGTACAATGCCGATATGCTCTCGTTTTTTGATATAAGGCCGGCTTCTCGAATAGTACCCACGGCAGCTGCGGCAGGAAGTGTACCACGCACTTTAACGGTATAAACCCGTTTTTCGGGATTATGCTCAATGCTAAATGATTCCGGCGGCAATATCGTTTCGGTTTCACCTTTCAACGGTTCATATTCACCGTCCGGATCATTAACCAGTGCTGCGGTGCTGAAATCATCGGACTCGGGCATATCGGATGTTCCGACTCCCATATGGCTGATCGGAAATCCCTGCCCTGAAAACAGACGGGCAACCAGTTCACCACCTCCCTGCATTACGGCATTATCAGCTGTGCGCCGGTCAATAACTTCACCATTTGAGTTACGAAGCTCGATTAATAGACGTCCTTTCATGGTAATTCCTTTATTTTAACTAAATTTAACATTTTCAAATTCCGATTTCCCAAATATTGCTCCGGTTTTCGGCACCGCATCGGACCCGGTCGGGCCGTATGAGCTAAAAGTTTTTGGTGAAATATCGCACAAATTATCACGTTGATGCTGAACTTCGGTAAAAGGAGCCAGGCTGACTTCTGCCTTTATTCCTGCGGCTTTCAGTTTGTTAATACCGTTTTGCAATGAATAGACCAGCCGCTTGCGCTTTGTATTGGCGGCATCTTCTCCGCCTTTACGAAACCTCATTATACCACCACTAAGAGTGACGGCAAAAGATGCCGGAACAGCTTCGTACCAGGCGACAGCAAGTTTAATAAGAGGTTGCTGATAAAATAATGATTTATCAAAACAGGTTTCATCCATACGGCCTTGTTGGGTATCAGTCCCTGCAAAAGAAAGAAGAAACCGATCAAGCCCTTTCTGATCATAGTGCGCAAGAGGCAGAAACCAGAGCCGGTTTTCTCCCCTGACAAGTTTGATTGCCCGGGCCGGTTCAATGTACTGGTCATTATTCCATGCTACACCGGCCTGATAGCCTTCAATTGAACGAAGCTTTGCGGTAACATCAACTCCTTCAAGTGATGCAGATGCAAGCCCCGATTCATTGGCTGTTATCCAAAGACGTTTACCGGGCGGTATTTCACCAAGATAGATTAACGCCTGACCTGTTGTGATATTTGCACAAACAGGAACATATTCGGGTGTGGATACCATACCGGTATAAAGCATATGAAGATACGTATCATCTATTCCCCGCTGAAAGATTGCAAACTGATGAAGCGGTTCAATACCTCCAGTTTCAGGAATATATAAGTATTTTTTAATTTTCGGGTTTTCAATAAAACTGGCAGCATCTTCTCCGGTATTTTTTTGAATGCCGTCATTTTCCTGCCAACTGCGTACAGGCGGAATAAAAACCGTATCGATAGCATCTTGATAACGGTTTGTATACTCTTCAACAAATGACTTAAGGCCATGGACGGTTGTTGTGCCGTTTATCAGCCAGCTATTTCGCAGTGCATGAACCCATGCCCGGAATTCTCCCAGACTCTGCCAGCTTTCGTGCTCAATACCCAATATAGCTGCAAGCTTTCTTGCCTCTGATATTTCTACCGTGCTGTCAAACCAGTGCGCCTGCTGAACAAAAAGCATAAGCTCATCTGATATTTCCACCTGGAGACCCGGAAGCGCCAGAATCCGGCCAACCAGATCCCCTTCACGGTAAAGTAAAGGCAAACGGGAAAGCATATCTTCGATATGAGCCATATATATTAACCTTCTCTGACTTCTATTGTGATTTCATCACTTTGGAAAACATCATCTATACCAGGAACATATTCTCCAAGGCCGTCTGAGAGCTGGAAAAAGCTTTCTTCTACTTCAACGGTAATCAAGGCTTCATCACGAACCAATACAAATCTGCTGTCATCACGTATGGCCGCAGCCATTGCATCGACAGTAAGCGGAACCTGAGGGCTTCTTGTTGCAAGAAAACCATCAAAAGCCATGGTTATGCTTTCATCAACTTCCTGCTGTGTAACTGCTGGTTCAAGATAAACCGGAAGGAATGCGCTTACCGTGATGGTTTGTGCGACAGGTGCTGTAGCATCTTCAGGCTGAATCAGAGGAAATTCGAAAGGCTCCTTTACTTCGATTATCTCATTTGTCGCCAGTGTTAGGCTGTCTGCCGGAGAACTTCCTTCACATATCAACGATACTGCACAGTCAACCACTGCCGGGTTTTCCAGCACTATCGCCCCCAGTTTGGCCTGTCGAACCGAACCTCCTGCCGGAATTGCCGACAGATGATCTTTAATTTTTTGCGTAATCTCATTTTTAAGAAGCTCTGTTTCTTCTTCCGGCAATCCTCTTCCTGCAAGGGTAAGAGATATTGAGACCGAAACTGATTTATGAAGCGCTACACCCTGTATGATACGGACGCCTGCGGGTCTGAGCTCTTTTAATCTCTGCTGAACTTCTTCAAACACATCATCGGTTTTGTTGCTGTAAGCTATTTCTACTTTAAGTTCACCCGGAATATCATTTGGAAATTCAGTAATTGAAACACTTTGGACACCTTCTATCGACAAAAGACCGAATTTGATGGCATCAAGCGTACCATGCAAAACGCCATGCAAAGCACCGGAAGTTCTCTTCCTCAAATCTTCATCTGATTCACGAACAGACATGCGCCTGGCCGGTTTTGGATTTGTCACTTCTCCTATTCCGGCAATAAGTACTTCCAAACGGGTTAAAGTATTTTCTTCAACTTCCTTTGTGCCCGGGCCTTCTCCTCCGGCCAGCACTTCCCGTGACTGCTCATATGGTTCCAGGATAAGCGAACCAAGAGTTAAGTATCTGTTGTTATTACCGTCACTAACCACTGTATCAACCGGTATTGTTATGCGTCCAGCAGTTTGCGGTATGCGGGAGAACTTCAAACTAACCACCGGATGGCCTGCCGGCATTCGTTTTACTCCTACAAGCGCCACGACTTTATCAAGGGCATTATTTGTTGCGGTTTCAAGATATGCCGATTTGTATACAAAATCCAACTGCTGTTCGGTAGTGGCCAGTTCGCGACCGAAAGTTTCCATCATAGTTCTGGCAACAGATCCAACTGTAACATCCGTAAGAGGAGTCGGTTCTGTTTCTACCGGATAATAATTAACAACCAGAGTTGAGCCGATAAGGGGCATATTGCTATCTTTCCGGAATCTAATGGAATCCGGACCATCATTTCCGGAGGCTATCAATTCATAGTCATTGGGCGTATAACGGATTTTAGTTTCTTTGCCTTCCGGATCTCTTCTGATTTCTTCTATATGAGATATGCGTCTGACGGGACGTTTGGAAAGTTTACGTAAAACAATCGCATCTTTAACACCTGCCTCAACGGATAAAGTTTCCCGAACCGTACCACCGGTCATGGTAGTAAGCAAATCTCGTACAATTTCTTCGTAAATTCGAGGGGTAAAACTCATATACTGACCTCTAAAGAGAGTGTTAAGGTTTCTTGTTCATTAACAGGACGTACTTCCAGCGTAAACACAAAGCTTGAAGGAGTTTCGGATTTTCGGTCAAAAATAACACGAACAGCCTTTGCTTCAACCCTTGGTTCCTGTGCCACAGTTTCAAGAACATACAAGCGGCACAGATTTCGAAGTGCTTCCGTTTTACGACGGCCAATAAGTTCGTGCAAACGGGAACCGTAGCTCAAATGCCCTAAAGATTCTAATGTCCCGCGAGGAGTCAAGAGTCTTAATATCAATGCCTGTGCAATCAATACACGGTCTGTGGCGGTATCCGGATCAACAACTTGTGTTGTTCTTCCTTTACGTTTGGTAACAATATCAATCTCGGCAGCATCATGTGCCGTCAACCAGGGAACAACAAAAAGATCACTGCCATAGTTTTGTGCCATAACTATCCTATGAAAACCGTTCCTGCGGCAATTATCTGGCCAACAGGCGCATCAGCCGGATCATTGCAGGTTTTTACCGGGTCAGCCTGCCGCGCGGCGGCTTTGCCCCCTATTTTAACCGTCATACTTCCCATCATCACAGTACCCTTATTTGCAGGTGGTTTCTGGAAAGAAGTTCCTGGCGGAGTGGGCATATGCGCCGGCTTGTTTGAAGCAGTGGAATCGACAACCGCGGCAGCCATACCGCCGATTTTAACCGTTTGTATGCATCCTCCATCAATTAAGCCGTTGAAAGGATGCGGCAAAGGTGTAGGTACCGGCCCTCCGCCCGTGGGAACCATGACAATATGGGTATCAATTCCGGTAACAGTACAATTTTGCGTGGCAGCCGGCATTCCCATCAGTTAATATCCACCTTTGCTCCGGAGATTTTTACCTGTGATTGACCGTTAATTTCAATTTCCTGGGCTTCCAGAACCAGTTTGGTTTTAGCAGTCACAGTAATATTTCCGTCTTTTTTCATAACTATAGTTGAGCCTCCGGCTCCTATCTCTGCTCTGCCTCCGCCTGCCGTTGTGAGTGTCAGATTTATATCCCCGACTTTTACCGCAACTGAATCCTTAAGGATCTCAAGACTCACATCTTCAGACAAAGTTAATGTGCAGGAAGGTTTAGCTCGTGTAATTTCGATATTTAATTTCGGTTCATCACTGCCTGCCGGAAGCCTAAGAACAATATTGTCATCATTATGTTCAGGAGGTTCTTTTGATGGAGTATAAAGTTGCCCGATAACAACAGGCGCATGATAATCACCATCCATGAAAACCACCACAACTACATCATCTGCCGCAGGCATAGCGGCAAATCCCATTGCCCCGGTTGCAATCGGCACCCTGGGAAGAACAAGTCCCGTATCACGCATTTTCACGCTGACTGCATAATCCGGCTCTTCATCTCCTGCAGGAAACGATTCAACTACAATACCAATACCGGCAATCGCCTGGGATTTGGCTTCATGTCTTGCTATTCGGCTGATGCTCTCAAACAATGATGAAGTCAAAAAAGCCCTCCCGCAGAAAAAGAATCGCCGCTATCGGCAGTGATGGCTTCAATCAGTGTCGCGCTAAAGCTTTTCGAACTAAGCTGATGAGTCAATCTGATACAATACCAGGGACCTCCTGAAAGGCTATCCGGCATCTGCTCCGCACTAAAACAGTCACCGGGCCGAAAGGCCGGCATAACTAGAGTTTCGGCTTCCATCATGCTTGCATAAGCGGCGTTATGACGGTTGAGACCTTCCTGCGCAATGCTTACGGCATCTGGTGTTCTTAGCATTTGTGTTGGAATCCAGCGGGCATCATTACCCGGTTCGGGAGCGTCTGTAGGAATCGGCTTTATCGTTGGCCGCTTAGCATCGTAAGCATCGGTTGTTCCGGCAGGTCCGCTGCCTGTGGGAACGATTTGATATGAAACCGGAATACGATCTTTAGTACAATATTCTCTGATTTCCCGTCCGAAGGTCAGGTTTTTATCCGGACCGGAAGGCCAGGTTGAAGCTGTGAGCGTACCTTCCGCTGATACTGCCGCATATCCTCCCGCATGTTTTGCCAGATAAGCAATATGTTCGGCGCTTGTGCGGTTTTGGTGTGCAACATAAAATGCCGGTTTAATATCAATGTCACACCGGTCTATATCCACACCGCAGTCGGCTGCGAGATCCTTTATAACGGTAGCTGCATCCTGTTTATCAAAGGTTTTTGCAGGGCGAACGGCATTTAACATTAATCCGGCATCTGCAACATCAATTCTGGTTTCATATATGCTTCGATGCACAGAATAGATTTTGCCGGTAAGCACAGTTTCCATACCGTCTCCCCCATCTATTCTTATTACTGCATCATCACCATGTGAAGCATCCATGGCAACTGATGCAGGCAATATAATTTCTGCACGGTTAACTGCCGGCAAAAGCGTAAGTGTTATATTTACAGAAATAATATGAACATCATACAGGTAATTTCCAAGCTGAGCTTCTATAATTATATTGCGGATACTCATGAAAAAAGCCCCGTCAGATTTGATAATCCGGCACTAAGCTGGTCACCGATCGGACTTAAGTTATCCGCAACATCCTGCAAAGGCTGTAAAAGCCCGTCTACCGAAAGGCCATCCAGATCGGCCAGCGCTCCCAACTGGTCCATCAGATTCATTGCATCATCAAGCGCACCTGCTATATCGCCTGCCAAGTCAGTAAGATCACCCATAATATCCGTATCAAATCCCAGATCACCAAAACCGAAATCATCCAGACCGCCAAACCCGGATATTTCGGCAGGAGGAGGAAGAGGCGGACTTTCTATCAGGCTTAGCGAATATGTATAATGATTTGGGAGCCCCGCTGTTTCCTGAACCTGAAAATGATCTATTACAACATGCTGTATATCAAGAGCAGTAGTAATATCTGCTGAAAAGGTCAGTTCTTCTCCAATCTGTGCTGCTTCTTGAAGTGTTTCAAGATTTTCGGATACTTCTTCTCCGAAAAGAATGCCTTCAATAAATATCCTGTGTGAAGGGCGGCCGTTTCGCTGGTGAACTTCACCGTCAAAACCGGGAATGCGGGATGAAACAAAACCTCCTTCTATGCTATGCCTTATGGAACCGACATATTCCAAGGATATATCGCCTAACAGCGGAATTGGCCTGGTTGAATCGCCGTTACTCATCGATCAATACCTCTCATATCGGCTTCCTGATGTAAAAGAGAAGCAATTTGATCTGCAGGATTAAGATATGAATTTGAGTTCTTATATAAAGCTTTAGTCATCGGCAAATCTGACTCAGGCATCTTGACATCAGCTTGCCGGTATAAAAAGCGCGTATTTTCCGGTAGTAGGGGTTTTTCTGCCATTACATTTATCGGATCAAGGTTCTTTTCACCATCTTTTGTTAAACCAGAAGAAGATGCAAATACATCTGAACGATTATTTGATTTCTCCCATACAAAGTCTGATTTTTTTTGCATAACAGGTTCAAAAAAATTTGCCCCTGATATTTGATGATAATCTTTATTTGCAAAGAATTCTTTACGCTTTAAAGAAGCGGTTTTTTCATTATTGGTCTGCCCGAAACCAGTTTGATTTGGCTTCATGATAGTCTTCATAGAAGAAATCACAGGAGCCCTTTCTTTTTCAAGCGATATTGCAAGAAAAGGAAATACCCTGGTTGGTTTTATAGATGGTGTTGCTTCATCAGGTTTTAAAACAGCTTTATATTTGTTTTTCTCATCCCGATCGGTTTTTATCGATTCATCTTGTTTATCATATAATGCATAGCTTTGAACTGCATTGACTGATTTGCTGTCTTTGTTTTCGCTTTCAGCATTTACAACATCCGGTGATTTTACTTTTATTTCTGATGTTTCAATAATACTGCCGGATTTGTTTTGAATTAAAGTTTCAGCTTTTTGAAATTGACTGTTTTGTGAAAAATTTTCTTTATCAATTATAGAATTATTTTCTGCATATCCATAAAAGACAGAAGATGACAAAGTATGAGCGGAAGGTATGCTGCATAATAAATCAGATTCTTTATTTTCTACATTATCAGCTTTTTGGTTTATTCTATTTGTTTTACTGCTAAATTCAAATATTTCTTTCTCATAAACCTTTTGTTTGGCAGGCTCCGCCGGTTTTTTGTGCTGGTTACTCTTTAGTAAATCGCCTTCAGGCTTTGCAAGGTTTAACAAGAGGGTTTCTTTTTCGAAAAGCTCCGGCACAGCAGAAGATTCTTCTTTATGATCCGGCAATTTTTTATTCAGCAATTTTGAAGGCGTTTTTTGTTTATTTCGAACGCTTGTGTTTTTGGAGGGATCAATTTCCGGACGGATATTTTTCGGCATCAATAAAGTACTTTGTTCAAAATAATCAGAAGACGCCTCATAATCAATTTTTTCGGTTTCTTCCGCATTGTTTTCTTCTATATCCTTATCCGGCTCATTCAACTCTGAAGAACCGTTTCCTCTTTTTAAAATGGACATTGCGAGGTGATGTTTGATTGATAGCAATGGTTCCTCAGTTGAAGGTGCCAGAAGAATAGTACGCCATGGATTGGTAATACCCGATATTTGCATAAACAAGGAATCGATATAGACAGCCGGGCGGCTGTCTATTAGTTCGGCAGACCAACCTGTAGCCTTTGAAACCTTGTTTGCAGTTTCGACAAAAGTCGGAGCATCATTTTCCGCTCCTGCCAAATGCAGCGCAATTATTTCTATTATATCACGTTCACCAATACCGGGGCTAACCGTTGCAGTATGCGCTATTATAGCACTCAGGAAGTCGGCATATTTTGCGGCATGCCGGCAATTAAGGTATGCCGCAGTACGTTCACCGAATGTAATCTGCCTGAGTACCGGCCCATCTTCTCCGCCAATGCGAAGATGATTTTCATCCCCAATGGCGCATACTTCAACCCGGACAGGGCCTATAATCGCTTCGCCCCGGTTGGTATCGATTCTCAATGTCATGTTATTAACAGCAGCCTGTTATCCAAGTTCTTCGCGAACACGCGTAGCAGTAAACATATAAACTGCCGAACCAACGCCACCTACATCAAGTTTAAAAGTTTTTTCAGTTAAATAACAATCATCGAAAGATACTGTCATTTGCGTTTCACCGTGGCGCAGTTGAGAAGTAATCTGGAACATGGATTCACCAACAATCTGGTCCAATCCCGGACTGGTTGAATTAACGGAAATACGTCCATCAACATACTGTGGACCGGAAATCATGCCGATACGTTCAGCACTTCCCAAGGCATAAACGTTGTCACGTTCCTGGCGGTTGCGGTATTCGACCGACTGGACTCCTTCTATAGGCTCCCCGTTGATCAAAACACTGCTTTCATTTGCGGCAAATATAGTAGGCACGTTATCCTCCTGTTCTAATTTTTAACACGAATTGTAGCATAGATGTAATCAATGGCTCTTACCGGCCTTATGGCCACATCGATCCTTACAATGCCCTGAGCAAAATCCTGCTGAGTTGAATATACATCAACAATAAATGCCGGGTCCGTACCATCGGTTGAGGGCACAAGGGCTCCTTCACGCTCCATTCTGGTAAGCGTTGCAAAAATCTGCTGTTTTAGAGCTGTTCGGGCATCTTCGGAATTAAGCTGACCGATAAAATTTTCCGAAATAGCCTTGGTCTCACGAATGGCTTTATCTGCTACGCGTGTTACCGAAATCTGATCACCAATAGTATTCAATGCTCTTAGAACTACAATGCCACGCCCGGCTCTTTCCTGGACCACCAAAAGATTGGTTGTTGAACCCAAAAGGCGGTTTAATTCACTTTCCCGATAAGTTGACGGAGCAATATCGTGCAAAGGCAACGTTTTGAAAGTTGGCGATTCTTTGGGATTCATTCGACCGACCATTCCGGCAACTGCTCCATCTGCACGGCTTGGTGCAATTAAAACAAAACGACGGTTGCGTACAGCCGATGCATGATCCTTAATTTTATCAAGACTGGCAGCCTCTGCCGGTGTTACCGAACCGAAGGCTATGCAGGGTGAGCCATCATCAGCCATTTTAACCGCGTGGGCAACAAGCGCTTGATGGATCTGCATGACTTCATTATCGGAACGCGCCGGCTCAATTGATGAACAGATCAGGTCTATTCGCGGGTCTTCGGTCAATAAATCTATAGCGCTTTTATAGTCATTTACACTAGGTGACGTACCATCGGTAAACATAACCGGGCCATTTGTTGCAACAGGAAGACGCTTTCCAACATCAAGTGAACTGGCGGCACGTATCTGAATCAGGCTGCTTTTTGCAAGAAGCACAAAAGGCAGATACAAGTCACTATCCGGATTCATTGTAAGGCCGGATAATTCCTCCTGCAATGCAGCTCCGCGGTAAATTTTTATATTTATTTCAGAAGTAGTACTTGATACCGATAGAATCACACGAAGTCCATCAGGTTCAACATCGTCTTTGGGAAGAAGTTGAAAAAGAGCAGATGTATCGCCGTCAACAAGAACATCAATAGGTGTACCAAGAGAATCGAAAATGTAAGTACCTCCGGTTGGCAATGCATCCTGAAAACCTGCATCAAGAGCAACGACCAGATTCGATTTGGTATTAATAGTATCAAAAAGGTCATCCACCTGCCCCGGTGCCACTCGCAAATCGGGAAATGTTTCGACAACGGAACCATTAATTAAAAGATATAATGCAACTCTGACAATATTACCTGTTGCATCAAGAATTGTGCGGACTTCGGCTGAAAACTTATCCGCCCATCGGCGATTAAACCGGCATTTAAGAATTACAGCCGCAACCGAATCTTCGTTCAAAAGGGTAAGAATTGCAGCACTGCCGCCACTTACTGCCGAAACAACAACTTCACTTGCACCGTTTGAAAGGGCGTGAACCGCCTCTTTCATGCTGTATAAGGTTCCCGGCCCAACTAGCTGCTTGAGTTCGGATACCTTTGATACACCGATAAGACGGGTAGCTTCGGGTGGACGGTCTACAACCCCGACAATACCGATAATACCGGACGGTGCGGGTAAGGGTGGAAGGACATCAAAATGTGCCTCAACACGGACACCGGGAACAACAAGAGTGGACATACTACCTCCTTAATGTGTTTAGGGTAGTGGATTAAAATAGTGGGTTAAGGTAAAAAGACAAAACTACTTCTAAGTTTGTTTTTTTGGCATTATATTGGTGCTTTGTCAATAATAAAAACATAATCAAAACAAATATCGATATATAATTATAAAGCCGGATCATATTTTTTATTTATAGCAAATATCATAAATTAGGTTTTATTTGGTCATGATAATTGCTATAATTATTACAAATGGCTTTAAGAGCAATTGCAAAAAATGCTGCTGTGCTTTATGCCGGACATCATATTAAGATCATACAGGTGAATCACTATGTCATTTCAAGAAAGAGTTATAGAAATAAAGCTTCCGGATTGGATTAATACTTTCATAAGCAACCAGCCTGCTTATATGTTATCCGTTGAGGATCGCATGTCTTTTGTTATCGAAGCCTCACAACTTAATGTTTCCAATGGCACCGGAGGCCCTTTTGCTGCTGCAATCTTTGAGTCTGAATCAGGGAAATTGATTTCTCTTGGCGTAAACCTGGTTACTTTAGAAGCCTTGTCTGTTCTGCATGCGGAAATTGTGGCTTTTGCGCTTGCGCAGAAAAAAGCCGGCACCTACGACCTTGGAGGTCAGGGTTTGCCTGCTCATGAGCTTGTAGCAAGTACGGAACCATGTGCTATGTGTCTGGGTGCGATTGTCTGGTCCGGAGTACGAAAAGTCATAACAGGCGCTAGTGATTATGATGCAAGAAAAATCGGATTTGATGAAGGACCGAAAATTAAGGAGTGGAAAACCGAACTTGAGAAGAGAGGTATTGTAGTCATATCCGATGTCAAACGGGAAAAAGCAGCAAAAGTTCTTCTAAATTATTCCTTGCAAGGTGGAAAAATCTATAACTCGCGTGAAGCCGGTTGAGCCAGTTTCAAAACGCCCCATTTTGGCCGATCTTAAGCGTTGGTCTCAAATTTCAATCCTCGAAATACTCAATGTATTCCTGCGGTTGAAATCTTCGCCCGCCTTGAGCTTGACCAAACTGAAACGTTTTGAAAGTGGCTCAGTTAATCAAGATTTTTCTTTAGGGGCTTTTTTGCCCTTTTTCTTATATTTTTCAAGAAAATCTTCAATTTCAGATTTTCTGTTTTTATCCTCTGTTTTTTCCAATGCCTTTTCAAAATGAAAGCGGGCATTTTTATCATCTTTTTTGTTTATATAAAACAAACCCAAATAGTAATGGGCATCAGCCATATTATCCATTTTCCCGCTTGTTTCACCAAGATAATATAATGCCATATTGTAAAATGGATATTTGCCGGTTATGTTTAAAAACAAATCTCTGGCTTCTTTCAATTTTCCGGTTTCCGCTTTAATACGTCCCAAAAAGAATTGCGTCTCAGGGTCATCCGGAGCAAGGCTTATCGCTCCTTCAAGGGTTTTTTGCGCTTCAGGATATCGTCCATCCTGAAAATATGTTTTCCCAAGATCTCTTAAAATTTCGGGGTCAAAAGGATTCTTCTCAAGAGCTTTTTTAAAATATTCCACCGCATCCAATCTATTCCCGTTTTGAGATAAAATCAGGGCATATTTATATTGGGCCATGATATCTTTTGGATGCTTGTTCACATCCTCTTTAAACATTTTTAAAACATTTTCCTTATTGCCGTACATGACGAGAAGCCTTGTATGTGCTTTTTCAAAATTATCATTGTTTAAAACCGATTTCTTGTTTGAAGCCCCGGCATTTTCTTCTATTCGGTTGCTAAGATAGTTTATACGGTCTTCAACTGCAGGGTGAGTTGATAGATAAACAGGAATATCATTAGGGTCATACCAGCGTTTGTCACGTATTTTCTTTAACATACTTAATGTTCCGTCACCTGTGTATCCTGCTTTTCTAAGGTAATTCAAACCTATCTGATCGGCCTGTATTTCATCTTCGCGGCTGTAAGCAAGAGAAAGCGACTGCCCCATAGCAGCTGTGCCCATAAGCAGTGCATTCCCGGCATCTCCTGCCCCACCAGCTCCAAGGAGTATGCCGGCAGCCATTCCTGCAAGAGTTGCGATTTCAATTTTTTTTGATTTTTCAAACCGGTCGGAAAGATGGCGGCATACTACATGTGTAATTTCATGAGCCATTATGCCTGCAAGTTCTTCTTCATTGTCCATAGCCTCAATTAATCCGCTGTGAAAAAATACATTTCCCGCAGGTCCTGCAAATGCATTAAAATTTTCATCTTTTATTATATTAAACCGGTAGGTAAAAGGCTGGGGTGGAGCAGCAGCCAATATCTTGCCCCCTATATCGTTAATATACTTTACCAAAACAGGGTCATCAACAATTTCATAATGTTCTGCAACAGCTTTAAGAAATTCAACGGCAAGTTTTTCTTCCTCTTTCACTGTCAGGCAATAAGCCTTTTGAAATCCAAAAGAAGTTCCAAAAAAAAATATTATGCTATATATTAAAAGGATTTTCATCGAGAATTTTATATGTTTCATTATATTTTAAAACCCCTTTTCCGTTAATGGCAAAACACTATATTTATTTATCAAATAGTTACTTCACATTCGATTTGATTTGATATGATGTTTCGTATATAGTTTAGCGGTTATTATAAACAGAGATGTATCCGCAATTTAGCTGTAGGGCCAGTTTCAAAACGTCCCATTTTGGCCGATCTCTGCGTTGGGTGAAATTTTTAATCCTCGAAATACTCTATGTATTCCTGCGGTTAAAATTTTCACCCGCCTTGACCAAACTGAAACGTTTTGAAAGTGGCTCTGTAGATGTAATTTTTTACAATTGTTTTATAATAATAATTAACACTCAAAAAGTCAAAACATGAGCGTATTATTAGTAATTATTAAAATAAATAAATCATTGTCGTACAACAAAAAGGGATATTGTAATGGCTATAAAAGAAAGTGATCTTGAAAATGAAATTATGAGCCTTGTGGCAGATAACGAACTTTCATGCACCGATGCATTTGAGATTGCTCGGAGATTGCAAGTTCCGGCTTGTGATATAGGAGCTGCTGCAGACCGTCTTAAGCTCAAACTTGCACGGTGCCAACTTGGATTGTTTGGTTATAAACCTGATAAAAAAATTGTAATCGCCGAAGATTTTGTATCAAAGGAGCTTGAAGCCGCCATTCGCAACAGTCTTTATGATGGCAAACTTTTATGCATCAAAGCATGGGAAATAGCCGGCACTTTAAATATTACAAAATTTTCAGTTAGTTGCGCATGCGAATCTCTTGGAATAAAAATAAAAGAGTGCCAGCTTGGAGCCTTTTAACGACTCTATCAAACTATCAATGATAATTTTATGAAGAAAAAACCCCGTTATTACAATTTATTTGTCGTATTCTTGTATCTTGCTTTTTGCGTATTCATTGTATGGGTAAAGAACTCTGAAAATGCAAGCCTCAATAATATTCTAAAAAGCGGGCAAATAAATGTAATTACATTAAACAACGCTCATTGTTACTATTTTTATAAAGATCAGCCTTTGGGTTTTGAATATGAACTGGCAAAGGCTTTTGCAGAATATCTTGGTGTAAAACTTAATGTACATGTAGTAGAAAAACCGGAAGACTTGATACCTGCTTTGAAAAAAACCAAAAATTCTTTTATCGCTGCAAATATTACAATTACTCCGGAAAGGATAAAAGAGGTAGCCTTTTCAGATAGCTATATGAATGTTCGGCAGCATATTATTATTAGAAAAAATAAAGCATGGCTTATAAAAACCAAAAAGGATCTTACAGACCGGTATGTTCATGTCAGAAAAGGCTCCCCTTATGAAGATCAGCTAAAGAAATTAAAAGAGCAGGGAATTAATCTTAAAATAGTTTCCAGTGAAAATACCTATGACGAAGAATTGATAGAAAATGTTGCAATGAAAAAAATTAAGATTACTATTGCATACTCAAATATAGCCAATCTTAACAGAAGATATAATCCGCAGGTTGTAATTGCCGGAGCAATCAGTGACTTTGAACCTGTAGGATGGGCGGTTAAACTTAATGACAAAACTCTTTTATTGCGTATAAATGATTTCTTTAAAATTATAAATAAAAATGGAAAATATGCCGCAATCCGCAACAGATATTATTCAGGAATTGATTCTTTTGACAGCACGGATATAATAGTATTTTATGTAATGTTGAGAACAAGGTTTCCCATATACAGCCAGTTTATCAAAGAAGCCTCAAGCACTTATGGTTTTGACTGGAGGTTGATAACAGCCATGGCATACCAGGAATCAAGGTTTGATCCTTTCGCGCAAAGCTATGCAGGTGCTTACGGATTCATGCAGATAACTCCCGAAACAGCATTCAGCCTGGGATTGGGCAACATATTCGACCCTGAACAAAATATCCATGCAGGGGTTCGACATCTAAAGAAATTACACAAATACTATCGATTAAAATCAAAACAGGACAGACTGTTTATTTCTCTGGCAGCATATAATATAGGCCAAGGCCATATTTCAGATGCTATGGATCTTGCAATACAAATGAAAATAAATCCATATAGATGGGCATCTATTTCAAAAGTACTACCTTTATTGAGTGAACAAAAGTATTATTCCAAGGCAAAGTTTGGATATTGCAGAGGCTCGGAAGCCGTTAATTATGTAAACCAGATTATGCATTATTATGAAATTTTAAAAAAAGATGCTATAAGACGTAAAATGAAGAAGTCCCATGCAAAAAACAATCAAAATGAAATGTTTTAGAAAAAGTTTTATGCATGGTATATTCTGAAATACCAAAATATAAAAACCATGCTGTGTATCAAGCAGAAAAAATCTATCGTCCGCTTTTGAGATTTAGCAGAGAAGTTATAATCGGCCTTCCGATTTCAGCTTTTATGGCCTTTTGTCTCGATGACTTGCCGAAAACAAATGAAGTTCAAACATTTTCCTATACCGTAGAACCACTTTCAAAACGTTTCAGTTTGGTCAAGCTCAAGGCGGGAGAAAATTTCAACCACTGGAATACATTGAGTATTTCGAGGATTGAAATTTGAGCCCAACGCTGAGATCGGCCAAAATGGGGCGTTTTGAAACTGGCTCCGTAGACCAACCATTTGCAGGCAACCAGTCGCCGGATGATGCAAAGGTCGCGGCTATTGCCAAAGGGAAAACCGAGGTACTTGAAAAGGCGGGCACTTTTCTCGAATCACTTACAGTTGTTGAAAATTTCGCGCTTATGTGAAAACTCCCGTAAAGCTTGTACCCTTGGATTATGCAAATCCGGGAAGTATCTTTATGAAAGAGGGTTTTGCAAATAAATATAACTATTTTTTTTCACTTGATAATAGTTGCATAAGAGTGTAGAAAAAGGAATAAATCAACTAAAAACAGGGTAGTGTAAAACCATGCGTATCAAGCAAAATATTTTCATAATGTTATTTTTTATCATTGCTATAGCAATAACTCAAGGTTGCGGGGGAGTTGACAGGCCTTCAAACAACAAACAACTGAGTGGATTTGCAACAGATGATGGCGCTTTACCTGTTTATGAGGGATATATCGGAGAAAATCCGGATTCAGTTAAATCAGGAAATAAGCTTGGAGTTTGGTATTTAAAAACTGGCCGTTTCGATAAAGCAATCTCCGGATTTGAGGCTACCCTGGCAAAAGAACCCGGAGAACCATTTGCTACCTATTATAATGGGCTTGCTTATCTTGGTAAGGGAAATTTCAATAAGGCTATACAGATTTGGCAGGGTTACAAAAATAAAGATAACCCTATTTTGGAAGAAGCAATATCACGTCAAATCACTTTGTTAAGGATTGCCCAAAGCCGTAAGCTTGCAACAAAAGCTCTTGCTCAGGAAAAAACACTAATGGCAACACAACCCGCTTCCAACACAGTTGCCGTTTGCTATTATGAGGATCTTTCACCTGATAAAAGCCTCCATGCGTTCAGAAAAGGCCTTGCGGCAATGATTATTTCAGATCTTTCAAAAATAAAGTCAATACAAGTTGTAGAAAGAATCAGATTGCAGGCTCTTCTGGAAGAAATGAAGCTGGGGCAAACAGGCCTTGTTAAACAGGGTACAGCACCTAAGGTTGGTAAACTTCTTGGCGCTCGTAATATTGTTCTCGGCAATCTTTCGATTGGCAGTATTAAAGCCATAACCACCTTAGCTTCAACCGAAACTGAAAATATCAAAGGCAGTGAATCTGCATCTGTTGAAAAGGATAAGTTTTTTGAACTTCCTGCGATAATTATAAAAGATATAGCAAAAATCATGGGAATAAAGCTGGCAGATAAAGAAAAAAAAGCTATCGGAGTTGTTCATACAAAGGTTTACAATGCTTTGGTTCATTATGGTAATGCCTTAGATGCCTTAGATGCCGGTAAATGGCAAGAGGCAAAGAGTTATTTCGATATGGCCCTTAAAGAAGATCCAAATTTTGACCTTGCAAAAGAAGCGGCTTACAGTTGCCCGGAGGCAAATTATCCGAATATAAATAACCTGATAAATTTAAAGGGTTCTAAAATATCCACAGCTATTGAATCTTTAATGAGTTCTGAAGAAAGCAAACTGATAATGGATACTTCGACCGCAGTTGACTCTCTGATTAACAGTGATTATACCGGAACGGATATTTTGGGAATAGATATTGGAGATCTTGGAATAACCGGAGTAGGGGAAGAAACGTTAGGGGAAGAGAATATTGAACACCAACCACCTACTGGGGGGCAACTTCCAACTACCGGCGGGCAGTTTCCAACGACAGGCGGAACTTATCCGTAATTGTTTGGCCCTATCTGCAATAATGCACAGGTTTGTCAATATATCTGGACAAAAAAGGGATCATATGATGAAAAATTTTAATACCCATGTTATTACAACACTTATACTTTTTTTGCTTTTTTGCGGATGTGCCGGTGTTTCAAAAGAAATTATCCAAGAGGATGAAAAACCATCTGATGCAGCTGTATATCAAGTACCTGAAACAATGGCTGTATTGCCTTTTGAAAACAACTCGGTTACTGAGCCTGAAAAATATGCTCCTTTAAGCAAGGGGCTTTCTGCCATGCTGACTACTGATCTTAAAAACAGCAATACGACTCTTCAGATCATTGAGCGTGAAAAAATTCAGGCGATCTTAAAAGAAATCGCTCTTGGCCAGAGTGGCAGCGTGGATCAGTCGACCGCAGTAAAGGCCGGAAAATTGCTTGGAGCGCAATCCATTGTTTTCGGATCTTTTATGGTGCTTGGAAACAATGTACGCATAGATGCCAGAATAATAAATGTCGAGACCGGAGAAGTCCTGATGGCTGAATTTATAACAGGAGACATCGGCGGATTTATAAATATAGCTGTTGACCTTGCTGCAAAGATTGCAAAATCAATGAAAGTTGCGTTTAATCCTGTTAAAGTAAAGAGTACCGGCAATCCGGATGCGGCAATTTATTTTTCACAGGGGCTTGATGCGCTTGACAAGGGGAATAAAGAAGAAGCTAACAGGTTATTTTTAAATTGTATAAAACTTGACCCTGCATATAAGGTGCAGGTTGATAATGTGAAAGGTTTAACCAAATGAAAAAAACAGTATTATTCATGTTTGCATTTGCGGTTTTTATGATTTTTAACAGCAATTCTTTTGCAGAAGATAAAACAATTGAGGCTGAAGGGGTAAGTACCATATCAAGAGAAGATGCAATACGCCAGGCTCAGCGTTCGGCTGTTGAGCAGGGGGTTGGAATTTTTATTCAGTCTCAGACCGAAGTAGAAAATTTTGAACTCAAAAAAGATAAGATTTTTTCAAGAACCAAGGGCTATATCAAAAGATTTTCGATACTAAAAGAAAGTAAAGAAGAAGACCTGTTTAAAATAATCATAAAAGCAACGGTTTCTCTTGATAAAATCAAAGATGACCTTATTGCTATGAAGATACTTCTTGCAAGCATGGAACATCCAAAACTGATGATTCTTATCGAAGAGGATTATAAGAGTATGGACAATCTGGGAATGGGAATTGCCTCAACAGAAATGGCTTCTTTGCTTGGCGCCAAAGGATTTGAACTTGTTGATAAGTCTCAGGTTGATGCAATAATAAATAATAATCAGGGAAGGCAGGCTCTTGCCGGAAACACAAACGCAGCTAAGGCATTAGGGCTGAAATTCGGAGCACAGTATGTTGTCGTGGGAAAAGCTGTCGCTCAGGATGCCGGAGAGGCTTATCCAGGTTCAGGGTTAAAATCAATACAGGCAAGCCTTCAATTAAAGGTTATTCAGACTCAGACAGGTCTCGTCTTAGGCTCGGTAGTTAAAACCGGTGTCTCTGCCCATATAAGTCCTCTTACCGGGGCAACGACAGCAATCCAGATGTGTGCAAAAAAAGCTGTTGATGAATATCTGGTAAATGCAATTACCAATTCCTTCCAGGATTTTTTAAATAATGGCACTCCCCTTAAACTGCATGTCACCGGCGTGGACTCTTTTCAGAAATCAAGATTGGTTATCGGAGCAATAGAAGAAACAGAAAAAGTTGCAAGTAGCAAGAAAGAAGGATGGAGTAAAGCTGGCGGTATCCTGGAACTCGGCCTGCTCTACAAAGGAACAAGCGAGGAACTGGCTGAAGTGATTGACGGTAAAAAAGTCGGTGACGGAAAGCTTGAAGTTATCGATGTTGCACCCGAAAGGCTTGACTGTAATCTGAAATAAATTTTTTAAACCATAAAATTGGAGACTAACAAAATGAAACGTTCTGAACAGTTAACACTTGAAGGATGGGAAAAGCGAGCAACTTATGATGATCCACGCCTTTCAGAAATGTTAGAAATGTATAAAGAAATAGGCTTTGAAGTGCTTTTGGAACCCTTTGATGCTGATGCAGAGTCTGGTTGTGCTGAATGCATGAAAGCTTCGCCACAAAAATACCAAACAATCTATACGCGTAAAAAATCTTAAGAATCAAAAAAATTCTCATAATATGGAAAATAAATCTAATTTTCAGCCACAGCATTTCGCAGTTATAGGAGCTGGCCCGGTTGGATGTATTGTCTCGGCATTACTATCAAAAAACGGATATGAAGTAACCTTATGTGATGTGGTTCCGGAGCTGGTGAAACCGGCCATAAATCCGGGCATTATCATTGAAGGAGCAGAAAATATACAGCAGAGTGTATCCCGCACATGTACAAGCGTAGAAGATCTTTGCGAAAAAGTACCTGATGTAATAATTCTTGCTATAAAAGCAAACACGCTTTCACTCGTTTCCTCTGCCATAGAAGCATTTTACAAAGAAGGTATGTATGTTATAAGCTGGCAGAACGGGATAGATACTGAATCCGAAATAGCAAAAACTCTCGGTAAAAAACCAGTTATGAGAGCGGTTGTAAATTACGGATGTGAGCTAATCGGACCATGTCATGTCCGCATGTCTTTTAATCACCCCCCGCATTATTTACAGGAACTTGATAAAACATCAACTAAGGCTGCAATTGAAATTGCTGAAATATTGACAAAATGCGGTCTTCATACCAAACATACCGATGAAATAAATTCCATGATATGGCGAAAAGCAATTCTTAATTCCTGCATGAATCCGGTTTGCGCAGTAACCGGACTAACGATGTCCCAGGCCATGAACGATCCTTTTGTATTTCAGATTATAGATTCTCTTGTAAAAGAATGTGTTGCCGTTGCCAGGGCAAACGGAATAGATCTTGGCTGGGATTTTTATCCCTATGCATTAGAATATATGGGAAATGCCGGTGATCACAAACCTTCCATGCTTACAGATATTGAAAACAACCGCAGAACTGAAATTGAATTTATGAACGGAAAATTTGTGGAATATGGCAGGCAGACCGGAATGGAAACACCTTACAATAAAACCTTAAGGGCTCTTATTAAAGCTCTTGAGCCAAAATAATAAGCTTTTTACAGCTTTACCGTTATGAAGACAAATCCTTTGTATGTTGGAATCGATGTTGGAGCATCCAGAACAAAAGTTGCCGTAATTGATTCCTGTAAAAATCTGGTCGGATATGCAGTAGAAAAATCGGGAACAGATTTTTTGGCAACCGCAAAAAAATGCTTCGATCTATCCCTTGCCGCATCTAAATCATCTAATAACAATGTAAGCCGTATCATTGCAACCGGATATGGGAGGAAAAATGTTTCTTTTTCCAATGAAACAAAAACGGAGATAAGTTGCCATGGGAAAGGATCTTTCCACTGTTTTCCAAGACAAATTTCAATTATTGATATCGGCGGCCAGGATAACAAAATTATAAAACTTGATAAAGATGGCCGAAGGCTAAATTTTGTGATGAACAGAAAATGCGCAGCCGGAACCGGAGCTTTTCTTGAAGAAATGTCTGCACGCCTTGATATACCTCTTGAAAACATGGACATTCTTGCCAGACAATCTGTTGATACGGTTGAACTTGGAAGCTACTGCACTGTTTTTTCAGCTACGGAAGTATTAGGAAAAATCCGGCAGGGGAAAAATGTCCCGGATATAATTAAAGGACTTTTTTTATCCGTAATAAAAAGGGTGCTTGAAATGGACTCACTTGGCGATAATGTCGTAATGACGGGAGGGGTTGTTGCTTATAATCCTTTCCTTGTCAAAATGATGGAAAAAATTATAGGAAGAAAGATTTTGCTGCCCGAATACCCTCAACTTACAGGCGCTATCGGAGCAGCTCTTTACGCAATCGAAACAACACCCTAAGGTATAATCCAAATTTCTATCAACTCAAATAAGAAGTAAAAATTTCCTTCCGAAATCTTTAGATTACCCTGCTGATCATAATCCCTATTATCCCAATATATTTGACAAAAATAATTCAAAATCTTCAGATCATAACCGAAAGTATCTTTACCTGTATCTCCGATACAATTAAAGATTTTATTTTATCATGCCGATAGATGAGATAACAGGTATTTATATTACCGGTCCTGTCCGGGGAGAAATATCTCTATATTAAATTTTTTCAATAACCACTTAACATAAAGCACCATATTAAAAGATAATAAGTGATATGCCGGAAAATCAAAAAAAAATTCTTGTCGTGGATGATAGTCCTATAACCAGAAAGATATTAAAAAGAGAACTATCAGAAGGCGGATATATATTAGAGGAAGCCTGTGACGGAAAAACAGCTCTTGCAATATTTAGTGAATATATGCCGGATTTGATCACCCTTGATATCGAAATGCCGACACTTGATGGCTTTGAAACTTTCAAGAAACTTCAAAACAAGCAAAATTCCGGCATTTTCAAACATTCAAAGAAATGCCAGGTACCCGTTATATTTGTAACCGGAAACGATAACCTTAAAGACAGGAACAAAGGATTTCAACTTGGAGCTGCGGACTTTATCACAAAACCATTTTCAAAAGGCGATATACTATCAGCCGCAAATAAAATTCTAAAACCTGAAAACCGTTTAATGAAGTTAACGGCGCTGGTAGTGGATGACAGCCCGACATTAAGAAGTATAGTATCATCTACTTTGGCAAGGGAAGGTGTGAGTGTTATTGAAGCCGGAGACGGTTTTGAAGCTTATACAATTCTTTATGCCAGAAAAGAAGAAATAGATATGGTAATAAGCGATTTATCTATGCCTCAACTGAATGGAGATGAGTTATGCAAAAAAATAAGAAATGAGCTTTTTTTGCATGATCTTCCTTTTATTCTGCTCACAGGGTCAAGTGATCAATCAAAGCTTTTGGAAATGTTTAAATCAGGCGTAACTGACTATATTACCAAACCCTTTGTAAGGGAAGAATTACTGGCCAGGCTTACAGCTCATATAGAAAGGGCACATCTCAACAAGCATCTTCGCGAAACGGTGGAAGAGCTTGAAAAAACGAAAATAAAAACAGAATCGGCAAACAAGGCAAAAAGCGAATTTATAGCAAACATCAGCCATGAATTCAAAACTCCGTTAAATGCTATTATAGGATTAACAGATCTTGCGTTAAAAAACGAGTTAACGCCAACACTCGAGAATTATTTGGAAAAAATAAGCATTTCATCTCAATCGCTTTTGGTAATTATTAATGATATCCTGGATTTTTCTAAAATTGAAGCAGGAAAACTCGACATTAAATCCGCTAAATTTCAATTGGATGATGTAGTAAAGCATCTTACAAGCCTTATAGGTGATGAATGCGCAAAAAAGGACATAAATTTTACTGTTGAGATTGAACCAAATGTTCCGCAGACTCTTATTGGCGATCATTTGCGTTTAGAGCAGATTCTTGTCAATCTGGCAAATAATGCCGTTAAATTTACCAAAAGCGGTGAAATTACAATACATGCTAAACTTCTTAATGAGAATGACGATGGAGTTAATATACAATTTTCAGTCAGTGATACAGGAATAGGCATGGATCCTTTTATTGTTCCAATATTGTTTGGTGCTTTTACCCAGGCAGACGGAGCCTCGTCCCGCAAATATGGCGGAATGGGATTAGGTCTTGCTATATGTAAACGTCTTGTAAATATGATGGGGGGCCACATCTGGGTTGAAAGCAATCCGGGAAAAGGCAGCACATTTTATTTTACGGTATATTTTAAAATCAGTAAAAACAAAATAGACCCCTGCGTACAATCTCCGGCAGGTTGTTCGGATATGAAAGTATCTATAACAAATATTTTAAATAAAGCGGATTTACAAAAAATTGCCGGCACACATATTCTTCTTGTTGAAGACAATTTACTAAATCAGCTAATAGTGCAAGAAATACTGGAAAATGCCGGTGTTCGCGTAACCATTGCAAATAACGGCAAAGAGGCCCTTAAAGCTTTGGAAGTATTAATGGTTGATGCCGTATTAATGGATATCCAAATGCCGAAAATGGATGGATACGAAGCTGTCTGTTTAATACGAAAAGAAAAGCGTTTCAAAGGTCTGCCAGTTATTGCCATGACTGCATATGATAGAAAAGGCGACAAAGAGAAATGCCTTAAGGCAGGCATGACTGAATACTTGTCAAAACCGATTGATAATGACCTGCTGTTGTCAACTCTCGCTAAGTGGATCAAACCTGAAGGGGCAGAAAAAATTTTGCCTCTTATGACATCGAAAAAATCTGAAAAGCAAGAAGATATTTGTTTGCCGGAGACATTACATGGTATTGATATTAAGACCGGATTAAAAAGATTTGAAGGCAATAAAAAACTTTATAAAAAAATACTGCTTCAGTTTATATCAGAATTTAATGACGCTTCGGAAAAGATGCGGGATATAATCCGCAAGGGGGATATTGAAGAGGGAGAAGCTTTGGTTCATAATATAAAGGGAGTATCCGGCAACATTTCTGCCTATGATCTGCAATCAGCTTCTATAAAGCTTGAGGCCGCTTTTAAACAAAGCGACAGTGGAAATTTTGTCAGCCTCTTAAGTGATTTCGATAATACTTTGCATCAGGTACTGACATCAATAAAACAACTTAAAAAAATGGACGCTTTACAAATTATAAACTTTCCCGAATCATCTCCTGATATTGAAACACTTTCACCTATATTTTCCAGGCTCCAGCAGCTTTTGAAAAGAAATGATCTTGTAGAGGATGAATTGTTAGAGTCATTGCAAAAACAAGTTTCAGGGTCCCGGTATGAAAACAATATAAAAACTTTTGAAGAATATCTTGATAAATTCGATTATCAAAATGCACTATCCGTTTTATCCAATATGAGTGAATATATGGGTATTTCTTTGGAGAGCCTTGAATAGCTCTCTTATAAATAAAGGAAAATTATGCTCCTTGATGAATCTAAACAAACTATATTGATTGTAGATGACATGCCGATAAATATACAGGTTATGGCAAGAGGTCTAAAATCAGATTACCATATTAAAATTGCAACCGATGGGAAAAAGGCTATTGAAATCTGCAAGTCTGAAAATCCTCCGGATTTAATTTTGCTTGATATCATGATGCCGGGAATGGACGGCTATGAAGTTTGTAGTATTTTAAAACAAAATATAAAAACTCAAAATATTCCTATTGTATTTGTTACAGCTAAAGGTGAAGTTGAAGATGAGACTAAAGGGTTGGAATCAGGAGCAGCGGATTATATTACAAAGCCTTTTCATATGCCCATAGTAAAAGCCAGAGTGAATACACATCTTGAGCTAAAAAGAAAAAGCGACATGCTGGAACATATGTTAGCGATAGATTCTCTTACCGAAATACCAAACCGCCGACACTTTGACAAGGTATTTGAATCCGAATGGAATAGGGCTAAACGCTCAGGTTCACTTGTTTCACTAGTAATACTTGATATAGATTATTTTAAAAAATTCAATGACAATTACGGGCATCCGGCAGGTGATGAGTGTTTAAAGCTTGTAGCTCAAGAATTAAAACAATGCATAAAAAGATCCGGTGAAATCATTGCCCGTTACGGAGGCGAAGAATTTGCAGCAATTTTGCCGGGCGTAAGCCAGGATGATGCTCAGAAACTGGCGGAAAAACTTCGAAATCATATCGAATCATTACAAATTATACATGCATACTCCGATGTGGCAGATTGTATAACAATCTCTTTAGGAGTAGCAACCACTTCTCCTAAAGATGGTTTGGAACCGGCTGAATTCATAAATACTACAGATAAAATGCTTTATGAAGCCAAAAGCCAGGGCCGCAATCAGGTTAAAGGGAAAACGCTTTAATAAATACTATCTGTCACATTACATGTTCCTGTTAACTTATAATCAGAAAAGCAAACCAATATTCATTCGTCCTCAAAAAATTGCTTATCCTCCACTTCCCCCTTTTATAATTGTGCCATATGGCAAAAAGGAGATTAAGGGGGTTGTTTCCTTATTCAATATTCTTCTTTCTTTCAAATGCGTTCTATACCCCACACCCAGCCATTGCAATTAAGATCCTTAATTTTTCAATAAGTGACTAAAGCTGAACTGACACTAAATACTACCCTAAGTTTAAAAATTTACCCCATCCCCAATACTTCGCCTTTCAAGAAAAATATAATGCCGTTCTCAAAAAATTATCAGTTGATATTTGTTGCATATATTGCTACAAGATTTGTAGCTGAATAACAATCATTTTATTGAGGCCACCAATGACAACTAAATATCTGGTGCATAATGCTTGGAGCCACTTTCAAAACGTTTCAGTTTGGTCAAGGTCAAGGCGGGCGAAAATTTTAACCGCAGGAATACATGGAGTATTTCGAGGATTACAATTTGAGCCCAACGCTGAGATCGGCCAAAATGGGGCGTTTTGAAACTGGCTCCTTGGGATAGCTATTTACTGTAAAGGAATACCATGTCAGAGATTAAAAAAGTGAACAAAGAAGAAACATCCGGACAACGGTTAGCCAGGCTTAGAATTGAAAGAGGGTATTCCCAGAGGAGCCTTGGAAAAGAAACGGGGATATCTCACAGGATGATCGCTTATTATGAAAAACAGGCTCAAAATCCTCCTGCCCATGTCATGCCGGTGCTTGCAAAAGCGCTGGATATCTCTATAGATCAATTGTTCGGGATAGAGAAGATTGAGAGGGAAGGCAAAAACAAAGATATGCGCCTATGGCGACGGTTTAGTCAGATTGAAAAGCTGGATATCAAAGAGAAACGTCAAGTTATCCAGTTGCTGGATTCTTTTATTGAGAAGGAACAACTGAAACAGAAAGCACAGCGTTCCTAATATTAAGGAGAAAAGACCCTATGTCTCATGCAGAAAACATAAACATAAAAGAACTGGCCAGCACCCTGGAACCCATGATCAGGCGGGTTGTCAGGGAAGAATTATCAAAAATCTTAAAAAAGAACATGGATGTTTTCCAACTCACGCCGGAAATGCCTCTTTATAAAGACATGGAAGAAATAGGCAAACGCAAAAAACATAATAAGATCAAGTTGCATTCCCACGACGAGGTATGGGGTGAGTAATTACCAAGCCGTTTATGAGCAAAGGTTTGTCACTAATCTAAAACGGTACAGTGCCATGCGGGAGCAAATAAAGCGCCGTGTTGAAAGAGTCCTGGCCGATCCGTATCATAATGCCGAAAAGCTTACAGATACCTCCGGGAAGCTCAACTTGCGTGGATGCCGCAGCACTCGCATTGATAGAAACTTCCGCGTCATATTTACGATCTGCGAAGAATGCCGGAAGATACCGGCTTGCGCATATTGCCTTTGTGAAGGGCTGGAAGACAAGACAGTTATCTTTTTAACGGTAGGCCCTCATGACAAGGCTTATGCCATAAAATGAAAAAGGTAGCCGCTATCATCTTAACGCCCAGCCTGTCATGCCAAAGCACAGCATTACATAATTGGCCGTTATCGTGCATGCGCTGTCGGTCCTATTCTAAATGGTAGCGCACATCCGATAAGACGAGATTATGTAAAAAGTCATTTGCCACGCCAGGCTGGGCTTGAATATAAAGGTTAGCGGCTGGCTGATTTTTTCATTCTACCAACCGCTACTTTTCTCTTCGATATTCATTCCCCCTCAAAAAAGTGCTCATCCTCCAATTCCCCTTATAAAGGGAGATTAAGGGGGGTTGTTTCCTTATTCAATATCCTTCTTTCCTTCAAATGCGTTCTATTTCCCACACCCCGCCGAGATTTATCTTCCTTCGACATTCATTATTCCTTGTTCGATATTCGATATTCTTCTTTCTTTCAAATGGGCTTTATATCCCACACCCCGCCATGGCAATTAAGTTCCATCAATCTTTCAACAAGAGCTAAGAGTAGACCTGACAACAATTATCCTATTAGTCACAAAGTCGAGTAGATTAGTTTCTTCTGATGCTACAGGTCGATGTTTGTGTTCTCCGTTTCCGCCTGGTTTCCCGGCGGTGCCACAATATTTCAACCATACATCAGTTGGCGCTAACCCCTCTCAGA